>BNJU01004282.1_pt1 | contig 163835 bp, 218 predicted proteins | sample 8539281 | NCBI WGS metagenome assembly BNJU01 (sample SAMD00202456, study PRJDB9452) | human saliva metagenome | isolation source: human saliva | place: Japan | reverse complement strand
ATAGAGTTTTCAGGCGAGGTAACTCACGAGGTAGTTGAGCGTATGAAGGGTAAGGATCTTGAGTACATGGGTACGAAGGCTCATGTCCATTCTGCCAAGTTAGAGGAAAACGAAGCCTGTTACATGCATGGACTATGTATCTATCGAGGATGGTACAGGGTATCACGTACAGCTCCTGCATTGGTGAAGACGACTACCAGTGCGGTAAGAAGTATGTGTGCATTCCTTCAGCAGTCGACGAGCAGGGTTGTATACAGAACTCCATGGAAGGTCACTTCATCATGGAGGATGGTCTGTGATGTAGAAATCATCAAGTACCCTAGATGATAAGGTATTCTCAAAGCGAAGATGAGCATAACCTTCCACACTCTGCTGGAGATGCGGAACACCTCTAGTTTACTATGCTAGACAGGTTGGTACATCAAGATGAGCGAACTTAAAGATCAGCTTGTTACAGCTAGCAATACAGTAAACTGGTATCCACCTTTCGTAGGTGAGAAGAGATTCGGAAACTGGCTTGCAGATGTTCAGGACTGGGCAATCTCAAGATCTAGATATTGGGAACTCAATCCCAATCTGGAAGTGTGACTGTGTCATCTCGAATGCGTAGGAAGTCGTGAAGAGCTAGTTGAGAAGGCTGTAGAAAATATCGATGAGAGCATAGAGCTACACCGTCCGTATGTTGATGATGTACCTCAAGTGCCCACACTGCGGTAAGAAATGACAAGAATAGTAGAAGTTATGGACGCTGGTTTGACTCAGGACGATGCCATTTGCACAGTGGCACTATCCGTTTGAACAAGGAGCACTTCGAAGAAAGCTCTTCCCAGCTGACTTCATCTGTGAAGGTATCGACCAGACAAAGGATGGTTCTATTCACTAATGGCAATCTCGACATTCATCATGGGTAATCATATAAAGAATGTTCTGATAACGATCTCATCCTCGATAAGAATGGCAAGAAAGATGGTAAGTCAAAGGAAATACAGTTTTCACCATTTGAGCTCTTTGATAAGTATGGAGCAGATGCGACAAGATGGTACTACCTCAGTATCACCTGCTTGGACACCAACAAAGTTTGACGAAGATGGACCTAAGGACGTTGTAAAGCAAGTTCTTTGGGAACACTTAGAAAACGTATATACTTCTTTTGTACTATATTCAAATCAGGATGATCTTGATGTTGCAAACCTAGAGCTTGTATACGAGAAGAGACCTGAGCTGAACAGATGGACTCTCAAGATATAACATAAGCTTCAGTAAAAGAAGTTAGAGAGCATATGGATAGCTATGACCACATGAAGACAGTAAGAGCGTAACTGACTTTGTCAGCGCGGGACTTCTCAAACTGGTACATCAGACGTGCTAGAAGAAGATTCTACGGAAGCGAGATGACTGAAGATAAGATGAGCGTATAGTACAAGCTTTGAGGTGATGGTTCGTATCACTTTTGATTGCACCATTTGCACCATTCATCTCAGACGAAATCTATACAAAGCTAACAGGAGAGGAGACTGTTCATACAGCATACCTACCTGAATGCAATGAAGCTCTCATAACAACAAAGTTGAGGAGCGTATGGAGCTAGTAAAGAGCTTTGTAACTCTAGGCCGTGGTGCTCAGTGAGAGAAGAATCAAGGTTGAAGCAGCCATAACGAGATCCTTGTTGATGGCAAGTACAAGCCACTTGTTGCTGACATACACAGACCTAGTAATGGAAGAGCAACGTCCACGTTGTGTTTGCAGATGAACTAGGTGAGTGCATGAACCTATCACTAAAGCTAACTTCAAGCTTGCTGGACCAGTTCTAGGAAAAGGAACATCAAGCAGTTTGGAGACGAGCTATAGCTAGACAGACATGAGTTTGTAGGCTGAGCTAGAAGCAAAGGGCGAGGGTGAAATGACTGTAGCTGGTGAAAGCTGTAAATGTTTCTAAGGATTTTGTTGATGTAGAATCAGCGCTAAGGATGGATTTGCGAGTAGCTATGGAAAACAACGTATTTACAATCATGACAGTTCTAACATCAGAGCTAGTTAAGGAAGGACTTGCAAGAGGAGTTGTATCAAAAGGTACAGCTACTACGTAAGCAGAACGACTTTGAGATGATGGATAGAATCGATATTGTTCTTGAAGCAGATGAAGAAGGTTTGCGAGGCTGTTAAGGAGTTTGCTGACTACATCAAGGACAGAAAACTCTAGCAGATACAGTTGAGTTTGCAAAAGGCGGATGAGGAGCTTTGACATCAACGGTCACAAGACAGGAATCTGCGTAGTGAGGAAGTAGAATGTCTGAACGAGGTTGATTTGAGGAGTATGACCTTAAATGAGCTGAAGGACTTCGCCAGCAGTATCCGCGTGCCTGCATTTAGAGGCAGCGCAGATATTTGACTGGATATATAGGGCAAAAAAGCTCGGGAGATGAATAATCTTCCAGAAGCTGCGCTATGAACTCGAAGACAAGGCATACATCGAAAATCTAAATATACGAACTGTCCAAAAATCAAAGCTTTGACGGCACACGCAAGTACCTGCTTGAGCTTTTCAGATGGAAACACCTATAGAATGCGTTTTCATAGAAATATAGTTCGAAACTCGAATTTTGCATCTCACCGCAGGCAGGATGCCGGATGGCTCGATTTTGCGTCCACGATTAAGGACTGGCAGAAATTTGACAGCTGGAGATGGTTTCGCAGATCATGGTACGCTCAGGAGGATACCGGTGATCGGTCATATCGTCGTTATGGGTAGTGAGAGCCATTTGATAACCATGAGAACCCATCAAAGTTTCTCAGGATAGTCAATGAGCCAAAGGGCCTAGGCATCGGCATGAGAAATATAACTGTTTCAACATGTGGTATAGTTCCTATGATTTTAAGGTTTGCAGAAGACTTTAATCAGGTTAATCTTGCAATTTCGCTTCACGCATCTAGCGATGAAGATAGAAGTGCCATAATGCCAATAAATAATAGATATGATATCAAAAGAAGTGCTTTCAGCTTGTGATGAGTACACTAAGAAGACAAAGCAGAATAACCTCACGAGTATACTCTCTGTAAGTGGGGTAATGACAGCGTGCAGAGCGCAAAGAGACTTGCTGGGCTGCTAAAGGGAAAACTCTGTCATGTCAACCTAATTCCTCTTAACGAGGTCAAGGATAGCGGTTTTGTCACAGTTAAGCAAGAGCAAGGCCTTTGAGGTTTTCAAAGGCTTTTGGAAGAGGCAGGAATCCTGCGACCATAAGGCGAGAACTAGGTGATGATATAGATGTCGCGCAGGACAGCTGAGGCTTAATAATGAGTGATGTAAGAGAAGTCTTAGAAAAAGCATATAAGGAATTAGCTGAAAAAGATTTTCCAGATGGAGATAGAATTAGGTTTATAGCAGAACTCGGTGCAAGCGATGATATAGACTACCACTACAAGCTGATTTGTGATTCATGGAAGTCAGGGAAGAAGGCTTTACCTAGAAAATAGCTTTGATAGGCACGGACCTGATGGACTTGAATTTTTATTTAAAGATTTCTGAAGCCGACGATGAAGTTATCAAAGTGTTAACAGAATACTTGATAGCTGAGATTCTATCAAAATCAAGACATAGGAATTTTATACAGGATTTTGTGAAAGACTGATTCTATTCTCATATCTGACATCAAAACTTTGCGATGAAATTCCAAGAAGAAAACTAATCATAGCTCTTGGCTGGGTTGGCACATCAAATGAAATAAGCTTTCTGACTCAGACAGATGCTCAGCGATGATGCGCTTTGTAGAGGTTTGGTCGGCTTCAAGTCTCATGCAGATGTCATTTCATGGAGTTTCAAAGGAAGAAGTATGCGAAGCATCAAAGGATGCATTGCAAAGGTCTTATCAGAGGAAGGATATACAGGCCTGCGGACTCTATCTCTGGAATCAGTGCAGACACTATATGGTAAAAGTGGGTGAGCTCATCTGCAGTAGATGATGTTGATGAAGCAAAATAGAAAGGACAGAAAAATCCGCTTTTAAGATTTCTGAGCAAGTTATAAAGTAAGTAAAACCAAATGTTTATAGGACGATATCAGAAACATAATGACTATCTTTGATTATCTGAAAAATATTATTAAATTTACAAAATTGTTTTACAAAATTGTCGTTGAATACTTATGATACTTAGTGTATAATAGCGATAATAAAATGATAGGAGGACTGCACTATGGTTAAAACTATTGATTGGTCACAAGGAACAGGAAAAGACCAAAATGATGATTGAACTGCAAATACTGAAGCTGAAAAGAGTGATGGCAACATCATTTTTATCAACAAGAATGCCCGTCTGATGTATGACCTTAAGTATAAGATCAGAATCGTTTTGCATGGAGGATTATGAGCATGTAACATAGCGACGAATACATCGGCTTTTTATATGGAATCTAGGTTCTGATCACGATATCAAGACTATTTACATAGGCAGCATACTCAAAGCTACGCTGATTTCTCAGCTAGAGATCTACCAGAGTTCTTGACAAGACTAAAGAACATCTCTGGGACTACGGTATGGACTTCGTTGTAAGCCTCAAGCGCAGAGAAGGAAGAGATGATTGGTGCAGACTCCCGCAGACTACGAGGTTTTGAACTAAGACACTAATAAGTTCATAAAGCGATAGTATAAATTATCGGGTTGGTTAGAAAAATACATCTCTAAATTATCGGGTTGGTTAGAAAAATACATCTCTAAACTATCGGGTTGAGTGACTATAAATAAAAAGGACATTTTTCGCATGAAATTCATGTGGGAAATGTCTTTTTATTGCTATTCTTTGGGGACCATAGGACAAAGTGGTAAAAATCGCCATATACATTGAATTTCCAATGTATGGCGATTTAATCTTGAAAGAAGATTAAGGGTGGACAAAAAGTGTTGATAAAACTTCTAAATACATTCAAATTTCAACGTTAAAATATGGTATATCTTCCTTAAAAATTAGTTTTCATGAAGGATTGTGTTATGAAGCAGGTTAATTGTCCAAGTTGTGATAAACTCAGTATTAGGAATCATAGTGTTCTCCCTTCGTAATTAGAGTATTGTGCTTAAATACATTATATGCGAGGATTATTTTTAACCAACCTAATATTTTAGAGTCCACCAACCTCAAAAGAAAAAATGGGCTATTTTATCAACCCGATAATTTAGAGAGTACCAACCCCAACCCGATATTTTAGAGTGCCATAGCAAAAAGAGGAGGTTTAGCCTCCTCTAATTTTTGTTTATAGGGCTATAGGACAAAAAGTATTGATAAAAACTTCTACACATTCAGATTTCAACGTTAAAATGTGGTATATCTTCCTTAGAATTAGTTTTTATGGAGGATTGTGTTATGAAGCAAAGTAAATTGTCCTATTTATGAATTAATAGTCTACTGAAATTGATAAATATATTAGAAAAATTGCTTGAATTTAATATTATTCGTGATATAATTTAATGAAATAAAATACTCCATATAGTTGCATGCAAAATAAGAATCTGTTGTGGCTAGTATGATATTGAATGGTTTTATTTCAAACATTAAGCATTGACAGAAACAAAGGCATTTCTCAAAATTTATAGTTGATCTTAACTACTTGTGCATTTCAGAAGGCATCGATGATTTTAGTGCTAATAGGTTCTGCATTTCAACATAGGAAAAATGGAACTTAGCGATGAGCGTTCGCATCGCGAGTGAATGTAATTAATGGCCAAATAGTCAATGAGGTATCTAAAATACATGTGAAATAGTTGATATAAAATACAGGAAAATGATCTAATAGATTGTTTTTACCTGGTTAAGGAGGCAATGGAATCATGGGATTTGGAGCAGAAGTTATCACAAGAAGACAAAAATAAAATTATGAAATTGTTTTTATGAGAAAGCGACATTTTCTGAAAGTCAATCGTTGCCTGAGAACATGGTGATTGGGGGAGAAAAGAGGTTAACCTCAGAACTCTTTCATTGCTGTTAGAGGAGGGTGTTGTAATAAAAGAGCGACAAAAGGTTATTAGCATCGACCAACAGAAGTGGAAGCGATTTAGACACTCTTTTTAAACGTTTCTTTTATGATATGTTTTTAGAGTTGATATATTTTGAGTATTGAGTTTTGATAAAAAGATTGGAGTTTGAAAAGCAAACTCAAAATTGTCGTGTAGTACCAATGAAATCAAAGAGCACTTCAAGCTCAAATGATATGTACCTCTTTACATGGACACCCAGTAAGGAGGGTATTTTTCATGCGTTACAGTCATGAGTATAAGTTAGAGTGTATCGAGCTATATCGACAAGGAATCTGGCCTGAAACACCAGAAGGGATAAAAACAACAAGATTTCGTAAAATGATTCGATACTGGGTTCGTGTCGAAGAACAAAATATGGGCCAGACGCTTTAAAGCACTTAGGTAATAACAAAGTGTGGACTGAAGCGAAATATGAATTAGTTGCTAAAAGTATTAGCAGGACAATCCAACAAGTCAGTTGCTATTTCTGCGGGCATCAGCGATGGAATGCTATATACGTGGGTTCGCAAATACAAAGAATTGGGTTACAATGGTCTTGTGAATAAAAAGAAAGGTCGCAAGAGCAAGAACCCTGATATGAAAAAGAAAACGATTGAGCCCAAGCCTTTAACTGAATCAGAACGCGAAGAGTTAATCAGACTAAGAGCAGAAATTGCGGCAATGAAAGCTGAGATTGAAGTAAAAAAGGATCGTCTATGAGACAAGAAAGATGGGGTGCGCAACTCAAGGCGAAATAGCAAACGAATCATCAAAGCGCTCAGAGAAGAAGGATACCAATTAAAGCACCTACTAAAGGTTTAAATATGTCTAAATCAACTCACACTACGAAATCAGTAAAGTTGATACTGTAGGCTTAGAAATGCTGAACTCACTGAAGAAAATCAAGAAAAATATTTGATCAGCATAAAGGTGATATGGTGTAAGAAGAGTGTATAGAGAACTCTTAAGACGTGGAAATATTGTTAATCACAAAAGAGTACAACGCATCATGCATTCACTTGGATTGCAAGGCAAAAGGCCTAAAGAGAAATATCATTCATTCAAGGGGTGAAGTAGGTAAGTAGCACCAAACATAATAGATAGGACTTTACAGCAGCACACTTCAGAAGTGGACAACTGATGTATCTCAGTTTAACTTTTCATGGGAAAGTGTTATCTTTTCCGATAATTGACATGTACACAAATGACGTTATTTCATATGATTTATCGATGAGTCCAAACCTCAAATCAAATCAAGAGAGATGTTAGAGATGGCATTTAAAAGTTCAAATCACTTACAGGATTAATATTTCATTCAGATCAAGGATGGCAATATCAACATAATTACTATCGTCAGGAACTAAAAAACAGAGGAATTATCCAATCAATGTCTAGGCGTGGCAATTGCATAGATCATTGCATTATGGAAACATTCTTTGGACGTCTAAAGAATGAAATGTACTACTGACTACGAGAAAGAATATGAATCATTTGAGGCTTTTCAAAAGCACTAGATGAATACATAAGTTATTACAACAATGAAAGAATACAAGAAAAACAAAATGGATGCCACCTGTAAAGTGACAGGATAACATCCATGTGTTCCACTTAGTTCATAACATGTGTCCAGATTCTGGGTACATATCACAAATGCTCAGTGCTTTTTAAATGCTTACTCTCTAATTTTTCTTGTATGTACTCTCTTTTCTTTTAGGAACACTATCACTGTGCAGGCTATTGTTTAGCGAATATGGAACATCTTTAGAAAGCGAATAGATAAACTCTCTTCTGAAGCGCTAAAAATTACTAATTTCTCTAGATACTGCCAGATAAGTACGCAGTTTTCCGTTAATATTTTCAGTGAATGAGTTAGATAGTTTCCATCATCATAAAGGTTGGTAGCTTCATCATATGAGCAGTCTTTATTCATATTTCGATAAAGCTCTTTAAGACTCATATGCCTTAGATAATTCAGGAAAAGTCTTGAATATCATTTCTCTTAAATCTCTCCTGTTTTGGAGGGATTTTTGCACCCACACGATAATTTAGAGTGCCTATTTATTCTTCGATTCTCTGATAGATACGGTTCCGCATCTAACGCCCCAGGCTTACCGTTTCTGACAAAGAATTCCATGGATGTGTACTGGGTATCTGGGCTCATCTTTTGTTCTTGCACTGAAAAAGGGTGCCACAGCATGGTGGAGCTCAAGTGGCTCGCCTTGATATTCTGCGTGAAGCTCAAAGTCTTCTGTAAGTGTAACTATATTTATATGCAGGATTTGCCTCTACATATGTATTTCTCCAACTATCATTTCAGGATCTAGGAATTTCTTGCCTGAAGGTATAAAACCAACGATGAACAAGGTCTAGCTCTAGCCCTAAAACTAGGTTATAGCATGCATGAACATATTCTCTGTAGATACTTCTGCCTCATTACACAAAACTGCAAGTCCACAGCCAGGAAGATTAGCTTCAGCCTTTACTATGGCCACCATTTGTGAAACTCCATGAAGGCCACCTGCATGTTCACAGAGAACGCGGTCAGCCATAAGTCTCTTATTTAGACCAAAGCAGTAGAAAAGGTCTTTGTCTCAGGAAACTCTCTTCCTATAAGGATTTCAACTGCTTCAGCAGGGATTATTTGTTTCCTTCGTAAGCTCGTTTTTGAGCGATCATAAGATAGTATTTAGCCATATCATCTGCTGTGGATTTTACGCAGGCACAGCCTCTAAATGGCAGTAAACTGACCATACCTATCGGAGTAGAGGTTGCCGTCTTCGTCCTTTTCAAATAGCTCCGTAATATTACCGTCACTTCCAAGTTTATTAGCTTGCTACCATCTAGGTCTAGCATGGTTCTCAGTCATGCCAAGAGGCCTAAATATACGTTCTTCAAGAGAAAGCTCTCAGGGCTCTGTCCTGCACTTTATCCACTACATAAGACAAAAATAGCATAGGCATCATTGGAGTAGCTCACTATCTCCAGGAGCACCAAGAGGTTCTGTAAGTTCCGCTATTTGCAATGAAATCGATGATATCTTCTATCGTATCCATCTTATTAGGAGCGCTCTTTAGCTCTCTCTTCGTATCGAAACTCTTCCTGGAGTATTCATTACAATTGACCATTCAAGTGGTGCAATAGGTGGAACTCCAGCAGTATGCAGTAGCAAGATGTCTCAGTGTAACGCTTTCTCTTGGCGTTCCAGGAATACGAAACTGAGGAAAGTAGTCAGTCACAGGATCTGAGAAGTTGAGCTTTCCTCTGCCTGAAGTACTGCACAGGCGAGTGAGGTCATGGACTTACTCATGGGAAGCTATGCCCATTATCGTGTCCTTATAATCTCTACTCTTTGCTATATCGATGTGGCCAAAGCCGTGCTCATATACGATTCCCTCAGGACCGCGAATGCATCTGACTCGGGAAAGTTTTTCTCTTCAAAAATTTTGTTTAGGTGTTTTGTTAAAAGGTCTAAGTTATTCATGATGTACCTCCGATTTGAATAGATAAAATATAACCCATCAAAATGGGCTTGTCAAATTACGAGCTATCTAAAACACCCTGAAAATGAGATGAGAATGGAATTTATACACTTTTACATATCAAAAATATGATATACTTATTACTGTTAATAATAGAGCACTATGTGTACATTATGAAGTGATAAATAATGCGATTTAGATATTTATCGCAGGAGAATATAGATGTATAGTTCAGAGGATTTAAGAGATAAAGGATATAAAAGCAGAAGCCGTTGTCAAGGAGCATCGCTTTTTACTCTGTTTTTAATACCTCTCGTTGAGCGAGAGGGTAAGATGCATGTGCTCCTTGAGAAAGCGCGTCAGCACATATTTCGTGACCAGGCGAAATATGCTTCCCCGGCGGACGCATTGAGGTCGGAGTAGCCAGAGCTATGCAGCCGCGCGAGTGCAATGAAGAAATCGGCGTTCCTGTCAGCGAAATCAAGCTGGCACAAGGAGATACGCTCTATGGACAGGCTGATTTTCACCATTTATTCATTCATAGCTGAGATAAGTGAGGCAAGCTATGAAAGTATAAAGATAGAAAAGGATGAAGTAGAAGAATTATATTTGATACCGCTTTCATATTTTGTCGAAAAATGATCCTGAATTCTATAGAGAAAAATGAGACAAATATAAGAGAATTCCACACGATAAGGTGGGAATACCTCCAGATTACGAGTGGAGGAGAGCTACTAGAGAATACTGATTTATGAGTATGAGGGCATAGTGATATGGGGAATGACAGCACAATTCCTTAACAGGCTGTCGACCAAGCTTAGAGAGGAAGCTTATGAATCAGATAACACCATTAATAGATAATAGAGAAAACAAGAGAGCTATGATTGCCATGAGTGGAGGTGTAGACAGCAGTGTTTCAGCCTTTCTCATAAAGAATATGGGATATGAAACCATAGGAGTTACTATGAGCTCTATGACAACGAGATGATAGGCGAAAAGGCCTGTAATACATGTTGCACCTTTGACGATGTTGAAGATGCGAGAAATGTCGCAAATAAGCTCGGGATTAAGTATTATGTTTTTAACTTTGAAGATGACTTTGAAAACGAGGGTTATAGAGAGATTTGTAAATGCCTACGAAGAGGGTATGACTCCTAATCCTTGTATAGATTGTAATAGGTATATCAAGTTTAAAAGGCTCTATCAGAGAGCTAAGGAGCTAGGTCAGGATTACATCGTAACGGGTCACTATGCACGAGTGCGCTTTGATGAAGAAACGGAAGATATCAGCCTTCAAGGCTGTAGATAGAATAAGGACCAAAAGCTATGTTCTATATTCCATAACTCAAGAGCATTCCTAGCACATACAATTTTTCCCACTAGGCGAGATGGATGACAAGGAAGAAGTGAGACGTATAGGCTGAGGAGCATGGCTTTATCAATGCGAGAAAACGCGATAGCCAGGACATTTGCTTTGTTCCAGATGGTGATTATGCCAGCTCATAACAAGATATAGAGGCAAGAATATCCAGCATGGTGAGTTTGTAGATAAGGACGGCGAGGTACTCGGTGAACATATAGGGAATTATCAAGTACTATAGGTCAACGCAAGGGTCTTGGACTTGCACTAAAGGAACTCTATGTATGTTTGCGAAAAAGAATATTATCGACAACAAAGTTATTCTTGGAAGAAATGAAGACCTGTTCAAGAAAGAGTTTGAAGCCCTGTGATTTTCAACTGGATAGCCTGCAGAGCCACCTACTGAAGAAATGACTTTATATGTAAAGGTTAGATACAGTCAGAAAGAAAACAAGGCAAGGGTTATACCGCTTTCAGATGACAGGGTAGAGTAATCTTTGATGAACCGCAGAGGCTATAACAGTTGGTCAATCAGCTGTAATGTACGATGGTGACATTGTTTACGGCAGTGGTGTGATTTGCAAGGTGATTTGATTATAGTGCAGGGGAATCCTATGGACTTTAGCTAAAATCAACAGAATATATAGGTCTGGAAGTCAGATGTATCAAAGGAGTATGAAGTCTTCACCAAAGAAGCTTTACCTTAGAGCAGAGATTAAGCCTGAGGGACTTTTGAGCAAGAGTCCTAGCGACAACCTTTGATTCAGGGTGACAATAGGACAGTAATCAGAAGTCTTATAGCTGATGAAAACTTCAATCAAAAATATAAACCTTATATATGTCGATCCGCCATTCTTTTCAATGGCTGACTACGATGCGGTGCCTCAGGCTGGAGAAAAGAGCTTTTAAGCACACAGCATATAAGGATAGCTGGTCGTATGGAATGTCTGAGTATCTAAAAATGCTTGCGTCAAGGCTCCTTTTGATGAGAGAACTTCTCAGCGATGATGGTGTGCTTTGCCTTCATCTAGACTGGCACGCGTCTCATTATGCGAGAGTACTGCCTGATGAAATTTTTAGCGACGAAAACTTCGTAAACGAGATAATTTGGAACTATAAGTCCGGCGGTAGCACTAACAAAAGATTCTCGCGCAAACACGATAATATTTTGATCTATTCAAAGACAAAGAAATTCAAGTTTAGACCGCAAAAGGAAAAAGTCATATAACAGAGGCTTTAAGCCATATAGATTTAAAGGCGTTGAGGAATTTCAGGACTGACATCGGATGGTACACCATGGTTAATATGAAGGATGTCTGGAGCATCGATATGGTTGGAAGAACTTCGGCTGAGCGCACGGGTTATCACCCTGAGCCGGGCGACTCATAAATAGAATCATCGAGGCATTCACAGATGAGGGTGATATAGTTGCTGACTTCTTTTTGTGGAAGCGGGAACTGTTGAGTGCGCACATCAAAGCTAGATAGACGCTTTGTTATAGCCGACATCGGAAAAGCTTGCAATTGCAACTTCAACGGCAAGGCTTTTCAAAGAAAACGCTAGCTTTTTACCATACTTGATACGAAAAACCAAAGACTTCATCTCCTAAAGTCAAAAGTAAATATTTGTTCAGATAAGAACGATGTATCAGGAATATATGATTATGGTTGAGCTTGAGAGCATAAAAGCAACTAGGGCAGAGAGCAAGCTTGAAGCAGATGAAATAGAGAAGATAAAAACTCTCATAGATGAGAATCCATTAAGTCTTATTCTTGCGTGGAGCATAGACTTTGACTATGATGGAAGCGTGCATAGACCTGAGATTATCGAAGTGAGTGAGGGCGGAAAAGCTTAAGACATGCTTCACCAGTTTTAAGACTGATAAAACGCCAATTTCTATAAACATTTTAGATATTTTTGGAAATGTGAGCATAAGATATACGAAGTTTAATATTTAAAATTAGCTTTTTGCTGTGGTAATATAGACAGGGAACGTTTATTATACTCGGAGTAGAGGCTTGCGCTCATAGCTCGGTGGATAGAGTACCACACTCGAGATGTGGTGGCGAGGGTTCGATCCTCTGAGCGCACACATAGAATTTAGGAGAACGCGATGGATAGAGGATCAAAGGTAAGAATAGTAACTGCAGTTGTAGTGTTTTTCAATTTCACTAGGGCTTTTCTATTTTTGCTCAGTCGCTTCATCAGACAGAGGTGAAATATGTATCTCAGGAGAGCAAGGAGAAGAGACTATCCTAAAGTGTAACTATAACGGTGACGAGGATGAATATAGCTCCAAGGATGTGTTTTATGTAAAGACTACTCAGAAAGTAGAACTCAAGAAGGGTGATACTATGACAATCTTTCACTTCGAAATCCAGAGGAAAAAGATGGTCACTACGAGATAAAGTCGGTTCACGTAACCAAGCATACGAGCGGAAAATAAAATACGAAAAAGACCTCTACGGCACTGATTACAGCATGTAGAGGTTTTATTTTGCTATTTATCTTTGATATAAAATATATCTATTTTTAGTCCAAGGCCAAAGTTATCCTTGACTCTTCTGCATAGTTTTATCTGCAATCGCATTCGCTCTTTCAGCACCATCTTTTTAGAATTTCGATAAGCTCATCTGAATACCTGATTTGCTCATATCTTTCTTTGATAGGTCAAGGGCGTTTCAGTTATTTCTACGAGGTCCTTCTTAAAATCGCCATAGCCTTTGCCTTCATACTTTGCTTCTATATCAGAAATCGTCTCGCCTGAAAGCACGCTGTAAATATTGATAAGGTTGCTTACACCTGGCTTATTCTCTATGTCGAATTTGATGATTCCTCAGAGTCTGTAGTAGCCTTCATGATTGATTTTTAATCTTGTTAGCATCATCTAGTAGAGAAATCGTGACTGTGAACATTTTGATGATTTACTCATCTTCTGAGTAGGGTCATCAAGAGCCATAACTCAGTGCGCCTTCCTTCATAAATCTTCCGTCTGGAATCACAAAGGTTTTTCTTTCTTGTATTATTAATTCTTGTCGCGATGTTTCTGCAAAGCTCAATGTGCTGTTTCTGGGTCGTTTCCGACAGGAACCACATCTGTATCATATAAAAAGAATGTCAGTCGCCATGAGGACAGGGTACATCAAAAGTCCCGCTGGTGCAGATTCCTTGTTCTGGCTCTTTGACTTAAACTGCGTCATACGATAGAGCTCGCCGGTGTATGAGTTAGCATGTCAAAAATCCAAGAAAGCTCCGTGTGAGCAGGAACGTCTGACTGAACAAATACTATTGAACGCTTTGGATCTACTCCGATTGCAAGGTATAAAGTCGCAACGTCGAGTGTATGCTGCTCTTAGCTCCTCAGGATCCTGATTTACAGTGATTGCATGTTGGTCAACTATGCAGTAAAAGACACTCGTGGTCTCTCCTGCATTCAACAAACTGACGCAGTGCACCTAGAATGGTTTCCCTAAGTGAATATTGCCTGTAGGTTGTACGCTCGGAAAAAAACTCTTTTCATATTATAAAACGCCTCGTTTCTGTTCTTTTGATTTTTACATCAGTTATAATAACTTTATCACATCAAACTTATGTAGTCAATTTGACATAGACTGTTAATAATGATAATCTTAAACCAAATCGAAGCTTTTAAATGAAATAAGGAGAAAGCCAATAATGAAGAATAAAAGAAAAGTCACGTCTAGAGCAGAATTTTCACAGATTTGAGAATCTTAAGGGAATTGCTAAAAACCTCTGCCGAAAAAGTATGCAGATAGAGTTGCATATGTAACAAAGGTAAGGGAAGTAACAAAGAAGTTAGCTATATAAATACAATATAAGATGTTTTTCAGATGAGATGAACTATCTAGGTTCAGCTCTTTGAGAGCTTGGATATAACAATTCAAGACTTGCAGTTTTGGGAGATAACAGCTATCACTGGTGTCTATCATATTTTTGCGACAGCATGTGGACTTGGCGTAGTTGTTCCACTTGATAAAATGCTCAGAAGGATGAACTATCGGACTTCTTCAGAGAAGTGAATGCACAGCAATCTTCTGCGATCAAGAAGAGCTACAAGACTGTCAAGGAAATTATGGACGAGGGTAATACTTCACTTAAGGTTGCACATAGGTATGGACTTTTGTACCTGAGGGAGGTCTTTGCATACATGACCTTTTAGATAGAGTGTAAAGGAACCTGAGAATCTGGCTACACTGGGTATACTGAGGCGCTCTATAGATTCAGAAGCTATGTCATTCCTTCTATTTACATCGGGAACGACATCTGCATCAAAAGGCGGTTATGCTATCACAGCAACATCATGTCTGTAAACTACAGTATGAACCTCGAAGAGAATTCTTCCCAGATGATGTAAACCTCATGATTTTTACCACTTCATCATATCTACGGAATGATGGGCATGATTACTCATATCTCAGGAATGAAGAATGCCTTCTTTGATGGTCTAAAATATATTTTGATAAACATGAAGGAATACGAGGTTTCTGTTTTGATGACAGTTCCACTACTCCTGAGAACATGTATCATAAGATTATCAAACGTATGAAAAAGCAAGGAATGGGTGGAAAGATAGAAAAAGCCCTCAAAATCAGTGTATTTCAGAGAATTTGGTATCAATATTAGACGTAAGGTATTTTAAGTCTATAATCGACCAACTCGGAGGCAAAATCAGATTTATTATAAATGAGTCTTGGCTGAGTCCAGTCGTAGCAAAAAGAGGTATGAACGATTTTGGTATTCTAACAGTTCAGGGGTGTGGACTTACAGAAACTGCGCCTACAATTGCCAGCGAATCAGTTTTAATATAAGACATGGTTCAGTTGGAAAGCTACGCCTTTTTGTTGAGGGTAGAATCGATAGTCCAGACGAGAACGGAATCAGTGAGTCTTGTAGTTCGTGGAGAAAATGTAATGCTCGGCTACTACAACGATGAAGTCGCAACAAAATGAAGTCATTGTCGATGGCTGGTTCCACACAGGCGACCTAGCCCGCTTTTGACGAAGACGACTTTCTATGGCTAATGGGACGTAAGAAGAATGTAATCGTAATGAAGAACGGAAAGAATGTTTTCCCTGAAGAAATAGAATTTAGTTGGACTCCTTCCTTATGTAGATGAGTGCATGCTATTCTCTAGAAACCACTAAAACGATGTGGTTTTGTGGATGAAAGTGGTATATACAAAGAGTACCCTAGTGAGAATAATTTTAACTGTTGAACAGTTAGGAAAAGCAGCTCTGATAAAGACCAGATAAGATTAATGAAAGTATGCCTGCTTACAAGATGGTTAAGCGCTTCTTCTTATCAGATAGGGCCAACAATTGGACTACAACTCAGAAGACTAAGAGACCGCTCGAGCTTGAGCAGATTGAGAAGGAACTTACGAAAGAGGCATTCAGGCATACTATGCCGGAGGTGAGTGGGAATTTTATATTTGATCAACCGCATGCCAAGTCGTATTTTTGACTGTGCTTGCACTGCATTTGTGATTATAGAGGCGATAACGCTTGACTTGCGACTATTTGGTTTGCAGGTGGAAAGCGTAGCACGCTTTGATTGAGGAAATCCTAAATATGAGTTTTGGCTCCAGTTTGTCCTATTCCTATGTGTTTCGATAGTTCTTCTCGCATTCACGAGAAAGATATTTATCAAACTTAAGACTGGCGAAAATAAGACAAATACTCATGACTTATTGAGAGCGTGGTAAAAGCCTGTCAGACATCGATTTTGATGGCGCAGGACGTCAAAAGTAGGTGACAGGAATGGAGTGCTATGCCTCGAAAACAGATGACGATGTCATCAAAGCAGGTGCAAGTCGAAAGTTCTTGAAAATAAAAGGTGTTGAAGTTATTGTAAGAGTTAGTTAAATAGGAGTTTGCAATGGAAGAGATACTAAAAATTTTTATTGGACTTATATTCATTGTGATCGCTGTAGCAGTAATCGCAAGCAATGTAAGAATCATGCCTCAGGCAAAGTCATATGTAATTGAGAGACTGAGGAGCACCACCAGACATGGGTGAGGACTTCACTCAAAATTCCACTAATCGACAAGATTGCAAGGAAGGTTTCACTTTAAGAGAAAGTTATCGACTTCGCCACAGCCAGTAATCACTAAGGATACGTAACCATGGAAATCGATACAGTTATCTATTTTCAGATTGCTGACCCTAAGCTATATGCTTATGGTGTAGAAAGCCCAATGGATGCTATCGAAAATCTAACAGCTACAACACTAGAAACATCATCGGTGACCTTGAGCTTGATGAATCTCTCACAAGTGAGAGACAATCAACTCCAAAATCAGAGTAGATCCTAGACGAGGCTACAGATCCTTGGGGAATCAAGATTAACCGTAGAAGTTGAGAATATTACGCCTCCTGGAGATATCCAAGAGCCATGGAAAAAGCAGATGAGAGCTGAGCGTGAACGTCGTGAAAGCAATCATCAGAGCTGAGGGTGAGAAAAGTCTGCAGTCCTCACAGCAGAGGGTAACAAGCAGGCTACAATCTTGAGGCTGAGGCTGAAGCAGGCTACGATTTTGAAGCAGAAGCTCAGAAAGCAGGGCGCAATTTGCGCACTGAAGGTGAAGCTTACAGGCAATCAAAATGGTACAGCAGGCTACAGCTGATGGTATCAGAATGCTCGTAGAAGCACAGCCTAACCAGAGGTTATCGCTCTTGAGAGCCTAGATTCATTTGTTAAGGCGACAGATGGACAGGCAACAAAGATTATTATTCCATCTGAGATTGCTAGCATTGCAGGACTTGTCATCAGTTAAGGAATTGACTAAACAGGACTAGACAGCAGAGTTTTTATGTAGAGCATTTTTAACTAACAGGGATTACATTAGGTTAAATGCTTAGGATATATAATTACTCAAGAGGGAGAAAAGATGTTAGAGAGAAAGGCTTTAAGCTAAGTCGCTTATTGCTATGCAAAGTTTTAGTTTGTCGTAGATTATCGTTTATACTTTTGATTCAAGGAAACGGGCTTGCTTTTGCTGATGAAAATCAGGCGTCCGATGCCAATCAAAACCAAAATCAGACACAGATCCAAATCGAATCAAAACCAAAATCAAAACCAAAAATACAAACGAGCAAAATCAAAATGAAGAAACAGAGCTTGAAAGAGACGCAGAATTAACTCCTGAGCAAAAACTGAATATATGAAGCAAATGAAGGAAAAGATTGCTAAGGAAAATCCTGACTGGATGGTATCGTCTACAGACGAAAATGGAATACTGGTGCAGGTTGCAGTTATCTTAGGAACAAATAAAAACCATATGGCCAATATTACATAGCTACTCAGACGATAAATTACAGAAATCAGGAGACTGGTGAAGTAATTGGAACCATTATAAGAAGAGTTGTTTTGGGTTGGTACTGCAGTTGATGCTCAGGTTCCACCTTCGTTAGTAAATGAGCACCAATGCTCAAGATAACACGCTTTATAGATGAGGATGGAAACGATGTCAAGGATGTTGACGCAACAGGCTTTGTTGAGAAGCTCGATTTCATTTACGGAGCAAACGGACAGGGTGGCATATAAGTACAAAAATACGCTTCCAGATACAGAAGATGTGCGTACTCATGTGTATGAAAAAGTTGTAATTCCAAATACAGAAGCGCCAACACCACCAAATCCAGCAGTTCCGCAGGCACCAACTGGCATAACACCTCAGGTGCCTCAGACAGCAGTCGTAAAGACAAGTGTTCCTAATACATTTGATGGATCAAATTATTTTGGATATCTTGGAATTTCAGTAATGGCACTCATGAGTGCAGGTCTTTTATTTGTATCAAAGCTCAGATATTCATCAAGCAATAAATAAGCAGACAAATAAGTATAAATCAAGCTCCACTGCAAGGCAGTGGAGTTTTTTTCTACACAAATTGAAATATCGCGCCTGAAATAAATGCTATAAATTTACCAAAAATGGTATTGACCGTCTATGGGGAAGCAGTTAGACTTTCAGCAAGGGAGATGGGGAAAATATGGAAAACATGCAGTTATATATTAAAACATAGAGACAGGGAGTTTACTAGCAGACTAGCTAAGAGTTTCTGCCTTTGTGATGGGGTTAATGTATATATTGAGAACCACCTAGAGAATGTCTTACAGGACTGTATTGTTTTATCTTTTGACATACATGATAGAGATAAATATGTAAGATATGTAGCGCTTAGCATGAATGCCGACGATGAGTGTCTTTTAGCAGATTCATGTGCACTTTATACATCTTCTCCAAGTCTTGCAGTAATTATAGAGAAAAATCAGGTTTATTTTTGGATATAAGGTAAAACCTGGGACTAAAGAACTTAACAAATGCAAACTAATGAGTTTTGTATCCGAAAAAGAGCTATTGTGGTACTAGTACCAGCGCCCTGGCCTTTAGCTATATCATGGATGTGAGATTTGGGATTGATCAGCATCTTGAGTCTCGCTCATAGTAATTATAGAGCGATAGAGTTTCTTAGAGGAAGTCTAGATAAGAGTGAGAAATGCGTAGATTTTGATGATTCTTCTGCTATTAAGTTTATGTATGCTCTTAAGCAGAGGAAGGATTTAGATATAGATTCTTTTTTAAACCAAAGCCATGGGATAAAGCATTTTAATCTAGCTCTGATAAACGGAAGACTTGATGATTTTGATGCCTCGCTGATAGATGAGATAAGGATAAGGCTTCATGAGAAGGGCTATGAATATTTGATTATCGATATAGGCACAAGTCTTAGTAGGCAGGCGATAGGAATTACAGAGAGCTCTGATAATGCAATATTTGTAAATTGCGATTTCCTATCTGAATATATAAAGCCAAGAGCTAAAACACATAAAAATTAGCATCGATATAACAGGGAAAAATACTGATGAAGATAAGACTTTTATGGTTCCATTTTGTAGAGTTTATCATTTAGAAGTTTTGACCATGAATATGGATTTGAGATAGAGAGCATTCTGAGGAGATACTTAGAGCATAGATGAATATTAATACTAAGTTTGATAGAAAGCAGTATGAGGAGCTTTTTGTGAAAGCAACCAATACTTTGATGGAGCATAGAATTGAAGATGATAATCAGAGCAAAGGAATGCATTGAGAAAATTGTTTTAGAGGATGCCAAATATCTACCCATGGACAATATCATTTTTCTTATAAATCGTATATTTGGAAGGCTTAGAGGTGATATCGGAAGCTTAAGCTATCTTTCTGACCTCAATGTGAATGAGATAATGGTAAATGGTTTTGATACCATCTTTATAGAAGTGGACTCACGTATTGAGAAGGTAGATGACTGCTTTGATAGCACAGAAGAATTAGAGCATGTTATAAGGAGAATAGGCGCCTCAGTTCACAGAGAAATTAATGAGTTTAAAGCCTATACTTGATGCTAGGCTTGAGGGATGGCTCTAGAGTAAATGCGGTTATGAAGAATATAGCAATAGGAGGGCCGAGCCTAAGCATAAGAAAGTTTTGGTAACAACAAAAATTTCTCTAGATGAGATGGTAAAGGGAGGCGGACTTAGTGCTGAATGTGCAGATGATATAAGGACTATGGTCAGAGGAGAGTCTTAATATATTTGTGAGTGGTGGTACTTCTTCTGGTAAGACGACATTACTTAACGCTATAAGTGACTATATTCCAGAAAAACGAAAGAGTAATTGTAATAGAGGATTCACTAGAGCTAAGCTAAACAACATAGCAAACATTGTCAGACTGGAGTGTAGAAACGCAAATAGTGCAGGAAAGGGCAGCAATAAATATAGCTGACCTATTAGGTCAAGTCTTAGAATGAGGCCAGATAGAATAGTGGTTGGAGAGGTAAGAGGTGGAAGGTTCTTGACATGCTTCAGGCACTAAACACAGGACATTGTGGTTTTTCAACTGGACACGGAAATTCAACATGTGGAATGCTTAGGGAGAATAGAGGCTATGTATCTATCAGCTGTTGAGATTCAGTTGATGCCATAAGAATGCAAATCTGTGAAGCCATTGATATTTTGATACATATGGAGAGACTTCCAAGTGGAAGAAGAAAGATTATAGAGGTAAATGAGCTGACAGGATATAGGGATGGAGAATATGTTCTAAATCCGCTGCTATGAACTATCTGATGAGATGAGTCTTGTTAGAACTGAGAATTTGCTCAGCGACGATATTAAGCTTAGATTAAGAGGGATAAATGATACAGGATTACAACGAGTACAAGCTAAGCAATAAGGAGAGGCTTGCTTTGGTTATGGTATCAGTGGGGTGATTACTTGCAGAACGCTTTTATATAAATTCAATTATAACCGTGCAGTAATAAGTCCAATAGCCTATGGCTTTGCATCGCAAAAGATATATGAGCTATATGATAGCAAAACGAAGGACAAGACTAAGAAATGAATTTAAGGAGCTACTGTACAGCTTCAGTGCTTCATTTGTGATAGGTTCAAGTATGCAGTCAGCAATGAAGGACAGGTGCAAAAGCTAAGAGAGATTTTTGATGAGGATTCCATAATGTTAGGAGAACTTGAGGATGTGTAGCAGGTTAGGAAGTGCAGCTAGTGATCCAGTTTTTCTCTGGGAAGATCTTGCATCAAGATGTGTAGAGAAGACATAAAGCTGTTGTCAGAGGTGTCTGAGGCTGTACATCAGTAGTGGCGGAAATATGATGAGTCGCTATTGAAGTCACGCAACAAAGACGATTGGTGAGAAGATAGAGATGGAAAATAGTATTAAGCTTTTTGGCCAAACAAAAGATTACTAGAAGGCAGAGTAATAGCAGTAATTCCAGTGATAATAATACTGTTTCTCAGGATATGCTCTCCTGGTTATATAAAAGCCTATGTACGAAGGCATAGGCGGAAAAATAACAATCGTCTCTAGCACTTTCTATATCAGTTACAGCCATATCAGAAAGGATATGTAAAATTGAGTTTAGTACAGACAAGAAAATCACAAATTTATGGATTTGAGTTTACCAACTTTTTGTCTGAGGAAAGACTCTTGATTTTAGTTATAGCTATTTCCGTTGGGATAAGCATGATGTCATTTGTGTTGGATCTGGGAAGGCTGTCAGTATAGAGAGGAAGCAGAGATAACCTAAGTGAATAACTCATAAGCAGTAATGAAGGCAGGAGATAAGGGTTTCAGCGACAAATGGTAGCGATAAAGCAAGCAAAACAGTATATCTTAAGGCAGTTAAAAATAAGAAGGATTCTAAAAAGGATAAAGCTGATGACAGAGTCTTGAACTTAAAACCATCAGACATCATAAGAAAGCTAAAAAAAGAATACAAAAGGCAAACAAGATGATAAGCTTACCTAAACAGTTAGATGACAGAACTAGATAATTGGAGCATTAGATCAAAAGCAGACAAACTACGCTATTGTAATGCGGCAGCAGCACCATTGGTGATGCTATTTGCTATAGGATTGAAAGGACAAGGAAAGAGAAAGAGACCTGAAAAAGAAATGACATAATCCGAGAATTTACCAGCCTTTGGAACAAAAGCTTTGAGCTATTTCTAAATTGCGTGGAATGGTGTAAAAGGAGGATGCGATGAGTAAGGTGATAGACGGATATAGCAAAAGAATTTCCTAATGAACTATCTAAGTTAATTAGTGACGCAAAGGAACTTGCGTTGATTAGCGGAAGAGATGAGATGGAAATACTCGGAGAAAAATCTAGATCATTGAAAATCAAAAGAACTAACGCGTATTACAGCAATGATTGCTGATAGTAAATATAAAGGTACTGAGCTAGGAGAAAAGCTTTCTGAGAAGGGAGTATCTTTGGCAGAGAAGGATGAAAACTGCAGAAGAGAATGCTAAGACAGTGAGCTAAAACTCTCACTGCCTCTAGCCTTACAGTTACTATCACTTATAATCATCACGTCAATGACCTGCTGTAATACAATTCTAAATTAGGACAAAATGTTAAGAACAAAAAGGAATGGAGATGGTACAGGTAGCAATATTGATTGCGCTAGCAATTTCACTAGGCATCATTTTTAGATCGCAAATCACAGAGGTTTATCAATACAACTTTTGCAGATCTAAAGTGCTTAGAGAGCACTTATGATGCTAATGAATAAAGAGGTGAGTATGTAGAAGCCTCAATCGTGCTTCCACTATTGGTGCTTCAGTTAGTCAGCATGATTTATGCAGTGATGTTTTTACGGTCATGCCGATAGGGCAAATGAAAGCTACTAGGTACGCTGATAAGGCAAAACAGGCTCTTCACTGTTTAAAAGAAAATATAAAGTAGAAGACTCATCACTTAATAAGTGGAGCTGCAGAAGTTTTGCTGAGAAAGGATATTTATGCGAGATATATTTGATAAATCAAAACAGATTGGTTAGGCAGGAAATTTGTAAAGGGGTTAAAAGAGTGAGATGGTAAGAAATAAGCGGGCGTACAGTTTAGCGTATTCGTAATGATTTTTCGGTTCCAATAATATCATTAGTGCTTTTTATTGGAGGGACAAGGCAAAGGCTATAAGCTCAAGTAGGAAAGCTTGGGACGCACCTAGGGCTAAAATCAATCCTGGGTGAATATACAGACAAAGCTTTATGAGCGATATGGAATATTCGCATATAAAGCCAAGTCGCCCTACTGAAGTCGACGATAAGCAACAGCGAAATTACCTTCAAGGGGAAGAGATATATAGACTGTAAAGGGTGCAATAGCAGCGTCTATATAAATATTCTAAGAGCTTTCGATAATTTTCAGAAACAAGTTAATAAAGAGCTGCTGTAGAATAAACAAAAGAAATTTAAGGATATCGAGCTAGATATTTATACTCCGTCAGACAGAACGATTTCAAATGATGCTATAGTGGCGGGACTTCCATCAAAAAGGAGACTGACGACTGCTCCAAGTAACTTTATAAATAAGATTAAAGAGATAGATGATATCAAAAGATGTGCTAAAAGGGGCGGAAAGATGAACTCTACAAAATGAAATACAGCGAAAAATCACTTCCAAAAGTGCAGTTTCACAAAAGTGAAGATGATGATGGTTTCTTTAAGTATGAGCTGAGTATACTCGCAGGTAAAGCTCAGACGAAGGAAATCTAAAAAGCACTAGAAACAGGATAATTGCGTAATAAGAGAAGCGATGACATAGCTTATAAAATCAAAATCACAGATGAGAATCTTTGCTCTAACCATTGCTGAGTCATCTCATCGCCAGATCAGACGCCAGCAACTCAGCAGGCACTAATAGGGTCGCCGAAAGCGTGAAACGACCTATAGACCTTGTTCATGGCAAGAAGGTACCTCTGATGAAGGATGATGATTCATGGAAGCGGTAAATTTAAAATCGATAATAACAAATCCAAATCCTGAGTATAGATAAAAATAATGAAAAAGGTAATACATATAATGAATATCTTCGGGCGATGATATTTTTAACAAATAAGGATAATAGACTTCAAGGATGATGGATTTGATAGAGATAAAATATGAAATACTGTTATTATGGAAATTCAGTATTTCAAGTCATACACGGGCTGATTACAGCATGGATGTAAATGGGAGGACGCATAATTTCAGTGCAGAATATTAGACCAGCTTTCGCCACAAAACAAAACAAAATCTATAGTAAGTAATAAAAGGGGTGCATACATTCTAGAAGCCATGCATAGTGTTTCCACCATTTATAATCGCGATAATAATGCTATTATCTTTGATACCCGTGATGGCGGAATGGGAAAATGCCGCATATTCAGCTTGCAGATGAGCTAAGGTCAAGTGATATGAGAGCGCACTTTTATAACGATAAGTTACTTGGCCAAGATTAGACTTAATAATAGGTTAAATAAAGAAAGCCACTTCATAGATCCCTATTCAAGTGACTCAATATAAATATAGGCATAGCGATGGTAAATTTAAAGACCTAATAACAGTTCGCATAGATGCTAGTTTTTCTAAAGCGAGTTCCGCTGCAATTAGAAAGCCTTGATATGGATATGAAAATAAGAGTCAAGGGCATTTACGAGCTAGTCTAGATGAGGATAGCGACAAGGATAGTTTAATAAAAGAGATTCCAGAAGTATATATATTTCCAGAATCAGGTAGAAAAGCACCACAATAAATCTTGTCATGTCTGTAATCCAGCCTGTGAAAAGGTGTATATTACGCCAGCAATAAAATCGCGTTTTTAAAGCGAGTGTGATATATGCAAGAAGGGGACAAGGAAAATCTACAGTATTTTGTTTTTCAATAGCGGTGAAGTATATCATCGCGGTGACTCGATCACAACGTAGATAAATACACGAGAAGATACAAAAGCGAGAAGCAGTGTAGAGGGGTTACTCAGCCTGCTCAATATGTGGAGGATAATGTGAAAATAATATTTTGATAAAGCCGATAACAGAGATAGATTATTATAGGGCTTTTGATTTTATCGTCAGGAATACATAGACTTTTTCTACTAATGAAATTTCGGTTTATTAGAGATGATAGTAAAGTTAAAGTTAAAGGAGTATTTTGTAAATATTGATGGATATGCAAACCCAGAGACATCTAAAGGATTCTTCACTGAGCGCATGGGATATAGTGATGAAGATGATACAGCTAACTGAGGGCATAAATGAATCGATGTATAGATATGTATTTCCTATGAATATGAATCAGCCTAGATTATATCTACTACTATAGCAAAAAGTCAAAAGAAATTTAAACTTATGTTCTGTACCAGTGACTGAGCATCTAGATGACATGAATAGCCTAAATAAGATAGTTCTAGAGAGTTTTAAATGCTTTTGCCAGACGAGTTTAAACAGTTCATAGGTATAGTGGCTGATACAGAAATAAAATCTCTAAAAAGCTTAATTTGTAAGTCTGATACAGTAGATGATTTTACGCCAAGATAAACGCTATCACAAAAGAAATATATGGAGGAGCTGAGCAGGCAAAATAAGTCGCACTATTGCTTTATAGCATGATTTTCGTGTACGATTAGCTATGATTCCAATTTCACAAAAGATGAGACCAGCAGAATTTAGACGAATTCATGAATCAACAGACATTTTTGTACAAAGGATCGTTGCTATATAATTCAATAAAGAACAAAACATTCGGTCCAGCAATATTTCACGGACCTCAGGTACGGGTAAGACACTCTTGCCAGAATAATCTTTGCCGAGAGCTCGATAGTGATTTTTCATGAGATAAATGCAAGTACGACTGGAACCAAGGAACCAAAGGAGATACTAGATAGAGCACGCCTTAGATTTTATGGTTTTAGAGGCAAAAGCGGCTATATCTATATTGATGAGTTTCATCACTGGAATAAAGCTCAGCAGGATTCGCTCCAAAGGCATTAGAAGAGGTGTAATTAAGTTCATTGCAAGTACAACCGAAAATCCGTATTTTGCAATAAAACAACGCGATATTGAGCAGGGGTTAGAGAAATATTTATGAGTTCAAGTCTTGATAAAGAGGTGATCAAAACGCTTCTTTGCGTGCGCAAATGATAAGGAGCGAGATTAGGAAACCTAATGTCAAATACGATGACAAAGGCCATAGATGTTTTACAGAACTATCAAATGGAGATGCAAGAGTTGCACTTGATACGCTTGGCTTGTCTTTGAAAATCACCAAGATGGTAAGCCTGTAACTGCAGAGAGGACTATGTCTGAGTCAATGCAGAGAAAAATAGGTTTTTATGACCGTGGAGATCGATAAGTATGCCACTGCTATCTGCGCTTTCAAAAATCGATAAGGGAAGTGACCCTGATGCGACATATATTACTTTGCTAGACTTGTGGATGGGGTGTGGATGTACTGATGATTGGTAGAAGCTCCTGTCATAGCTAGTAGAAGATATAGGTATGGCATATCCCTCAGCGATAAGTATAACTCACGCATGTGTGTAGCGCGCGCTATGGTAGGATTCCCTGAAGTCGCGATAAATTTAGTAAGCTGCATCAATGCTACTTCATCTCTAAATCAAACCGCTCTGTAATGGCATACTATAAAGCTATGAGCGATATTAAGCACAAGGAGACAGATATGGTTCCTGACCATCTTAGAGACTCACATTACAAGGTGCAAGAGATAAGGGACTGAGCAAGGATTACAAGTATCCACACGATTTTGGTGATATGTAAAGCAACAATATTTACCTGATAATCTTCATTCAGAAGGGGTAAGATGTATAGAGCCATCTGAAAATGGTTCAGAAAGCTAAATTTAAAAAGATTTTAGAAGAGTTAAGAAAAATATATGGAGATAATTAGAGCAGATAATTCCGGATTTTGTTTCGGGTAAAGAAGGCCTGGAGACTACACAGGACCAGATAAAAGAAAAGCAAGGCTAGCAATAGCAAAGGAAGTCTATTCACTTGTGGACCTTTGATTCATAATAAAATTGTTATCAAAGCCAGCTTGAGAATGATGGCGTTCGCATTATCAAAAACGCCAGATGAGGGCAAAAGAGGGCGATACACAATCGTAAGATCATGGGAACCAAAGGCTTTCATGACAGAATGGACAAGCTAACTCAAACCATGTGGATACTTACTTGTCCTTTTGTTTCATAAAGATACACACCTATAGTAAATGGTGCTGTAAAAGAAGGAAAGAAGATAACAATTATAGGAGACGCAAATCATCAGGAGGTTATTGCAACTAATGGATGGTGTGATAACTCTGCGTATATTATCAACAGCCAGATGAGGCTGAAGCTGGTCGATAGCGAGATTATCTTGTGGTATGTCAGACAACTATAAGAAAAGAGCTTTTTGAATCGATAATTGAGGCACTAGGAAGCAAAGGGTGTAGTTAGAGATAAAAATCACCATCTGCAATGCTATAGCCTCAGGGCAGGATGCATGCCAGAGAGACCAGCCAAGAAGTCGATGCGATGGTTATTATTGGTGACAAGCAGAGCTCGAATACGAAGAAATTATATGAAATTGCAAAACATTGCAATAATTCGTTTTTGCCGAAAAATATTTAGTGATTTACCATTGAAAGAAATTCAAAAATATAATAAAATAGGAGTCTGCAGTGGGTGCTTCAACACCTGAAAGCGTAATTAAGGAGGTATACCAACATGAGGCGAAACAGAAAAACCACAATGGCGGATTTCATGGATGAAATTGATGCATCTTTGACTCCCACATAACGGCGAAATTGTAGACGGAAAGGTACATCAGGTTACTGACAGAGAGTGATCGTAAACCTAGGTCAGCAAGAAAGACGGAATTCTCCGTAGAAGAAGTCACACTGAGGAAGGAGAAAAACTGGACCGATCTATTTTCAGCCGGGCGACGAGATCGAGGCAAAGGTCGTAAAGACTGATGACGGAGACGGAAGCATCCTACTCGTCCAAGAAGAAATTAGAAATTAGAGCATTGGGCGAGATTAACGAAGCTCATGAGAATAAGACGGTAATAACAGTTAAGGTGCTAAGAGCTGTAAACGAGCAGTAATCGCTGAGATACAAGGAAGTTACAGGATTTATTCCTATGTCTCCAGCTTTCAGACAGATATGTTGAGAATGCAGATGGAATTCATCGACAGACGCTTTGATGTCTTGTAAACAAGAGTTGATGCTAAGAGGAAACAGACACTATTCTCACACAGGCCATTTCGCTGAGAAGCAGAATAACGGCATCTGGGACAGGCGTGGGACATCGTTGAGGGTACAGTAATGAGATTCACTGACCACAGCGCATTGCAGACATCGGCGGCGGGAATCACGGACTACTCCATATCTGTAGAGATTTCATGGGGTAAAGCTAAAGCACCCTACAGGAAGTACTTGAGACAGGACAGACTGTTCAGGTTAAGGTGCTTTCAAATGAACCAGGAGAAGGGGTAAGATTTCACTGGACTAAAAGCAGATTACACCAGGAGCCATGAGCATTATCAACGATAAAGTACCAGGTGAGATTGAGATTGCAAGCGGTAAGGTAGTTCAGACTGCAAGAATACGGCGCATTCGTTGAGCTAGAGCCTCGTCTAGACGGACTTGTTCACATTTCGTAGTTGCTCATAAGAGAGTTTCTGATATTGCTGAAAGAACTTCAGCTTGGACAGCTTGTTGATACAAAGATTCTTGATATCGATGCAGATGAAAGCGTATCAGCCCAAGCATTAAAGCGCACCGCTCCAGCCCAGAAGTAGTAGAAGAGGCCCAAGCCACTGGAAAGCACAATCGCAGATGATATAATCGCGAAGCCATGCTCTGCGGTTTTTATATGATTAGGGCGTATAAGCTGTGCCGAGCACACAAAGTGTGCGAGTATAACCACCTACTATGCGGCGCAACAATGTTATATATATCATCACCTTCGCGTTATAATGTGGTTGTTGAGCTACATTGAAACGAAAGGAAGCATGACTTTATGGCGAATAAAAACCAATAGTTTTGTCACATACAAAAATGGATGTGCAAATATCATAGTAGTATCTCTCCAAAGTATAGACGAAAAATTATATATAATCAATATCGCAAAAGTCTGCAAGATATCATAAGAACTCTGTGCAGATACAAAGGAGTTGGAAAATAATAGAAGGACATATGATGCTCGGGACCACGTTCACCTTTTAGTGCTAAGATACCGCCCAAGATTAGTGTATCTAATTTCATGGGATATCTCAAAGGTAAAAGCTGATGATGTTTGAGTAGCATGCTAATCTTTTAAGCTACAAATTTGGGAACAGACACTTTGGGCTGAAGGATACTATGTAGCACGATAGGATTGAACGAAGAGACAATTAGAAAATATGTCAGAGAGCAAGAGAAGCATGATCAAGCGATAGATAAACTCAGTGTGAAAGAGTACGAAGATCCGTTCAAAAGATAGAAAGCACCTTTGAGGTGCACCAAAGTGGCAAAGGCAATGTAGCTTGAACAAAGCGAAAGCTAGCGCCTTGAGACGCTAGCCTAGTAACCATTGGGCTTATAGCCCTAGAGCAAACCACCCTTTTGAAGGGTGGTTATGATTATTTGATGAGGTAAGATATGAAGATAGAGAGAATTGTTCAGGATGCCTTGAGAGCAATTGCTACATTATTTACCATAATGAGGGCGGTGAATGCTATATCATAGATCCAGGATACAATGCGCCAAATCATAAAGCTATAAGTAAAGAATTTAAAGCCACGAATACTTTTGACACATATGTAATACTATGATCATGTTGGAGCAGTCCATGGAATAAAAGAAATTTGATGTACCTATTTATATGCATGCCAGGATGCACAGGAATATAAAGGTCAGCACGATAGATTACTATACATGGAGAAGAGCTGATTTGGAAGGTGAGACCATCAAAATTCTTCATACTCCAGGACATAGCCATGGCTCAATATGCATAATGTGTGAGAAAGTAAGGCCTGCTTCACAGGTGATACCATTTTTGATATCGACCTTGGACGTACGAGATTTAAACTGCGGAAGCCAGAAAGAAAATGGAAGACAGCATAAGAAATGTAATCAGCAAGTGGGATAACTCCATCACCCCATCTTTCCAGATCATGATGTTAGTGCAACAATGAAGCAGGTAAGAAAATATAACACAGAGATATCTGGCTGGCATGCAAGGGGCTGGGATGGAAATTAAGATGATAGGTCTTGACCTTGATGGCACGGCACTAAATGATAAAGCATGAGTTTTCAAAGAGAACAAGGCAGGCTTTTTAAAAGAGCACATGAACATGGCATACATGTTGAGATTGCAACAGGTAGAGTTGAGTTTTCACTGCCCCATAAAATATAGGTAGAAATCGAAGGCACAGAATATGTGATTACATCAAATGGAGCTCAGAGTCCTAAGGCTGAGCGATGGATCTAGTGTATAAAAATTTATTAAGCTTCATAAAGTTCGCGTGAGGTTATAGGAAGTTCTAAAATCTCAAACAAGTTAGTGGAAATGTTTGCAAATGGCAGTCATTATATAAGCAGCAGTGAACACTGATGCTGGTCAAGTTTCCGGCAGATATTACATTGACAAGACAGGGCGTGTGATTGCTATGAGAAACTCCGTTGATAGACGATATATTTACACATATGATTGACTGGGAGGATCATATATAGAAAAATATCAGTGAACTACCCGAAATCGATGAGGCAGCGTGCTTTTGTGAAAAAGAAGTTATTGGAGATTGAAGGAATAAGTACACATCATCATTTCCACTAAATAATGAAATCGGGAGCAGTTACAAGCAAGAAGCAGATGCGCTGGAATTCCTGCTTAAGAACTTTGGGCTTCACAGACAATCTGATGGTATGTGGAGATAGCAGAAACGTGATATGGCAAATGATAGAACATGCAGTGACCAGGTATAGCTATGGAAAATGCAGATGACTGTGTAAAGGATGTTGCAGATATTACGACTTCTATCAATGAGGAAGCTGATGGCGTAGCCTATGCACAGGAGAAACACGCACTAAAATCTATATATAATTAAAGAATCAAACATATATGAATAAAGCTGCTTAAATCAAGCGAGGAAGTATTTGCAAGTGACTTAGGATTTAATATCAAATATTATATATATATAAGAATTTTCGGATCATATCTAGCATATGGACTTTAAGAAGATAGAATATACATAGTTACTTATAAATTTAAACAGCCTTTACTCTTGATATATCTACAAAAGATATGGACGTGATCTGGACATAAGTAACTCAATATATAACAGTTTTAAGGGAGGCCTCATATGAATAAACACTGATAATCCTATCCCGGTAATCGCAGATCCAGGGAATTGTGAAAGAAGGGCTTTTTATCGACTCTCCCTAGTTGATATAGAGCCAAACGACAAGCTTTTGATAGAAATGCAGTATCCAATCTTCAGGATTCGAAAATGCTGAAAAGCGTTGAAAGTGGCAAGGAAGGAAGGTAGAAATGCTGCATAGAGCAAGAGAGAATCTTTCCTTCAGGTATAAATTTGTGATCTGGGGATGGTATGGACCATTTGCCCTACAAAAGAACTTTTATTTCTTTATAGCAGTAAAATAATCAAAAGAGTTCCATTTGAAAATTTGACTTGAGGACAGGAACATGAAATCGCTAAACTTTAGACTGATCCAATTCCAAATGAAGAGTTTTCCGCCAGCTCACGATGACGGTGGAGCGATTGATTTGACAATCATGGGACCTGATGGTAAGTATTTAGATTTTGGGAACTGACTTTTGATGCATTTACTGAAAAACGAGAGCCACATTACGAGACACATAGATGTTGAGGGTGATTCTAAAGCAAAGGAAACATGCAATAATCGAAGGTTTTTATACAATTTGATGATTGAAGCTGGCTTTTGGAAATCTACCATCTGAATGGTGGCACCATGAATGGAGATAAAAATTGGGCTGATATCCAAGGAGAATCTGTAATATATAAAGGATTTTTAAATATTAATTGCATTGTTAATTCAAAAAGAAGATGTGATAATTATTTTAACTATTCATTCTAGCATCAGAAAGGAGACCTGATTATGTTAGTTCATTCTTCAAGAGTGCTCTAGGTAGAGATAATCTTGCAAATGAGATGATACGTGGACACTATTATTCATCCTCTGTTGCATCAGTTGCATGCAAATAGAGCAGAAGTACGCTTGGGCTTCTAAAATTTCAGGAGCAATCATTGCACTTATTATGGCACTTTGTGCTATCAAATCAGGAGTTATTCCATTCATAGTACTCTGCACGATGATATCATCTGGGCTATGCAGTCCAATAGGAATTCCACAATATTTCTTCAATGCAATATGAAGAAAATCTGGAAAGAAACCGGCCGACGACGGTCGTATTTACATATAGGTGAGGAACATGTGTAGGTGCCTTGCTAGCCACACACTTTGCATAATTACATTCCAGAGGCATCTGGAGTTGCTATGGCGATGACCGGCTCATACACAGGCGGAGTAGCGTTAACTTTGCGCGTTTGCAACTCAGTTTTATGTCACAGGACAGACAGGGAGCAGTAAACGTTGCAGACAATCTACTGATGGCATTGTATTTCTTTTGCATTAACTCGTGTTTGCGGGACTTAATTTCTTCCGTGTCACTTTGCTCATCCACACATCGATGAGGTTGAACAAAATGGACTAGACGACTCAAAGACGCAGGCAGCAATGCTTATTGGAGCCAGAAGGATATCTCGCTCAAAGACATCGCTTTTAATATGTATATGCAGTATACAATTGTCTTCCTATCAAATCTACTTCACATGCTGCTGCAGTGCAATTCCAACAGATAATGCAGTTCTAAAGATGTGCAATATATTCTTTGGATCACAGTATGTTTGGATTACAACACTTTCAATGATAGTTGCTACCACGGTGAAAAGAAGGTTGAAAAGATGAACGGTGCTGCGGAAATCGGTACATATTTTCATCTACATGTTCCTCTCTTGTAATCGGTGTTCCAGCATCAATCGTAGAGATTATTACAACACCAGCGTCAGCCGCTATTTACAGCGATAATGGTGCTTGTAAATATGATATTCTGCTTTGTTGGCGGTAAGCTTCAAGTTTAATTTAGAAGACTGCATCCGCATCAAATGCAAATATTGGAGGACCAACAACAGTACTGGAAATGGCTATTTCACAGGGCTGGAGCAAGTTTGTAGGACCTGTAATGCCTATAGGACATCTGGTTATGTTATCGGCACATATCTTGGTGTTATCATTGAGGAATCCTCGGAGCGTCCTAGATTTACAAGAATTAATTAGACAAACCTGGGCTTGATGAAGCTCAGGTTTTGATGCTCAAAATCAAAATCCAATATGGGTATTTGACATTTATACCGCACGATGATAAATTGGAAAATATATTACATTTTGATGGAGGAGCATTGTATGAAAAGTTTGGGAAACTAGTGAGGATCTTGCTCGCACCTATTTAGAGAATAAGCAGTTTGAGGTTTTCAGCACGAAATTATAGGAAAATACGGGAGATAGATCTTGTTAAAATTGTAGGAACGCTTCATTTTATCGAGGTGAAAACTCGTCTCAACGGACAGATTTGAAAGCTAGCAGAAGCTCGTAAATAGCGAGAAGATGTCTAAGATGCTAAGACTTGCGCAGGCATTTATCAAAGAGAATAAGTACGAGTTTTACAGATACTCTTTTGATGTAATTGAGCGAAGCTGAACCATATAGAGGGGGTACTTTTGATGATGAAAAGCCTATGGAATGATAGTGCACGACTTAAGGCTATAAAGATAGAGGTAGAGAGTAGATTTAGAGGCATACCCTCACTGCAATCGTAATTGGTTGTGAAATACCATCGTTAAGGAAGCTATTCTTAGAGTTAGATCTGCCATAGAAAGCTCAGGTCCAGAATATCCAATGTCAAGAATAACTATAAATCTTTGCTCAAGTGGATATACCTAAGAGGGAAGTCAGCTAGAGCTTGCTATGGCTATTTCACTTTGCAAAGAAGTGGTCAGGTATTTGATGGGGAATTGAGAGACATGCTTTGTTATGAGTTATCTTGGATGGTAAGATTAATCCATGCAAAGGTATTTTAGCAATTCTTGAGGCAAAAGGGAAGAAGTTCAAGAATGTGATAATTCCAAAGGCTAATGCATGAAGCAGAGCTCGATGATGGCATAAATATTCACACATTTGGAAAGTTAGTCGACGTAGTAAATTTCGTGAACAAAAAGCAAAATACCTGACAAAATCAAACACAAAAGTAGCTTAAGTTGCAATAATTTTAGTAAAGATTTCAAGGATATTAAAGGACAGGAAGTGCAGAGAGCAATCCTAATTGCGGTAGCTGAGGTCATCCTATTTTGATGGTTGGCGCCCAGGTGTAGGAAAGAGTACTAGCTGAGTTGAGTTCCTGGTATATCGCCACCTTTAGAACAGGACGAAAATTATAGAGTCGGGTGTGTAATTGGCTCTGTTTCAAGAGAATCATCAAATGAGGAGTTTATAGTACTCCGCTTTTAGAAGACCAATCGGTAAATATATAAGTCTATTCAGGGTTTGGATATCCACCAAGACCGAGAGATTACTATGGCACACAAAGGTTCTTTTTCTGAAGAGATAAATGAATGAATAGGCTTGCTGTTGATGCTCTTAGAGTTCCACTAGATAGAAAGAGTGCATGTTTAAAACAAACGAGGAGAGGTTTTCAATTATCCAGCTGATTTTCTTTTGATATCTTGTGCCAACAACGCCAGTACACGCAAATGGATACAATAATATATTAGGGTGCATATGAGAAATACTTGAATTTTAAGGGATTGTAAGAAGTTTTATGAGCATAAAACAGCTAAAAATCGTGAAACAAAAATAATTATATATAAATTATACAGGTGAAAAATTTTTAATAGGGTGCATAATTTAACGATAGCATTTTAGAAAAAGGAGTTGATTATGGAGAGGAATAATAGAACTTTAAAGGTCTATGGAATGAGTGGAAATAAATATAATGAGACACCTACTATAATGATGAAAGGAAAGTGGTTTGAGGATTTTGGATTTAAAGTAGGGCAGAAAATATAATGTTGATTGTCAGAATGGAAAATTGATTATTTCTATAAAGAAAAATACAGATTAAGTTTTTGTAGCAACAAAAACTTGACAATTATTGTAGCTACATTTATAATAAGTGTAGACACAATAATAAAGAAAGGAGTTTGTTACAATGGCGAGACCCTAAAATAGATGATGCTAGAGACAAAAATGTATCGTGTTCAAGTTAATGATGAAGAAGAACAGATGTTTGCAGTATGTATGTGATAGAAAAAGAATTAAAAATAAACTCAGATGTTTTTCGTGCAGCTTTTGAAAGAGGCATATGGTATGCTCAGGATGAGGGAGTTTGATATGAATGAAAATCAAGACTCTTATTATGAAGAATATGCTGAAGGTATTATTTTGGAACGTATTGTTGACTGCCCATATTGTTCAAGTAAAAAAATAAAATAGATTTAGTTGATGAATGTGATAAAAGTTCCTATGAAAGGCAAATGGGTCCAGAAACCATATATGAATTTGATACAGAAGATAATTACTGCAAAAATTGTGGTAGACAATTTCGTGTTTCAGGATACATAAGCGAATATCCAATGGGGGCATTTAATTTTGAAGAAATTAATGTAAATCCTATAGAAGGTGAGGAAGAATATGAGTAAACAACTTAGTGAAGTGGAAGTATTAAAAGTAATTAGATATACCAGATTTTTAGGCATATGACTAAAGATAAAGTTATTAACTTCGCATCAATGCTACAAAAATATGGATCCAGAAGTTGCAAAAAGCAATTGAACAGTTCCTGAATTTGTGAAGATGTCATTAGAAGCTTTTTATGAATATAGAACAGTTTTAGAGAAACATTAGATGCAAGCAAAGAAAGTAGCAAAGATTGTTTTAATTTATATGACAAGGTACTTTCCGCGCTAGAAAAAATGTGTTTCTCAAGAGGAGATTTCTTTTGAAGAGAAAAATATTATTTGGATAATATGATGGAAATTGCTCGGATGGCAGAAAATAAAGATAGTGAAAATAAAGCGTTTTATTGGAAAGTTATAGGTGCAGGGACAGTAGCTGTGATTTCAATCTTAGGATTAGGTGCCGCAGCGTTAGGTGGTAAATTTGATATTGATTTGCCAAAGCCCAAGCTTTAAGAGGTATTCAAGGAGAAGGAGATATGTCAGAGTTAGTTGCATATGGAACTGAAGTAAGTAGTGTTTTTCAGTTAATAGGGAATCTTGAGAACGACATAACTAAAAGTATTGCTTGGGCATTAGCACGCTGCCCCGAATTTCTTAAAGCAGTAATCAATGAAGTGATGTCGTTAGAGATTAATACACAAAATGTTAGGATTAAGTACCAGGAATTTGAGAAGAATAAAGGTATAACGGATTTAGAAATAACTGATGATACTTCATTTTATATAATTATTGAAGCTAAAAGGGCTGGATTTTACCAGGGCTGAGCAACTTGCTTTATATTCACAAAGACGAAATATTATAGAAAGTCCAGTTTCACATAAAAGCTATTATTTCAATGTCAGAGTGTAGTGAAGATTATGCAAATGCATATTTGCCTTTTTAAGGTTATAAATGATATTCCAGTAAATCATCTGTCCTGGAAGAAAATATGAACTAGCAAATTCTGCAAAAACTAGTTCTAGTATATCACAAAAAGATTTGTTAAAAGAATTAATGAGATATTTAGGAGGAATAATGACTATGCAGGCAAAAAGAATCAAATTGGGATATGTGGTTTCACTTTCAACTGCAAAACCAGAAAAATTGTGATTTGACATGGATAGAATTAGTAGAAAAAGAAAAATGAAATATTTTCACCCATTTGGAATTAATCGGTTGGCCTAAAGAGCCACCTAATTATATAGGTTTTTCGGTATGGAGGAAGATTACAGTCAATTTATCATATTGAAAGCTATTCGATAGTAAAAAAATATCCATGATGAGATTGAGGAAATGCCCTAATGTGGAAGATGAATATGAGCATTTTGTGTACAGCCTTGGGAAACCAATTATACCATCAAAAGTCGTTAAGACGGAAACATATACGCATCTGGTCGCAAATGGGCAATGCTTGATACATTATTGACTGCTGATACGATTCATGAAGCTAGTGAAATTTCCAAACAAAGAATGAATAACGAATAACGATAAAAATAACAGGGGAATAGAAAAATAATCCCTGTTATTTTATTATTACATATTAACTATACTAGATGGTTTCATCATCAGAATCACCATTCGGTGGGATATAATCCATCAAATCTTCAGCCTTATTTCTCTTGGGTGCTTTTTTAGCATATAGTTTATCCCAAGTGAGATGAACTTTAGAACGCTTGTTATAAAAAATAAGAATAGCTTCGGCATAACCAAGAGAGCCGACACGTCTGTCTTTGGCGGTTTGACTTAGGGTTTTGATGGATACTCTGCCAAGCCTTTCTTTAAAAATGGTATCCTTTATTTGGTCTCCATAAGCCGCTACAAGCCTTGATACGCCATTTAGCATATTGGCACTAAGTGAATTAGGTTCTCCCTCCCAAGTGCCTATTATGAGCCTTAGGACATGGTCTAAGACATGAAAGCCATGTTTATCATATATAGTTTCTAAAGTGGAAATAGCACAGATGCCACCGGGTATTTTAGCGGATGATAGAGTAAGGTTATAGGATTCGACTAAATCTTGAATAATAAGGTGTTTATCACTTCCTGCCTCTATACTTGCCATAAAAGTTTCATAGGGCAGTAGGGGCTTTACATATTTCATTTGATTTGCAAAGATATCAGCTTCTTCGGTATATTCCAGCTCATCATATATCATGCACCATACAGGAGTTTCTCTAGAACCTGAAACGAGAGCAATAATCTCTATGGTATGCTGACCATTAAATACATAATTTATTCCATCTCTACGACTTACTTTTTACAGGGTTCACTGGTATAAATCAAAGATAGCAGCTCTTTGAACATGCCTTGTGGATAGATTTCTTTGATAATTTTGGTTAGAAACCAGGTTTTTTATTGGAATCTGCTCGAAGTGAACATTCGGAACATAATTCAGTAGGTCTTCCATTTGTAATATCCTCCTTTATAATATCTTCTAATTCCTTTATCGATAATTTAAGTAATCTAAGCTGGTATAATACTTTTTCTTTAGCACTTTTAGATGCCTTTGAAAAATCTGTATTAAGCCTTGCTCGGTCAATAATACTTCTCCAAGAAGGGGAGGTGAATGAAACACTTGATAGATTTGCATCAGGATCATACGCAGGCATTTGCTTTTATTGCGAGCAAGCTTTGATGGTTCCTGTTTTCTTCTACGAGATTCTGGTTTTTCCGGATAGGTATATTTCCACCTGTAGAGACTGCCTTATAACAGAATAATTTATGTGCGTGATGCTATTTTCTGTAATAAATTGAGTTAGGCTTTTTACTTCATGAGCAGGAAGTCTATCAAGTTCCACCATATTTTCATGGGAGACTTTTATTTTCCCGGACAGTATATTCTCTGCTAATGTAGTATCTTTATCTCTTAGGTTATTTATTATCTTAGTATAGGTTTCATATTTTTGAACGGTGCCATGTGCTATATGAAATGTATATCCAACTTGATGAGCTATTTCTGTTTGTTACACGCTTTTGGAGGAACAAATGGGTGGCTTTTGCTATCTTTCATAGCGTTTGATCGTACATAGAGATTTGCATTTTTTCTACTTCCGCTTGGTAGGCTCTACCTATTAAGTATTTACGCCTTTCCCTTGTAAGGTCATCTCGTTTAAGCTGTTCACAGCATATCTGATAATATATTTCTGCACGTGTCGATAATTTGGCTTGTCTGATTGTAAAGGGAATATCCCAAATGTTTGCAAATATCATATCTTTTATGGCCATCTACTATGATTCCACGCCATACGATAATGGGAGATAAGCACCATCATTTACAATGCTTTCTTCAAGTTTTTCATATTCAGTTTCTGAAGAAGGTTGAATCAGGAACATAATTTCTTTATCTTTTTCTAGTTTGGGTGTTTCCCATTCAATATTATTCATATGATGATATTTCCTCCGTTGGTATGGAATCTTCGATAGAAAACTGCACTAAAGATTCATCTGCATTATATTCACCATATATACGATATGAAGAATTTGTTTGCCAAGCATTGTCTATACCATTTAAAAAGTAGAATAAGGTTTCTACAACCAAATTCACACAGTTTTCCATCACTTAATTGGTTACTTCGTATCCTTAAAGCAGATTTATCCTTAGAGGATGTATGGCCAGCAATTTATCTATGGGATTTACAAGAAGATTTATAAAAGCAGGATCACCAATCATATGAAGAGTGGCCTTGTGTATCCTGATTCTGTTTTTCTTCAAATCTATACATATAACGGGCTTTTGATTTTTCATAGCATTCATGCTATACCTCGCTTTCTGATTGGGATTCATTACTAGGTTCAAGTATTCCAAATACGGCAACACCATCAAATATATTTACTTGCAAATTCTTTTTATGTTCTTCGACTGTAACACTCGAACTGGTTTTGCCAGTTTGAAGGGTAGGAAGGTATTCTTGAAATGACGGATTTACCATCACTTCTTACTTTTTGACTTTATATTTCAGGATTATTTAAATCAAAGATAAAAAGATACTCATCATTTGATTTCATTAGTTTTCCAAGTAGCTTATATCTGTTGTCAGGATTCCAAACCCATCAGCTCTATAACTTTGGCATAGAAGATTCTGCAGGTTATTTGCTTGGGATTTTTCTTTTCTCCGGAAGAACACCATTTCACAGAGTCTTTTTCTTCTTCAAGACATGGTCTTACAGCCAGTTTCTTTTCTGCAGAGTTAACAAGAATCTGAACATACTCTATATCGGGTAATTTGCGGATACATGCTTTATTTACAGAAACCTTGCTTTTATTTAGGGTAAATGACGGTTCAAAGACATGAGAAAAAAATTCTCCACGTACTACTTGAAATCCATCATAGTTGAAAGACTCAGTCTCGGTTACTTCTATTTCTGGAAGTCTTTTTTTATTGTCGATATTTTCCGAAAATTTTTGTTCAAGCATCAGTATTAACCTCATTTCACTTATGATATTTTTGATTTTCCTTATCTAAGGTATTTCTGTCCGTTACCTTTAGTTCTGGTTCTTTATATGGCAAACCTTCTGTAGTAACATCCCATTCGGATAAAGCATCTTCTTCGATTTCCTTTTCCTTTGCATGGCTATAGTATTTTTTGCCGAAACCTTCGCTCCAGTCAGCAGGATAGGCAAGTACTTTCTGCCCTGTACCGGAAGTAAAAAGGTTTTCATGGAGGTTTTTCTGATGGAGTTACGAAAGAACTGGGCATTATTATTTCCGTGTCTTTTAGGTCAAAAAGTAGAACTTTCTCATTCTTTTTCATGAAGTATGCCAAGCATTTTATATTTACATTTTGTTTTCCAGTTTAACAGTCTAAATATGGTAGGGAGAAATGCTTTGCCACGAATAATCTTTGGTAGTGTTTTTCCCATTTTGTTGTTTTGACCATATAACGGCTTGATTATTGGATGGGGTAGAAACCCTTACAGCAAGTATCATTTTTTCAGGATGTATCAGAAGCTCTACATGAGAAAATATCTCCAAACTTTCTTACAGTTTCTGCAGAAAAGGTAATCTCACTCTGAAGAAATATTGATTGTCGCCGACCACTTGAATTGAAGAATTGGCTATGTGCTATTTCATATCCTCTAAGGTCGAAATCGCCCTCTAGAGCAGTTATCTTGTTATTTTGGATATATTCCTCGTCTAATTCTTCATAAGCTGATAAACAGGGTTTCAGTGTATTCTTCAGGCTTAAATCCTGCCCATCTTGGGTTGATAGATACAAATCCAAGAAGTGATCCTTCCTTTACCACATGAAGAGAGGGAGAATACTCTTGTTTCCATATTTGGAGTTGTTTATGAGATGCTGAACAGCTATGAAGTCATCTCTTGATACGATACTTTCATGATGACCTATTTGCCTATACTGATTTCTGTTCTTTTTATTTTTCTTGGATTTATGGTCTAAGAAGTTTGGTGTATAGGTTTTTCTAGCAAGAACATCACCACAGTGTCTTTCATTTTGAAGAATTTGTAAGATGCTACCGGAAGACCAGTTTGTATTTCCTTTTTAGTTTTACATCCGTATTGCGTTAGTGTTTCTGCTATGATTTGACAACTATATCCGTATAGGTACATAAAGAAGATGAGACGGACAACTTTCGCTTCATCTTCATTTATGACTAGGTTTCCATCTTCATCATGGTCATAACCAAGTAGCGGGGGAGTTAGGAAAATGCTCTCTTAAAACGCATTTCTATGGATGAGTTCATGACTTCACTTTTAGTATGACTTTCTTCTTGGGCTATGGTAGCCATAAAGGCAAGGGTCATTTCGCTATGAGAGTCTAGTGTATGAAGATTTTCCGACTCAAAGAATATACTAATGGGCGGATTCATATTCTTAAGTTTTCTCACATAATCAATACAGTCAACTATATTTCTTGCAAATCTGGATACGCTTTTTGTTACGATAAGGTCTATTTTTCCATTATTACAATCATTCATCATTCGCATAAAAGAATCTCGATGTTGAAGTGAAGTACCTGAGATTCCTTCATCAGCATAAATATCTACAAGACTCCAATTTGGATATCTTTTATCATATCGGTGTAATGATTTTTCTGTAATTCATAGGATGAAGTCTGGTTTGGATCATCTGTAGACACTCTTGCATAAACTGCGACACGCTTAGTTGCAGTTCCACTGAAGATATTCTCTACTGGAACAGCAGGGATTACATCGAGTTTATCTGAGTCGATTCCTTATACCTTTCTCTTATTTTGTTTTTATCTTCGGTAGTCTTAAGCCTTACTTCATTTTCATTCATTAGCACGATTCCTTTCCTATGAAATTTATATTTATCATATTATTTTCATAATAGAAAAACCATAAAACCAAAGGCTAAGGTCTTATCCCACGGTTTATGGTTTCTTGATAAATCGGCTTATCTTTTACTTATATACCACTGATTTTTACGAATGATATGCTTTGTGAATTTTAGGATTTCGTAAAACAAACGCTTTTCATATTTGTCGCAGTCATACATAAGTGTATCAATATCCGTCTGATAATCAGAAGGGTGAGATAGAAGATTTCGGTTAACAGTTCATCTACTGTAATACCAAGAGCATTCGCTATTTTTACTACAGATTCTAGGCTCGGTTTTTTCTTATTGTTCTCGATGTTTGATATATACACCGGTGATAAATCTGATAGTTCTGCAAGCATCTCTTGTGTGAACTTAGCACTTAATCTATTTCACGAACCCTCATCCCTATGAGTAAGTAATCAATTATCATATGTTTTTACCTCCATTTTTATATTTAGAGTAAAAATACTCTATTATATTTTTGGGAGGAAAAATGGATTAGATGCATCTAATAAAACAAAAATAGAATTGCAAAGACGTCATGATTTATGGTATAATTTAGATTATAGAATGGAGGTAAAAATGTTGAAATGTGCGTCTGCCGGTGTAGGTGGAATAGATAAAGGCTTTGAAGCTAATAGATGCCTTTTGATATAGTTTATGCAAATGAAATTGATCCATATCCAGTAAAAACATATGAATTAAATTCTAAAATAAAAGTTGACTGTAGAGATATTCACGAAGTTAAGCCAAGTGAAATCCCAGATTTTGATGTAATGCTTGCAGGATTTGCCATGCGTTTTTAGTGTTGCGGGAAATAGACAAGGATTAATGATGAAAAAGGGCAGAGGTACTTTATTTTTGAGTTAGTAAGAATTATAAAGGAAAAAGAATCCTTTCTATAGTATTTCTCGAAAATGTTAAAAATCTAGTTGGTCATGATGGTGGTAATACATTCGCAGTTATTATAGAAACTTTGCAAAAACAAGGATATTATATTAAACACGCAGTTTTTAAACGCTATGGAATATGGAAACTACCACAAAAACCGAGAAAGAATATATATAGTGGCTTTTTAAGGATGTAGAAGCTTTATAAAAAAATTTTGAATTTCCAATGCCAGTTGTTTTAGATAAAAATTAGTGATATTATTGATTTTAATAAAAAGTTGATGATAAGTATTACTACACACCAGGTAAATATAAAGGTGATATTTATGAGAAACTTGTAGAAAGCTATGGATGATAGTAATGCGATTTATCAGTGGCGAAGAACATATGTCAGAAAAATAAAAAGGGGGTTGTTCCTACTCTACAGCAAATCAAGGTGAAGGCGGGCATAATGTTTGTTTTGGTAAAAACTAAAAAGGGAATCAGGAAAATGACTCCTCATGAGTGTTTTAATACACAAGGCTTTGATTCAAAATTTAAATTACCTAAAAATATGAGTGATAAGACTTTATAAACAAGCTGGAAATTCAGTTTGTGTTTCAGTGATTGAGAGAATAGCTCATAATATTGCAGATTCACTAGTATTGAATGATATATCAGTGCTTACTAACAATTTGATGTAAGCACTTATTTTTATATTATCTATTATCTTCAATTATACGGCAACGTCTGATATCAAATATAATATCTGGAGTGAGGTTCTTTGCATCTACAAATAGACTCTTTGCAAACTGACATGGGTACCTCCTACCTTGATCTTTTTGTTCTTGAATAGTTTGCGTTTTATTTGCAGGATACTTTCCAAATTCCTCTGAATTTATTTTTAAATCATAAATGTACAGAAGATTATCATCTAACTTAAATCTTAAGAAAACCAAGTCATCAAATTGGCATTTCAGATCAAATGAAGATAGGTCGCCATCAAAGCGGAAGTTGCTTTAAATTCAATTTTTCTATTGAGTCTTTGGATCGGTTGCATCTCCAACTTCACTACCTCTATTCCATAGAAAACCAAGGCAATAACGCCATAGGTTCGCTGATAGCATCAGGCATATTCATACCTCCATGACTGTTATTTGAGATATAAGTATTTAGATCTTTCCATTTGAAGTAGGCGTTGCAAGCTTTCATCAATACGGGCATCATCAATCACGATTTGGTTAAATTCATTATAAATTGGCATTTTTCTTCTCTTTAATAATTTTAATTCGTTTAATAGTTCTGATGGGTTTCTTAAATCACCAAGCTGTACATAATAATTATCGGCATCCATTTTTGTTTTAGTTGAATTTAAATAAAGATCCTTGTTTTATTATCATTCTAGCATCTATTATATTTTTAAAATCTGAATGAGTAATATATCCTGAAATTTCATATTTCCAGATTTGCTTTTTAATAATTCAAGAAGCTTTTTCTGTCGCAGAATTTGGAATAGAGACACTTATTTCGTTTCATTATATCATCGCAGGATGGTCCAATTCTAACCATAATAAAATAGTCATAAGTATAATTATCGGATTCAATATTAGGGATGTATTCAGCTTTTTCATTCCAATCGGCACACTCTAATAATAGTAAGTTCCCTATAACTTTTTGTAGATTTTACTGCAATTTTTGCCACAAACATCGACATCTCCTTGATCCCAATATCCTAATTCTTTTCATTAAAATCAAGCTGGATGTCGGAATCTAGTGTATATAGAAAAATTAAATACAGCATATTCAGCTAATTTACCTTTGAAATGTATTAGAAAAGATTTCTCCTGGACTTCTTTCTTTTTGCCATTACTTATGGTCTCTATGTTCGCCTTTTTCCACTGAAAGTCATATTATATGCAAAATCAAAAACTTTATTTATGGTTTCAGGTTTAAACTCATGTACATTAGTAAATGATTTACGGTTATTTATCCCAAAACAAGTGCCGTCAAATGCAAGTTTTTAAATGTTTTTCATTTTATACCTCATTCAACATTATCTTTTAAAAAGTTTCAAATAAGTCTTCAACTTTACAATCCAAAGCTTTCCGCTATTTTCATTAGAACATCCATTCTAACGGGTTCATTTTTCCAAGTTTTTGCTATAGAATTAGCACTTTATGCCTGTAACTCTTCGTAGGTCAACTCTTTTTCATATTTTTTTATCAATTAGTAATTTCCAAAGTTTATTATATTGAATTTTTCATTATTTGCATCCTTTCGTCCCCATTGACGTCCATACAAAGCTTTTTCTCCGGCATCAAGTTTTAGTACCATGTGTTTTCTTAATAGATTGTTAGTTTCTGTGCCATAATTTTCTTCATGGTCGAAAGCAATAAATATTTGCTTTTTCCTTTTCAGCAAAAGATAAAGCTGTAATAATTTATATATATGTTCATCTGAGATAAACGGAAATAGTAATGAGTCATGTGCCATAGCAGGAAGAGGAGTAAGTCTTTAAAATGCTTAAATCATAATAAAGCATTCCCTTATAGTTTGTTCCAGTTCCAGTATCATGTGGTGTTTCAAAATTATAGCTGTTATATTCTTTTTATTGCTAAATCCGGGGATTATCCAATCCGTTTGAAAACATATCTACTAATTTCTGATCAGTAAAGTATTTATACTGTGCTGAATTTCATGAAGAATACTCGGGTATGCTCTTTTAAACGTTCACTAGCTTGAGCTTTTTCTCTATCTAAACGACTTTTTAGTTGCAAAAGCTTCATTTTCATCTTCTAATTTATGAATTCTTCTGTCTATTTGTGTGTATGCAGATAAAAATTCCTGACTAAAGGCCATAGAAGGTTTGATTACTTCATTTGTTTCTGAATAGATTCCACTAATCTTGTAATGGTTTAATTTCTTCTTCAGCTTTAGATTTGGCTTCGACAATTCATCTTTAAGTATAGTTTGAATTTTTGTTATGAAATTTTTTTCATATCCATTAGCTTTTTTAGATTTACATCAGGAAAAGAATTCGGAAAGGCTTTTTAAGTCAGCTTCAGTAGGGTATATGCCTTGACTGATATTTAAATCAATAAGATGCAAGTCATTTTCCTTTTGTCTCAAGAGCTCTGCAGCATCAGAGAACATAACCCTTAAAGAATTTGCTTGATTCGCTTTTATCTATTTCTTCTTTATTAACTTCTTCATTGTGGGATAGCTCTAAAGAAGCTTCTATCTCTCTGAAGAACTGCGATTTCATCAATGTTGGCTTGATATTTCTTCATACCGTCTACAGAAGATGGCACAAATTCACTTTTTCGTGTCGCTTATATGCAGATATTTTCTCTTCTGCAAGTTTTTTTCTTGCTCTTTAAAAAGCACGGATTTTCTTCATGTTTGTTAAAGAGAGAAATTAGAACATCTAATGCATCCTTCTGTGATTCAGTTCCGCTACGAGTCTGAAGTGGTCTTGTTTCTGAATAATTGATTTACCTATATTCTAAAAACGACTAATAGTATTTCTAAATTTAAGACCCGGAAGATCCATGCCATAGTTAGATGCTAACCATGAAATAAAAATTGTCTTTATTATCTACTTTTAGAATGTTTTTATCTTTATCTAACAAAGCTATATCTCCGGGAACTCTCAGTTGATCTAGCAAATCTATAATCGTTGCCATTAAAAGAAAAAGTGAAGTATATAGTGTGGTTACCTAATTCCTTTACAGCGTTACTTTCCAGCATAAGTGTTACCACCAAATGCATAATCTATAAGAAGAAGGGTTGTTGATTTACTCAATAGAAGTAGTACCGACTTTACTACATGAGAACTACATTAAGTCCTGTATGAAATTTTATAATCCGTCTGGACGATTTTTGTTATTAACTGTTCACTGTATATTTCTTTAGCATATATATAACCTCCTTCCTTAGTAATATCTATCTTTCCCAAAGCATATAAACAGTCCAAAGCTCATAAACTCAATTAGTGTTATAGCAAAAGATTAATTTCATAGTAAAGCTGTTTTGGAGAAAGTGGGGTAGATAAGTTATTTAATATGACTGGTAGCTTTGAAAGTATGCTGTCGTTATATGAAAATAGTTTATTTGGTAATAGCATGAAACACCTCACAAGATTGTACAAAATATGAAACTACAATATAACAATATCTGATGTCTTGTTTTGTTATACGCTGGAATTCCATTAGCTAATTCCTGATATATTTGCTTTGTACTAGATTTTTACTCTCTAACTTTTTGTAGGATTCTTTATTTGAGCTCTAACAAAAATCATCACTGTATGTATTGTTTTTAGAAAGTGTTTTCATAGTGTTATCAATAAAAGGGTAATAGCATAACATATTGCATTACTTCAGTCATGAGAAAATAGTTTGTATTTTTCATCTATTTTTCAGGGACATTTACATGATCATGCACTAAGTGGAAGAAAATCTTTAGGTTTTAGCTTTGTTAAATTCTCTATCACTAAGGCAATCTCCTTTATTTATAGATATTTCATCTAGGGTGTTTCTAGAAACCTAGAGTCAGACTGTAGTTTCTAACAGATTTTAGTGCTTTTACATTCTTGGTTGTATGTTTAAGTGTGTATTTCGAAAACAGTCATGACATACAGCAATTAAATTATCATATTTAGAGTTTGATTTTTTTCATCAATTTTTATAATTTCATAATTATTGACACTTTGGTTGAGGCTATCTATAGTCTGAAGATGTTTTCCACATAAAGGCATAGAACAAGTGCATTTACAATCATCAAGAAGTCCACTCAAATTTGCCTTTAGAGAGGTCGATAGAGATGTAGCATTTGCTATTTTTCTATCATTTTCTAGTTCTGATTTACAACAAACTGCAGTGATTTATGAAATAAATCAAATAGGACTTCGCCAACATTAGATTCATTGACATCATTGTCTGGGCAGAAAGGGGAAATATCACTGCTAATCCACTAAGAACAATATCGCTTCTGTTAGGGATCATGGATAGAATCAAAAAATTATCCTCTGTAAGTCTTCCCAACATTGCCTTAGCAAGTTTTTGATATGCTCTATTATGATATTTTCTAAAAGACTCATCTCTGTAACTTTTATCAGAGGATGGGTCTTTTGTGTACCAACTCTTCTGGAATATCACAAAGCATTTGAATGATATTTCTAGTAAAAAGAAGGTACATCAGCATCCTTCATTAAATGAGGATGAATTGCATGCATTAGTTCTGAAAATAACATTTTTCTGCTCTCCTCAATTTTTGTCCTATTTGTCCCAGCTTGTCCCAAAGTGTCCAATTTGAAGAATATCAATTTTATATACTAGATATATATTGCAGGACATACAATATTATATCAGTTTCTGTAAGTTTTTACAATCAAATATTGGCAAACGCCAATTTTTACATTAAAAAGATGAATGTTAGACTTGCATTGATTTTTATCTTAATGTTCTGTGTATAGTACTTTTTTATTTTAAAACCTAAGGAGGAATCACAATGGACAAATTATGAATGAGAAATGAGGAGGTATATTACTTCGCTATTAGAAGAAAAAGAGCAAAAAGGTAAGCTCTGAAAAATGACCTTATATAGAAAAGTAGAGACTGATTTGAATAACCTACCTACAAAAACAAAAATATCACAGAGCCTGATTAGCTATAGGGCAATGGGATACATCATAGAGCACTCATGGATTTAACCATGAAGGGCTATGTGAAGTACCTCTATTTTTCCTATGGCTAATTTAGGCATATAAAGTGTCGGTACTTCATATAGTATCGGCCTATTTTGTATTCCAGCCCTATCTGCTAACAGCAGAAAGGACAGGAATTTTATGAGTAGAAAATTTAAAACAGCAGAAAAGAATCGTGTTAACTATGTATATTACACAGCAGATGGAAAGAAAATTGTAATAACACCAGGAGAAAATGGTGTAACAGAAGAAATGATTACACCCTTCATACCTATGATGATGAGGAATTAAATGCTGAGCGCAGGGAAGAATATCATGTGCCGGTTAGATTTGAAGGATATTCAGATGATGAGGGTTCAGAGCTTGAAAGTAGAAATTCATATCTAGCAGACTCATCAGCAGATCCACTTGAGAAACTGATGGAGGCTATTGAAACTGAAGAACTGGAAATAAAGATTAGTAATCTTAAGAATGCCTTTATCTATACCCTTACAGAAAAACAGCAGGAAACGATAGATAAGAAGTTTTTTTCAAAGGTATGACAAATACAGCTATTGCTCTTGAAGAGGGAGTAAGCGAGGCAACTATAAGAAATGAGACTTACAAAAATATATAAAAATCTTGAGAAAAAGATTTAAGAAGAGGGGGTTCGAATCTCTTCTTTTTGCATATACACAGAGGGAGAAAAATCCTTCGGAAAGGAGAAAGCAATATGAAGCATAAGGTATGTATCAAAAGTTGCAAAAATCAGATGGTATCGGCAGAGCCAGTGGTTAGAAGTAAGAGTCTTAGTATTAGAAGAAAAATTTTTAGATTTTTCTTTGGACCCAAGGTTAATGTACTTGTTTTATCCAGTGGCGATTCTGTTCAGACCGTTGAGATTAGAGAACTTAGAAAATGGAGGTGAGTAAGATGGAGAAAAATTATGCTTGATGTAGCAAAAGCAAATGCGAAAACTTGCAGATTCGATTGAGGCTTTAGAAATGAAGAAAAATGTTAACCCAGTTGAAAATGAAGAAAAAGTTACATCACTTGAAGATGTAAGGGCAGTACTTGCAAAAATCAGCCAACATGGATTAGCAGGCGAAGTTAAAAAGCTGATTGAAAAATATGGTGCACGAAACTATCTGATGTAGACCCTAAAATTACTCAGTTAAGAAGATGCAAAGGAGATAAAAGTTGAGTAAAGTACATTCTATTTTATCCCCATCGGGTTCACACAGGTGGCTAAACTGTACCCAAGTGCAATGCTCGAACAAGAATTTGAAAATAAGACAACCGAGGCAGCAGAAGAAGGAACAGCAGCACACGCTTTTTATGAACACAAACTTCGTAAATCTTTGAAACTTAGAAGTAAAAGACCTGTATCTGACTACGACAGTGATGAAAATGCAGGAATGTACCGATGCTTATGTGGATTTTGTAAATGAACAGCTGGAATTTGCAAAACAGCGTTGTAAGGATCCTCTGATCCTCGTAGAAGAAAAGGTGGACTTTTCCAGATATGTACCGGATGGTTTTGGAACAGCAGACTGTTTGATAATTTCAGATGATGAACTTCACATAGTTGATTTCAAGTACGGACAAGGCGTTCTTGTGGATGCGTTTGATAACCCTCAGATGAAATGCTATGCACTTGGAGCTCTTGAAACCTATGGTAACCTTTATGACATTACAAATGTAAGCATGAGTATTTTTCAGCCAAGAAGAGAGAATGTTTCAACATGGGAAACTACAGTAAAAGGAACTTAAGGACTGGGCAGAAAAGGTATTAAAACCTAAAGCTGAATTAGCTCTTAAAGGGGAAGGTGAATATCGGTGTGGAGAATGGTGTAGGTTCTGCAGGGCTGCAGTTCGTTGCAGAGCAAGAGCAGAAGAAAAGCTAAGGCTTGCAGAAGATGAATTTAAGTTGCCACTACTCATAAGTGATGCAGAAATTGAAGAAATTTAAAGGTGATACCGGATTTAACCAAATGGGCAACGAGACATTCAAAATTATGCCCTTGATATGGTATTAAATCATGGTAAAGAGTGGTCTGGGTTTAAGGTTGTAGAAGGTAGATCGGTTAGAAAGTATAAGGATGAGGATGCTGTTATAGAGAAAGCAAAAGAAAATGGCTATACAGATATTTTTCAAATCCAGTCTCATTACTCTAACGGAAATGCAGAAACTGATGGGAAAGAAGAAATTTGAAGAACTTTTGGGTGATTTAATTATAAAAGCCAAAGGAAAGCCGACACTTGTACCTATAGCAGATAAGAGACCGGCTATAAGTTAGAAGATGTTAAAAATGAATTTAATGAAATAACGGAGGAAAACTAAAATGACAATGAACAAAACAAAGGTAATTACAGGTAAAGATACAAGACTTTCATACTTTAATGGTTGGGAGCCTAAATCAATAAAATGGAGGTCTGAAAGATATAGGTGTGTCTGTATTAATTCCAGCGACGATACAGAAACTTTAGAGCAGATTGAAAAAGGCAATTGATGCCGCAATCGAAGAAGGTATTGTAAATTTGGAGGTAAAAGCCCAATAAAAAGCAATTAAGTTTCCCACTTAGAGATGGTGATACCGAGCGTGATGATGAGGCATATAAAGGCATTATTTCATCAATGCTAACAGTGTACACTACCACAGATTGTTGACAAGGCTGTAAAAACCTATTTTTGATCGTAGTGAAGTATATTCAGGTTGTTATGCTAGGGTGTCTCTGAACTTTTATGTCTTTAATTCTAATGGAAATAAAGGGGTTGCTTTGTGGGCTTGGTAACATCCAAAAAATCAGAGATGGTGAGATGCTTGGTGGAAGAAACAATGCAACGGATGATTTTACAAGTCTTGAAGATGATGATTTTTAGCTTAGGAGGTGCCAGATGACGAAAATAGAAAAGTTTAATGCTTGCTATATCTTTTGGAGCTAGCTAGGGACAACTCATAGCTAACATAGGTATCTTTAATAAAATACTGAGAGAGAATCGCAGTTAAAGAAAAAGCTGGAGGATAAGAATTATGAATCTAATTGATTGGTTTGTTGCTATCTTTATCGGGCACATGGCTTTTGATTTCGTAGTAAAGACACTTGTAAGTCTGCATTCAGATATTAGAAACAAGATAAAAAGATAGAAGAGGGTGGCACTAATCTGCCACCCATATTTTTGTTGGAGGTGAAAATTGAAATCTATTAGTATAGACATAGAATCATATAGCAGTGTGGATCTTAGAAAAGCAGGTGTATATAAATATGCTGAATCTGATGATTTTGAAATTTGTTATTTTCATATAGCGTTGATGGAAGTGAGATAAAAGTAGTTGATATAGCAAAAGGTGAGGAAATACCTAAGGAAATTTTAGATGCCTTAACAGATGAGAATACTATTAAATGGGCATTCAATGCACAGTTTGAAAGGGTTTGTTTATCAAGATATCTAAAAGACAAAGATAGTAGTAAAGCAGTGTTCTTAAATCCAATTTCTTGGAAGTGCACTATGATTTGGTCTGCTACGCTTGACTCTTTATCACTTGAAGGGGTAGGCGCTAGCTTGGACTTGATAAGCAAAAAGTTAAGTGAAGGAAAAAATCTCATCAATTACTTTTGTAAGCCATGCAGTCCAACAAAGTCAAATGGCGGAAGAACTAGAAATAAGTATTTTCATGACAAAGAAAAGTGGGAAATGTTCAAATCATACAATAAGCGAGATGTTGAAGTAGAGATGGGGATTCAAGCAAAACTATCAAGGTTTCCTGTACCTGATGATATTTGGGATGAGTTTTATTTAGATCAGGAGATTAACGATAGGGGGATAGCTATTGATCCTTCTCTGGTGGAGTCTGCACTAAAACTGGATAGTGATGTTAGGAAATCTTATCAATAGACTATCTAATATTACAGGACTTGAAAATCCAAATTCTGTACTTCAAATGAAAGAGTGGCTATCAAAAATGGACTTGAAATGGAGTCTCTTGGGAAAAAGGAAGTGGTTAATAAGATAAAGACTGCACCTGATAATATAAGAGAGGTTTTGCTTTTAAGACAGCAGCTATCTAAATCATCAGTAAAAAAGTATACAGCGATGAAAAATGCTGCCTGCACAGATAACAGGGAAAGAGGAATGTTTCGTTTTTATGGAGCAAATCGTACAGGCAGATTTGCAGGAAGGCTTGTTCAACTTCAAAACCTGCCACAGAATTATCTACCAGACTTAGCTGAGGCACGAGGGTTGGTAAAACAAGGAAATATGAAGGCACTTGAAATGTTATATGAAGATATACCCAATACCTTATCACAGCTTATAAGAACAGCCTTTGTTCCACAGGATAATCATAAATTTATAGTAGCAGACTTTTCAGCAATTGAAGCTAGAGTCCTCGCATGGCTTGTAGGGAAAAATGGAGAATGAAAGTCTTTGAAGATGGGAAAGATATCTACTGCTCATCAGCCAGTCAGATGTTTGGAGTTCCGGTTGAAAAGCATGGATAAACGGACACTTAAGGCAGAAAGGGAAAATTGCAGAACTGGCACTTGGATACGGAGGATCAGTCGGAGCATTAAAAGCTATGGGAGCACTTGATATGGGGCTTAAGGAAGAAGAGCTTCAGCCACTTGTAGATGCTTGAGAACTTCAAATCCTATGGTTACTGCTTTATGGTGGAGGTAGACAGGACAGTAAAAGACTGTATTAAGGAAAGAATTACTACAGAAACTAGAGACATAAAATTTAGTTATAAAAGTGGTTTTCTTTTTATTACACTTCCTTCCGGAAGAAAACTTGCTTATGTGAAACCTAGAATAGGGGAGAATATGTCTGGTGGAGAGTCTGTTACTTATGAAGGAGGAAGCACAAAAAGTGGGAAAGGCTAGAAAAGCTATGGTCCCTAAGTTTGTAGAAAAATATAATTCAAGCTATCTCAAGAGATATTTTGGTTTACGCTATAAAAATTTGAGATTTTTGTAGGATTGTTGCTCATGTTCATGATGAAATTATTATAGAGGCGGGTAAAGATGTAAGCCTGAATCTATCTGTGAAATTATGGGAAGAACCCCGCCTTGGGCAAAGGGGCTACTTTTTAGGGCAGATGGTTATGAATGCGAATTTTATAAAAAGATTAAAAAGGTTCGAATTAAGACGAATTTTCGCTTATAGACAGAAGGATATTTTTCCTTCTGTCTATATTTTTAATTTTTAAAGGAGGATTCGCTTATGAACGAATTAATCAGAATTAACTATGACAGAGAGCACCCTACCGTAAACGGACGTGATTTGCACGATGCGCTTGGCATCAACACCAAGTATGCAGATTGGTTTCCAAGAATGTGTGAATACGGATTTTCTGAAGGACATGACTATTGCTCAATTTTGAGAAATAGGTCTGATGGGCTTCAGGTAAAAGGCTTAACAGACCATTTACTTACCATTGATATGGCAAAACAGCTGTGCATGATTCAAAGAACTGAAATTGGTAAGAAATTTCGTAAGTATTTCATTGAAGTGGAGGAGGCATGGAACTCACCGGAAGCTGTGATGGCAAGAGCCTTGCAATTTGCAAATCATCAGCTTGACGTTTTGAAACATCAGAACTTAGAACTTCTAGATACACTTGCTGTACAAAATCAGCAGATTTCGGAAATGAAACCAAAAGCAAGCTACTACGATGTGGTTCTTAACTGTAAAGACCTACTTTCTATGAGGGCAATTGCAAAGGATTATGGAAAGTCAGCTCAGTGGATGAACAATTTTCTACATGAACTTGGGGTTCAGTTTAAGCAATCGGATATTTGGCTTTTGTACCAAAAGTATGCAGATAAGGGATATACCAGTACCAAAACACATAACTATCTGGGAAATGATGGAGAGTATCACTCAAGGGTTCATACCCCTACTGGACACAGAAAGGGAGACTTTTTATCTATGAACTTATGAAACAAAACGGAGTGTATCCACTTATTGAACAGGAGGATAGTAATGGGGAAATCTAATGCAAGAGTGTTAACAGAAAAGGATAAAGCCTTTAAAACCGCTGGTATATATCTGTGCTCCATTTAGTGGTGATAAAGAAAAAAATATAAAGGCTGCAGTAGGATATGCCAAGTATGCCTATGAAAATAATGCCATTCCTCTTACGCCTCATTTCCTATTTCCATTTATGGATGATGGGGACTTTAAAAGAGAGAAGACGCACTTTTTATGGATAGTATTTTTCTGGTAAATGCCAAGAGGTCTGGGTCTTCGGTGACAAGATAACAGATGGAATGGCAACAGAACTTGGAATCGCAAAAGAAGAGGGCAAAAAGATTAGGTACTTTGAGGGGAGGTGAAAGAAATGCTAAATTTCATATAAGCACTGCAACCGCATAGGGGACAGTAGTAACTGTATTTATCCTAATAATACTGAGGTCGCTAACAGGGATAGCTTTATAAAAGCTATCTCTTTTTGACCATGTTACTGCAGATTTTTCAAGGTGGTTATAGAAGTAAAGATAAGTTTATAACTTCTAATTGCATACCTATGGACTGTGATAATGATCACTCAGATGATGAAAAAGACTGGGTGACACCTTTTTGATGTGGCATTAGCCTTTCCAGGAGTATGCTTTTTGCATCGTATAGCAGAAACCATATGAAAAACAAGGAAGTAAGTCGGCTAGACCAAGATTTCATGTCTATTTTTCCAATCGAAGAAATAACAGATGCTAATGAATATGCTGAGTATAAAGAAAAGATACAAGCAGTGTTTTCATACTTTGATGATAATGCTTTAGATGCAGCGAGGTTTCTTTATGGAACATCAACTCCAGAAGTAGAACTATATGAGGGTAGTAGTACTATTTTAGACGTTCTTATGGAGGATAGCTTTGCAAATCTAGGCGAGAGCATTGAGTCTGGAAATCGAAATAATACTATGAGCCATATTGCAGGAAAACTTATCAAGCGTTTTGGTGATGGGAATGAAGCCTATGAGAAATTTATGAAGCAAGCAGATAGGTGTGATCCACCACTTTCTGAAGATGAGCTAAGCACAATTTGGAACAGTGCGAGAAAATTTGGCAATAAGGTATCTAATCAAGTTGGCTACATTTCACCAGAACAGTATAATCTTGAACTAAATCTTAAGCCGGATGACTTGTCAGATGTCGGACAAGCATGGTGCTTGCTAGGGAGTATAAAAATAAACTTCGCTACTCGCCAGCTACTGATTTTTCTTGTCTATAACGGTAGCTTTTGGGAAGAATCCCAGCCTAATGCTCAGGCAGTAGCACAGGAACTTACAGCAAGACAATTAGAAGAAGCAGAAGTTGAAATTCAAAAAGCAATCACAGAAATGAATAGTAATGGCGCATGGTCACTTATTGTCGCGAATGGGTACCAAAGAAAGCAAGTGTTCAGTTTAATAAAGAGCAGGCTAGGTCTTTTTGAAAAGTATGAACAGGCAGAAGTTTATCGTAAGTATGCCATCAAAAAGACGTGATACAAAAATATATATCTGCGCTTAAGGAAGTTAGACCGATGGTAGCAGGTAGAGCAGTCTATGCTTGACGCTGATGAATTTCTGTTAAACACACCATATGAAACCATAAATCTTGTAACAGGAGAGTGCTTGGATCATAAGGCAGAAGATTATATTACGAAACAAACTACAGTATCTCCAAGTGAAGAAGGTAAGGATATATGGCTTGATGCTCTTAATACATTTTTGTTGATGACATTGAAACTTATTTCCTATGTGCAAAAGATAGTAGGGACTTGCATCAATAGGAAAGGTCTTGTGGAGGCACTTATTATCGCATATGGTGAGGGAAGAAATGGTAAAGTCTACTTTTTGGAATGTAGTATCCAGTTCTAGGGACTTACAGCGGGAATATGTCTGCAGATATGCTGACTGTTGGTTGCAGACGAAATGTTAAACCGGAGCTAGCTGAGGCAAAGGGTAAAAGACTACTTATTGCTGCAGAACTTGAAGAAGGGATGCGTATGAATACATCAAATGTAAAAACAGCTGTGTTCTACCGATGAGATATTTGCTGAGAAGAAGTTTAAGTCACCTTTTTAGCTATGTACCAAGTCACACCTCGTCCTATATACAAATCATCTTCCAAGAGTGGGCGCAGTTGATAAAGGGACATGGCGTAGACTTATTGTTATTCCATTTGATGCAAAGATTGAAGGGCAAAATGATATCAAGAACTACACGGAGTATCTATTTGAAAATGCAGGTGGAGCCATTCTTTCTTGGATAGTCGAAGGGGCAAAACAGGTAATCAAGGATGAGTACCATATCGATCCTCCTAAGAGAGTTCAAGATGCCATTGCAGCCTATAAGGAAAACAATGACTGGATGAAGCATTTTCTAGATGAGTGCTGTGAGATTGATTCTACCTTTACAGAAAAGAGTGGGGAGCTTTATACGGCATATCGCGCCTATTGTCTTCGTACGGGAGAATTTACTAGAAAGTGCCGGTGATTTTTATTCTGTTTTAGAAATCGAAAACTTTAAAAAAGAAAAAGACAAAAAAGCATTATAGTCTCATGGATTGTGTTTGAAATCAGAGTTTGAGGACTAAGGGTGCAGGGCTATGCAGGGTGTTTACCTATATTAATATATATACTTATTTTTTAGTCCTATAGACAATAATAGTAAATACCCTTCACCTACCTGCACCTCTTTATGAATGGAGTGTTAAAAATATGCTAGAAAAGAGATTGAAAAGTCTTTAGTTAAAAAGGGTTAAAGGACTTGGTGGTATTTGCCTTAAGCTAGTAAGTCCAAGTATGGATGGACTTCCGGATAGAATGGTATTTTTATCAGATGGGAAGTTTGCTTTTGTCGAACTTAAAGCACCAGGCAAAAAGCCAAGACCTCTTCAGATGAAAAGAATTGATGATTTTAGGAAGTTAGGTTTTAAGTGCTTTGTTATTGATGGTACTAATAAGATCGGTGGTGTGATTGATGAAATACTTTCCTCATGATTATCAAAGGTATGCAACGGACTTTATTATAAAATCATCCAGTATCTGCTGTTCTTCTGAGATGGGACTTGGAAAAAGTGTCATAAGCCTTAGTGCAATAAATGAACTTATGCTTGATTACTTTGATGTATCAAGGACTCTTGTTATTGCACCTCTTAGAGTTGCTAACTCTACTTGGCCAGATGAAATAAAAAAGTGGGATCATTTAAAGCACTTAAACTATTCTGTTGTTATCGGAAGTGAAAAAGAAAGGCTTGATGCTTTGGGAAACCAGCACATATCTATTTGATAAATAGAGAAAATGTAGACTGGCTTTGATCACAAAAAGTGGAATTTCTTGGAAGTTTGATATGGTGGTCATTGATGAGCTTTCATCTTTAAGTCTATCAAAGCTAAAGGTTCAAGTCACTTCAGTAAGACCTCAAAATTAAAAAGAATGCTAGGGCTCACAGGAACACCCTCGAGTAACGAGTCTGATGGATTTATGGGCAGAGTTTAGACTGTTTGATATGGGAGAAAAGACTTGGAATATATATCACTTACTATAGGCAGAACTTCTTTATACCGGATAAAAAGAAATCAGATGATATTTTCCTACAAGCCTAAAGATGGAGCAGAAAAGATATATAGTCTAATATCTGATATTACAATATCCATGAAGTCAAAAGAGATTTTTCTAAAGATGCCAGAGTGTGTCATGAACGAAGTTATAGTCACTTTTATCGGATAAAGAACAAAAAGTTATATGATTCTGAAACAAGATATGGTGCTATCCCTTGAAGAAAACGAGATTGATGTTATCAATGCAAAGTAAAGACTTTCAAACAAACTTCTTCAGATGTCAAATGGTGCTGTCTATAACGATGACAAGGAGAGTCTCCATATACACGATAGAAAGCTTGATGCTTTAGAGGATTTAATCGAAGGTACAAATGGCAAACCAGTTCTGTGGCTTATTGGTTTAAAACATGATTTAGAAAAAATAAAAGATAGATTTGATGTCAGAGAAATTAAATCAGCTAAGGATATATCGGATTGGAATGAAGGTAAAATTCTGTGGCTTTAATTCATCCTGCAAGTGCAGGTCATGGACTCAATCTTCAAGCTGGGATCAACTCTAATATGGTTTGGACTGACTTGGTCACTGGAGTTATATCAGCAGACCAATGCCAGACTTTACCGTCAAGGGCAAGATAGTACAGTTGTCATTCATCACATCCTAACTAAAGGAACGATTGATGAAGATGTTATGAAAGCCCTTAAGGCAAAAGAAAAAATACAAGATGCACTGATAGATTCAGTGAAAGCAAGATTAAAGTAACGAGGAAGAGAAGTTCTAGGAGAACTTACCTCAGATGGAGGTAAGCATGGATAAAAAGAATATTTAAAGCAACACAGATTACTAAATCGAATTATTGAACTTGATTTAGAAGAACTAAAAAGAATTAGAGAGTTATCAGTCAGTGTTTCAAGTATTGCTTTGATAGAGATTATATACAAACTACTAGAAATACAAGAGCACCATTTGAGAAATGGCTTGATAAAATAAACATTCTTGAGATAAAGATACTAATGAAGTGAATCTTTTTATGGACTTAAAACTTCAAATACTTGAAACAATAGAACAATTAGAAAGTATTGATGAAAAGCTGGTACTTAATTACAGATATGTTAAAGGTCTTGAATGGGATGAGATATGTTCTTTGTTATTTGCAAGTGAAAGGACGATATTTAGGGTGGCATGGAAATGCTCTAGCAAAGCTGAAACTGCCTGAAAATCAATTAATATTAAAAGTTGTCACAATGGCAGTTGATGGCAGTGATTGTCTGCAGATGTCATAGCATCAAATATGGTATGATATACTTGTCAAAAAGTATAAATAAACAGGGCCTTTGAGGAGAAAAACCTTCAGGGCTTTTTTCATGTATGAGAGGAGGCGGAAGGCTTGCCAAGAAAACCAAAGCGTCCATGTTCATATCCTGGATGCCCGAACTTAACTGATGGTAGGTTTTGTGAAAAGCATCAAAAAGAGGAGAACAAACGCTACGAGAAGTACGACAGGAATCCTGCTGTACGCCGTAGGTATGGACGAGTATGGAAAAGAGTAAGAGATGCTTACGTTAAGGAGCATCCATTTTGTGAGGAGTGTTTTTAAGAAGAAAAATTTTAGTACCTGTAGAAGAAGTACATCACATCAAACCTTTATCAGAAGGTGGAAATCATAATAAAAAGTAATTTGATTTCTTTATGCAAATCGTGTCATGCGAGAATACATGCAAGTCGTGGTGATAGATGGAATAAAAATAAGGGTAGGGGAGTAAAATCTCTACAAACCTATCCACTGGGGAACGGGCGTGGGGTCTCACGCACAAAAAGAGAGGTTCAAACAGGGTATTAAAGAAAGTAAAAATTTATGAGTGATAATTTGCTAAAGACGGAACATATAGAGGAGGAAGAAGGGTCAGAGCAGGAGATAAGCCAAAACCAGTAGCTGAAAAATACAAGCTGGGGAAATGGTAAAAATACTAGCAAATGATATACCAGATGAATACTACGCAGAACTGGAATCTGTAGATTTACTGAAGGGTAGAACTTGAAGGCATGGATATGCCTAAGCCAAGTGAGTATCTATCTGCTAAGCAAAAGAGTGGGATCCCGCTTGGAGCAGACCACATTTATAAAGAAACATGGCAGTGGCTAAAGGAAAGAAAATGCGAAAAGCTTGTAAACAAAAGACTTATTGAATCTTATTCACAAGCATTCGCAAGATATATTCAGTGTGAAGAAGCAATCAGTAGGTACGGAATGCTTGGAAAACATCCAACCACCGGAGGTGTGATTGCCTCTCCGTTTATACAGATGTTCAGTCAGTTTCAAAAACAGCAAACCCTAATTTGGTATGAGATTTATGACATTGTAAAGCAAAATTGTACAGAAATTTTTGAAGAAGAAAGTAATGATCCTATGGAAAGACTACTTAGGAGGAAGGTAGAAAATGATAGAAAAGTAAAACTCAATGCATCCTGATAAAATAGCAGATAGGATAGCAGGTGCAATAGTAGTATCTAGTATATAAGGCAAATGACAACCTAAGATTGCAGTTAGTAGTAATTGGACACGGCGTGTGCCATGTTATTATAGAAACAACAGAAAAACTCTATCAGGAGCCAATTGAAAAATCATTCATCGTATTGCAGGCGATGTGAAGGCAGATATTGTGATTGTTCCTCAAGATGTATATTTGTCAACAATCGAAAAAGGACAAGGTACGTTGTGAGATAATGGTATTTTTAAGGGAGTGCCTTTTAACAGATGAACAGAAGGAACTATCAAAAATATCAAGAAAAATTTATAATAAATATCCGTTTGATGGTAAGTATATCTTAGATGAAACAAGGCTGATTATTTGTCAGAGTAATGCTAAAAAACATCAGAGCTTAGAGAAAACTATCCCTATGCAGAAGTAAATCCACTAGGAGATTGGACTGGTGGAACGGATGTAGATACAGGAGCTACCAATAGAAAACTTGGGTCAGATATGGCAGACTCCGTAACTGGTGGAGGACTTCATGGGAAAGACTTGTCAAAGGCAGATGTATCTGTAAACATTTATGCATTCCTAAAAGCACAGGAGATGGGGAGAAGAAGTTAAACTTTGCTGTGCAATTGGGGATAGAGAAGTAGACGGTAAGTCTTATGAAGATATTGTAAGACTAGCGAAAGACTATATTGACTCCGTAGGTGGATTTGAAAAAATTGCCGAGTGGGGTCTTTTTTAATGGGAGGAGTTTATGGAAAAAGAAATGCAGTATTATCTAGCAGATATTAATGACCTCATTCCATATATTAGAAATGCTCGTACCCATTCAGAGAGTCAAATTGCTCAGATTGCCGTAAGCATAAAAAGAGTTTGGTTTTTATCTCCGATACTCATATCGGAAGATAATACAATTTTAGCCGGACATGGCAGACTTGCGTACAGACTAGGAAACTTGGGTTAACGAAAGTACCCTGTGTAAAGGAAAGCCGCCTAACTGAAACTCAAAGACGGGCATATATTATTGCAGATAATAAACTATCACTTAACGCTGGCTGGGATGATGAAATTCTTGCGATTGAACTTTCTGAACTTCAAAGGAGCAGATTTTCGATTTAGACCTTTTAGGTTTTGATGAAAGTGAACTTGCCAGTATTTTGAAGATGATAAAGAAGTAGAAGATGACGATTTTGATGTTGAAGAAGAACTAAATAAACCATGCTTTTCTAAGGCAGGGGATATTTGGACACTTGGAAGACATAGACTTATCTGTGGTGATGCAACTAAAGAAGAAACTTACAAGCGTTTGATGGATGGAAAGAAAGCAAATCTTGTAGTAACCGATCCACCCTACAACGTAAACTATGAAGGTAGTGCAGGCAAGATAAAAATGACAATATGAATACAGATAAGTTCTATAACTTCCTTCTTGATGCCTTTTCTAATATGGAAAAGGTGATGGCAGATGATGCATCTATCTATGTTTTTCATGCAGACACGGAAGGCTTGAATTTTTAGAAAAGCATTTAACGATGCAGGGTTTTATCTATCCGGCTGTTGCATATGGAAGAAACCATCACTTGTTCTTGCAGAAGTCCATATCAGTGGCAACATGAACCATGTCTATATGGTTGGAAGAAGAAAGGAAAACATCAGTGGTATTCAGGAAGAAAAGAAACCACCATATGGGAATTTGAAAAGCCTAAGAAAAATGCAGAACATCCTACCATGAAACCTATTGCACTACTCACATATCCTATAACTAACTCAAGTATGAGTAACACCCTTATACTTGATCCATTTTGGTGGTAGTAGCACCTTTAATTGCTTGATGAGCAAACAGACCGTTCTTGTTATACTATTGAACTTGATGAAAAGTTCTGTGATGTAATCGTCAAAAGATATATTGAGCAGGTTGGAACTGATAAAGATGTATCGGTGTTAAGAGATGGAAAAAGAATATCTATATCGTGAGGTGACTGCTGATGAGTAAGGAATTAACTTGGCAGTCTCTTTGATGGAAGTGGAGGCTTTTTGCTTGGAGCAAAGCTATTGGGAATTAAATCAATATGGGCATCAGAAATTGAGCCATTTCACATCAGGGTTACAACAAAAGAATGCCGGAAGTAAAGCACCTAGGGGATGTATCAGATATTAAAAGGCTATGAAATAGAGCCGGTGGATATTATAACTTTGGAAGTCCCTGTCAGGATATGTCCATAGCAGGGAAAAGAGCGGACTTAACGGTTCTCGCTCTAATTTATTTTATGAGGCAATCAAAGAATTATTAAAGAAATGAGGAAAGGACGAATGGAACAAAACCAAGATACATCTATTTGGGAGAAAATGTCCCAGGGCATTCTCCTCAAACAAGGGAGAAGACTTTAAAAAAGTGCTTAAAGAAATCTGTGAAATCAAAAGATATCAAATTGATGTGCCTAGACCTAACAGGTGGCAAAATGCAGGACTTATCCTGGCAGATGATTTCAGCCTCGCATGGAGGGTATTTGATGCTCAGCACTGGGGAGTCCCCCAGAGAAGAAGACGAATCTATCTTGTCTGCGATTTTAATGGAGAAAGTGCCGGAAAACATTATTTGAGTCCGAGGGCATGTCTTGGCATCTGAAAAGAGCAAATGCCCGTGGAAAAAGAAACTCACCGGAAATTCTAAGACTTGCACTAGAAACGGGATCGAAAACCCAGCTTAAATGACCAGGGTGGTCAGAGGATGGATGTTCATGAAAATAAAAGTGGAACAATTACTGCAAGCGTAGGTAATCATCCACCACTTGTATTTGAAAATCATGGACAGGATTCTAGATTCAAAGGTCCGATTGACATTAGTAACACACTAGGGCAAGTCTTGGAACTGGTGGAAATAATCAACCTTTTGTAGTTGAAGATAAAGTGGATATATTTGATGTCAGAATCACGTCAGAAAACACAAAGAATCATAGAGCAAATATCTATGAAACGGATGTTGCGAGGACCATAAATACGGGTTTAAATTCACCGGACGCTAATCAAGGAGGTCTTGCTATTGTTTATTCAACAAGTAAAAATTCGCATCATACTGAGGCAGTAGAAAATTTAGCGAATACTTTTAGTAGCAAGCGATTATAAAGATCCTCCAGTTGTTAATGATATGGAAGGTAAAAATATATCGTGCGAAGGCTTACACCAAAAGAGTGTGGAAGACTTCAAGGTTTCCCAGATGGTTGGAGCGATGGACTTGAAACAGAAAATCCTAGCAGTGAAGAATTGAAATTTTAGGGCTGAAGTCTTTGAAACATATAGAAGAGTTGTAACAAAAGTTACTAAGCTAAAAAGTGAAAAACAGATAAGAAAGTGGCTTAAAAACCCCATACCGATTCAGCCGAATATAAGATGGGGTAACGGTAGCACTCCGATCGTCTGTTTTTGTACTAGCAGGAATTAAGCACTTTTATTTTGAATAAAGTACAAATATGACTTGCTATTTACAGCCTTTTAGAGTGATATATGTACATACCAAATTAGAGGAGGTAAAAAGCATGGAATTAAAAGCATGAAATGAAAGGTGCTGAAAGAAAAAGTTAGTTCAGGCAATTGAAGATTTAACCGGCTACAAAGCCAAATACCTAGGAATGCCAAGATATGAGATTGGCGCATTTACTGTGAGTAAAGAAGGAACGGTTACATCAAAGACAGATGAAAACCCTAGAAGACCTTGAAAAAGATTCTAGTGGGAGATTATGGGATAGACCTTCCACAAAGGGGAGACTGTACTACACAGGGCTTACAGTGGCAATTCCAAGAGATAAGGTAAATTTATCCAAGCTAGAAAAAATCTTTGAAAACAAGGGCGATTTAATCAAAAAGGCACTAGGAGTTACAAGTCTTGAAATAGAGGAAGATGAAGAAAAAGTAAGTTTTCCTTGGTTTGAAAATATCGATAATGAACATCTAATAACATATACAAAATTCATTGCAGCACTTTGTAAGATGAGTATGGGTGTCAAACGCGTCAACGAATCTTCCAAAGATGTTATAAAATGAAAAATATGCCTTTAGATGTTTTCTTTTAAGACTTGGTTTTATAGGCGATGAATTTAAGCAGGATAGAAAGATACTTCTGAAAAGTTATCTGGTTCTTCATTTCAGAAATGGAGGGAATAAAGATGAGATTTCCAAGCAGAGATGTTGTAGAGGGATAAGAAAAAGATATCCAATAGGAACTAGAGTGGAACTTGTCTTTATGGATGATATTCAGGCACCGCCAGTAGGCTACAAAAGGAACGGTAAGAGGTGTTGATGATATTGGCTCCATTATGGTTTCTTGACAACGGAAGTAGCCTAGTGTAGCTTATGGTGAAGATTCCTGCAGGAGGATTTCAGATGAACGATAAAATAAAGGAACAAATTCTTGTAATCAGAAATACAGGAATCACAAATATGTTTGATGTAATAACTGTTCAAAGAATCGCCTTTTGAAATGGACTTTTATGAACTTGTAGATTTTATTGAAACAGATAGAAAGACTTATGTTGATTTCATTATTTATGGAAAATAAACCACATTTTATCTCTAAATTTGACTTGTTATTATGTGCTTTTTAGAGTGATATATAGTACTACCAAAAAGCAAAGGAGATAAAGAAGATGAACAAGATGACAGAGCTAGCTAAAGAGTACAGAATACCAACGCAGGCAACACCAGAAGATTTAGAAACTAGATGGGGTAAGGTTATAACCTTTGGAGATAGGGGTGATTCTTGTAGGACACTATTATCACCCAGATGGAAATTGCTATTTTGCAAAAGAGTTTATGAATTCCCTGGATGATGACCACATGCTGAAGGGTTTATTGGACTTAGGGAAGTCAGTTACAAAAGATTTGAAGATGATGCTACATGCCTAGAGTGGGCATTGAATCAAAACTAAAAACAAGAGAGTTTCAGAGCTTAGGCTCTGTTTCTCGTAGTAGACCTCAAACGGCCTTTTTGTTAAAAATAGAGACTTTAAAGTCTCTATTTTCGTTATAAGTCTCTTTTCTAACTCTTCAATGATGTTTTCTTTGTTACCTCTAATGGAATGTCCATTATTTATGTATTCTTCTATAAAAATAATGAATTTTTTTATTTCATCTTCAGAAAGGTCTGGAGTCCATAAAGAGTAATCATTATCTCCATGTTTAAAAATTATAGAAGAAATGGTATTGTCCATAAAAATCACCTTCTTTTCTTATATATATTTTTGCCTACATATATATCAGAATTAGTAAAAGAAATTTTAAGAGAGGAGAAACAATGAAAAAGAAACATCAGACAAGTAGATTTATACAGAGTCATCAAAACATGATAAAGAAAAAGCTGACTATGCGGTAAACTTTATCGAATGTCTATCTCATACAAAAGGTACATGGGCAGGTAAGCTATTTAAATTACTCCTTGGCAAGAACAGATTATAAGAGATTTATTTGGAGTGATTAAGCTCAAACGGATATAGGCAGTTTAATACAGTATATTGAAATCCCAAAGAAGATGGGAAAATCAGAGCTTTGGGTACCGCTGTCGCCTTACTTTTTGCTGTGGTGATGCTGAGGAAAGAGCCGAAGATATGGCTGTGCTGCTGATAGACAGCAGGCAACCATTGTATTTGATGTTGCAGCAGATATGGTTCGTATGTGTCCGGCATTAAATAGAAGAGTTAAGATACTGGCATCACAAAAGAGAATCGTATTTCAGCCAACCAATAGTTTTTATCAAGTTTTATCTGCAGAAGCCTATTCCAAGCATGGCTTTAATATACATGGAGTAGTCTTTGATGAGTTACATACACAGCCGAACAGAAAACTTTTTGATGTAATGACAAAAGGTTCAGGGGACGCCAGAACCCAGCCTTTATATTTTCTTATCACCACAGCAGGAACTGATACGCACTCAATCTGCTATGAAACCCATCAAAAGGCTAAGGATATTTTGGAAGGAGAAAAGTCGACCCTACTTTTTATCCTGTAATCTATGGGGCAGATGAAGAAGATGACTGGACAGATCCTAAAGTTTGGAAGAAAGCTAATCCATCACTTGGAATTACTGTAGGAATTGATAAGGTAAAGGCTGCCTGTGAGTCTGCAAAACAAAATCCGGGTGAGGAGAATTCCTTTAGACAGCTTAGACTTAATCAATGGGTAAAACAAGCGGTAAGATGGATGCCGATGGATAAGTGGGATGCCTGTTCCTTTGCTGTTAATGAAGATGAACTTGAAGGAAGAGTATGTTATGGAGGTCTTGACCTATCATCTACAACAGATATTACAGCTTTTGTTTTAGTCTTTTCCACCGATAGATGAAGAAGATAAATTTGTGATACTTCCATATTTTTGGTTACCTGAAGAAACACTGGAGTTAAGGGTTAAGCGAGACCATGTGCCATATGATATATGGGAAAGGCAAGGCTATATTCAGACAACAGAAGGAAATGTAGTTCACTATGGATATATAGAAAGCTTTATAGAAAAGTTAGGAGAAAGATATAACATTAGAGAAATTGCATTTGATAGGTGGGGTGCTGTTCAGATGGTGCAAAACTTAGAAAATATGGGATTTACTGTTGTTCCATTTGGACAGGGATTTAAGGATATGAGTCCACCAACTAAGGAGCTTATGAAGTTTACCTTGAGCAAAAATTGCTCACGGTGGTCATCCTGTACTTAGGTGGAATATGGATAACATATTTATTAGGACAGACCCTGCGGGAAATATCAAAAGCAGATAAAGAAAAATCCACAGAAAAAGATTGATGGTGCAATTGCAACAATTATGGCACTTGATAGGGCGATTAGGGTGTGGGAATCAAAACACAGAGAGTGTTTATGATAGTAGAGAATTATTTTTCTTTAGAAATGATATTGACAAATCGTTTCTAAAGTGATAATCTAATTTAGAAACAAAAATTAAAAATCATTTCTAAAAATTAAGGGAGGAAATATTATGCTAATTGATAACACAGCAGAATTTGAAGAACTAACGAAAGCTACGCTTACTAACTCGGGATGGGAAGTAGAAGAAAAAGGGATTTATTTACGCACAGCATCCAAATAGAACTAGCATATTTCTTTTGTGTGGTTGGTAGATGTTTATCTGATGTTAATTCAAAAAGAAACGCCAATGATTTCGGCAAAAATGGGTAAAATTTCAAAAATGATGGAATCTATGAATGAAATTGCAGACAAACTCTATTCCATGTATTAGTTTTTAGCGTTGCAAAAATTTTCTATGGATAATTTTGAAATTGCTATTGTTCCACTTAAAGCTATAGAAGATAATGCAAAAATCTGGTTCAGTTTACTCAATAACAAAGAATGGTTATTTTATAATTATACTCAAATACATGATACTGAAATACCAAAAAGATGCAATATTAAGAAAAACATGGAGTTCGAATTTTAAAATGATTAAAGTTAAATAGCGTGATGTCAGCAACCTCTTCGGAGGTGTTTTTTGCCACAAAAATTAGGAGGAACATATGGGAATATTAAGTGGTTTATTTAAATCCAGAGATAAAGCTTCTACTAACAGAACAAACGGAAGTGCATACAGCTTTTTGATGGGTGGTTCTTCTTCCGGAAGAAGAGTAAATGAACGCTCGGCTGATGCAGATGACAGCAGTATATAGCTGTGTCCGAATACTCTCTGAAGCAGTCGCAAGCCTTCCACTTCACGTCTATTTACGGACAGATACAGGAACAGAAAAAGCAATAGACCACCCTCTATATAAGGTGCTTCATGATGAGCCGAATCCCGAAAATGACAAGTTTCATTTTTAGAGAAACTATGATGACGCATTTGCTTTTTATGGGGCAATGCCTATGCACAGATAATCAGAAATGGGAAAGGTGAGGTATTAGGTCTTTATCCACTTATGCCAGACCGAATGAAAGTAGATAGGGAGGATAAAGGCAGTATCTATTACGAGTATCTGGTAAGTGATGGAGATTCCAATCTTGGAAAAACAGGGAAACGGTTAAACTAAATCAAAGTGATGTTCTTCATATTCCGGACTTGGATTTGATGGCCTTGTTGGATATAGTCCGATTGCCATGGCTAAAAATGCGATAGGTATGGCAATTGCCACAGAAGAATATGGTGCTAGTTTCTTTGCTAATGGAGCAACACCTAGTGGAATATTAGAGTATCCGGGAACGGTAAAAGACCCACAGGCAATGAGAGAGATAGCTGGTCTAAAGGGTTTTCAGGAAGTAATTCACATAAGGTAGCAATCTTGGAAGAAGGAATGAAGTATACCCTGATTTCTATTTCTCCCAATGAAGCACAGTTTTTAGAAACAAGAAAATTTCAAATCAATGAGATAGCTAGAATCTTTAGAGTCCCACCTCATATGGTAGGTGACCTTGAGAAGTCTAGCTTTTCTAATATAGAGCAGCAATCTCTTGAGTTTGTAAAGTACACTCTCGATCCTTGTAGCAAGATGGGAACAGTCCATTGTTCGCAGACTTTTACGGATGAGGAAAAGAAAAAGTACTATGTCAAATTCAATGTGGACGGTTTACTTCGTGGAGATTACCAATCAAGAATGAATGGCTATGCTATCGGCAGGCAAAACGGATGGATGTCTCGCCAATGATATTAGAGAATTAGAAAAACCTAGACCGTATTCCAAGTGAAGATGGCGGTGATTTATATCTCATAATGGAAATATGCTCCCGCTTTATCGTGCCGGAGCATTTGCAAATGATGATGGAAAGGAGGAAACAGAAAATGAAGAAGTTTTTGGAAGTGGAAGAATCAGGTGATAAGCCAAAGCGAAGAGGAAGTGACAGAACGCATCCTATTCCTTAATGGAACGATAGCTGAAGAATCTTGGTTTGATGATGATGTAACACCACAGATTTTTCAAAGATGAGTTAAAATAGGAAATGGAAACATTACTGTTTGGATTAACTCTCCAGGAGGCGACTGTGTAGCAAAGCAGTCAAATCTACAATATGCTAATCGACTATAAGGGGTGATGTCACAGTCAAGATTGATGGCATAGCGCAAAGTGCTCGATCCGTTATTGCAATGGCAGGTACAAAGGTTTTAATGAGCCCGGTATCCATGCTAATGATCCATAATCCTCATGACCATTGCTTTTTGGAAATAAGGGTGAGATGGAAAAAAGCTATCGATATGCTTGATGAGGTAAAAAGAGTCAATCATCAATGCTTATGAAATTAAGACTGACTGTCTAGGAGCAAAATTATCTCATCTAATGGATTCAGAAACATGGATGGATGCTAATAAAGCTGTAGAGCTTGGTTTTGCAGATGACATCTTAAAAAGAGGTGAAGCTGATGACATGGAATTTCCACAGGTTTCTATGATGTATCAGGAGGCACAGGTTGTAAATTCACTGATGGATAAGTTAGCTACTAAAATGCAAGATAGAGAATAAAGAAACAAACAAAGGCATCAAGGCGGACGAATTAATGGACCGTCTTTTTTTAATGAGAAATTGGAGGTAGAAAAATGAGTAAGATTTTAGAGATGATTGAAAAACGTAATAAGGCTTGGGAAGGTGCTAAGGCATCTTTGATAGTAAGAGAGATAAGGATCGGCCTTATTTCTGAAGAAGATGCTTTGGTCTATGACGAAATGGAAAAAGAAGGTCCATAATTTCAGCCTAGAGATTGAGCGTCTACAGAAGATGGAAGAACTAGATAAAGAACTATCCAAACCTACATCAAATGCTATTGTAACAAAACCTATGAAAGTAGATGAAAAAGAGGAGAAGGAAGGCAGAGCAAGAGACGAGTATAAAAATGCGATGCTAAATGCTCTGCGTACGAACTTTAAGAGAGTAGAAAATGTTCTTCAAGAAGGTGTTGATGCAGATGGTGGGTATTTGGTTCCGGATGAGTACGATGATAGATTGATTGAGACGCTTGAAGAAGAAAAATATCATGCGTTCTCTTGGAACAACTATCACAACAAGTGGACAGCATAAAATCAATATTACATGTCAGATCCTGCAGCATCTTGGATTGAAGAAGGTGGAGCACTTAACTTTGGTGATTCTAAGTTTGCACAGGTGCTTCTTGATGCACATAAACTTCATGTCGCAATCAAAGTAACAGAAGAGCTATTATACGATAATGCATTTAAACTAGAGGACCATATCTTGACAGCTTTTGGTAAAGCACTGGCAAACGCAGAGGAAGATGCTTTTCTAAACGGTGATGGTACTGTCAAACCAACTGGTATTTTTAATAAAACGAATGGAGGAACTTATCTAAAGGACATCACAGCAGTAAAATCTGATGATTTGATTGACCTTATCCATGCATTAAAACGTCCATATAGAAAGAATGCTACTTTTATCATGAACGATAAGACAATCGCACAGGTGAGAAAGCTTAAAGATAACAATGGTGCATATATTTGGCAGCCATCTTATCAGGAAGGTGAGCCTGATAGAATTCTTGGTTATCCAGTTAAGACTTCAGCTTTTGCTCCAGAAAAATGCCATCGCATTTGGCGACTTTAGCTATTACAATATTGGCGATAGAGGAGCTCGTTCTTTCAAAGAACTTACTGAACTATTCGCAGGTAATGGAATGATTGGTTTTGTAGCTAAAGAAAGAGTTGACGGAAAGCTTGTATTAAAAAGAGGCTGTTCAGATTCTTCCACTCAAGGCCACATCATAATTAATGGAAAGGGGTGCTGGTTATGGTTGTAAGTCTAGAAGAAAATGAAAAACTATCTTAGGGTGGATACCAGTGAAGATGATAATCTTATTAGCACCCTTTATCCAGTCTGCAGAGAAGATGCCTTTGCTATTGCAAGAAAAATGAAGAAGATATCATCAGAGAAAAACTTTGAAGAATACAAGGTGGTAGTTCTATACGGGACTGCCTATCTTTATGAACATAGAGAAGAGGCAGACCATCATGAGTTAACAATTACACTTAGATCTATGCTATTTGGGAGCAAGAAAGGCGAATTTTAATGAAAGTTTCACTATTAAATGAACGCATTACTATAGAAAAAGCAAAATTGAAGTGGATAAAATAGGAAACCATAAAATGTGGAGTAAATACTATTCTTGCTATGCAACTATCAGCAGTGAAAGCCCACAGGAGGAAAACAAGTAGCGGTGCTATATGGGATGAAAGCAAGATTGATTTTTACTATTCGCTACAGTAGAGATGTAGCTGATATTTCATCAATGGGTTTTTAGAGTAATCTTTCATAATTCTATTTATGAAATAAAAGGGATTGACCATAGAATTACAAGAAGAAAAGTAGAAACTGCACTGCAGGAGAGTGGAAAAGATGAGTAATGTAAAAATAGATAGCCTCTCATCTGAAGTGATGAAGGAACTTGAAAAATATGCTGATGTTACAACTGAAAAAGTAAAAAGGCAGTCCAAAATGCAGGAAAGACTGTCGTGATGAAATAAGTAGCAACGCTCCAGTGATACAGGTAAGTATTCTAAAAGCTGGACGGTAAAAACTGTGAGAGAAACATCACAGTCTGGAACTTGTCGTTCATTCTAAAAATAGATATCAGCTCACTCATCTTCTTGAGTTTGGTCATGCAAAGCGTGGCGGAGGGTAGGGTATCCGCTAGACCTCACATTGCAAACGCTGAAGAAAAAGCTATAAAGATATTTGAAGAAGAGATAAAGGAGGCGATTTTCAAATGGATAAGCTACTAGAAATTATAGAAAAATTGGATTTGGAGTGCTTATCACTCATTTTGTAGAAGGTGAATCACCTAATCCACCTTTTTCTTATTTATATCTTGCCAGCAAGCGACAACTTTTCAGCGGATGGAAGGGTGTATTTTAAAGCAAAATGAAGTTCATATTGAAGTTTATACAGATTACAAAAATCTAGATATAGAAAAAGAAGGTGAAGTCGTACCAGATGAGTACGGTATTTTTATAACAAATCAGAAGTCTTTATAGAGTCTGAAAAACTCTATGAAGTCCTATATATTTTGAAAATGGAGGTAAAGACAAATGGGAAATAAGGTAAAGTATAACCTTTAAAATGTTCATGCCGCAAAGCTGAAAAAAAGATACAAGTGGTTTATTTACTTTACTGAAAAATCCAAAGGCAATACCGGGAGCTGTCAGTATCAGTCTTGATGCTGAAGGGGAGTCTAGCCCTTTTTATGCTGATGGTATTGTGTATTTTGAGATCAACTGCCAATAACGGATATAGTGGTGACCTTGAGATTGCACTTATCCCAGAGTGGTTTAGAACAGAAATTCTAAAAAGAAGAACTTGATAGAAATGGTGTGTTTTAGTAGAAAAAGGCAAACGTATCTGAAACAGAAAAGTTTGCACTGTTATTTGAATTTGATGGTGATATAAATGCAATTAGACATGTCCCATATAACTGCTCCGCATCTCGTCCGTCCATTGAATCTGAAACCAAGGAAGATACGATTGAACCTGGAACAGAAACACTATCACTTACAGCAGATCCAAGAGAGGACGGTCTTGTAAAATCAAGAACTGGAGATACTACATCAGCAGATACTTATGCTAATTGGTATAAGAATGTGTATGTTCCACAGGCTAAAGGTGAAGCACCTAAACCAACAGGACATTAAGGAGGTTTTATGCTAGAAAAACAGTAAGAGTAGGGAGAGGTTGATGTAAAGTTTCGTTCGTCAGCTACAATACCAAGACTATACAGAATTAAATTTAAGAGAGATATTTTCAAGGACCTGTCAAAATTAGAAAAGACATTTAAGGCAAGTGAGGGTTCATTTGAAATAGATGACCTTGAGATATTTGAAAATGTAGCATATATCATGGCTTACCATGCAGATAGAAGCATTGCCGGAAATATTGATGATTGGCTTGATCAGTTTGAGATGTTTTCCATTTATGAGATTCTACCTGAAATACTTGAACTTTGGGGAGCAAACCTTGAAACAGAAGTTCAGTCTAAAAAAAACTTCCAAAAAGTAGCAGGGAAATGACAACAGCCCTATTTCTACTTAGATGTGTGGAAATAGGGCTAAACATTTCTGAACTAGATTTACTAACCATAGGTATGGTACTTGATATCTGGACTGAAAAAGCAAATGATGGAGTTAAATATAGTAAGGTGGCAGGACAGGATGAATTTGATAAGTTCTAGTTTAAACACTGTAGTATTCTTGGTATAATGGAAAAACTATATGGGGAGTATTAATATGGCAATTAAGCTAAATGATTTGTTAAAAATTCCAAATTTATCAAATGTAAAAAAATTGTTTCAACATAAAAAGTAATAGAATTGGTTTTGATCCTATTAAGGAATATCATCAAAGCAGGGAAAGTATTTTAATTTCAAATTATTACAACTCAGAAAAAAAGAGTGTGGTTTAATGAAGGAGATATCGTAATAGGTCTACTTCAAAATGAATAAAGAGAATTGCTGGCTATTATTTGATATTGCAAAGATAACGAAAAAATTATCATAAATATAGTGTTCCAAATGCCCAAAGTAATACTTTTTATGAACATGAGCCACTTGGAGAATATAGTGATTACTTTGGAAGACTGATTGTAAAAATACATAAATCTTGGCAAATGCCAATAAGAAATGCTAATACAGTTATTGATAATATTGAAGTTTCAGAACTTTTGCTGTCTGAATTTGATCAACTTAATACATTCCTGGATATGATAGCGTAGATCTTTCTTGGTTGGAATTAAAAACCGTTCTTGAAAGGGACAACTGGAAAACAGCTTTAGAAAAATCAGAAAGGAATTTATTTAATCACTGATATTGCAACAAAATAAGAGGTAATGTGGATCCGCCTGTGGTCAAAATATGATGCTTGGAAGATGGAAATGAGTATGCTAGTACAAGGCATGGCAATAATGTTGAATTAAAAATCTGGTTGATGAAAAGGGCGAGAAGTACATAGAGGAGAATTTTCGATATACCATTCTAGAGATTCACAAAAATTTAACACCAGATGATACGATAATTAAGCGAGAATCATTTTGGAAAGAGATATTGTTAACAAGAAATCCTGATTATGGATATAATAATAACTAAGAATAAAGTTTGTTATGGCACTTACTTTAGGTAGGTGTCTTTTTATGCCCAATTTTAGGAAAGGAGGGATTAAAAGTGGCTAATAGAATAAAAAGGTATTACTGTTGAAATTGGTGGAGATACAACTGGTCTTGATAAAGCCTTAAAGGTGTAAACTCAACCATTAAAAATACACAGTCACAGCTTCGTGATGTAAATAGGCTATTAAAATTTGATCCTTCCAATGCAAAAGTCGCTTGCTCAAAAACAACAGTTACTGCAAAAGGAAATCTCTGAAACTAGCGAAAAGTTAAATGCCTTAAAAAGAAGCAGATAAACAAGCAAAAATACAGCTTGAAAAACGGGGAACTTGGACAAGATAAGTATGATGCTCTGCAAAGAGAAATTATTGAAAACAGAAAACAACCTAAAGACTCTGCAGGAAGAAGCAAAAAAAGTACCATCAGCACTATCTACTTCTATGAAAGAGGCAGGAGATAAAATTAAAGAAGTAGGAGATAAAACCACTGAAGTTGGTAAAAATCTATCTACTCATGTAACAGCACCTATTGTAGCGATAGGTGCTGCATCTTTATCTGCCTTTAATGAAGTGGATAAAGGAATGGATATCATTGTTCAGAAAAACAGGTGCATCCGGTAAGGCTTTTTAAAAGAAATGCAAGATAGCATGAAAAACTCTACATTTATTCCAACAGACTTTGAAAACAGCAGGTGCATATAGGAGAGGTAAATACTAGATTTGGTCTTACTGGTCAAAAAGTTAGAGGAGCTATCTGGGAAGTTCATCAAGTTTGCACAGCTAAATAATATAGACGTATCTACTGCTATTGATAATACACAGAAAGTAATATCTGCCTTTTGGACTTAAAGCAGAAGATGCAGGAGCCTTACTTGATACCATGAATGCTGTTGGACAAAGAACAGGTATCAGTATGGATACTCTCGCCAAGAGTATGGTGACAAACTCAGCATCACTTCAACAACTAGGATTTTCTGCATCAGATGCGGCTAATTTTCTAGGAAATGTTGAAATGTCAGGAGCAGACACATCACAGGTAATGACAGGTTTATCTAAGGCACTTTCTAATGCAACAGCAAACGGAAAGCCTAAGGAAAGAGGCTCTTAAAGATATACAAGATAGCATGGTTAATGCAAAATCAGACACAGAAGGACTTGATGCAGCAATTGACCTATTTGGTAAAAAGGCGGGTCCTGCAATTTATCAGGCTTGTAAAAATGGTTCTCTTTCCTTTGAAGAACTTGGAACATCTCTAAAAGATAATCTTGGGAATGTGGATTCTACCTTTAATGAAACCTTAGACCCTATAGATAAATTTAAGACCCCTATGAACAGTCTAAAGATTGTAGGTGCTGATGTAGGAAATTCTCAATGACGGTCCTTCAGCCAATGCTAGAAAAAAATTTGCTGAAATAATGAAGTCTTTAAATGAAAAAGTGGAATAGTCTCATCTTCCCGGCATGCGCAGGCTATTGTAAAGATAGCACTTATTGTCGCAACGGCAGGACCGGTACTTGTCGTTATAGGAAAAGTTATTACTGCTATTGGAACTATTACCTCCGCTCTGGAGGTCTTATTGACCACTTGAGGAACAGCAACAGCAACCACAGCAGTAGGTGTAGCAGGAGGAGCAAGCAAGAGGAACAGCAAATGCAGGTACTGCAAAAGAGGAGGCGCAATCGTAGGTTTTGGAGCACTTAATGTTTCCTCTTCCAATCATAGCTATTATTGCGCCTATTATAGCACCTGTTGTGGCTATCATAGCTATTATTAAAAATTGGGGAGCAATCACTGAATGGTTTAAAAGGCTTATGGGAAAAGATATCAACTGCCATCATGAGTATATGGCAAGGCATCTCAGATTTCTTTAAGGGAATATGGAAGGCTCTAGTCAGCATTTTTTTACTACAGTATGGGAAACCATTAAGAATGTATTGACTGTAGCACTCATGTTTATCGTAGAGCTAATTAAAGGATACTTTGAACTAATTACTCTGCCATTTAGGTTTATTTGGGAAAACTGTAAAGAAACTATTATGACGGTGTGGGAGGCAATTAAGACTGTTGTAAGCACTGTGTTAAACACTATCTCACAGGTTATTACAAGCATTATGAATGCCATAAAAACTGTGATAACAACTGTTTGGAACGCCATAAAAAGAAGTCATTACAACAGTTATAAACGCTATTTTATCTGTGATTACTACAATTTTAACAGCATAAAAATGTAGTAACAAGTGTTTGGAATGCTATTAAATCAGTCATATCAACTGTGGTAGATGGAATAAAAAATAAGATTAGCACAGTCTTTGATGCAGTATCAAGCACAGTAAGTTCCATATTTAATGGAATCAAAAATACAGCAGTTTCTATTTGAATGGAATAAAGAGTGCTATTGTTACTCCAATTGAGGAGGCTAAAAAAATAAAAGTAAAGTCTGTAGTTGATGCGATTAAAGGGTTCTTTTCAAGTATTAGGCTAAAACTTCCTCACATCAAACTACCACATTTTTAGCATCAAGGGTCATTTTTCTTTAGCCCCGCCATCTGTACCACATCTATCAATTGACTGGTATAAGAAGGCTATGAATAAACCTATGCTCTTAAAATGGTGCTACTATCTTCGGTAGTAAAGGGGTCATCTTCTTGGAGGAGGGGAGGCAGGCCTGAAGTGATTATGGGACTTGACACACTTTCAAATATGACAGCAGGAGCAAATGGAGAACTTCTTAGTGTAATGACGAGAGTTCTTGCTATTATGGATAGATACTCCCACAGTTTGCACAAACAAGCATCGTTCTTGATTCAGGAGAACTGGTTGGAGGCATTGCACCAAAGATAGATATGGAACTTTATAAATTACAAAAATAGAAAGGCAAGGGGGTAGGTGTAGTATGGGATGAAAATTGGAGAGTTTCATAGTTATAAAGACTTTGGACTTGTTCCGACCAGCAAGTCTCATTATTAACCTACCATCTCCAAAATTAGAATATCTTGATATACCCAGCATACAAGGGGAAATAGATATTACAGAAAGCCTTGGAGGAGAGGTTTTATATGATATGAGAACAGGCTCATTTGAATTTCTTGTATCAGATCCTGAAAAATGGCAAGAGGTTTATGGGAAAACTTTTAAGCACTGTTCATGGAAAAAGACTCAATATTGTGCTTGATACGGAAAAAGACTATATCTATCAAGGCAGGATGTGGGTGGAGTGAATTTAAATCTGATAAAAACTATTCACTTATTACTTTAGACTATAAGTTTGAGCCATACAAATATAAGATTTGATTTGGTAAATGGTGAGAGATTATTCATAAACTTGAAAGCATTGTTATTACAAACAGCAAGACTGTGACAATTACATTTGATTCAGATATGACTATAGTTCCCTGAGTTTAATAATAAAAAACAGAAAATATAGTGACATTAAATTTTAAAGGAAAGAAGTTCAGTATCAAAAAAAGGGATAAATAGATTTCCGAAGTAAGAGAAAGAAAAGATTTAGTGCTTTTCTTTAACAGGTAACAGCACCATAGATATTTCATATAAAAGGGGTGGTTATAGTGTATAAAATTATAATGGATGGGAATACCATATATTATCCAAGTGATGGGAAGGCAGTTCTGATTAGTTCTACACTGAATCTTGAACTAAAATACAGCAGGTTCACTTAGTTTTTATATGTCCGCCTGAAAATCCTTACTATGAAAAATCTATAATAGAAAGTCTATTGTCAGTGGTATAGAGACGAAAAGAAATATTTATAGGAGAAGTTAGAGAACAAAAACAAAAGACCTATGTGGGAATAAGAAAAGTCCAGTGCGTAGGTCTTTTATCATATCTAGCTGACAGCATTCAGCCTCAGATGGAATATCATGACCAAACGCCCTATCAGTTACTTTCTAAATTTCTTAAAAACCATAATGAACAGGTGGATGACAAGAAAAAGATAATGATTGGAAGAGTAACTATAACCCGATCCAAATAACTCTCTATATAGATTCACTAATTATGAAACTCATTGGAAGTCATCATGACAAAAAAATGGTAGATAAACTGGGTGGATATTTGAAGTTAAGAAGGGATGGAGAGCTCTATATCTTGATTACCTAAGACTTGAAGAAATGGGAAAAGCAACAGAGCAGTCTATTGAATTTGGGGTGAATCTTCTGATTATACGGAAGATTTATCTGCTGAAGATATTAGCCACAGCAATTATACCTTTTAGCAAAGAAATAGATGGAGAAGAAAAGGATATTCTTAAAAAGTATACGGATATTCAATCTGTAAAACGACGGGAAAAACTATCTTGTTTCAAAAAGAGGCAAAAAGATGAATTTGGCTGGGTATGCAAGGTAATCAGATGGGATGATGTAACAGTTCCTGCAAAATCTTTTAAGAAAAGGAGCAGTGGCTTAAGGATAATCAGTTTGAGATGGTAGAACCAGCTTTATCTGCAGTTGACTTTATCGGAGTTTGGAATATCTACAGAAACCATTGAATGTGGTGATAGAGTAAGGTGTATAGCTTATCCTTTTGAATGGATCGAGTATTTCCAGTAATGAAACAGACTATTCCACTTCAAAAGCCTGGAGAAATAAAGGTGGTTCTGGGAGTAATCAAGCTAAAGGTTATATCCAAAGTTCAGCAGATGCAGTAAGGCAACTAAAAGAAGAAAGTCTTGTTATAAGAAAGATTGACAATGAAAGAGTCCAAAGTGCTATAGATATCTAAAAAGCCTCAGATGAATATATCTGAAGGTGGATATAAAGCTCAACAGAATATGATTCCTCTGGCAGATGGTTAAGAGATTTATATATGGATACGCTGATAAAAAAATACTGCTACTAAGGTACTTTCAAGTTAATATGAATGGTATTGGAGGAAGTCACAACGGATATGAAGGCCCGTATGCTGTTGGTATGACGCTTGATGGGATGATTTATGGTAATAGAATCATGAGCCACTCTATTGATGCTGAAAAACTATCTGTTTCATATACATCACAGGTAGAAAAACAAATCTTTGATTCAAAGATGAGGCAATATCTCGATACAGATAGGAAAACTTAAAAAGCTATTACACCATAAATGAGGTTAATACTAGGTCTCAGCTACAGATAGAAAAATTGAAGCAAGTGTAGAAACTGTAAATCAGATGTTAGAACAAAAGAATGGAAACTATTATGGAACATATGAACCAAATCATCTACGAGCACCGGCAAATAGTTGGAATTCAGATGTAGTCAGAAAAAGCCATGTAGGAGATTTTTTCTATGATACAACCACTGGATATGCATATAGATATATTATGAAAAAGCAGGGACTTGAGCTTAAATTTAATGCAAGCTCAAGAACAGAAAGTGAGCATTATGACTGGGTAGAAATCTTCTATGAATTTTGATGGTAAGATTTATGCTTTTCAAAGGTATGGTGGAACAAAGCATATGCAGATCAGACAGTTTTCATTCCATCTGATAAAGTTTTGGCTCTACTGGAGGTGTGATGGTTCAGGCATGACTATTATGGATTTTAAGATTGACTACATTAAAAAGTGGATACTTATAAGGAACTTATAGGGGGTGTTTCTAGCTTACTAACTGATGTAGGAGAGATAATCAACCTTTCTGAGTAGTACTATCCTGAATCAGAACACTCACCATACAAAGATGGTACGAGAATGCTATGGAAATATTCGTCATCTGAGAGTGTAAGTTCTTCATATCATTTTGAATGGGTTAGAGTAAAGATAGGACATACAGGCAAGAAAAGAAAAAGGCAGAAACTGCGATTTCAAAAATATCTGTGGTAGAAGGCTCTATTTCCTCAATGGTTAAAAAGGTGAGTTTGGAACATTTATGAGACAAAATTATAACAGTTTTCTACTTGGGTTTAATAGTGCAAGCAGTTATGTTCAGATAACGGCAGGAGAAATTGGTTTATATAACGGTACGATTGACTTAGTCATAAGAGAGTCGCTTTTGACGAAAAACGGAAACCATTTTTATCGTGATGGAAAGTATATAGGTAAAAATTGGTACAAATGTATGGAGTGCAAACAGTTCACATAAAGGGTCTAGTCTTTTGATCTTGACAGTGAAGGTAAATATATGGCTTTTTCCCAACAAGAATACACAAATTCAGAAGTTACACTACTATGCTGTGTTTCTCACGTTCAGAAGTATCTATAGTGATTATGGTATTCACCTTTGGCTGTAATTTTTATGCTCATGGGTTTAAAATTGCAGATCCACAGTGGAGAGATGGCTTTTGGGGTTAATGCAACAATTAATTTTGTACAGATACTTAGTATGAACTCAAAATGGGACAGTAGCAAGCTGGGGCCAAATGGACGCATGGTATTTAAAGACGGGATTCTAATGGATTTGAATTATTACGAATAGGAGATAAAGATGTCAGAACTGATTATTAATACAAATGATGTCCTTATTAACGAAGGAACACTGAAAAAGATGTAGTAAAAAGCAGGAAGTAAAAAGAAGATAAAATATACTCTTCTTGAAGAAATCAACAGGAAACTGGATTTAATACTAAAAGACAGGGAGGAAGGACATGGAGAAACCAACTATTAATTACGCTCTTGCCTATCAAAAATTTAGAGGAGAGTTAAACTCATATAGGAAATATGCAAAGAAAGAATACCTATTCCAAACCCATATGGTAGAAGGAATACTTGCTGGAATACTCGCTGATGTAAGGTCAGCTGTGATAAGGAAAACTCACTTGAAGTTGATGCGTTTAGAGAAAACCTAGATAAATACTATGAAGATAGAAAAGAGCTAATGATGAAATTCAAAACTAAAAGCAAAAAGATGAAGAAAAAGCATAGGAGGTGACCAATGCACCGAGGAACAACACTAATCAATATATTTCGGACAGATGTGGATTTGACAAATGCATCTCGTCCTTTTTATTACCTCACAAACACAAATGGCAAGGTCATATTAGAAAAGAGTATTGATGAAGTGAAAATACAAAATAATATTGTATCTGTTTATCTATCTCAGAAAGACACGCCGCTTTTATGGAGGGAATTATGACAATCCAAATAAGAGCAAAGTTTTCTGATGGAAGTGCAATAGCATCATCTTTAATACGAACTAGCACATATGAAATTTTAAAGGATGGTGAGATTTAATGGCAGAAATTAATGCAGCTTTAAAAGAGATGCACCGATGGATACATCTTTTGAAACGATTATCAGGGTCACAGACTCAGGTTCATCTGACTACAATAGCTTAATCAATCAGCCAAGATAAATGAAGTAAAGCTGATTGGAAACAGAAGTCTTGAAGAACTCGGACTTAATTCAATTACAAATATTGAACTTGAAGAATTACTTAAATAACAGGAGGATGAAAAATGGCAACAAAATATTTAGACAACAACGGACTTTTATATGTATGGAAGAAACTAAAGGATACCTTTTTGCAAAAAGACAGAAATTGATGAAGTAAAGACGGCTATTCCAAAGAATGTAACAGATCTTTTGGATGCTGAAAACTATGCACTAGATCAAGTGTTCCAACTAAGGTAGAGAGCCCAGAAGATGCAGGTGATTATGCTAAGAAATCAGAAATTCTACAGAATTGATGGGATGGAAGGTATTGAGGCTTATGCTAAAGTAGCGTCTATTCCCTAAGAAAGTAGTAGAACTTGAGGACTATGCAGACTTTGTAAAAAAAGCAGAGCTTACTGAAGAAGTCAAAGGGCTTATTGGTAATGTAAAATCTATTGAGTTTTCTGTGGTAGAAGAACTTCCAGCTAGTGGTGAAAAGGCAACTATTTATCTTGTTTCAAATGCTAAAGGTGATAATGATGCCTCATGATGAATTTATTCTGGCTGAATGATAAGTTTGAAAAGATTGGTACAACATCAGTAGATCTTAGCGGTTACCTTAAAGTGGTGGATATTAGTAGTATTACAAATGAAGAGATTGATGCTCTTGTGTAGGTGGTCTGTATGGCTAAAAAGTTTTTAAGTAAGGAAGGGCTGGATATATTTTGATGAAAAGATAAAGTCTAAATTTGCACTACTTGATAGTCCGGTATTCAAAGGAAGACCTACTGTAGAAACTCCGGAAGTTGAAAGAACAACGGAAAGCAAGGTTATTGTGAATAAAGAGTATGTATCAAAAATGTATGACCTTATCGTGCAGTATATCGAATCGAAAAGTCGGCATTTCATATACAGTTAAATATAAAGCCGAATGAATGGAAGAAATCAGAGGGTGTATTTAAGATCAATAGATTAAAAAGAAAAATGCAAAATATCGAGGCTTGATAAGGTATCTATATTTGTTCGTATAGATACTCTTAAGGCTTGAGCCAAATAAATTAGCAGCGTTTTAAAAATATCCATTAGGTATAACAAATGAGCTAGTGATTTATACAACATCAGCACCGACTTATGAATTACCGATTATAGTTGATTTATTTGCATCTATGGATATGACAATGTGGTTAGGAGGAAATTAATATGAAAGAATTTTGGAGTATGATTCAGCTTACATTTGCTGGAGTTGGGGGATGGCTAGGATATTTTCTAGGAGGGTGCGATGGACTAATACTCGCACTTCTTTTATTTGTAGTCATTGATTACATCACAGGAGTGATGTGTGCGATAACAGATAAGAAGTTATCTAGTTCTGTTGGATTTAAGGGCATCTGTAGAAAGGTGCTTGTTTTTATGCTCGTAGGAATAGCAAACATTATTGATGTTCAGATTATCAAGTCGGGAAGTGTGCTAAGAACAGCAGTTGTTTTCTTTTATCTATCAAATGAGGGACTTTCCCTTATTGAAAATGCTGCACATCTTGGACTTCCGGTACCGGACAAATTAAAAGCAGTTTTAGAACAGTTACATGACAAGGAAAGAGGAGGAAAAGACCATGAGTAACAGTAGTTTAGTAAATATGATAATACTTAGTCCAAATCATAGTGGACATAGAAATCAGCCTATTACAAAGATAGCACTTCACCATACAGCAGGTGCTATTAGTGCAGCTACAATCGGTCAGATTTTTAGACCGACATCAAGACAGGCATCTTGTAACTATGGTATAGGAAATGATAATAAGATTGTCTTATGTGTTGATGAGGCTAATCGTTCTTGGTGTACATCAAGTTCATGGCGTGTGATAATAGAGCAGTTACAATCGAGGTGGCAAATTCAGCAAATGGCGGAAATTGGCCAGTAAGTGATAGGACCTCGCACACTTATTGATTTAGTTACAGATATTTGCAGAAGAAATGGTATTAGAAAACTGTACCTATACAGGTGGAAAAGATGGAGTGCTTCAAAAAGCATGAGTGGTATGTCATCACAAATTGTCCGGGACCATATCTAGGCAGTAAGTTTTCGTATATTGCAGTGAGGTAAATAAAAGGCTTTCAGGAAATAGTTCATCTTCTGGTGGAGCGAGCACTTTCTTCTTTATACAGGGTTAGAAAAATCTTGGTCTGATGTAAAGAGTCAAAAGGAGCCTTTAGAGATTTTCGACAATGCAAAGAAGTGTACAATGCCAATGCGGGATATAAGGTGTTTGATGCAAGTGGAGATGAAGTCTATCCAAACAAGGTTACTTCATCAAAGAGTGTAGATACCTTTAGCACACGAAGTTCTAGCAGGAAATTGGGGAAATGGAAGTGACAGAGCAAACCGACTTAGAGTCGCAGGCTATGATTATGATGCTGTTCAAAAATAGAGTCAATGAAATCTTATCCAGAAGAAGTAGTACCCATTCAAGTGGAAAGTCTATTGATACTTTAGCAAGAGAGGTCATCAGAGGCTGAGGGTAATGGACAGGATAGAAAGAACAGACTTGAAAAGAGCCGGATATGACTATAACGCTGTACAAAGAAGAGTAAATGAACTGTTATAATTGAATATCTAAATATAAGCCTACTGGGAAGAAAACTTGGCAGGCTTTTATTTTTGTTTTTATGGAGGGTTCGAATTCAGCAAAATTTCTTGCTTATAGATAGCAAGGAAAGTTCCAAAAATTCCTTTGCCAGAAAGGAGCATAGGAATGAATGAAAATCAAAAATATGAAATATGCAGGCTTCGTAATGAGGGACTTGGTTACACAAAAATAGCTAAAGAAGTTGGAATTTCAGTTAATACAGTAAAATCATTTTTCATAGAAATAGAAACAGATCCGAGAATTAAAGATAAAGAGATAGTAGGTTGTGCGAAATGCGGAAGGGCGATTGTTCAGATAAAGGGCAGAAAAAGAAAAGGTTTTTGTTCAGATAAATGTAGAAATGACTGGTGGAATAACCATAAGGATATGATAAAGCATAAAAGCGGTATATGAATTTACCTGTAAAAATTGTGGGAAGGAATTTTCAGCATATGGAAACTCCAATAGAAAGTTTTGTAGTCATGGTTGTTATATTAAGTATAGATTTGGTGGTGACATCTATGAATAAGGATTTGGACTTTACGAGAAATGACCTACCAAATTATCATGAAAAATATGAAGAAAAATGCTAATAAAGAACCTTATCTCTAGAGATGAATACATGGACTTTGAAAGTAAAAATGAAAGAAAAATATAAGTCAATAATGAGTCTATTTATAGCGAAATAGACTTGATATAGTGCGGAAGTTACGGAATATGTGAATGGGAAAGGAGATGATTATATGACTAGAATTACTAGGATTGATGGAAAAAGAATATAGAAAATCAAAAGAAAAAGTTGTCGATATGCCCGTGTTTTATGGAAACCGATATGTTGCATCATTCCATGTCTGCACAAATAAACTATTACAGCACCTTAATTCAAAAATAACCCAGAATGGGAATATGCCGGAGTTTATGCTGATGAAGGCATTACTGGAAGAAATACCAAACACAGAGATGAATTTAATAGGCTCATAGAAGACTGTAAAAATAGAAAGATTGATATGATACTTGTGAAAAGCATCAGTAGATTTGCAAGAAAATACAGTAGATCTTCTAAATACAGTAAGAGAATTAAAAACGCTTGGTATAAATGTGTATTTTGAACGAGAAAACATTAATTCCATTTCAAGTGAAGGGGAACCCTATTAACTTTACTGGCATCATTTGCACAGGAAGAAAGCAGAAGTACTCAGAAAATGTAAAGTGGGGTATCCGTAAAAACTTTGAAAAAGGAATAGCAAATAGCACTAAAGCACCTTATGGATATAGATGGGATGGAGAGAAATTTAGGATTATTAAAGAACAAGCTGAGATAGTAAAAAGAGATTTTTAGAAGATATCTTAATGGAGAATCAGCTTATTCCATAGCTAAAAATTAGCTGAGCAGGGAATAAAAGGTCAGAACGGAAGGCTTATAGAGCAAAACCTCAGTTAAGCTAATTTTAGCAAATCCATCATACACAGGTACGAGATTACTACAAAAATATTATATATCGGAAAAATCAAACGAGGAAAAAGAAACAAAGGTGAGCTTCTGATGTATCTGGTGGATGATATGTATGAACCCATTATTTCAGAAGAAGTTCATGAAAAAGACACTTGAAATTATGAAAAACGTGCTGAAAGTATGCCTAATAAAAATCCTAAATTAACTCCAATTTCAGGACTTGTTAAATGTGGAGTTTGTGGAGGTGGCATAGCAGGCGAAAGTCATCAGGAAGATGGATTTGTAATACGAGAGAGCGTAAGGAAAAACATCATGCACAAGTAGACTGATACTAGAAAAGAACTAAAAAAGTCATGATGAAGATTAGTGGTGAAGAAAATTTTTAGCAGACATGAATTCAGAAATAAAAGTAGAAAAAGTTATAGTCTATGGAGATAGAATAGATTTTATTTTTATGTGATGGAGGAGTTTCTTCTATTAAAAGAGAGTATTCTGGAGAAAGAGGTAGTAATCCATTTTTCTGTAAAAATATACTGTGGTTATTGTGGTGATATTTTTCATAGGGCAAATTGGAAAAAGCAAGGAAAAAGTATGGCTTTGCAGTAAGAGAAATGGTGATTGCAAAAGTAAAGAGAATGAGGAAAATGAGGTTATTGAAGCTTCAAGGAGTTTCCTTTTGGTGATGATTATGGAGGAAAGGTTGTTGAGATATAGATAAGATTCATATTAAAAGATGATACAGTGGCTTTTTACATTTAAAAGATGGGATGGTGAAAATATGGCAAAGAAAGTAAGAACCATCCCTGCTACAATCAATAGATTTAACCTTGAATCTATAATTAGTACAAAGAAAAGAAAAGTGGCAGGTTATGCCAGAGTATCAACTGATAGTGAAGAACAGGCTACAAGCTATGAATCACAAAATGGCTTATTATAAAAATTATATAGAAAGCAGAAGTGACTGGAAATTTGTAGGTATGTATTCGGATGAAGGCATCAGTGCTACAAATACAAAGCGTAGAGATGGCTTTAAGAAAATGATTGTAGATGCACTTGATGGAAAGGTCGATTTAATTGTTACAAAATCAGTAGCTAGATTTACGAGAAACACAGTGGATTCTCTGCAGACGGTTAGAAAACTAAAGGAAAAACGGAATAGAAGTATATTTTGAAAAAGAAAAATATCTGGACACTTGATGCAAAGGGAGAACTTCTTATAACAATCATGAGCTCACTTGCCCAAGAGGAAAGCAGAAGTATATCAGAAAATACTACATGGGGTAAAAGAAAGCAATTTGCAGATGGCAAAGGCAAATTTTAGGATTCAAGCATTTTTCTTGGTTATGATAAAGGTTTCGTCATAAATGAAGAAGAAGCAAAAACCGTAAAACTGATTTATAAATTATATGCAAGTGGTCTTTCATTTTATGCAGTAGCTAAAGAACTTACAAACAGAGGGATTGAGACACCTTTTGGTAAGAATAAGTGGTACGTAAGCTACAGTAAAATCCATACTTACAAAATGAAAAATATAAAGGAGATGCTTTATGGCAGAAAGGATATATAGCTGACTTCTGCAAAAACGAGAAAGGAAAATAAAGGGGAGATACCACAATATTATGTTGAAGAACATCATGAGGCTATTATTCAGCCGGAGCAGTTTGATTTTATTCAAGCAGAAATAGCAAGAAGGAAAAATGATGGTAGGAGTAGTGGACTTACCATATTTTCAAATAAAAATAAAATGTAGTGAGTGTGGTGCTTGGTATGGACTTAAGACATGGCATTCGAAGGATAAATATAGAAGAGAAATTTACAGGTGTAATGATAAATATAAGACTAAGGAAAACCATGCAAGTCACACCCCATCTTACTGAGGATGAGATAAAAGACATATTCACCAAAAGCTGTAAATAAGTTTGTGAAAGTAAGAAAAACAGTAGTAAAAAGAAATATCTAGTTTTATAGATACTATATGTGTAACTACTGATTTAGAAGTAGAAACCACTAAGCTAAAAAGACATGGAAAATATAATATCCGAAATGGAGAGTATCATAAGAGAAAATGCTAAAACTATTCAAAATCAGGAAGAATATTTGCAAAGAGAAAAATAAAATAAGGCTAAGATACTCAGATTTGAATTCCAAGTTAGCTGAGGTAGAGAGATGAAATAAAAATCAAACAAAACAGAAAAACTATGCTTGAAAAATTTCATAAAAACATTAGATGGAATAAGTGGAGAAATTACTGAATTTGATGAGGACTTATGGTCAGGATTACTTGACTATATTTTGATAAAGGAAAAAGGGCACTATACGGTAGTCTTCAAAAATGGTACAGAGGTGGATATATAATATGGAAGAAACTGGAGGATTATTCTTCCCAGTTTTATTATATGGGTGACTATTGTAATCTCTCAACTGTTATGCTATAATAATAACAGTTAAAACATAAAAGAACAGCGGGTGACGAAATGAATATACAGATAAATAATTCTAGTGACGATCCAATATATTTGCAAATAAAAAATCAAATTAAAGCACAAATTATTTCTGGAAATTTGAAAGTAGGGGAACAACTACCATCTATAAGATTCTTGGCGAAAGAACTAAGGGTAAGTATGCTAACTGCTAAAAAGAGCTTTTTGATGAATTAGAGTTGGATGGTTTTCACAAATTCAGTTCAAGGAAAAAGGCAATTTTGTTGCAAAGACAGAATAAAGAATTAATCCGTGAAGAATACTTAAAGCGAATTGAATCTAAGTTACAAGAAATAGTTGAACTTTCAGAAATCATAGATATATCCAGTGATGAATTAGTAGAGATGTTAAAGAGTTATGTGGAGGGTGAATATGAGTAAATACGCTATTGAAATTAAAGATTTAGTAAAAATATTTGATAGTTTCAAACTAGGACCGGTAAGTCTCAGTATCCCTAAAGGAACAATAGTTGGTTATATTGGACAGAATGGAGCTGGCAAAAAGCACAACCATAAAAAACTGCTACTAGGTCTTTTAAGAAAAGATTCTGGCGAAAATTAGAATCTTAGATGAGGAAAAATCCTAACAACGTTGAGATAAAAAGATAAATTAGGGGTGGTATTTGATGATTTATTAGTGCCGGAAGAAATGACCTTAATCGATGTCGAAAAAGTTTTGCTCAAGAGTTTATTCGCAATGGGATAAGAATTTGTTTTATAAATTAATAGAAAAAATTTAATTTGCTGAGAAAAAAATTATCAAAAAAATTATTCCCGTGGTATGAAAATGAAACTTTCAATGGGTATTGCTTTTATCTCATAATGCAGAACTTTATTTTAGATGAGGCAACAAGCGGACTTGATCCTATCGTAAGAGAGGAAATCTTAGATTTGTTATTGATTTCATGCAAGATGAAAATCATACAATTCTCATTTCTTCTCATATTTTTATCAGACTTAGAGAAGGTTGCAGATTACATTGCATTTATTCATAATGGTAATCTTTTATTTATGGAAACAAAAGATGGGTTAAAAAGAAAAATTATGGTATATGTACTTTTATCAAATGAAGAAGTAAAGTAATATCGATAATGAAGCTATCGTAGGAAGAAGAGTACATTCTTTTGGACAAGAATTACTTGTCAAAAAAAGAGTCTAATACCTAATGGAATCGAGTTACAAAAAACCATCAATTGAGGATATTATGATTTATTTTTGTGAAAGGAGCGAGACGATAATGATAGCATTAATTTTGAAAGATATAGCTACTTTAAAAAGACATTATTATTAACATTTGCAATCAGCATTGCACTTGCTGTAGTGCGAATTTATACAAATGAAATATTTATGGTGCCATTAATATGTGCAATGATTCCACTTATATTGACTGCAATTGCTTTTTGGATATGATAACAAATCAAGTTTTGAACAATTTGCATTTTCAATGCCTATAAAAAAAGTAGTTATGTATTAAGTAAACTTTTCTTTTGCATTTAGTTTTTGGAATGGTCGGGACAATTTGTATTTTTGTACTATTGATGACAAAAATCAAATGTCATTGAACAATATCGTCTTTATTTCTTTTTAATTTCACTAATGGTTAGTATACTTATGTCTGCTATTCAATTGCCATTTATTCTTAAATATGGTGCTGAGAAGGGCAGACTTATAATGGTAATACTTACTTTTTAATATTTGCTTTATCTACATTACTAAAAGAGAAGTCCGATTTTCTTGCGAAATTAATGGAGATGCTTAGTAAAAATTCAATGTCTATGATTTGCTTAGGAATTATAGTCGTAAGTGTAATAGTCATAGGGATTACAATAAAATTATCAATTATGATTATGGATAAAAAGAATATTAAGTATAAGTTATTGATTTGTAGTTAGGGGATTGATATGGAAAAACAATTTATTTATATAGTCGCTATTATATTTTTAATATTAGGTTTAGTGGACTTAAGTAGGAGCCTCCTGTTAAAAAAGTAATACAGAATATGTAAAAAGCAGAGGTGATATCCATATGGCAACCAAATCCTGAGGGCTGTGAAAAAGGAAATTCTAAATGGGCGAATTTCATTTACTCTGTTGATGGTAAACAGTATACATCTAGCAACAGAATACAAGTTTCTATGAGTACAAAAGTTGGAGACATAAAAGCAAATAAAAATATGATAAAAGAAATCCTGAAAAAAATTTATAGCTTTTCAATAAAAAGAGCATGCATTCTTTTTATTGTTGCTATTGTGTTGTTTGTAATTGCTAAATTTAAATTGTTTTAGAGGAGGTAATAGATATGCCCTAAAATTCCATCACTTGTAGCGTTTTTGCATAAGCTGTATGAAAAATATAATCATGATGAACTTGCAAGTTTGGGAAGTGGTCAAAAGTATGGGCGTTTGCCATGATGTGGAAAAATCCAAGTACAATAAACTATATGGCGGGCTATATTGTTAATGATGTGGACGAAGCAAGAAGTATGGGCTTAGATGTTTTTGGAAGTTGAAGAAGCAGAGTATGCCATTGTAGAGTTAAAAGGAAGTGTTCCGGATTGCATTCATAACGGATGGAAATATCGATGGAAGTTTTTCCCTGAGTATGGTTATATACATTCAGGGAAACCTGACTTTGAATATTATTATGAAGGCGATATGAGTAGTCCTGATTATAGAATAGAGTTATGGATTCCAATAGTTAAGGCGTAGCTTAATATCGAACTTGGGGGGATGGATTAATTCCATCTCTTTTTTATATAATAAGGGTGGGTGCATTTGAAATTTCTATCGTGCAATTGTATCCATTTCATAGTCGCAATGAATCCATGTAAAGTGGTTATCTTCACAGTCCCAAAAAGAGTGCACCTGTACAGCTAGCGAATTAGCTACATATAAGGCAAGACTTTTCCAGGTCCATAAGCGATAGAATAGATATCCATGTTTTTGTGACCAAAGGCCTAATTTTTGACGAATTTACATCTAGTGAGGGTCTAAGTAGTGCAGATATGAGAAGTATGGTATTAAAGGTTAGAAAACTTCAATCAGAGCGTTATACAAGGGAGGAATTTAAGCTGAATTCTAGCATTTATGATAATAAAATTGCTAAATACGTAGCTTTGATAGAGAGGGCGAGGCATTTATAGAGAAAAGCATATAAGGCGCTAAATCTAAGCCTCAAGAAGTATGGTGAAAAATCAGAAAGATTTCAAGAACTATAGCAGACTTAGACGAAAGCAAGGAAATTAAACTTAAAACATATATCTGAAGCAATACAATTCAGACAGAGGTGGTAGATGACTAATGTGATGAAGATGAAAATTATCCAATCAAGATTAAGGAATGTCTTTCGGATTACAAGCTCGATTTATTATAGAGGGAATTTATCACTTTTAGATAAACCTTCCATTGCTATTGTTGGAAGTAGAAAGCTTCAGCATATGGAAAGAGCTGTGCAAGAGCTTTAGCAAAATGTGCGGTAGAGTATGGCGCCGTCAGTAGTTAGGTGGCCTTGCTTTAGGTATAGATTCTGAAGCTCATAGTGCATGTCTAGAAAATGGAGGAGAGACACTGCTGTACTTACTAATGGAGTCGATGTCTCTCTATCCAAAGAAATCAAGCAATGCAAAAAGAATAGAAGAAACAGGGCTTCTTATTGAGCGAATATGAGGGATGGTACAAGAGCACAAAGATCACATTCCTGTGAGAAATAGAATAATAAGTGCAATATCTGATGCAATCGTCATTGTTGAGCAGGATCGCGCAGTGGTTCACTATCACAGCTGAGTGTGCGCAGGAGCAAGGTAAGGAGGTTTACTCAATACCGGGTAATATAACAAGCCCAGGAAGTCTTGGTACAAAATAAAGCATAAGAGATGGTGCAGTTCACTTATAAATTTTGATGAGATTATTTTGAAGACCTTGGACTTAGCAAATCAAAGCAAGAAAATAGATCAAATTTTTCTAAGTAAAACAGAATCAAGGGTACTTGAGGTAGTCAAAGGTGGTTCAGAACTCTCAATTGAACAAATCCGTCACATAATTGACATAGATCTAGTGAAATCAATGCTATAATTACAATTCTTGAAATGAAAAGCTTTATTTGTGAAATAGGGGAAAGTAAGCATTGCAAATTTATGGAAATAACTATACAATAGGAATTTGTAAACATAGTTTATTGCGATAATTGTAATATATTTAGAAAAAGATAGGGATAGATTTAGGAGAGTTAAATAGCGACTGTCAAATCAGGAAAGAGCAAAGCGAAATCACCGAGTTCAAAGAGCAACAAGACTCTAGTAATTGTGGAATCTCCGTCCAGAGCAGAAGACAATAGGAAAATATTTAGGCAGCAGGTATAACGTACTGCTTCCGTTGGACATGTAAGAGATTTGCCAAAGAGCAAGCTTGGAATAGACATAGATGATAACTTGAGCCTCAGTCACATTTCTATAAGAGGAAAGGGTGACCTCATCAAAAGTCTCAAGAAAGAGGCTTCTAGAGGCAAGCAGAGGTTTATCTTGCTAACTGACCCCTGATAGAGAGGGAGAAGCTATATCTCGGCATTTAGCATTCCTTTTGATTTAGATCCAGAGGAAGCTTTGCAGGATAGAATTCAATGAGATCACAAAGACACTATAAAGGAAGCAATCAAACACCCACGTAAGATAAAACATGGGTCTTGTTGATGCGCAGGGCAAGACGTACGTTCTAGATGAGACTTATGGGATATCAGATTAGCCCGTCTTTGGAGGAAGGTAAGAAAGGGACTTTTCCGCCGGAAGAGTTCAGTCTCGTACCTTAAGATAATCTGTGATAGAGAACGTGAGATAGAAATTTGAGCCAAGGAATTCTGGAACATTACAGCTGAGTTCAAGAAGGGCAAGAAGTTTCAGGCAAAGCTTACAGAGGCAAATGGTAAGAAAAATCGTTGTCGAAAAACAAAGCACAAAATGACAATATAATAAAGGAACTTAATTCGGTGAGTTTATTGTATCTGATGTAAAGGAAAAGATAAGAATGCAACCTTATCCTCCTTTTTAGCAACAAGTAGCTACAGCAGGATGCAGGAAACAAATTGAATTTCAATGCAAAGAAAAACCATGATGATAGCACAGCATGCTATGAGGGTGTAGATGTAAAAAGGGTAGAGGAACTACTGGTCTTATCACTTACCTTAGAACAGACTCTGTGCGTGTTTCTGATGACAGCAAACAAGCGCAAAGAGATCTAATAGTATCAAAGTTTGAGTGCTGAATACAGCGCAAACAATGTTTTCTCAAATAAGAAGAAAAGACATACAGGATGCACACGAAGCAATTAGACCAGCAATCATAGAGCTTGAACCAGAACTTATCAAAGATTCACTTACAGCAGATCAGTTTAAGCTATACAAGCTAATCTGGAATAGATTCATGGCTAAAGTCAGATGTCACAGTCAAAGTCAAACAGCATGCAGGTAAATATTGCAAACGGAATCTGCAGTTCAAGGCTAATGGATCTGAACTACTCTTTGATGGTTTCAGAAGACTATATAATACTGCAGATGATGAGGGAGCAAAGCTCTCCCAAGCTTAGAGAAGGGACGAAAAGCTTAAGGCAGAAAGCCTAAAGGGAGAACAGTCGTTTACCCAGCCACCTGCAAGATATACTGAAGCCAGCCTTGTAAAAAGAACTAGAAGATAAAGATATCGGACGTCCAAGTACATATGCCCCTATAGTAAGCACTTTGACGGAGCGTAAGTATGTAGGAAGAAAAGAAGGCTCTTAAAGCCAACTGAACTAGGATTCCTCGTAAACGATTTGATGGAGGAATATTTCAAGGATATCGATCGATGGCTTCACTGCTAATATGGAAAATCGTCTAGATGATGTTGAAGTTGGCAGTCGAAGCGGAAGGATCTTGTTTCTGAATTCTACGGTCCATTCAAGGAACTTGATGTTGCAGATAGTGCAATTGAAAAGATAGTAGTAGAAGATGTCCCAACAGGTGAACTCATGTGAGCTTGCGGAAAAGCCCTATGGTTATAAAGAGCGGGAAGATTCGGAGACTTTATCGCATGTAGCGGATATCAGAATGTAAGAACACCAAAGCCAATTATTAAGACAATTGCGTAAAAGTGTCCAAATGTGGTAAAGATATAGTAGCGTGCAAAAGTAAGAGAGGTAGACCTTTCTACGGATCGCACGGATGCCCTGATTGGCAAAACTGTATTTGGAACAAACCAACAGACAAAGATGTCCTGAATGCAATAGCATATTATTAGAAAAAGACAAAGAATAAAAATTTTGTTTTTGTTCAAACGAAAAGTGTGGGTATACAGAATAGTAACATTAGGAGGTTATTGACATGGTCGAATTCCACGCAACAACAATTTGCGAGAAGAAGAGGTCTAGATGCATAGCCATCGGTGGAGATGGACAGGTTACTATGGGCCAAACAGCGATAATGAAGAACAGTGCTAAAAAAGGTAAAGAAAATATATAACAACCAGGATCTTTAACAGGATTTGCAGGTTCTGTTGCTGATGCTTTTTCATTAACTGAGAAGTTTGAGAAGAAGCTTGAGGAGCACAGTGGAAACCTAAAAAGAGCAGCTGTAGACCTCGCTCAGATGTGGCGTTCTGACAGAGGTATGCGTAATCTGAGGCTCTATGATTGTCGTTGATAGGATGACATGTTGGTAATTTCCGGCATAGGTGAAGTTGTTGCACCTGATCAAGATTTTGTAGCTATCGGATCTGGTGGCAATTTTGCGTATTCAGCAAAATGCTTTGTTCAATCACACAGATATGAGCGCGCACGAGGGGTTGTTGAGGAATCGCTGAAGATTGCTTCTTCGATTTTGTGTATACACTAATGACAATATTAGTGTTGAGGAGACCTTTAGAGGTTATTATGGCAAACAAATTTCAACAAATGACTCCGAAGAGAAATCGTTTGCAGAACTCGATAAGTATATAATCGGTCAGGATAGAGCAAAGCGCTCTGTAGCGATTGCGCTGAGAAATAGATATAGAAGAAATCTTCTTTCCGAAGAAATGAGAGAAGAAATTACACTCCAAGAACATTTTTGATGATAGGGACCCACAGGCTGTGGTAAGACAGAGATAGCAAAGACTTGCTAAGCTCATGGATGCATCCTTTTGTAAAAGGTAGAGGCAACAAAGTTCACCGAAGTCGGATATGTAGGAAGAGATGTAGATTCCATGGTGAGAGATCTCGTAGAGAGCTCCATCAGAATTACTAAGCAGTCAAGACTTAAGGAAAAGTACGACATTGCAGATAAAAATTGCTGAGGATAAGATAGTTGAGGCTATGGTTCCTGGCAAAGAAAAAGAAAGAAGCACCAAAGCAACCTCAGAATCCTTTTGAGATGCTAATGAATACAGCATACGGTCATAAGAAGGAAGATGAGCCTGAGCAGGAAGCTACTACAGATGTAGCAATGGCTCAGAGAGCAGGTTAGACAAAGCTAAGACAGGGACTTCTCGAAGATCAGTATGTCGACATAGAAGTAATTGATGCTCCAAAGGAAATCAGCTCGACATGAGCAACGAAGGCATGAGCATTGCAATCGGAAATATCTTTGGGGATATGATGCCTAATAAGACGAGAACAAAACATGTACGTGTCAGTGAAGCACGCAAGATTCTCAGAGAGCAGGAAGCTCAGAACCTGCTTGATATGGAACAGGTAACAGATGACGCTATAGAAAATGCTGAGCAAAACGGAATAATATTTATCGATGAAATCGATAAGATAGCTTCTGGAGCTGAGTTTACAAGTGAGCATCTGTTTCAAGAGAAGGTGTTCAGAGATATACTTCAACTGTAGAAGGAAGCGTAGAAATACAAAAGTACGGACCGGTTAAGACGGATCACATTTTGTTCATAGGGGCAGGTGCCTTCCATGTATCAAAGCCAACTGATCTAATTCCAGAACTACAGGGACGTTTCCCAATCAGAGTAGAGTTAGAGAACTTGACCACAGAAATCTTCAGAAAAATTCTAACTGTACCGGAAAAATGCTATCATTAAACAAAATCAGGAATTGATGGCAACAGAGAAAAATAAAATTGAATTTTCAGAAGATGCTATTGACGAAATCGCCGAAATGTCGTATCTTATGAATGAACAGGCAGAAAATATTGGTGCCAGACGACTATATACAGTAATGGAGAAGCTTTTAGAGGACATTTCATTCGATATTCCAGAAACTAACGGTGAGCCAATTGTGATAGATAAGAATTCTATGTCATAAGTAAGTTTTAATGATACAGTTCATAAAGATGATATTGATAAATATATATTTATAAATATTATAATGTAATAGAACTTTTGAATGAAAAGGAAAAGGTGGGATTCAAAAATGAAGGGTAATTTATTATCAAAAGTCAGAAGACTCTAACAATGTACTATCAGAGAGTACATCAGGATTTGTATCTTTTGATGAACTATGCAATATACTGTACGACATGCTAAATGCAAATGTATATATCCTGAACAAGAGAGGTAAGGTGCTAGCAGCGAAGTTTGACGACAGTGAAGAAGCACCACTAGTAAAGGTAGAGGAGGACATTTCGAGCTACCTAAGGAGTTCAACGACAAGTTCCTTGAGCGCAAAGAGGCTTCATGAGAATCTCAACAAACGATGCTATCAAGAACATCTATGGAGAAGGATACTCACTATCATCTGAGTATCACACATCGTAACCAGTTATCTTTGGTGGTAAGAGAGTTGCTACACTTTTATATATGTAAGAGCAAGTGAGGCATTTACAGACGAGATCAGCTATCTGCGAATATGGTGCAACAGTAGTTGGTGATTGAGGTAACAGAGAATTGCACTGAGGAAGAGGAAGACAATGGACTCAAAAAGGTCGCAGTAAGCGTAGCACTTGAGACATTGTCATACCCCGAGCTGAGGCTGTTATTAAGATTTTCGAGGAACTCAATGGAAACGAAGGACTTCTGTTGCAGCAAGATTGCTGACATGTCAGGAATCACACGTTCAGTAATTATAAACAGCTCTTCGTAAGCTAGAGTGCTGGTGTTATGAGTCAAGATCTCTCGGAATAGAAGGAACAAGAATCAAGATCACAAACGAGTTCTTGAGAGAAGAAATCGAGAAGGTAGAAATTTGCACTTTACTAGATATTTCAAAGGGCCGCAGGTTTTAATCTGCGGTCTTTCTACTATAAGGAATCTATTGTAAATGGAAGCAGAGCATAAACCATCAAAAGACGCATGCAAAGGCTGAGCTAAATATAGAAAATCAAAGTTTATTTCTCACTTTCCCATGCAAACAATAGGAAGAGGCAGAAGCCTATTCAAATGATAAAAGCTGAATATAAGGATGCGACGCATAACGTATCCTCCTTTGTCATAGGACCAAGATGGAACTCAAATGGGCAACTGATGATGGAGAACCTCAGGAACGGCTGGAATGCCGATTCTAAAGGTTTTAGAGGAGCAAGTATAACTAATACAGTTGTCGTTGTTACTCGCTATTTTGGTGGGAAAAACTTGGCACTGGCGGACTTGTAGAGCATACACTGATAGCACGCTTGAGGCAATCAAGGCTTTGCAGGACTTTGTGAGGTATATAAGATTACTAGCATCAAAGCTGGATTGACTATTCATCATATAGCAAATGCTAATAAAAACTAAGTCTTCCATTTTATATGGAGATTGCTATCAACTGAATTTCAAGATGCAGTGTTAGTAGAAATAGACTTTGATCCAGAAAGGCTCGAAGAGCTGAAAGAGCAATAGACAACCTGAGCAGGGGACAAGCTTTCAATCAAAATATGTGAGGACAAAATCAAAGCAATTCAATTGAGGAGTAAAATAATAGGGTTTATAACATTAAATTGAATATATTATGAATAAAATTCGATTAATGTCGCTTTTTATTATTGACAAGCATAATAAAATATGGTAACCATATAGCTGAGTTATCCAAGGAAATATCCGAATTAGCACTCAAGAGAAAAGTTCTTGACAATGTCAAGACGACACTCTATAATATGTAAGTGCGTCGGACAACGATGGAAGCAATTGAGGGCGTTTAGCTCAGCTGGGGAGAGCACCTGCTTACTAAAGCAGGGGTCATAGGTTCGAGCCTCATAACGCCCACCATTATTGCGGCCTGGTAGTTCAGTTGGTTAGAATGCCAGCCTGTCACGCTGGAGGTCGACGGTTCGAGCCCGTTCCAGGTCGCCATCGATTTTTAAGACTATAACAACAATAACATATATATAATATGCTGGCGTGGCTCGAACGGTAGAGCAGCTGATTTGTAATCAGCAGGTTGGGGGTTCGATTCCCTCCGCCAGCTCCATTTCAAGAAACTATACAAGTCAATAATATGGTATCCAGGTGAATATTGGCGCTGGATATGCTAATTTGAATGAGGTCGTCGAGGGATTCCCGAGTGGCCAAAGGGGCGGACTGTAAATCCGTTAGCTGAGCTGATGGTTCGAATCCATCTCCCTCGACCAATTTTACAAATATATGCGGAAGTGGCTCAGGGTAGAGCATCGCCTTTCGCTAAGGCGAGGGTCGCGAGTTCGAATCTCGTCTTCCGCTCCAATTTATGCGGATGTAGTTCAATGGTAGAACCTCAGCCTTCCAAGCTGAGCTGGCGTGAGTTCGATTCTCATCATCCGCTCCATCAGATAAGCGTGGGTCATAGCTCAGTTGGATAGAGCAACGGCCTTCTGCCGTGTGTCTGGGGTTCGAATCCCTCATGGACTCACCATTGTTATTTCGGTGAACGATGGGGTATCGCCAAGCGGTAAGGCAACGGACTTTCGACTCCGTCATCGCAGGTTCGAGTCCTGCTACCCCAGCCAGTAGAGATGACCCATTAGCTCAGTCGGCAGAGCACTTGACTTTTAATCAAGGTGTCCGAGTTCGAATCTCGATGGGTCACCATTTGATTATTTAATAACTCAAAAGAATCCACATTTATGGAGAGGTGTCCGAGTGGTTTAGGAGCTGGTCTTGAAAACCAGTGATTCCGAAAGGGACCGTGGTTCTGAATCCACCCTCTCCGCCACATAATTTATAGGTAGTAGATCAGGCCTGGAAGTACTCAAGAGGCTGGAAGAGGACGGTTTGCTAAACCGTTAGGGGTTCGTCGTAAGTGCCGCATGGGGTTCGAATCCATCTTCTCCGCCACATTAATAGGTATAGCTCAGTTGGTAGAGCGGCGGTCTCCAAAACCGCGTGCCGTGGGTTCGAATCCCTACTGCCCCTGCCAATTTAATACATATATCGGGTGTAGCGCAGTTTGGTAGCGCAACTGGTTTTGGGACCAGTGGGTCGCAGGTTCAACCTGCCACCCCGACCATTTTAGGCGTGGGCCATTAGCTCAGTTGGTCAGAGCGTCCGGCTCATAACTGGCAGGTCCTGGGTTCAAGTCCCGATGGCCCACCAAAATTAAATTATGATGTGCTCAGATAGCTCAGTTGGTAGAGCAGGGGACTGAAAATCCCGTGTCCTTGGTTCGATTCCGAGTCTGAGGCACCATTAATAGAGTTTTTCGATGCTTCGCGCTCGGAGAGCTGTTTTTAATAGCCTCAGAAATTATATAATACGTATTTGTATATAATTTCGTCGTGGGCGCTATACAAGCTGTCCAGTAGCGAAGCTATTGGGACTGTCAAACACTGGTGTGTTTTATTTTGACTCAGTCGTGAAACTTGTGCAAAGCGTAGAGGCTGTTGGGTACAAACGACAATAGCCACAGAGTCTCGACTCGTCGTAAGCACACTGCAGGGTTTGCCCAACAGCTGCGCTGTTGGGCGCAAACCATGGACTGTACAGAAATTATATAATATGTGTTTGTATATAGTTTTCGTCATGGGCTTGTATACACCTCGCCCAATAGCGTGAGCTATTGGATACGAGATCGACTTCAATACTACAGAAGTCCCTGACTTCGTCGTAAGCTTTACACACAAGGTTTGCGCAGCAGCTGTTGGCATGAAACTATTTAATAGCCTACAGAAGTCTTTGATTTCGCTGTAGGCTTTATGCAGAAAACTTCGTCCAATAGCGAAGCTATTGGGTGCAAATGACTTAATAGCCACCACAGAATCTTTGATTTCGCTGTGGGCTTTATACAGCAGTCAATGGCCGAAGCTATTGGGTGCAAACTGCACTGATTGTGTTTTTATTTTGACTCGTCGTGGCTTTGCAACACTCTCGCCCAGAGCGAGCGATTGTGTGCGAGTGACTTATGTGGAGCTGCAGAAGTCTCGACTCTCGTCGTTAGACATAGGGTTTGCTCCAGCGCTACGCTGTTGGCAGCATAAACTACTGTGGACTATAGCAAATTATTCGATGTATCTCGTAAGCTTTTCGATGTTTCACCAAGGAACGAACATTGTGAGTTATTGGTAGAGAACAGTAACCAAAACACGTTTCATCTCCACTCAATTATCTTTTCAAACCATATGCAAAATATCACATTTTTGATAGATCAATATGATATAATTTCATTAGTCAACTTATATGAAAGGTGATTATGGCACAATTATATTATAGATATGCACGCATGAATGCAGGCAACTCGATTGGAACTTATCAAAGTTGCATATAACTCACGATGAGCGCGGAAAGAATGTAATGACTCTTTGTTCCATCAGTAGATGATAGATATGGACAGGTTATCACTTCGAGGATTGGTGTACAGAGAGAGAAGCGACAATTGTTAATGATGATACAAATATCTTGGAACTTTTATGTCAGAAAAATGAGAAGCATAGATAGACTGTGTCTTATTGATGAGTGCCAGTTTTTGAAGAAGCATCATGTACTAGAGCTCGTGTGAGATAGTGGATAGCTTTTGATGTACCAGTACTTGCCATATGGACCAAAGAATGATTTCGAAACGAGATGTTTAGTAGATCTATTATTTACTAATATACGCGATAGACAAGAGAGAGAAATTAAGACTATTTGTTGGTGTGGACGCAAGGCGACAATGGTTGCTGTGAGGTCGTAGATGGCAAAATAGTTAAGCATGGCAGACAGGTTATGGTTGGTGAAATGAGATGTATGTTTCGCTTTTGCAGGAAGCACTCATAACGATGGACGGCTTAGCGAAAAATTAATATAATAAAGACGCTGTAGGCAATTGCTTACAGCGTTTTGTCATATAGCCCCATTATTTACTGATATATACTCTCGGTGGTCTTGCAGAGAGCCTGCAGATAATGTCGTTTTTGTTTGTTCCTCACAAGTTCACTAGCTTCCTGGATTGTCATTGAACCATCTTTACCGTTACCATAGATGATTGCCTTATCGCCCTCAGCTACCATCTTTTGATATCTGTTACATCTGCAACAACCTGGTCCATGCATAGGACTCGACAATGTTTGCTCTTTGACCTTCCAGTGATAACATAACCCTTGTCACGCATCTGACGTGGGTAGCCATCTGCATACTCCGAAAGGTAGGGAGTAGCGACAATGCTATCTCTTTTCGGCCCTCCAAAGGAAATCGTAACCAACACCATCGCCCTTGTTTATTTTGTGAATCTGTGAAAATTGCAGTCTCAAATGTTATAGCGCTTTCACGTCTATGCTTCCTTTGTGAAAGCCCCTCATTCCGTGAGATTAAAGCACCTGGTCTAATCATATTCATTCTAAGCTCCTGGACTATCAACGCAGGCTATGCTATCGGCTATGTGTTTATATTTGAACTTACAGCCTCTCAATGCGGTTTATGGAAGCCAGTCAAAAGTTCATACTGTTTTGCATCATCTTCATCACTAGCGAGTGCAAGATGTGAAAAGATACCTTCAACCTCGATTCCTTCAAGATCAAACATTTCTTCTACATCGCGTGCAAAAGTCCTCTGTAGGCTCTGAAACCTCAGCCTATGGAAGCCCGTATCAAGCTTTACATGGATTTTAGTCCTTGTACCAGCTCTTTTGAGATATCAGATAAAAGTCTCGCCTGATGGAGCGAAAGACAGTTTGAGGATGTTTAGTTCTGTACCTTGTGCAGATATCTGTCAGGAGTATGTCCCTAAGATAAATAGGGTAGTCTGGGTACTTTAATCTAGGTCTATTGCTTCTAAGTCAGAGTTGCAACAGCAAGATGGCTAGCACCATTTTCCATGAGAGTAGGCGCAATTGCAAGTGAGCTCAGTCCATATGCATTAGCCTTAACTACAGCCATTACTGAAAACCTCATCGCAACCATTTTCCTATAATTGCGCGCATGTTGGCGCTATTTGATCTAAGTCTACAACAATTCTGGTGTCTCTATAAATCTGGTCGAGTATGCATTTTTCCTCCTAAGAGCTTGTTCTGTATTTCTGAGATTATCTTTGATGTAAATGTCTGAGCAAAGATAGCAATCTCGTGTAATTAGAGCAGTTGTCTATCTTTGATTATCAGGTAGTTGTTGTCAAAGCCAGGAAAACTTATTATCTCCGAGATTCATCCATGCTTACCATATTCTTTATATCTATGAAAGCTGATCCAGTCACAGTTTCTGCAGGAATCTCTATAACATATTTAGAATCTATCTTGCTTATATTCACGCTGTAAGATGGAGCCTCAAAGGAAGGGAAGGAGATGGTCAATATAGAATCTTCCATATGTCCTTTTTATAAAAGTGTACTATGCTTAAAGTCAATTTTCAATAAAAGCCGCCTTCATGAGGCATGCCTGATGACATATAGCTCTCGAAAAATCTGCGTGTTTAATGACACTCAACAAGTTGAAAATAAGCGTTTATATCATCGCTATTATGTAGCAAAATCTGAGAAAGCATATCCTTGGAACCCGTCGTTTGCATATTGAGAATAGAGTTACGCTCTCCTACCACTAGATTTTATCGCTCCTATCTGTAGATAGACCAGCAAAAACTTCAAGCGACTTTTGGCTCATGCTTCCAAGTAGTTTAGGAAGGTCTGAGTAGTGCTCATAATCATGAAAAAGGTCGAGGGTTTGCAAAGAGCTCTGAACTTGATACCGTACTTCTCAGAGCGTTTATTCAAAAATGGAATATCAAAGAGTTTGCCGTTGCATGTTACGACATAGTCGACATCCTCGAGGATTTATTTGCTAAAAGCGATGATTTCCTTTTCTTCAGCAGGCGTTTCTGCAAAGAACTGCTCAAGACAAGCTCTTTCCATCAAAGATAACAAGACCTATTAAAATGACAGCACTGAAGTTTTGGGATAGGCAGTTGTCTCAATATCTAAAACTGCAAAGCTTTTTACCAGCGAAGAACATGTTAAAGAACGGTGAAAAATCGCAACGTATATCTAATTTATCTTTTTATATTTATCATGCTAACCTCACGTTAATATATATGTATCCATATCCGAAAGTATTATAATATAAAAACAAAAGAAACCTGAAAAAGGTTTCTTTTTGTTAAAAAGGGGTATGGGATTAGAGATTAAGAGGTTATCAGACAACCCTTATTTACATTATAGTTACTTATCCTTAGAATTGCAAGTACTAATTGCATAAATATACTGTTATTTTTTAACTTTTGGTAATAAATAGCAAAAATACTTAAAAAGTTTGAAATTTGTTTGATTCATCAAAAATGTCTGATATTTAGCAATATTTTTGAGGGAAAGTGACTGGAGTTTTTATATATTCATATAAAATGTATAAATACTATATAAAAAAACATATGTAATCAATTTAATAATGCTTAGATAAAATATGATATAATATATTAAAAATCCGAGGAGGTTTTGTTATGACATTTGAAGAAAAGACGTGCTTAATTCAGAGCGTATTTACGAAGGTAGAATACTTAATTTGAGATGTGATGAGGTTACAACAGTCAATGGAACTTCACATCGTGAGATAATTGAGCATACGGAGGGGCAGCGATAGCGTTTTGACAGACGATAGAAAATTAGTTATGGTTAAGCAGTTCAGAAAGCCATCTGATCGCGTCATGCTAGAGGTACCAGCAGGTAAAAGAGACGGTAAAGAAGCAGGACTTGATGTAGCAAGGCGAGAGCTAAAAGAGGAGACTGGATACTCTAGAAGTCCATGACATACCTGACTTCAATATTCCAGCAATAGGCTATTCGGAGGAGGTCTTGACAGATACCTTTGCTGAAGATCTTGCAGCTGGGGAGACTGATTTTGATGATAACGAGCCATAGACATCCTTGAGATTCCGCTTGAGGAGCTCGTTGACATGATTATGGTCGGGAAAGATTGAAGATGCAAAGAGCAGTGGCTATTATGATGACAGCAGAAGTACTGAGAAGGAGAAGCGATGGATAATATTCGTAGTTTTTCAGATTATCTAAGAGATAGCAAAAATACATCAGAAAATACAATACTGCATATAGCAGAGACATCCTAGCTTTCGAAAAGTACTTGAACAAGAAGGAAAAGAACTTCAGAGGCTACTCAGACAGATGTACTTTCATACATTATGGAACTTAGCAAGGCAGGGAAAGTCTACATCTACAACAAATAGAAAACTTGCTTCAATCAGAGCTTTTTATACATTTAAGATTAAGGAAAAATGAGCTAAAGACAAACCCTGCAGATGATATTAAAACTCCTAGAGCTGAGCGTAAGGAAGTTGATTTTCTAAGCATAGCAGAGTGAGGAACTCTAAAGCAGCTCTGGTGAAAGCGTTAAGGGCTATAGAGATAGAGCTATTTTTGAGGTTCTATATGGAACTGGAATAAGAGTTAATGAGCTGATTGAGCTAAACCTCGATGATGTAAATCTCGCATGGGATTCATAACCCTGTCAGGGTAATGGCAGGAAGAATTGACCTTTTTAGGGAAGTTATGCGAAGGATGCTATTAAGAAATGCTTTGATAGCAGTATGCAGCTCAGCAAAGAACAAGAACTATCAGGATGGAAGTGCAACTTTGTTCCCAAATTACATGGGTGAGAGATTCACTAGACAGGGCCTTTGGAAGCTTATGAAGCAGTATGGCAAGCTGTTGAATGGAGGAGAAATTACTCCTCATATACTCAGAAATTCATTCACTGTTCATATGATACAAAAATGTGCAGATCTAAAGACTTTGCAGGAACTTTTAGGTTATGATGATATGCAGGCACTTCAGGTTTTCATCGCAGCTTTCCAAGAGTAGAATCAAGGATGTTTTACGATAGAACTCATCCAAGAGCCTAGATTTGGTATATAATTGTCGATAAATTATCAAAAATGCCAATTTTGCTTGCATTTGTCTCTTTGAGATGATAATATATTTAAGTTAGTACGGGTGGTCCTCTGCAGACAGTAGTGGCAAGAACACCTTGGAGGGAAAGGAGGAACCCAATCAATGAATATTTTAGATTCCAGTTGCTCAGGATTATCTCAAGAAGGATGTCCCTGCATTTAACGTAGGGTGACCAGGTAAAGGTCCACGTTAAAATTAAGGAAGGCGAGAAAAGAATTCAGATTTTTGAAGGTTTTGTTCTTAAGAAGCAGAACGGTGGAATCAGGTGCTACATTTACAGTTAGAAAGATTGCTTCTGGTGTAGGTGTTGAGAAGACATTCCCTACTTCATTCTCCATGAGGTCGAGAAAAATCAAAGTTGTTAGAGAAGGAGTTAGAAGAGCTAGACTTCACTACATGCGTGTGCAGAACCGGTAGGCATGCTAAGATTAAGACTAAATAATATCGGTCTAAGGACATCCGCATGGGTGTCCTTTTTACTAATAGTTGTGTTGAAAGTTGAAAGAGGGTCTCAAGATGTCATTGCAAAACATAAACTGGTATCCAGGTCCATAGAAAAGACAGAGAGCTTTGGTTACTAGTGCAATCTCAAGCTTGTTGACATAGTAATAGAGGTTATAGACGCTAGAGATTCTATTTCGAGCAGAAACTCAGTAATCGATGAGCTTACACGGTGAGCAGAGAATAATTATCCTAAACAAGGCAGATCTATCAGACGGTCAGGAAAATAAGCGCTGGATAGAAAACTTAGCAAGGATGGGCAAGGTTATGACTCTCTGATTCTATGCACGGCGTTGGAATTAAGGAACTTCTAAATTTGATGTCTAAAATTGAGGACGATATCAATAAGATAGGGTTCGTAAGAAGAACCTAAGACCACAGATTGTCAGTGTTCCCAATGTTGTACAAAGTCATCTTTGATTAATCGTCTGACGGGAAAAAGAAGCAGTCGCAAAGACTGGGGATAAAGCCAGGTGTGACTAAGGGAAGCAGTGGCTGAGCTCTCTCAGAGGAGATACGACTCTCGATACTCCAGGCATCCTGTGGCCTAAGTTTGAAGATGAAAATGTAGGAATTAAACACGTGGCATCAAGGATGAAATTCTTGATTTAGAGACACTAGCAAACTAGTGAAGACTCTTTCAGGAGGAGTATCCTAAGCTCTGAAATAGACAGTGCTTTGATGAAATTTTCTGATGAGGGCTTGTGAACATGGATAATATTGCGCTAAATAGAGTTTATTCTATCAGGTGCAGATAGACTGCAAGTAGATGTGCACTATCCTAGATGAATTTAGGTCTGCTCAGATTGGTAGAATCACTTAGAAAGGCCAGAGTAATATGACTCAAAAAGCTGAAAGACTTAGCTTGCTATCAAAAGGACTGAGGAGTTTAGAAGGCCGGAAGGAGCCTGCGGACGGCGATGAGTCTAATTGCTGAAATGATGAGGTTGGACGAGGTCCTTGTTGGTCCGGTGCTGGCAACGCTTTTATTTGATGTAGAGATGTATTATACAGGCAGAGCAATCTCAAGAAACCAACAAAAGTAAAGAGGGAGCAGTTCTTGACGAAATTAAAGATAAGGCTCTCAGCATATGGTATTGGAGAAGCTTCGTGTGAAGTCATCGATGAAATGAATATTTTGCCACTAAACCTACAAGTGAAAAGGGCGAGCAGAGCAAAGTTTGAGCCAACCCAAGGGAAGAGACAGGATCAAATTGCAACTGATTATAGATCAGATGGAGGATGAAATTCATGGAAAATGTCCTTACGCTATCATTGTCATGAACTCCTTCGTCCAATCCTTGTTTGTTTTTAAGGTTGTCCGATATTGCAGCATATTTGCTTGTCAGAAGAGCGTTCTACATCTAAACCGTTTAAAGTTGCATAGACCCTCGGATGCAAATGTGTATATGTTCGGAGCTTTCCGTTGATATTCTCAGAATATGCATTGGAAAGTTTTCTATTTTTCATATGGTCTTCTGAAAGAAAGTACAGTATCTCAGCTTTTTCCATTTTACTAATATGTTTGATGCAGATTCGTTATATTGAGGAATTCGGAGTTATTAAAATAGCGGACAACATCATGCATACTTTTTCAACTGCCTCCTCATAGGTTGCTGTTTTGTTGAGTCTTCTGTGATACTCTTTAATTCTATGCTTTTCGCTAAGGATTGGAAAAGTATCTTTCGATCATCGATGTAACAAATCTCTGGTTTAAGGAGGTTTGAAATCTGTGATTATATGCTTTAGCGTTATCTAAATCTATGCCGTCCTTATTTAACAGTCAGTTCCATTTCTTCAAAAGATATTAGTCATTTGAATCGTGAGGACATTGTTTCATAAGGCTAGATTCTAAGATTTTCAAAGTCTCTACATAGAGTGTTCAATTACATGAAAAGGTCGACTGCCACTATTGCATGGTAAAAATGACTTTTGCAATATCACGGTAGGTTCCCACATATCAATAGTTGCTATATTTTTACATTGTGCCTTTCTTCTCTTGTTTTACTCACGAAAAATTTGACAGATAATCACTTTACTTCGGAATCCAAAATATCGGTATAGCAACGCTTTTCGTTGTCTACAATTACATACAATAGCTAGCATTCTTCCTGAAAGGAAGGACTGGGAAGTTCATCAATGCCAACGGATTCAGAAGAGGAAGATTAGGGACAACAACATATGAATCAAGATAATTGTTTATCTGTGTGGTGAAATATTGAGTTCTTCAGAAATCACTTTCTAGAGTGTAGCCAAGGTTCTTTAATTTCTATAACTTCATCAAGAAGCAAAGCATGAGTGAATTGAATTCAGAGAGATGCAAAAGGATTAGGTTCCATAGAAATCTTGCCACAGCCTTTACAGAGATATCGATTAGCATTATATTTGATATATCCGTTAGTATCTCTCAAACAGAGTGATAGATTGTTTTCATTCTGTGTCCATATCCGATAGTTTCACAACGGCAATATGGACAGGAAAAAGCTTCCTTTTCAAGCTAGCATTGTAGTAAGTTTTACCATTTTCTGTAGAAACAAAGAAATATTCCAGATCGGAATCTCTGATATTGAGAAAAGGTTGGATAAAAATCAGTATTGGGAATCATATTGTTCCCTCCTTCGTAATTGAGTATTAGTGCTTAAATACTATATGCGAAGGTTATTTTACCAACCTGATATTTTAGAGTCCACCAACCTCGAAGAAAAACAGGCTGTTTTTACCAAATCCCGATACTTAGAAGTACCAACCCCAACCCATATTTTAGAGCGCCCATTTAATTATGCATCCGGTTTTTGTAAATGAGAAATTTTTGAGGTCATTTGATAGTCAATTTAAATAGTGTATCTTGATATACAGGTCTACAAGTATAATAAAACTACGGACGAAATGGAGAAGAAACTATGTTAAAAGCTTTTCTAAAAAGTAAACTGCTCCGAGCAGAGCCTACAAATATTCACTCAGATGTTGGAACCCTAATTTATATAGGGATATGTACAGCTGCATGATCAGCGCCGAAGGTTGCGTTTAACCACAGAAGAGTACCGATGAACATGCCTGATGATATTTGGATTACTGATCTTCCTTTAGAGATGGACAACAATCCATGGCTCCATGCAGTTCATTTAGCAGACCTGTTGACTATAAGCTAAACTAGGTGGGACCTCGGCAGTAGACAGTCGAGTTTTTATCTACACCCAAGAAGATAGAAGCTCAGGAAAAATGCATGAGCCTCGACCTTAAGTTTCGGGAATATCTCAACTTGGATAAGAGCTAATAAAGAAGATTTTTAAGCTTTATAGGGGCATGAATCAAGCACAGAAATTTGGTTTCATGTAGTGATTATCATATCTTTAGAAGATGAATATGACTAAAGATCAGCCATAGAATGTACTATATTGGAACGATAAGGGTTGCTTTTGATGCGGGAGTTGTACCTAGGTGCCATCTCGAGGATCTAGCAAGAGCGGACTTTATGCGATTTGTAGTACCAGCACCTGCAACGAGCTAAATGGAGCTATCTGAGGAGTAAGCGAAATTCCTCGTACCAGAGAGCCACCAGCGATCCTGCAGGGATACTGGCGTATGTCCATATCCGTGAGTAGGCTCTTCCAAGATCAAACTGCCGTACGAGTTGTGGACTCTCAACATTGCTCCAATGTGCCAGTGACCTGCTTTGAGTGGCATGGTACAGCAGCTTCTCTAGCGTGCACAGTGCACTCATGTGTGCGTGGGATGTACGGAGCTCATCGGCAGCCGACTGCTCATTGCTCGGAATAGAAAGAGAGAGAACAGTAACACGAGAAGTCAGAACAGTGTCAGAATATACAAGTCTCAGGGCTCCTCTTGACGAGATGGGATCCCTCATGCCACAACAGCAGAGCGTGCCAGTTATTTTAAAGCAGAGATGAAATGTGATATTCACGCAAAAGCATCTTTTGTTGGAGAAAATTTCAATGTATTACAGGAGCGGGATACATGCTGATTTCGTCCATGAAGGATGAGAAGAAATATATAATATTTTCAAGCTACGAGAAATTCTGGTAGAGAGCTGAGTCACAATAAGCAGACTTCAGGGCTAAGCAGACATTGGCTCATTAACAATCTAGCACTATAAACTCACTGGTGATGATGTGGTTAATGAGACCATCCCTAGTTATCGGCTCAGTTGACAGGGTAGATGAATATATTCTGATAAGGACCATAAGTATTTCTGAGTTGGGCTGGAGAAGATAAAGGAGCAGAAGATGATAGAGTATCAGGGCGTTTCACTAGTAATCAGGTATTTGAGGCCTTGCCAGGGCACGATGCAGAGGTGAATTTGAATATGGAGAGCTTGTTAGTGACTAGCCGAGAAAGCTAGGTGTTGGAGACTCCTGTAAGAGCAAATGCTGACAAGACTATCTCAGACAGACTCCATAAGGACTACGGTTAACGGCGAGTATAATTCTAGGAATACAGCCAAGGATCTTAGAGGATCTAATAATCATAAAGCAAAGAATCGAGCCGCTTATTGCAGTTTCTTACCGAAAACATGACAGAGAAAGCTAAATACAGACTCAGGGATATAGTGGATCAGCAGGAGCTTTCTATAGCAGTAAGGACGACTATGAGAAGGTGATGCGACTTGATTACGGAATCGCATCGGCATCGGAATGCGGTAGCATCGATTTTCGGGAGACTGTGCTAACTCTCAAGTACACCATAAACTTTTTGAGTATAGACTGCATCGCTGAAGGATGAGAAAGAAGAGAATCTACAGCAGGAGGCATAAACTCATAGTTTCGCGCGCTGCAAGGTATGCATCAAAGGTGAGGACCACTGCTTCTATACACCATGCATACATAGCATAATCGAAAGAGCAAAGACGTACATGTGGTGACAATAGCGAGAGAAGATAATTAAAGAACACCTAGTTTCTGGTGAAATGAGAAATGTAGCGAGGATAGGGTCAAGAATCAGATCAAACTTTGACCCAGGATGCTCAGGAACCATGGCATATTTAGAGTTTGAAACAATAGAAATTCCAAGCGTAAGAACAGATCTTTCCATTGCATATATCAGATCATAATACACTGCAGTCTGGCTTTGAGAATGCAGATGACCACAGATTTATTCAGTCAGCAGCGAGCAAAATGATGGACTATATTTTCTCAGACCAGGAGACGGAGATCTGCCATCAGGTTCATCTTGAGCGACGCTGTCCCAGGAAAGACTTTGATTGGTTCAGACAGCCATACTCCAACCTGTGGAGGAATCAGATGCTAGCAATGGGTGCAGGAGGTATGGATGTCGCAGTTGCCATGGGCGGAGGTGCATATCATATCACCATGCCTAAAATGTACAGAGTAAAACCCTCACAGGAAAACTCAGACCTTTTTAAATGCTAGGACTAGGCTTAGAAATACTAAGAATTTCTCTGTCAAAAGGTGGAGTAAGGTGCCATCATAGAATGCGGAGGCATCAAAACACTATCAGTTCCAGAAAGAGCAACGATAACAAATATGGGAGCAGAGCTTGGTGCGACAACTTCCGTATTCCCTTCAGATGAAGTAACAAGAGCAGTTCCTGAAACGTGGACAGAGAAATGTATGTAAGACCCTAGAAAAGCGATGGAGCAAAGTGTAAGGAGTATGATTACAGCATCGTCCTCACAGCCTGATAATATCAAGAAGGTTCGGAGCTAGCAGGAACCAGTTAATCAGGTAGTGTTGGCTCGTGCACAAATTCAGAATCTATTTGATATGCTTTAAGATAGCTAGCATATTGTCTGCAGTGCACCTGTTGACAGCAAAGTCAGTATGTCCGTTTCACCAGGATCAAAGCAGGTACTCATGCGACTTTCAGAATCTGGTGCATTAACTGATATATTAGCTTCAGGTGCAAGGACTTTTTGGAATGTGCTTGTGGTCCATGTATAGGAATGGGCTTCTACTGCCAGTCATCAGGCATAAAGCCTAAGAACATTTAACCGTAACTTTGGGGAAGAAGTGGTACTGCCGATGCAAAGGTATTTCTTGTATCACCTAGAAACTCTGCTGCAATATCAGCAAGGGAAAGAATGTACAAATCCGATGGATATGGCAGATGATACAAATTTATATAAAGCATACATGAATGTAGTAGTCCCAGATGAGATTCAAGGTTGACGATAGTTCAGTATTGCGCCACTAGAAGACTCAATTTTGAAAATCCTTAGGGGCCCTAATATTAAGCCACTGCAGTAAGCAAACCACTTAGTGATAGAGATAGAGGCAGAGCTTGTCATTAAGCTTGGGGATAATATAACTACAGACCATATAATGCCTGCAGGATCAAAGATTTTTACCATATAGGGTCAAATATTCATATCTATCAAAAATTCTAGCTGAAACCTGTGATAGAAGTTTCCTGAAAGAGACAATTAAAGGCAGGCGAGGGAATTATTCTCGGAGGAGGAAAACTATGGACAGGGATCATCAAGAGCATCGACACTTGTACCACTTTATCTTGGTATTCGAGCAGTAATAGCAAAGAGACTTTGCAAGAATTCATATGGCTAATTTGATTAATGTTGGAATACTGCCGTTGACCCTAGAAAACAGGGAAGATTACAGCAGAAATTGAGCAAGGTGATAAAGCTAGTCCTCAAAGGTGCTAATGAATGGCCCCTAAATCAGAGATGTTTTTCTTTGATAGATGAAAAGAACTGGCAAAGAATACACACTTTCCGGTGATTTTTACAGAAAGACAAAAAGGACATTCTGCTTGCGGTGGACTTCTTAAATACATAGCTAGGAGGTAGATGTATGTCAAAGAGATGATAGTGATTAATAAAGATATCAAGCTAGAAATAGAAAAAGACACGAGCACCTAAAAGAACTTTTGGAGAGCAATATCAGAGAGCTGTAAGGATAGATGGTCCTAGATAAGTCAAGAGATAAAAAATAATGAAAGCTATTGTAATTGGGATTGCCTATGGAGATGGTATGAGGGGACAATAACTGCGAGCTGAAAGACCACATAAGGTAATTTTGGCAGTGAAGCTCGAGCGCGGAGAGTAAAACTTAAAAATTGAAGGTCTTACCATTGAAAATCGTATGGAAAAAGGGAGGCAGTACCAAAGATGTTCTAGAAAAATCAAGACTTGTGATGTATTCCTACAGGTCCTACAACGACTCTAAGGGTGATGGCCTTGAAAGTACCAAATGCTGCCCTCAGAAGAGAAGCTAGATCTTTATGCAAATGTAAGACCGATTAAGGACGAAGGATCGATTGGACCTTCTTTAGAAAACACAGAGGGAGTATGTACTCGGAAGTAAAGGGATACTTGATTAATGGTGAGAAGCCTCGCTGCTGCAGACTTTAAGATTACAACGGAATCTGGAACGAGAAGAATAGCAAAAGCGCGATGGATTTTGCTAGAAAGGCTGAGAAGCGCAAGATTGATTGTAACTCAAAGGCAGACGATAATGACTGATGGTATGTTCACAAGGTGTGTCATGAAGTTGGAGCTGATTATCTGAGCTTGAACTTAAAGATTGGTATATCGATATCATGGTATAGATCTAATAAACAGGGCATAGGTCTGATTTTGAGTATATATTTCTACCTAATCTATACGGAGATATCATTACTGATGAAATGTCTGCACCAAGGTCGAGTAGGCAGACTTTTGGCTGGATCATGGAAATATCGGAAGTAGTGATGCTATGTTTGAAAGCTGTTCATGGTTCTGCACCATTTCTTATTGAGATGGGAATTGCTGAATATGCAAATCCTACTAGATATTTTTACAGTGGTTTGCATGATGCTTACGCATATAGGTTATACTGAAAAGGCTGATCATCTAAGAAGTGCACTTGAGAAGGCTGTGATTAAACCGGATGAAATCAAAAGCCAAAGTGTGTTTACAGATATAGTGCTTGAGAATATGTAATCCTGTAACCACCGGCTTAGCCGGTGGTTTGTACTAACCCTCATAAGGGGGCTTTTGCAACAACATCTCAAGATGTACTGAATTATTCACCAATCGCACATCCTTTTCTACACAAGCCCTAAAGGCTGTCTATTTTTCTTTCCTGTGAACGGATCTCATATACTCTTCAAGCTTATCTGGTCCTCTGCTATATCTTCTTGAAGTTGGAGTACATATGTATTCCTCTATTCTTTTCTTATTCTTCCTACTGTATCTACAAAATAGCCTCGACACCAGAAATGTCTATTTCCATATTTATATTCAAATTTGCATGCTTATCGAAAATCATCAATGAACTTTTCCCTTTGAGATATCAACAATTTGGGGACACACTGTATTTTTGGTGGTATCTCTACAAGCATATGGATATGATCGGACAACATTCTGCTTCATTATATGTATTCCTTTTTCTTTCACAGAGAAGCCTTAATCTTTTCCCTATGTCTCATCATCTTTCCGTCAAATCGCTTTTCTTCTGTACTTTTGATGTTTAAAACACTATGTGATACTTACAATTCCACGACGTATGTGATAAACTATTCTTATCCATTTTGGATCACCTCCTTGTTTGATGATGCGGTTAGTGACCACATTTTGTCCTAACATAGGAGGTATCTTTCGCCTAAAAGCCATTTAATCTCACCGGCGTAGCCGGTAGTTTGTATTCATCTCACATTCGTTCGATGAATCAGTCGCTAAAACAATACAAAAATCGACAGATTTAGTCTGCGATCTTCTATTTGTGCTTATATCCTTTGATGCGTAATCATCATGTCTAATGAATTGTCATTAAAGAATGTATTTTGCGTTATACAAGAAAAGTATGTCTGTTATGCCATTTTTAAACTATGATTTCGCTTATATCATCAAAGAAGTATCTTGGGTCTATGACTATAATCTCCCTATAATCCTGCGATAGGAAATGGGATGAAGCTATTGGCACAGGAAATCTTTGATGAGAAGAAGCTTTCGCTGTGAGCTTTACAGGTGTTTTAATCAGAGTAAATTGGGTGGTTGCTTCCACCAAATACTGTATATGTATCCTTCTTCTTGAGGTTATTCAGCTTATAGAACTCGGTTGTCTTCTCCTTTGTATCAGAGTAGAAGATAACGCTGTTCTTGTAGTTTTGACCTTCTTTGGGAAGGTAAATCTTTATCATATCGTTAAGTCCGTTGGTGAATCCACTTTTTAGATGCAAGTGTTCCACGGAAGTCGTTTTTGACCGCTAGGGCATCATACTTTATATTGCTATTCAGTTTATTCTTCTTAGCAAAAGTCTTGATATGCTAAATATGCGCCATCCGTTGTCCAGTGATGGTCCGTATGATAGTAGAGCTCAATTTTTCCTTATTCTTTTTGAACGTAGCTCTGACATCTACTGGGTTAATTCCGATTGACTGTATCTTCTTGAAGAAATCATCCATCTGTTTGTTTTGGTCCTCGGTTACTGCAAACAGAGGAAGTTTGTCAGACATTATATTTGTCTGCGATTTGGAACGAGCATGAAATCCATATTTATGTTAGGGTAGAGCTGCATTGAGTTTAGCAGAGAGTTATAATTATTCTCCATCTTTTTGGCGTCAGCCTTGCTTATATTTTCCATCAAATAGTTATCCTTGCACATAAATACATTGTTTGATTCAGTGGAACCAAGACTGGTATCAAAAGATGATTTTATTTTTGATAAACATATTCCTTAGCATAAACTGATCTAGCAGCATATGATTCTGCACTTTGTTTCAAATCTTCCGCTAAAAATGTTGCTAATACTTAGCTTCGGCATGGTTTGAAGCAGACGATTTTCCTCAGCAGAAAACTTCTTGTCTGGCAAGAAAATATTAAAAACATGACCACAATCAATATGGCTGGAAATACAAATCTGAATATTTTCGCTGTCTTATGATTCATCTTTCCTCCATCTAAAAATCTAAAAGTATAAGAAAAGATTGTAGGTGCTGAATATCAGGTATGAGAAACCGAAACCATAAATATAATCAGCAGACTTGCAATCGAAAAATGCTGTGCTACTCTTACTGAGAAGTGTGTACATCTTGTAAGGTTTTGGATGAGATAGTACGCAGGCAATAACCATCAAAATCAAATTTGACTTTAGTAGGTATAGAACTGCATGTTTGCAAATGGTAGCTTGCCTATAAAGAACATGTTACCGATATAGTGCATAGCGCTTACAAAGTCATCACTAAAGAAGAATACCCAAGCTATTATAACTATCAACATAGTAATTATATGCTGAAGGACACTAGGTAGCTTCTCCATACGCTCTGCAAAAAAGTATTTCTCGGCTATCAGGAAAACTCCGTAGTATAATCCCCAAACGACAAAGTTCCAGCTTGCTCCGTGCCAAAGTCCAGTAAGCGTCCATACTACGAGAAGATTGATTATATGCCTCTTTAGCATTTACTCGGTTACCACCTAGTGGAATATACAGGTATTCCTTAAACCAAGTGCTGAGCGATATATGCCATCTACGCCAAAACTCAGTAACAGATTTAGATATGTATGGGTAGTTGAAGTTCTCCATAAAATTGAAGCCGAAGACCTTGCCGAGGCCTATTGCCATATCTGAATATCCACTGAAATCAAAGTAGATCTGTAAAGTATAAGCAATAGCTCCTAGCCAGTAGGTGAGAACCGATGCATTTGATCCATCCGACAAAATCAAAGTATGTAGAGCACCCATATTGTTTGCAACTATTACTTTTTTTCCAAGTCCAATTATAAATCTTGCACTTCCTTCACCGATTAGATCTGGCGAAATCTCTCTGTTATCTAGTTCAGCTGCGATGTCTTTATATTTTACAATAGGACCTGCGATAAGCTGAGGAAACAGCGACAAATATAGCCCAAACTTTAGCGGACTTTTCTGAGCTTCAGTATCACCTCTGTAAACATCTATTATGTAAGACATTGCCTGGAAGGTATAAAATGATATACCTATAGGAAGTGGCAAGGCTGTATAGGAGATGTTTGTGCTAGTAAAAGTATTTACGCTGTCAAGTAGCAAAAACCATAGTATTTGAAGAAGGAGGGAATTAAAAGATTTACAACAATAGTGAATATCAAAGTTGCCTTCTTGCCAATTCTTCGTTCCTTCTCGATATCAAGCGCCATCGCCCAGTTAAATACAATGCTAAATATCATCAAAAATACGTATATTGGCTCGCCCCAAGCATAAAAAAGCAAGCTGGCTGCAAGTAAAACATAGTTCTTGTACTTAAAAGGCACAGCGAAGTATAGAATTAATAAAACTGGTAAGAATGTGAACAGAAAGAAGATGCTGAACAGCAGTTTCTGAATACCTCCTCTATCTTTTTGTCCATCATCACCGACATAATACAGTAAATATAGTGCCTTTTGGATGATTAAAGCGTTCTTTAGAGCAGCGACTCGCTTAGGGACCATAGCCCTCAAAAATCTTTAACTGCGACTGAATCCTCTTATCGACGCTATCTCTGTAAGTTATTTAGCTTGTTTCTATCACTTGCTTTTACAATCAAAAAGTTCGTCGACGCTGAGGGCCTCGGGCTTTATAATAAATATATCCTTTAGTGCTAGACGGATCTATCTCAATAAAATGGACTAAAATCCTGATCGACGCACTTGTTAAGTTTCTGCGATTTTCAATTCTTTTTGCCATTGATTTCTCTATAGATTCAACTGAACATCCTCAGCACTTTTGAATTCTATAGGCGATTCCCAAGGAAAGCAACCAAAATGAGCAGAAAGATTAATTTCTTCTTCCTTTATAGACCCTGCTTTTCTTCTGCATCAAATCAAGCCAAAATAACATAATAGGCAGGCTGAACATGTATGCCGTCACCAGCGTAAAGCGATGGATCATCTACTAAAATGTGAGCTGTATCGATATATGTAACATAAGCTTCTTACACATGGCTTTGATCTTATTATTGAAAATTCTTGTAATTACCTAGAACTTTTATTTGCGCTTATTGCAGACTCGTCAGGAGTGCTGATGCCGTTAACAAAAATCTTTGTCTTAGGTGATTTTTTCTTAAATTTATTTATGAGATTAGAATATTGCTCTATGAAACTATCTGCATCTCCATTAAAGTTACCCATGTCATTCATTCCGTATGAGAAGAAAGCGGCCTTAGGGTAGGTTGCGCAGCTTTATCAAACATTGCCTCATCCTTACTACTGCACCACCGACAGCAGAGAAAACTTGCTCTTCACCAAGGAAGCCATAAAACGGTGAGACCCTCTGTGATAGAGTCTCCGACAATTGCACAGTTTGCAAAATTGTTCTATAGTTCTTGCCGTCCTCTGAGCCACCGTTTTTCAGCTCTTTTCATTTTTCTGAAGTTCAGCTCAACATCGACAACAGTAGAAAAGTTAATTTTGAAACCTTTGTTACAGTGGCCTTTGACCTTTCTCTTTTAGCTATTTTGGCATTGCTGATTTGATTTAAAAAGATTAAAAAACAAACATGAAGGCTAGTATTATAACTGCGAGTAGTACGATAATAGCTCACTAAATTTAACTATTTCTGGTTGATCTATTGTTCATTTATTACACCATTTCCATTCGATTTTCTCATTATTGTACATATATATATCATATCAAAATGAGATATAAAATCAATTTAATTTGATATAAATTATTTGATAAAATATTCAGTTTTTCATGAAGCTAAAAGTGCTTGAAAAATGCTTAAATATGCTTGAAGAAATGAGCTTTTTGCTGTATTATTATATATGTATTTTTGTAGCTATTTTTAATCTTTATTTTACGAAAGGATTTCTAAATATATGGAACATAATTTATCGAAAACTTACGACCCAAAATCGTTTGAGAAACGCATTTACGATATGTGGGAAAATAGTGGTGCATTTAAACCAAGTAAGGATAAGAGCAAGGAATCATTCACTATAGTTATGCCACCACCAAATATTACTGGACAGCTACATATGGGGCATGCACTTGATCACACGCTCCAGGATGTTTTGATTAGATATAAGAGAATGCAGGGATATAATACTCTTTGGCTTCCGGTTTCTGACCACGCTAGCATTGCTACTGAGGTTGTTTAGAACAAGATTCAGTGAGGAGGAACATAAGGAGGAAGAACTAGGCAGAGAGAGTTCCTAAAGCGCGCATGGGCATGGAAGGAAGAGTACGGTGGACGCATTACTCAGCAATGTCGTAAGGCTAGGTGATTCATGTGACTGGTCAAGAGAACGCTTTACAATGGATGATGGATGTAATAAGGCTGTCAAAGCACTTCTTCGTTGAGCTATATAACAAGGATGGTCTATCGTGGACATAGACTCATCAACTGGTGTCCTCAGTGCGAACATCGCTTTCGATGCTGAGTGAAGCGAACGTTGATAGAGACGGCAAGTATTGGTATTTCCGTTACCCTGCAGCAAATGAGGGCGGAATGGATATTACAGTAGCTACATCAGACTCAGAGAACCATGTTTGGCGATGTTGCAATTGCAGTAAACCCAGAAGACGAAAGATATAAGGATGTTATAGGACAGAAGGTTCTATTACCGCTTGTAAACAGAGAAATTCCTATCATCGCAGATCCACATCCAGATCCAGAAAAAGCTGAACTGGTGCAGTTAAGATTACACCAGCTCATGACCCTAATGACTTTGAGGTTGAGAGCGCGCTAATCTAGAAATCATTGAATGTATGGACAGTAAGGCTTGCATGACTGAGACTGCAGGCAAGTATGCTGGCATGGATAGATATGAGTGCAGAAAGCAGTGGGTTAAGGATCTCAGATGAGGCAGGTTTCCTTGTTAAGACTGAAGATATAAAGATTCCGGTAGGAGAATGCTACAGATGTCATACGCACATAGAGCCTATGCTATCAGATCGGTGGTTCGTCAAGATGGAGTGAGCTGCAAAAGCCAGCTATCGACGTTCTCAAGAGCGGTGAGCTAAAAGCTGTACCAGATAGATTCGATAAGATTTATATGCACTGGCTAGAGGGAATCAGAGACTGGTGTATTTCGAAGACAGCTATGGTGGGGGCATAGAATACCGGCATGGTACTGTCAGGAATGCGGGAGAAATTGTGAAAGATAGTGAAGATGATGCTTTGCAGCTGCCCTAAGTGCGGAAGCAATAATCTAGTACAGGATGAGGATGTACTTGATACATGGTTTCTCATCTGCGCTTTGGCCTTTCTCAACACTTGGATGGCCTGATGAAACAGAGGATATAAAGACCTTCTATCCAACAAGCGTTCTTGTAACAGGATACGACATAATGTTCTTCTACGGGTTATCAGAATGGTATTTTCTCAGCATGAGGCTATGGGAAATAGTCCATTCAAGTATGTTTACATCCATGGACTCGTTAGAGATGCTGAAAGTCCGTAAGATGAGAGTCACTAGGGTAACGGAATCGATCGCTAGAGAAGATTGATGAGTATGGTGCAGATGCCCTAAGATTCATGCGTTTCAACCGGTATAACGCCAGGTAATGATATGAGATTTAAGGACGATAAGATCGAGGCAGACAAGAAACTTTGCTAATAAGCTTTGGAACGCATCTCGCTTTGTTATCATGAATATTAAAGATGATGAAGGTGATTTCCACTATGGCTGATCTAGATAGTTGAGCTAAAGGATGAAGACAAGTGGATACTAGATAAGCTCTCTAGAAGCTACTGCTTATGTGAACAATGCTTTTGATAGATTTGATCTTGCATTAGCTGGCCAGAGAGTATACGACCTAATTTGGAGTGAATACTGTGACTGGTATATCGAGCTTGTTAAGAGAAGACTATGGGCTGATGACGAAGCTGACAAGATGCTTGTAAGAGCAGTACTGGTTAAGGCAATGAAGGACATGCTCAAGCTTCTTCATCCATTTATGCCATTTTATTACAGAGGAAATTTGGGGATATTTGCCACATACAGATGGAGAATGTGACTCTGAAGGAAAAATCAATGCTGATTAGTGCCCCTTGGCCCTAGTGAAGATGAGCCTAAGTACGAAGAAGCAACTACAAGAGTAGAGCTTGCAATGGAAGCTATTAAGGCAATCAGAAATGTAAGAGCTGAGGCAGCACCTAGTCGTAAGCTTACAGCTGTTATGGTTGCTGAGGTGAAAGCACTTTGAGAACATAAAGTCTTGCGAAAGATACATCAAAGAGCTCACAACATAACTGAGATTACATTTGTTTCAAACAAGGCTGAGGCACAGAGCGATGCTATGAGTGCAATTATCACAGGTGTAGAGATTTCTGATACCTATGGCTGACTTGATTGATTATAGTGTTGAGGCTGAGAGCTCAAGAAAGAAGTAAAGAGGCTAGAGGGCGAGGTTAAGAGAGCTTCATCAAAAGCTATCAAACGAAGGCTTTGTGGCTAGGCGCCAGCAGCTAATGGATGCTGAGAAGGCAAAGCTAGCTGACTACGAGCAGCAGCTGGTAAAGTTAAATCAAATCTAGAGATAGTTATGAGCAAATTAAAGTAATTATAAATTACAGTGAGGGGGTGCTTTTAAGCGCCAATTAAGAATAAAAGCAATTCTGTTTTACAATCATCGATCTCGGTAATGGAATGTTCAAGAATAACCTGTGATAAGATAATCGCAAGGTATCAGGCCGACGGCAAGCTAGTCATTCCTATTAGAGCAGCTGACGTCAGCTCACAAAATTTCTTTGAGAGTATGAACAAGGAGACTACCTAGAAGAGTATTGTCAGGTTCTTGTAGCTGGCGGAGATGGAACTATAAACATTTGCGTCAATGCGATGATAAATAACGAAATTGACCTTCCGCTAGGAATCCTCTCCGGCTGGTACAGCAAATGACTTTTTGCACTACTATGAGATACCTAGTAACATAGATAAGATGCTAGACATTACACTTGGTGGCAAGTCAACATATGCGGATGTTGGTAGTAAAACGGAAGATACTTCATCAATGTAGCTGCTATGGGACAGGTTGTTGATGTAAGCCAAAAGACAGATCCAGTTCTAAAAACTCAATAGGTGTATATAGCTTTACTACCTGAGGGAATCTCAGAACTTACAGGATTCAAAGCCGATTAAGGTTAAGCTCACAACCGATAATAAGGTTTTATGATGAGAAGATGTACTTTCATGGTTGTAATGACACGGAAAATCTGCAGGTGGATTTAAAATGATTTTGCCTACTCGGAAATCAATGACGGACTTCTTGATGTAATTCTCTTTAGACCTATGAATGTTTTCGAAATACCAAGGTATTTATGAAGATTCTGCAGGGCAAGCATAGCCTTAGCAGAAAGGTTCTACACTTTTAAGACATCAGCACCTAAAGATAGAATCAGACATTGACATACCTACGGATATAGATGGAGAGCATGGTCAAAAGCTTCCACCACATTTAGCATTCTTCATAAGTAGTTGAGAACAATGACAGCTGAAGAGGATATGGGTAATAAGTAGAATGGATAATTCAATCAAAGAAAAAGTTGATGTACAGCCTGCAAGATATAGATTACGACAAGCTCTCTGCAAGCAATTCTTGAGATAGGCGAACAGATGCTTATTGCAGGTGCAGAGGTAAGCAGTGAGGACAGCATTATAAGACTGTCAGCTACGATTGCTATACAAGATCATGTATTTATAATTACCTCTAACATGCAGGTGACTATGATTACGCCAAAGGGACAATATCTGTACGCAGATTAGACGAGTTTAGTGATTATCGGGGTTAACTTTGATAGGCTTGACTATCTAAATGACTGTCTCAGAAAGATTTGCAGGGAGAAATATCCAGTAGATCAAATGCGTAGAGCTTGAGAAAGTCAGGAGTAGACCTTCAGGAGGCCTTGGCAGAAATATCTTTGCTAGTATTTTTAGTTAGTGCTGACTTTTGTTGATTTTTCAGTAGTAGTTTTAGAGATGGATTTCCTCAGCAATAATAGGAGTTATACTTTCTCCTAAATAATATCGTGTTTAGCAGGAAAAGAACTCTTGTCAAAAGCTTTGCAGTATCTTTTATATCAGAGTATCTGCATTTGGTAATTGTGACTTACGCTGAATAGGCTCCAGTGTAATATCATAATGATTTGCAGGCATATGATTTTGATTTCCAGGAGTGCTATGACGAATTCAATTGGGATATGCTAGCTGAGCGATGTGCTACTGGCACACTGAGACTTCTCAACTCAGTAGTGATAGCTATTTCCTGAAAGCAGGCACGCGCTTTTGCACTGATTATCTTGGGAGGCAGATTTTATGATTACACAACTTCTACTTTGCCTTAGTCGGTTCTGGTCGGATTCTGCAGTAGCTTCTTAACATGAGGAGAAAGCCAGGTGGCATAGTGCAGGAACAGGCGGAATCATAAGCTGGGGAGTCCATCTTTTAGGATATCAGTTTACCGCGCTATTTTGCATATGCAAAGCTTTGTCGCCGCAGTATTTGTTGCACCCTTTATGCAGAGATAGCGCTAGAGTTAATGGCGCCAGCACGATATGACGAAGCGGCTGCCGCGTACCTTTGATACCGCAGAAACCTATATCTAAGCATATGTGCGCATGGTTACGGAGGACTATATGAAATGCTAGGATGAAATGGAATGACAGCAGTCGCAATAGCTTTGAGCAATAGGAGTCAGCATAGTGTTCGCCTAGCGAGTTATGAAGTCTATAAAGTCAGCTATAATAGCAGGAGGACATGTAAACAGTCGTTTCGATAGACGATTTGGAGCGATGGCAATAGATATAACATAGACAACTTTTGAGTTTATGACTAAAACATCACCTAAGGTGCTTTGATTAATCAAAGGCGAGAGTATGAGCGCACAGAGATAACATGGAGCTCATCGCCATCAGAAAACGCAATAGTTTGAAGACCAGTTCTGAGCAGCCAGGGAGCCGCCTCATCTTGGAAGTATGCTGGAGGGATATCCATACGAGAGCAAGCCAGGTACGAAAGTATGCTACGGTGGAACCAAAGTTTCGTGAGATGAACTAGAGGAATACTGTTGTGACAAGTGGGCGTGAAGTATCTCAATACAGACTATCACGTGTAACGTACAGCCACATAGCGGATCTCAGCGCAAACTTTTACATCAGCAAGGTGCGCTTTCACCAGGGACGCCTGCGTGCCACGTCCTATGACAATGGCGGACACCCCACTCACGGTGCATCCTGTGAAACTTCAGTGGTAAGCTTTTACATAATCTCGTTTTCTACGATGTTGACGGAAAACGGAATCATCGATATGGATGACGGTGACGCACGAAGGGCTGGAGGAGTAAGCCTCGAGATGATTCTCACAGATGCGTCATCTGCGTATGCAAGAAGGATTGATTTTAAAGACTTTTGCAGATATGGCAAGTCTGCGAGATTACATATTTCACGTAGATATGGCTCATGGGCATGTGACCTTTGTTTTTATGTACAGGCAGGCGCGCATGCACCCGCTTTGGACATGCTGATATTGGTAACGTGGCAACTCATAAGCGCCAGGGGACCACGTGGGAGGACTTATCTTGCCAAAAGCCTGGGTTTGCCAAGAAGGTTGGTAGCGCTAGATATTCCCATAGACTCAGGGCGGACCACTCGAGCATATAGTGCGGCAGGCAGTTTGTGCTTATGGGAAGCTGACACCAGAGTTTCAGGAATACCACACCAGTAGATTCTAAACCTGAGCTATGCGACTTTGCTGATGAGTTCATCGACTTAGACATAGCAGTGGTTACAGGCGGCACAGAAAATCATGTGTATTCCTCCATAGATCTTTCGGATATGCCACGAAGTGGAAAGGATCTTCCAGAAGGATAGACTAGACGAAAGGCCATATTACCCTAAACAGAGACACATGCTGAGGGGACAGGCGACCACCACAGGAGGCTAGTGGTGTGCGCGTAGGTACTGCACCCATGACGACATCCTCGCGGATAGAGGAGAGAGGACTTCCGTGACCGCTGCCACGCAAGATAGATGAAAATAGTTAGAAATGATTCAGGAGTAATAACATGAGAGTGTTTTAGACGGAATGGGTGGAGACACTTGCACCCTGGTGGGTAGTTAAGAGGGAGACTGTTGTTTACACCATAAAGACATGCCACGCCAGGATAATCATTGTGGGTCAGGAAGAGGCAAATTTCAACGAAGACGCCTTGGAACACTGCAGGATTTATACAGGTGATAAGATAAGTCGCATTAGCGCAACTGAAGTTATCACTAATGAAGAAGCTCTGCATAGAGGCTGTTATGAATCAGAGAAGACTCTTCTATGGTTACGCACCGACATGGATTCAAAGCTGGTGAAGGATGTATGCATCTTGACCGCAGGCCGCACTGAGCCTCTCTCGCAGGACTTTTCATTTTAGGAAGAATCCAAGAATGGGCTAGAGCCATCTCTTGCACACTGTTTATCCGGTCATGGGAAGCGGGCTTCACTTGACAGATGCAGGAGCAAACGCAGAGTGTAAAACCTAATAATCTTCCCTGAGCTCAGCATCCATGGGCTCCAGTGTATATGGAAAGGTTATGGGTAGAGAGCCAGCATGTTGGTCTCTATAAATAACGGAAGCGAGGAGAAGAAAAGGAACGTGCTAACAAAGCAAGCAGCTTACGGATGCTGCTAGAGAAAGAGCCACCTAAACTTTACAGACCATGTAGAGGGCTAGAGAACTCCCAGAGCGAGTGCCTGCATGTATATAGTGGTGCAGATGGATTCACGGGTAACGCTGTTCTTAAGCCACGAAGGTGTCGGGACTTACTGATTTCCTGCTCAGAGGAGCTAAGAAGAGATTTTTCGCTGATACTAAAGAGCAAGCTTGGTGCACTCTTTGTTAAAGACACGATCGCGAATAAAGACTAAGAATGAATTATTCCGAGATATGGCGCATGCGCCAATTCTTGGAGTTAAGGGCCATCTACAAAAGATGGCAGGAAGTCTCAGATGCACTTCTATTACAGCGAGCAGACATGTGAAAGCTATCTCACTTGCAGAAAGGTGGATTGTACAGATTACAGAAAGTTCAGTGATACTGAAATCGAAAGACATTGAAAACGGGCAGATAGGAGATTCACTTGATGATAGGATACTGAGCGAAGCCATTTCGACACAGTTTAAAGACAAGAGATCTTCTATGCCAGCACGCGCACAGCCTCGTACGTTATGAGACAATTTCTTCAACAAAGTGCAACGAGAGACCTGGAATTTATTGGGGACGGTTTCTCGATGCTGTAGTGGACTCGACCTTTTCTACAAGACTAGCGGATAACAGCGAAAGGTGCACTTGTCAAAGAGAAGAGCGTGATTGTGTCTCTAGATAGCCTGTGGCAGAAATTGCGCGAAAACTAGGCAGCATTGACAAGGAAAGTTTTGGCGAAAAGCTGGCGAGGCTAAACAGGGGAAGAGGCAATAAGTCATGTAATTGCTGGGATGCAGCGTCAAATGATGAGACGAAAGTGCTGTATATAGATGGTGGCTTTGAGAGAGGCAAAGAAAGCAGTTTTAGCTTTAGTTTAAGGACACTATTGATAAGGCGCGGTTCAGCGACTTAGCACTAGATGTAAGACAAAGGCCGCAGGAGTAGTTCCAGAAGAAATACGAGCGTGCCAGAGATGCATCGTTGGTTTCCAGAAAGAGGTCCCAAGGCATTGCAGAGGAGGTTTTGCATGTCAGGTGCGGAAATCAACGATCTTATATCCAGCATAGCACAGGTATTGACACCACAGCAGCAGAAAAGAAAAGGCGGCTGCAAAGTGTACGCCCTTCAGAAAGGGCGAGGATTTAATGTACTGCAAAAGATTAGAAATGCATGGATTCAAAGCATTTGCAGATCCTGTGTAGCATGGGTTTCATGAGGGAGACACGTGCTGTCGGTCCCACGAAGCGGCAAGAGCAACAGAGCGATGCCATCAGATGGGTTACTCGGAGAACAAAGTCCAGCTGTGCTGGAGAGGTGGCAAGATGGAAGAGATTGCATCTCTGCTGGTACTGCAAGTAGACATCGCGCAGTACTTGGCAGAGGTTGTTCATGTCATAGAGTACTAGTGGAATCCTCAAATGTAAGGACTACAGCGAGGGTAGCAATAACAAGAAGGATGTATCGACTCAGGTGGAGTAGGATAGCCTTATCAACAACAATCACTCTGCAGAGCTAGGGATATACATTGAGCATATCATGGATACAGGCATAGGAGTAGATGGTTGCTCTTCCAGCTGGACGAAGGTAAGATTGCAGATATCGTCAGGCACCAAGCGAGAGTAGAAGAAATCTTCGAGGAAGCGGCTGGTGTTGTAATACATACAAAAACAGACGAAGCGATGCTGAGGGAAAAGCTAGAATCGACATCGAGCTAATCTCTCGAAACGTGTGGATGACATTGTTCTGGAAATCGGAGGTCACGTATGGAGCCAGCTGAGGAAGATAGCGAAAAAGCCAAAGAGTTTGTAGAGGCTAGATAAGTATAAGCGATCTAGAGATAAATCTTATTTTAAGAAACATCGCCTAATATCGATAGCCGAAACATATAGGGCAGATGTTGCAGATCGGAGTCCGAGGATATCAAAGCGTAAAAGAAGAGAGCAGAGGCTCCTATTACAACAGATGTGAGGAGCTAACAAGTAGAAGAGAACTTTTAGACAAGCTTTCAGATGAGACTCGCGATAAAGATTATGGATGCGGTCCAGAGAAGTAACTCTGCTATAAAGCGAGGGCAAACTCATGCAGGCAAAGACTGACCAGATTGAAACGAGGCAATAGGATAAACTCCAGATATTGTTTCAATTAACGAGAAGAAAACTTATGCAGAGGTGCTTTGCTAGCGACGCTAGCGAGAATTTGACTATTTAAGCAAAAGAACTCGAAAATGCAAAAGCATAATTTTCGATGAGAAGAAAGTGCAGCAAAGTGTAATTGAGGCTGGCATCACGTCAGTAGCAGAAAACACTGCATGAGGCTGACGATGGAGAACGTAAAGCGTTTGGGCTTCCATAATAGGTTATGCATGAGCGAGTGAGATCTAAGGGTTACGAGCCTCAAGATGCGCTAAGCAGAAGAGAAGAGCTAGAAGAGACTTAGAGATGTGAGAAATGGCGAGAGCAGATGGGCAGATAAGCTGGGCGTCTAAGTGGGCAAATCTTCAGGAGTTGGAAGAGTGCGGGGAGGCAGGTTCGGGAAGCTAAAATTCTGAGCTTTCTTTTCAGAGCTAGAGACCAGCATGGCAAAGACATCTGCAAACAGCAAAGATAAGGAAGACAGCTTAGCTCGAGAGCGTCAACGAAGCGAAGAATACAGACCTAGGGCTCCATACCCATAGAGGAGATGGAGAGCAATTATGAGAGGCTATACCCTCAGGGCGTTGGGAGACTTGACGAAAGCGGAACCCAGTGGAATTAGAGGCGCAACAGCTGGAGCTTATGGATGTACCAAAGGGCACAGAGCTCGCTATTAGAAACTGCAATGGGAGCATCGCTCAGAGATGTAATTTGTGAAAATGATGAGGATGCAAAGCGCATGTAAAGTTCCTAAAAGAAAAACGCGCAGGAAGAGACCTTCCTTCCCTACCAGCAATCACCAGCTAGCAAGCAGGCTCATGAAACTGATGAAACTAAAAGACGATATAAGAGTTTTGGCATGTAGCTGTTGATATTACAAGCACACGATAAAGAGCTAGCAAAATATCTACAGCTATCTGTTGAGGCAGGAGTTGCTATTGTTAAAGAACATGGATAGTGCTATTAGGACATCCAAAAGGTGCACAGGACCAAAGATTTGTTACTCCAGAAGGAGAAAGTCAGTAAATGCATCAGGAGATGCTATCACAGAGTGCATATAAGAATAAATCGGCAAATCCGCTATGAGCGTAAGGCTGAGATGTCAAGCGACCTGAGAGAGACGCCAAGGCACACAGCTCAGCATAGAGAAGATGTGGACGAGAGCATTAAAACCCAAAGCTAAAGCAGACTGACAAGAAAGAGATGTTCCAATGATTTAAGTTCTGACTAGTAGAGATGCAGACCCATCTTAACAGGTGAGAGCTGTGCAGAGTCGAGAAAAATCAGGAAGCTGAGGCAGTCAAAGAACCTAAAGCAGTAGCAAGTCTGGAGCTGGCTGGATTGATCAGCAGACCAGAGGAAGGCTGATGAATTACTAAAGCTAAACAATCAAGCTAAAGAACTATGACAGGAGTGATCAGTATAATTCAGGCGATACCGAATCAGTCCTACAGGAAATTGACTCTACTCAAAGTAGAGGCGATAAGGCAAGCAGAAGGCGTAACAGCGCACAAGTCATACTAAATGAGCTGAGACGAGGCTGGAGGCAGCAGATCAGGAATCGAAAGAGCAGGATAAGAGACAGCTTGAGTCTATGGAAAGCCAGCTGAAAGGACAAGATGGAGGCTCCGACAAGCTTAAGCTAGAGAAGGATCTCTGCTGAATAGCAGAGACAATAAGGAAGTTCTTGAGATTTTGGAAAGAGACAAAGGAACTTGAATCAAACCGAAGTAGAGGTATGCGCAGGATGGAGCAGGACTGTAATCACTCAGCTTCAGGAGTTTGATGAGGAAAACAGAAGAAGAGCGCTTTAGATTAAAAGCTCACGGACTGGAGAGATAACAAGTATCAGCTAGATCTAAGATTAGCAAGAGTGAGGCTCAGCTAGAATCACTGGAAGGAAAAACTATGGGACGAGGTTTGGATAAGAAAGCTATGCTCAGGCCATGGACTTTCAAAAGAAGCTTCGTTTACTCACAGAGCGACCAGGGAAGACTTGCCAGAATCAAAAGGGTCGTAAGGAGGGAGGCTAGGCGATGTGCGTGTTGCAGCCATGGCGGAATACGTAGACAGGGTTTCAGAGCGTTATGAATTCCCACATCTCGGAGAGCGATGTCGTGCAGCTAAAGAAGAACTACAAAATCATCTCGGATATGGATAAGACCATAAGGAGAAGCTTTGAAAGAACAACTGCGATAAGGTGGTTTGATAGCTTTGGAGGAGAGTATTCAAGTCTCTGTTTGGCACGCGCTTTGGCGGTGGATATGCAGAGTTAAGGCTAGAAGATGAGAACAATCCACTGACAAGTGGGAATTGAGATTATCGCACAGCCACCAGGAAAGAAGCTCCAAAATATCAACTTGATGTCAGGTGGTGAGAAAACCATGACAGCAATTGCACTGATGTTTGCGGTACTCAAGACAAAACCCACACCATTTTGCTACTTCGATGAGGTAGAAGCTGCACTTGACGATAGCAATATGAAGATTTGCAGAGTACCTAAAGAACTTTTAAAGAAATACAGTTTACACTAGCAACTCCACCAAAAAGCAACGATGGAGCATGCGGACATACTATACGGTGTAACCATGCGAGCACAGGAATATCTAAGGTGCTGAGTTGATCGATGGATGTTTTGATATAGAGTAAGGAGGAAAATGGCAACTTTAGAGGAAAGAAAAAGGTCGAAAACATCCGAGAGAATAAAGCGATACCTGATGTCGCGCGCAACAGATAGAGAGAGTGCTCGATGAGCTAGAAGAGATTCTTATAAACCTCAGATATCGGAATGGATACGACTATGAGGATAATGCAAAGACCTCCGTGACCATATCCAGATACTACATAACAAAGCCAGAGAGGTCAAAGACGCGCCACAAATGTAATGACGCTGATTTTGAACAAGGAGATAGATGCAAGCTTTATGATAAGACACCGCTTATAATCCTTGTAATCGGAATAAATGGTGGCGGAAAAACAACTTCAATTGCAAAGCTTTGGAAATATGCTAAAGGGCCCAAGGTAAGAGCGTAATGTTTATGCTAGACAGCAGATACTGTAGAGTCTGAGCATCGAACAGCTAAAATTTGGGGAGACAGAATCGGTGTAAATACTGTTATGCATCAGGAAGGAGCAGATCCTTCTGCAGTAATTTATGATGCTATTCAGATCCAGCGCAGCAAGAAACATAGATGTACTTATCTGCGATACAGCAGGAAGACTTCAGACCAAAAAGAACCTCATGAATGAGCTTGAGAAAGATGGAACAAAGGTTATTTCGAGAGAGCTCGAAGCACACAGGAGACTGCCGCTTTGTGCTTGACGCTACAATGGTAAGAATGCTATTGCAGGCTAAGGAATTTAATGATGTTGAAATCACAGGTCTCATTATAACAAAGCTTGATGGAACAAGCATAAGCATAGCTATAAGCATACAGATGAATTTAGGATGCCTATCGAGTTTATTGGAGTAGGTGAAGGTTTGATGATCTTAAGCCTTTTGATGCGAGAGGTTTGCAGGAGGTATTTTTGATGAGTAGACCCTATTGTTGCCGTTGTTGGCAGACCAAATGTTGGTAAAATCGACGTTTTTAATCAAGATAGTAGGGAGCAGAGTTTCAATTGTTAGGATACCCTGGCGTAACACGTGACCGTATTTAGTTGCAAGCTGAGTGGAACAGGGAATTGGACTGATCTTATCGATACTGAGGTATAGAACCAGATAGCAGGATATAATCTCTTTCCCAGATGCGCGAGCAGGCACAGATGGCTATGGATAAGCGGATGTAATTCTCTTTATCGTAGATGGTAAGGGATGGAATTACTACGGCAGATGAAGAAGTCGCAAAGCATGCTCTGCAGAACCGGAAGAAAGATTATTTTTGCTCATAAATGATAGATAGCGCATAATACCGATAACTTCTATGATTTCTATACCTTAGGACTTGGCGAGCCAATTCTATTTCCTTTCAGTAAATATGCTTAATCTAGGTGATGTTCTTTGACGATATAGTTAAATCATTCAGATAATAAATACGAAGAAACTGATGATATCAATGTTTCCCGTGATAGGGAAAACCGAATGTGGCGAAAGTCTCGTTAATAAATGCTCTAGTTGACGATAGAGTTATAGTTTCTCCAATGTGCAGGACAGCTAGAGATGCTATAGATACTCCTTTTTGAGTGGGAAGGACGTAAATACCTTCTTATCGATACCTGCAGGTACTGAAGAAAGAGCAGAGTAAATGAGGATATAGAGCGCTACAGCGTAATTAGATCCATACAGCCGATAGAAAGATGCTGATGTATGTCTTCTTTTGATAGACGCGGAAGAAGGCCTTACAGAGCAAGATAAGAAAGATTGCAGGTGAGGGGCTCACGAGGCTGGTAAAGCGAATAGTTGTTGTAGTAAATAATGGGACCTGATGTCACAAGGAAACAAACACGATGCGCGATTATAGCGTAAGATGAGGCAGAGCTTCTTTTCTGCTCCTATGCTGCCAGTTTAGTATTATTTCTGCGCTTAAGAGGAGAAAGCTCAGTGAGGCTTTGGCATATGGTTAAGTTTAGTTGCCGAAAACGCGCTCTCAGGAGTTCTGCAGGACAGCTTAATAGCTTGATTGCAGATGCTGTTTTGATGAACCAGCCACCAGCTGACAAGGGTAGAAGATCAAGGTCTACTATCGAGCCAGATTGGTAAAACCACCGCTATTTTCATTTTCATGATAAACGATAGAGAGCTTATGCACTTCTCATATGCTAGATATCTTGAGAATAAGATAAGGGCAGCTGCTTTGGTTTTGAGGAACTTCTATAAGTTCCTGTTTAGAGAAAGAGGAGAAAAAGGAGAGGGATGATCAGCATAAAATTTGTTATCTTACTTTTGATAGCTTACATGCTAGGTAACATTTCACTGTCTACAATCCTTGCTAAGGCAAAAGGGCATAGACATCAAAAAAGGCGGAAAGTGGAAAACGCAGGCACAACAATGCTCTTAGAGTTCTCGGTCCAAAGCGTGGTTATAACTCTAGTAATAGATATTGGCAAGGTATCTCGCTGTATTGCAGGTATGTTTCTTAACCCTATGAGTATCATTTTGCACTAGCAGTATTTCTAGGACACGTTTGGCCTTTGCTGTTAAAAAGTTCAAGGAGGAAAAGGCGTTGTACATTCAGAGGCCACTGGCACCCAATTGGCGACTGCCTTTGATATGCCTAGGTATAGTAGTGCTAGTAGTACTTGTTACAAGAATGGTTTCACTAGGTTCTGTAACGATGCTCTTGCATTCCATTTTAGTATACTTTGATGGAAAGAGTCTTCCTCGCTGGCATTTTGCATGGCTCTGATTTTGATATTCAAGCATAGAGCTAATATAGCTCAGAATTCTATCTGGAAACGAAAAGGGCTAAGCTTTAAGAAAAAGGGAGAACAGGTGAATAAGGCGAATACGATACAAGATTACAGTAGTCGATTCTGGAAAGTTGGGGAACAGCGCTAACAGTTCTTTCTAGAACAAAGGCTACACGACGTCAAAGTTACAGCAAGAAATATTGACCCTACATTGTTGAGGTAGAGTATCTTAGATCAAATATTGATATTTGCCACAGGTTAGAATACCGGACAGTAAAGTTTGAGAGCTGCTAAATACAGCAGTTGAAGATGCAGACATAATTCTATTTGCAGTTCCGGCTCAGCATTTTTGCCACACGCTAAGAAAGAGCTATTATTCAATTTCTGAGGATACATGCTTGTTAATGTTGGCAAAGGGTATAGATATGAAGAGCCTCAAGAGGCTTTCTTGAGCTTGCTGGAAGAGATTGCACCAAATAATAGTTATGTTGCTCTATCTGGTCCATCACACGCAAGAGGTTGGCAGAAATATGTGCAGCGCGTTATGCGCATTCAGGACAATGAGCTCGCATACGTTCAGGAAGTATTCATGAACGATAGATTTTCAGGAGCTATACTACACGATGATATTATCGGTGTTGAGCTTTAGTGGTACTTAAGAACATATGGCTATCGGCTGATGAATATCCGATGGTATGAGGATATGGAGATAGTGCAAAGGCGCCATGATGACTAGGGGGATTGCAGGGAGATTGCAAGACTTGGAGTTAGTCTTGGTAAAGAAGAAACTTTGCAGGACTTAGCGGCATAGGCGATCTCATAGTAACCTGCACAAGTAATCACTCAAGAAATAGACGCTGTGGTCTTTTTGATTGGTCAGGGAATGAGTCCAAAATATTGCTGATAGTATAGGAATGGCTGAGGAATAAGTACATGTGAAGGCATATAAAGTTTCACAAATCTCTGGGTGTAGATATGCTCATTACTGAGATGATTCATGCTCGCTTACAGCAGAAATCAATGCAAAAGGAAGCTATAGATGTCCTAATGACACGTAGCCCAGACGAAAAGAAAAATAACTTAGGAGGACAGATGTCCAGAACATTTCATCAACAACATTTGGACTGTCAGATGAACGAGCATGACTCTGAGGTTATCGACGGTCTTCTAACAGAAAAGAGGCTTTTTCAGGCGTCAAAGAGCGAAAAGATGCCTCATAGTAATTATAAATACATGAGTAGTCAGAGATAATGCTGATAAGCGATTCTTTTGGAACACTCAGGACAGCTCAAAAAGAGAAAAGAAAGCGACCCTTCTTTTATCGTATGTGTCTGTGGATGCATGATGTGACAGAGGGTTGTCAGATACTCATAAAAGCTAAGTACCCTGGTAGATGTAATTCATACAAAACAGCATTCACCATATTCCAGAGTTAATCGAAAAGGTTGCAATCAGAGAAAGGAGAGGTTGTTGATATTGTTGAAAACACAGAGGAAATAGTTGAGGACTCCTAGCTAAGAGACCATTTGATCAGCACCAGCCTAAACATCATGTTTTGGATGTACTAACTTGCACCTACTGCATAGTTCCATACACAGGGGACGTGAAAGAGCAGAGCGCCAGAGGCTATAGTAGATGAGGTTAAAGGCCTAGTAGCAGATGGAGTTAAGGAAATTATGCTCCTTGGTCAAATGTTAACTCATGACGGTAATGGAACTAGCTTTGAACTTCTCAAAATGCTAAACGATGTAGATGGGCTTGCGCATACGTTTTATGACATCAAACCCAAAAGACCTTTCGGATGAGAGCTTATTGAAGCTTTTTGCAGTCTGTGATGTCTTTGCCGTAACTTACATCTGCCTATTCAGTGTGGGAAGTAATAGAGTTCTAATGAATGAACAGAAAGTATACCAGAGAGATTATCGTTTAAGCTCATAGAAAAAGCTTTAGAAAGACAGTTCCCTGATATTACCTTTCTACAGATATAATAGTAGGTTTTCCTGAGAGACAAACGAGGACCTTTGAGGAAACTCTAAGCATTGTCAAAGAAGTTGAGTACGATTCAGCATTCACCTTCATTTATTCTATAAGAAAGGGAACCCCTGCAGAGAAGTTTGAAGATCAGATTGAGGAAAGCGAAGGAAGATATGACCTCGGTAGAGTGCTGTAAAACGAAAGAAGCGAGCAGAAGAACAAGGCATTACCAGGACAGAGTAGAGAAAAGTTCTAGGTAGATAGTGCGCAAGAACGATAAGCAACGCTCACAGGAAGAACGGATGGATTTAAGCTTGAAGTAAACTTCTACGGTAAGAAAGGAACCGATAGGAAGCATAGTAGATGGGAGATCACGGATGCCAAGACCTTCAGTCTCTTTGGCGAAGTTATAGAATAGTAAATGGAGAAAACAATATGAAGATATACAAACCAGATAGAATTACAGCGATTCTGCTAGCTGCACTTGTCGTAAGTACTTAACCTTTGCAAGGACACGACGCATCTGAGCACTGGACGCGATTGTTACAGCCATAGGCGCTTCCTGGAATAATCACAGGCTTACGGCCACATGAGTTTTCTCACGCAATGGTACTGCATATAAGCTATGACCCAACTCCAGCGAACAAGGAAGAGTAACTGCAACGCTTAAGCACATTGGATCCCAATTGGATTTCGCAGCACTCATCATGGCAGGATTTGGACGAGCAGCCAGCAGATAAATCCCAACTACTATAAGAAGACAGATTAGGTGAGACGCTTGTATGCGGTTGCAGTGTAACTATGAATCTAATCATAGCGTTTGTATTTGCACTATACTTCCTAAGCTTATGTATTCAAGCGACTGCTGTAGCACTAATGAGCCTTTTACATGTAATAGCTATGGTGCTGCAGTAGCATCTTAGCAAATATAATTCTCATGGAGATCAACTTGGCTTCCACGCCACTCGATGGATTTAATGTGTAACGCAGATATTTAGACTTTGATAAATACTCATGGTGGTACTGCGTCTCCACCGTCTTGGTACATTTCATATTGCTAGACCATCTTTGCTAAAATGTACTTGATATAGTAATTAATCCACCTTAATATACGGATTGTTTTAATGCACAATGGGCATAGTGTAACGTACAAAAGGCCCGTAATTTCAAAGCTAAACATGTTAGAAAATATTAGCACCCATCGTAAAAGAGTGCTAACATTTTGTTGTTTTGAAACAAAGTGGTATGCTACAATATAAGTAACGAAGATAGAGAAATCAAGGAGGTATAACCATGAATATCGAAAAATACACAGAACGCGCAGGCTCGCCATTGCTGAAGGACAGCGCATTGCGACTCGAAAACGATCCAAGCCCTTGAGCCTCTGAGCATATAAATCTAGCTTTACACAGCAGAGCGATGGCCTCAATCCCAAGGGCTTCTAAAACACATGGAGATAGACGCTAAGTCAGTTGGGAGAAAGCTGTTTCTGAGCTAGTCGAGAGCTCACCAAAGGTTACAGTGGAGGACAGATTTATGCCTTCACAGCGTTTCTAAATTCACCATTAGCCGAAAGTGAAAAGGAAGCAGAGCGTTTCAAGGATGACAATTGTGTTAGTAAGCGACATATCTATCTTGCTCTGTTAAATGAGAAGAAACCAGTCCTTTCATTGGAAGTACGTAGAGATTTGCGCAGGCAAGGATGCTTCCTAGAAGCCTTTGACCAGGTCAGAGGGAATCAGCGAGTTACCAGCCAAAACCTGGAGGACAATTATGAGGCTCCTTAGGAGAAATACGGTCAGGACCTAGTTGAGCTCAGCATGTGAAAGGGCAAGCTCGACCCAGCACTGGATCGAGATAGCGATTAGACACGCCATGTTGCAGATTCTATCTCGCCGCACTAAGAACAATCCTGTTTTCGATAGGTGAGCCTCGGTGTTGGTAAGACGTGAAAGTTGCTGAGGGACTTGCACACAGAATCCTTAAGGGAGTATGTTTTGTCAGAAGGTCTAAAAGACAGACAAGATTTCGCGCTTGATATGGGTGCGCTTATTGTTGAAAGAGCTAAGTTTAGAGGCGACTTTGAGGAAAGACTCAAGCGTTCTAAATGAGGCGATCAGAGGGAAGACATCCTGTTTATAGACGAGATTCACACCATCGCTATGCAGGAAAACCGAAGGCTCTGGCGGACGCTGGAAATCTTCGAAGCCAAAGCTTGCAAGAGGGAGAACACCGTGCATAGAGTTACTACTGACCGAGTACAGAAAGTACATAGAGCAGACGACGCTGCATGAGAGAAGATTTCCAGAAGGTTACGCTGATCAGCCAGATATCAATGACACCATCTCTATTTTGAGAGGACTCTATGAACGCTTTGAAATTCACCACGGCGTTGTGAATTACGGACACGCACTTATTAAGCCATGTGCAACGCTATCAGACAGGTATATCACAGAGAGATTCCCGCCAGATAAGGCGATAGATTTGATGGATGTGAGGCCGCCACGCGTCACGAACAGAAAATGGTAGCATGCCATCGGAACTTGATCAGATTGAGAAAGATACGAAGCTTCAGATTGAGAAAGCAGGCGCTCTAAAGGAAACTGATAAGGCACTCAAAGGCAAGACTTGAGGCATTAGAAAAGAATTAAGTGAGCCTGGGCTATGAAAGTGCAACTTACGAACCTCGTGGGAGACTGAGAAAGAAGAAAATCACTGATTCTAAGCAAACAAAGCAGGATATCGAGGAATTGAAGCACCGCATCGAGGAAGCTGAGAGCATATGATCTTGAGACACTGCAGCTGGACATGGCGAACTTCCAGCACTCAGAGAAGAAGCTGGAGGAGGAAAAGCAGGCCTCTGCAGATAAGAGTGAGGATAGACTCCTAAAGGAAGAGGTCAGATTGAGGAAATAGCAGAAGTCGTAACACAGTGGACAGGGAATTCCTGTATCAAAGCTAGTTGAAAGCGAAAGAGAAAAAGCTTCTAAAGCTTTCCCTGAAATCCTTCTACAAGAGAGTTATAGGTCAGGATGAGGCGTAGATGCAGTTTCTGGATGCTATACTAAGAGCTACGTGCTGGTCTTAAGGATGAAAATAGGACTCTATAGGTTCATTTATCTTATGGGTCCTACAGGTGTTGCAAGCTGAGCTGATAAGGCACTTTCCTGAGGCACTCTTTGACACCGAAAAGAACATGATAAGACAGAGACACGTCTCGAGTACATGGAAAACACAGCGTTTCTAGACTTGTTGGAGCGCCTCTGTGAGATGTGGGCTAAGATGAGGGCGGACAGCTGACTGAAGCAAAGAAGAAGACTCACAGCAGCGTAATACTCTTGATGAGATAGAAAAGGCATCCTGATGTATTTAATAACATCTCGCGAACAGCCTTTGGACGACGGAAGATTGACAGATAATCAGGAAGAACTGTAGACTTCAAGAATACAATCATCATCTCACATCAAATATCGGCAGCCGTATTTCCGCTGATAGAATAGAGGAAGGTGGTCAGATATCTGAGGAAGTTAAGGAAGAAGTTATAAGCAAGCCTACAGCTTCTTTCAGACCTGAGTTTATCAACAGAATCGACGACAATCGTATTCACCTATCAAATATGATCAGATTGGAAGAATCATAGAAATTGGTTTTGATCTATTCAGAAGAGACTTTCTGAGAGAAATATCGCTAATCCTATGAAGCAGGAAAGGACCACATCTGTGAAAATGCACAGTCCAGAGTTTGGTAATAGACCTTAAAGAGATCCATGCAAAACATGTTGAACTACAGGAGGCTCTGATTAAGGGTGAAACTTGATGGAAACACAGTTGAGATTACATCAAAAGGAAGGCATTATTTGAAATTAAATACCAAACAGTGTAGTTATACCCTGTCAGGAGTTTAGGAGGGTATTTCATTTAAAAACAACTTCAAATTCTGTCTAATTTGGACTAAAAATCAAAATACTATTGTAAATACAAACAGTGAATTTTCAACGGTTTGGAGATATCGTAACCAATTAGTTGACAAATTGCCAAACGTGGACTTATAGCTTGCAACTTATTTTTTTCATAGAATGTTGTTCGAACAAGAAAACCAGATACGCAATTTTCATGGAGGAATAAGATGATAATAGCAGATAAGATTATTGAAGAAAGAAAGTTGAATCGGACTAAGTCAAGAGGAACTTGCCGAAAAGCAAATGTTTCTAGACAGTCTTGCATCAGCTGGAGGCGCATGGCCTAATCCCAGATATATAAATAGAATAATAATGCTTGCAGAAATTGGGTAACAACAGATTACCTGCTGTAAGGATGATGCCAGTGTGATGCAGGTGATTCTGTTAAAGAAAGTGCAGAGCATCCAAGAAATGCAAGAAGTTTAGCCTTGAGTAGCTCGAATTCTTGAGGCTGGCTGTAAAGCTATACATCACTTGTTTTGGAGTAATGCATTTGGTCTCCAATAGCTATAATTTTTGCTTAAGTGGTTTGTATGAGGAAAACGATAAATATATCAGAAAATGCCAGGGTATAGAGGCACGATGGATGATTACAGCGGTAATTATTTATAACCTGCTAGCAAGCTTGACAAATCTAAATTTCTTGAGAACGAAGAGATTGAAACAGCCTATGGTGTTGATGCAATGGTAAAAGAAAAGAAAGAAGCTTATGCACCAAGTCACACTTCATTTCTTATTGCCGAGTTGTTTTATGCATTTGTCGATTATGCCAATGTTTATAGCGCTTTTGGTTTACGGAGAGACGTGTTATGATTGCAATGGTTGCACTGCTACTTTTTATAGTAGGTATAGCGTTATGATTGTACGTACGATTTTACAAAAGATACATGATAGTTGCTCAAAATACGACTACCTATAAATGAAAGAGTCGCAATAAGTTAGGGCCTCTTTTGAACAAATTTACTGGCTTGTAATTACGACCTTATTTCATCACATCTTTTTACAAATGGCTGGGGAATAACATGGATAATCTGGTAATTGGAGGATTTTAGCAGGAATCATAAAGCTTATTTCTGAAAATGAAAGTAAATAAGTAATAGTTAATTAAGAAAATCCCGTGGCAATGCAGAAAGCATTTGATAGATACGGGATTTATTTTCGTATATATTACTAGATTTATGTTTGCAAAGCACGCAATCGTATTGCTCATATGAAGCTTCATAGCCCTTGCGCCACTTTTGTTACATCTAGATAGGCGCTATAGATCTGCGTCTTCCTCAAGTGTCTTTGTCTAAAAACTTCTGGAGCAAAAGTAATTTGGAGGGCAGGAGTATTTGCTGGTAATTAAAAGTATGTTGTCGAGCCTCATCAAGCATTCTGTCATGCGATGCGTCTTGTAAAACAGGTCTCGTGCAGGCTGAAATTTGCATGCATCACTGCATGAATATCATTCTTCAGCATAAACTCCATAGCGGAATATATCGTCAAATTGCTCCATCTCATCATCTGTGATGCGCTCATACTCCAGCTGACAGCTCTTAACTTCTCAAGGTCTGCAGCGCATATTAAGCATGTCGATTAATCTCATCATAGCTAAAACCACGCACATATTCGCCTCTCTAGGTATGTACCCACATCCATCTCAAGGCGTCTAAAAGCCTCTCTGACAGAGTCTCTGCTAGCTCCATACATAGAGCAAACCTTGGTCTCAGGAGCCAAGAATCACGAGCTAGTTTACCGGTCAGGATATCCTCAGAAGCTCCTCATACAATCCTATCAGTAAGTGGAAGTTCTTTTATTTCGTTTCTCTGCAGGTTGTTGTATAGCATCCATGTGCGGGAATTACACTTTGAGCGATATATTGTCAAGAAAGGAAGTTGGATGGAGGAAAACTGTTACCAGCATTTTAGACAAACTAGAGGAAGCATATCCAGATGCGGACTGTGCGCTCATCATAATAATGTTTTGAGCTTATTGTTGCGCATTATCTGCAGCAGACAACAGATAAGAGCGTGAATAAGGTTACACCTGAGTGAGGCCCACCAGATGCAAGTCTCTGGCAAAGGCAGATCGGCTGATGTAGAAGAGCATCTTAAGAAGATAGGAATGTATCGCACAAAGTCAAAAGAATATAATCACCATGGCAAAATCCTTAGTTGCTGAGCACGATGGTATTGTTCCGCAGGATTTTGATCGCTAACAAAAGCTTTCTGGAGTTGGAAGAAAGACTGCAAAATGTAGTCCTTTTCAGTTGGTTTTATGAGCCACATTGCAGTAGATACTCATGTTTTCAGGGTTGCAAACCGTATAGTCTAAAGAAAAGAACTGAACTAGCAAACTGAGAAGGCACTGATGAAGAAGATTCGAAAGGATAGGTGTGTCAAAGGCATCATCTTTGATTTTCCATGGAAGACAGTGCTGTATTGCTAGAAAGCCAAAATGTGAGGAATGTCCGATAGAGTCAATGCAAGAAGAGAATATAAGATGAAAAGATACCAAAAATGGAACTGGAGAGCATGCCAGTTATTGGAAACTGCAAGACTTTATCTTAGATGAAATCAAATACTCTGACCTTGATATATATAACGAGATTTATCTTTGATAAAGAGATACAAGAAACGTATATTGGGGATACGAGTGGTATGCACAGTATAGACGAACCTGAATACGATAGTTTTATAAGGTTGCTCGCACATGGATGATGCGCATGAGGCTATCAATTTTGCCGTTAGAAAAGATGGTAAGATGATAGGAGAAGCCGTTCTTTTGATTTTAGAAAAGAAGGAATATCGACATTGCTGGGCTTGGGTTGCAGGGTTTTGCTCATGGCGAATCGGGCTGCGGGTATGGAGCCGAGGCTTTTTATGGTGTTCTTTCACTGGGCACTTGAGAGTGGGACTTGATCAAAGGTCGTAGCTAAATGTGCATTTGAAATGCGCCATCATACTTTATGCTAGCATGAGAAATGAAACGTAGATAGGCGAGATAAAACATTTCAATACTTTGAACTATTAGGGGTTGAGCAACCCCCCAGGTGATATAATCACCAAAGGGTTTGCTTTTCAAAGGTCATTTGTCTTGTTAGCATGTTAATTATAGTATTCTGCTCTTGACAATTCTAATTTTAGGCTTGTACCGCAGCAGCAGTTCTGTATTTCATCACCCACATGGACATGGTTCGTTTCTGCCTGGTTTCTTCTCTACATGTACTGTTCTTGAACGTCTATATTCGTTGTAAGATTTTCATTCTTCTCTTCGCTGAGAACATCGTCTCATTCCTCAAGTCCCCAGAGATAATCGGCATCAAATTATGCATACAAAACACAGTTGAAATCAATGCCAAGGTTCATCTCACTATCTAGTAATTTTAGTCACATCTAACCTGGCTTTTAGGCTAGTTGCACCACCAAGAAAGCCAGTGAAGATAACTATCAATATCTGGAACTTCAAAGATCTGAAACCTTGCCCTTAAGAGATACTGTTATGGTTTGAAAGGATGTGAGCATATATTCTGCTTCTGCCTCTGAATACCCTTCCAAAAACTCGTCAATTGTCTCCTTTGTTCGTCCGTTGGAGAAGTCAACCAATCTTTGTATAAACTCATTTTGACTCCTCCATCAAATTATATAATCATTTATTATACCGTCTTTGCACCGCAATTACATCGCTCACAACTGCGCTTCCTGTAGGAAGGCACCAAATTGCCCTGTAGAACATAAGCTCGCCAACTGCATCACCTGTAAATGTAAATTGCAAGCATACTCTCTTGAAACTGAAGCAAGTGGGTGAACAAGAATAGAACTATTAACACTGTATTCGACCTGATTCCAGAAAGCTTAGCAGATGCGATTAGCTTAATTCTGCTATCCGCTTCTGCGTCTTCAATATCTCACAGTAATCTGTTGATTCCAGTCGTTGGAATATCACCTGGCTTAAATATATTTGTCAAAGCATAAAGTCATCAAATGGAAAGTTTACAGGTACCACGTTTTCAACGTCAGCAGTAGGATCAGCTTAGCAAATCCCTTAATCTGTGCATCCTAAGAGCATCCTTATATTCCATGCCACTGGCCTGCTGCAGCTTGTGGTAATTGTTGTTCCGTTTATAATTCCCATAACTTAGGAATTCATTTCCGCTCAAAGCTTCCTTGAATTGCAGTAAGGGCAGGTATTCTCCTACGCTAGTTTCAAATCTAAAGCTACATTGTTTGCCTTAGCTGTTTCTTTGTTAGTCTTTGTAGTTTGCAGTAACAGCAGCCTTTGTTAGTGTTACAACATGCTTGCCAGCCTTCATAGCCTTTTAGCATGTATTCGGTTGCTGGTTCAATTCTCGCCAATGGCTTCAACAACTATATCTATGCTGTCATCAGCCAAACATCATCTACATTTGCAGTAGCTATCTCTGCAGCAGAAGGCCTTTGACAAAGCTTTCTGTATTTCTAGCGAAAAACCCAGCTACTTATTCTACAATTGTCATGCTTTGAAATTAGCCTTCCGTTTTCTTCAATATCAAAACCTCCGGCAACAGTGTACCGGAAAACCTAAGAGTCCAATCTTTACCTTCTTTACAATCTGCCTCCTAATTTATTAGAAATATTATAACGAAAATTTTCGTTTTGTCTTTGATTAAATTAAAATAATTAGCTCTTTTTCCATCTGAGTTTTCGCAAAAGTTTAATATATATTTATAAGCTAAGAGGAACGCTAGATGAAAACAGTAAGGAAGATTATAGATTCAAGGCCAGTGACACACTTTGGAATGTTGGAACAAGGACCAAGGACTAAAGATGGTCCCATCAATAAATATAGAAAAGCTTAGAGAAGAAGTAAGCCTTGCCTAGTGCTTTGCAATGTATCTTCCATAGTATGAACATAGAACCTTAAGGAGATACTTAAGGGTGTCTATGAGACATATAAAGAGCAGATGAAATATGACGTTATAAGACCAGCCCATGTGTTTCAGATATAGAGCAAACGCTGCAGATGGAACAAGTCATCCATATTGGACCATAGAGGATGGGGTATTTTAGAGAACAAAATTGAGAGGCTTGATGAAGTCATGAGACGGGCGTTAGGAATGATAGGACTCATTTGGAATCACGAAAACTGCTTGGCATACCCAAATAATAGAGACGCAGTGGCTCACGAGAGAGGACCCAAGGTCTTTGGTATGGATGTTATTGAGAGAATGAACGAACTTGGCATTGTAGCTGATTGCCTGCACCTAAACGAGGGTGGATCTTTTGATGTAGCAAAGCTTAGCAAAGCCGTTTATGGTTTCTGCACTCATGTGCAAGGCTCTAAGGTGACTATCCTAGAAATTTAAAGGATGAGCAAGCTTCACATGCTTGGAGAAAAGGGCGGTGAAGGGAATTAACTTTCACGATATTTTGAATGAAAGTGAGATGCAGCAAGCTTTGATAGAATAATAGATCATCTAAAGTACATGAAGGATAAAGCAGGTATCGATGCAATTGTTTTTAGGTTCTGACTTTTGATGGAATAGATGATAATGGAGAACTTGTTGATTTCACTGGCTATGTGCCTTTACGGATTAGAAGTCTATGCCATTTTAGCGATGACGAAATTGGAGAAAACGTCCAAATGCTATGAGAGTATTTAGAGAATAGGTAGATACGTATTACATAGTTTAAGGAACCAGATACCACCAATACCGGAAATATTAAAGGACATGTGCTGCAATCTAATACAAAGTTTCATCTTGTGAAGCTGCTTGGATTTGAGTAGTAAGGAGAGGTTACAGAGGGCAGGTCTAGATTGGCCTTATGGGACCTGAGATTCACGAGTCACTAGATGATTTCATGGAGAAATATAAGGACAAGCGCAAATTTCTTGCAACGACTAAAAGGTGTAAGTATACATTTCTTTTGGAATATATGGACGACGATATGTTTGCCTGGAAGGGAAACAAGGCTTCATGTGTGATTTCTCATAGCCAAAAACGCGAAATGGCTATAAGAATTCTAAGGAGGAAACATTAGGTTAAGGCTCGTTTAATTCATCAAATTCTGCCAATATTATTTTGTTTGAGGCCCTATGTCAACTAGGGTTTTCCCTGAGTCAGTTAGTTTGCTATAGTTTTTCTAATATGGTATAATAATTGTACAATAAGAAATTGTTGGACTTGGTTTTTGAAGATAGGACAGAACCGACAATTGAACAGACCCAAAAGCTGTCGATGACAATTAAGCTATTCAGGACAGACGGTAAATTACAACAATCAGGAACCTAATGAATATAGACAAGGAGCCTTTGAGAACTGATACTTGGAGTTTGAAATACCAAAGGAGTCCGATACAGAGATAGATATACAGCCTGAGAGACTCAGTTAATTCAGCAGACGAGAATGTAGAAGCATATAAAACAGGGAAAGTCATAGTACAAGCGATGAGTAATTTCATACGAGAATTTGTTATTTTAACTATACCTTTGACGGAATTTGAGAGTTAAATTAATTTTCGAGTCTATAATAGGATGCTGAGATAGGTCGTTAGCATAATTGAGAACATTGATACAATGCATATCTTTCTATGTCATTAGAAGAGATTTGCGGTGTTTTAGATAAAGATTCTAGATAGCTGCGGAAAGAGTTGATTCATTCAATTGAACCTTCAGGAGTAGGAGCAAGAGACGAACAACGCTCATCATTCAGGCTTGCATCTTTAGGAGAGCCAACTGATGAGATTGAATTTGCCTTCATATCAAATAGACTTATGACTTAGCTGATAACAAATATGCCCTTTATTTAAAGAAGAAGGCCTTTAATAGAGGTTCAGGAAACAGCTGATTTGGATAAAGACACTTTGAGCCTGTCCAGGCAGAGGTTTGATTCTGGACAATAGCATCAAGTACATAATTCCGGATATATGTTGAACAACAGAGTACGTAGCGCCAATGACGGAAGTACTCCAAGTTTACATATTAGCTCACAGCCTATAATTCATCAAGCAGAAGAGGCAAAGTCCATGAGCTTAACCATCTTAATAATAGATTTAATTTTGAAGGATGGTTTATGAAGAGCATCAATATAGAGGAAGAAGATTTATAATGTTGCTAGCGGCATTAGTTCGTTTCAGAATGACTTCTTTGCTAAAGGAGAGGTTCCTTAAGCCTTTGGACACTCACAAATTGTTGAACCATGGAGTTCATGAGTCTACTGTGAGCCGTGCAATAAATGGCAAGTATATGCAATGCCCTAGAGGAGTTTGAGCCGGTATTTTTACAGGCGGAATCTCAATGAAGATGGTAGCGGAGTTTCATCAACAGCATTAAATCTATGATTAAGGAATTCCAGATGTTGAGGATGATAAGAAACCCTTAAGCGATTCTAAGATTTCAGAGATGCTTCATGAGAAGGGCATAGATATTTCAAGAAGAACCGTTGCAAAATATAGAGATGATAGGCATACTGCCGTCGTCCAAAGGAGATGTTTTAGGTTTACACCTTTAACATACAATATAGCTTTAATTAAGAAAATAAAGAGACATGGAGGTTATTATGTCAATTAAAGTTAACAGGATAATGGAAGAATCGACGTCTTGTACCAAGAGCGTCGCCAGAACATCCGAGATCGGGAAATTGTAGGAATCAACTACAGAAGTGCAGAGGATATGGAATATCTCGTATATTCCTGAAATACGATTCCACATTTGGAAGATTCCCTCGAGGTAGGACATGACGGAGGTCATCATCGGAGTGCAAGAAGATACTGTTTATAAGGAACTGATATCAAAATATTCCATGGAGAGAAGGTGGTGCAGAGTATGTTGTCGAGTCAATAGTGTACACAACTACCGAAAGGCTCTAGGGACATATAGAAGCTGGAAAGTTAAGAAGGTTGTTACATCCCAGCTCCCTGCAAAGGACAAGGATAATTAAATATTCGTTTGCGGAGTTAACACAGACAAGTACACAAAGGACATGCTAGTTGTTTCCAATGTATCTGCACAACAAACTGTCTAGCTCCACTTTGCAAGGTTCTAAAGATGTCTGCATCGAAAAAGGGTCTTATGTCAACAATCCACGCAGCTACATCCAGCAGAAAACAGTTGATGGAAAGTCAACAAAGGATTATGTATAGGCAGAAGTGGCTCGGAAACATCATTCCCACATCAACAGGAGCAGCTAAGGCTGTTGGACTAGTTATTCCCGAAGTTGCAGGAAAACTACTGGTTCTTGTATCTGTGTCTTTACTTGGACGTATCTGTTGACCCAAACGTTGTTCCTTAAGACAGCTACAACTCCTTAGAAGAAGTAGCAGCTGTTATGAAGCTCAGACATACATGAAGGCATCCTGAGGCATGGATGACGAGAGTGCGTAACAAGCGATTTCATCGGTGATGCAAACATCAATCTTTGATGCAGCTAGGAATCCAGCTTGATGAAATTTTTAAGTCTAGCTTACTATGACAACGAATTCGGTTATTCCTCCAAGATTCTCAATTTGATAGAGCATATGAGCTGTCGACAATAACAGATATGAAAAGACAACAAGAGATATAGATTTAGCGGCAAAAGAGTTCAATCAGATGTGATTTCAACGTGCCCTTGATAGCAATCAAACATAACAGATGACACTAGAATAAGAGCGTTTCCTACTCTAGAGTACATGGTTACGCAGGAAAGTTAAGGTTGTTGTAATGTCTCACCTTGGTAGACTAAGGAAAGGCTGCTGCTGAATCTGAAATGGTAGTCTAGTAGGCTGTAAGACTTGGTTGAGCTTTTTAGGTGTTGCTGAATTTGCAGACAGTGATGTCGTTGTAGACGATTCAGTTAAGGAAAAGGCATGCACCAGCGACGGGAGATGTGCTACTTCTTCTTGTAACGTTAGATTCTGCAAGAGGAGACAGACACAATGAGCCTGGCTTTACATGAGCTAGCATCTCTAGGAGATGTATTCAGGAAGCTGCACTGGCAGCATAGAGCACATGCATCAACCGCAGGTGTTGCAGATTATCTCCCATGCGTTTCCAGGACTCCTTTATCGAGAAGGAAGTTAAGTTCTAGGTTCTGCCTTACATAATCCCCTAGAGACCTTTCGTTGCTATTATGGTGAGGCAAAGGTTGGAGATAAAGATTGTGTTATAGAAAATCTTCAACAAAGGTTGGCGCTCTTTGATAATAGGAGGAGGATGATATATACATTCTACAAGGGACTAGAAATTGGAAAATCTATACAGATGCTGACAATATAGACCTAGCAAAATGTCTTTGAGAAGGCAACTTCCATAAATGTAAAGCTCTGCTACTCGTAGACATAGTATGCAGATGAGTTTAGCAACGCTGTTCAGACATATAGCAGAGATCAGATTCCAAGGATAGGATGGGTCTTGATATAGGTGAGGAAACAGTTAAACTTTATAGCGAGGAGAATTGCAAAGGCAAGACTGTTGTTTGGAAGGACCCATGGGCGTATTTGAAATGGAAACTCTGCAGCAAGCACAAAGGCAATAAAAGAGAGGCACTTGCAACATCTGGATGCGCATCCACAATTATAGGCGGTGGAGATTCGCTGCTGCGGTAGAGCAGTTTTGACTTAAGGACAAGATGAGTCATATTTCTATTGCGGAGGATTGCTTGAGTTCTTGAAGGTAAGATTCTTCCAGGTATAAGCATCATAGAGGAGAAGAAACATTAGGACAATTTTACTGCAGGTAACTGAAGATGTATAAACCACGGCTGAGGCCAAGGCTTTTTGCTGAGGAGTTTTCTAAGTTATGTTGATACTGATGCGAGCAGCGTGTGCTCCATTTATCAGCTTGTAGCACTCAAAGAGGCATTTAAGGAACAAATGTCAAACTTGGCACAGAACGTCTACTCGAGGATGAGGAGCCAGAGGTGAGATTTCAGTAGAGATGTTTAAGGAAATTGGTGTTGACTACTGCATTATCGGACATTCAGAGAAGAGAATACTGCTGAGACAGATGAAACAGTTAATCTCTGGCTAAAGAAACTTTTTTCATCAAGGAGATCATTCCTATTCTCTGTGTAGGCGAAAACCTAAGCGAAAGAGAGGCAGGAAATGCCTTTTTGATGTAGTTGAAGGACAGCTTAAGGCAGATTCAGGAAGGAATCGATAAAGCAGATGTATCAAAAGCTTGTTATCGCATACGAGCTAATCTAAATATAGGTTGGAAAGATCACACACCAGAGCATAGTAGGAGAGATGTGCCCACATCAGAAACATCGCAGAGAAAATTATATGACAAAGATATGGACAGCGTAATTATCCAGCATGGTGGCAGTGTTGTCAGAAAACGCAAGCGAAATAATGAACAGGACGAGATAGATGGCGCACTTGGTAGGTGGAGCTAGCTCCAGAGCATCAAATTATTTAAATAACACTTAATGCAATTTATTTGATTTTGCACTCTCTTTATGGTAGAGTTTAATAGTTAACCTGTAAGGAGGATTAACTACATACAGCTTGATGGTTATACTAGCTATTGTCAGTGTATTTCTTGATAATAAGTACTAATAAGAAATAGGGAAATAGTGATGGATTGTCAGGATTCATCGCAGGTATAAGTATAGCTTTTCGGAAAGAAGAAGAGTTCAGATATGACTTGTTTCAAAGAGAATGATCAGTTAGTCAGTAGCGATTGCATTTATTGTGTTGTCGCTTTGTACTAGCTACAGTTAATAAGTAGTTTATTATTTCGCAAAATATGAGAAGTTAATTCGGTTCTCCTCAAGTTGTTGCTTTGGTGGAGTAGGAGGATGATTTATGATGAGCTATATCGTCTCTGTTGCAGCATTTGGCCCATTAGTTGCTTTTGGCCTCACAGCTGGATTCAAAAAGAAGATGAGGGCACAGACAGAATGAGGGAAATTGCCAGCTACATCAGAGAATAAAAGTGCGGCGTTCCTAACAAGAGAGCACAAGACAATGGTCTTCGTAAGTCGCTGTTTTGTTCTAGCACTTGCTTTGGTCTAAATAGCTGGACAACAGCTATTCTTTACCTAGTTGGTGTGTGTCTATCGCCTTTAGCTGGATATTCGGCATGAACGTTGCTACAAGAGGTAACGTAAGAACCGGTTAACGCAGCTATGAATTCAGGTATGCCTAAGGCCCCAAAGATCGCTTCCGAAGCGAGGTTGTTATGGGACTTGCGTATCAGGTCTCTGGACTACTAGGGTCTTGGAATTGTTTTCGTCTTCAGGACTTCGCAACAGCACAGCAGTGCTTGACAGTAGTTTTGGTCTAGGTGTTTAACAATGGCTCTTCGGAAGAGAGTTGGTGGTATTTGGCACAAAGGTTGACGTAGAAAGAATCTGTAGGTGGCGTGTAGTTATACACTCGAGGACGATCCACGTAACCCTGCAGTTATCGCTGATAATGTAGGTGACAACGTAGGTGACGTTGCAATGGGATCAGACCCATTCGGGAATTATGGCGTTGGTTCAATCACCAGCACTACACCCTGCAACAGCTGCAGCAGTTAATGCCCATTCTCAGAGTTAGAGTTGCCTCTTCCACAATCCTTACTGCAATTGTATAGTTGCTCAATTCTAGGAATTTTGATGGTAAGAGGTGGAGACAATGTTAACCCAGCTACACTCACAACATGGCATTTCATGTAAGTGGTATCATTGTAATCGTTTCTTCAATTTACCATAGTACATGCTCATTATATGACTATGCGTGGGCTATTATAGTATTCACTTGCAGTATCTTTGATTGGTAAGCTTTACTGAGATTTATACTTCAGCAGACTATATTTTGTAAAGAAGATTGCAGATCGTCACAGAAAGCTGCAACAACAATCATTTAGGTCTTGTGTTGGTATGATGTCACCTAATGCCAATCATCTTCATCGCAATAGGTATCTTCAGCTCTCTGCCCGGTGGAGTATGATGAATCGCAAGTTTCAGCAGTAGGTATAAGTCATCAACAGGTATGATGTTGCAGTTGACGCTATGGTCCTGTATCTGACAATGCTGGTGGTATTGCAGAGATGTTGAGCCCACACGCTACAAGAGACACGCCATACCCTGACCCAGCAGGAACACAACAGCTGCTATCGGTAAGGATGCTATCGGTTCTGCTGCACTTACAGCCTTGCCTCTATTCTGCAGTATATGCTGGAGGTTACAAGATCGAGATCGTGTTTGCTAGATCCAATCGTAATTATCGGACTATTCATAGAGCTATGTTTCTCCATTTATCTCCAGCTATGACAACAACCTCAGTAGGCAGCTAACCAGATGATCGAAGAGGTTAGACGTCAGTTCAGAGAAGATAAGGAATCATGAAGGAACTTCTAAGCCAGACTATGCAAGATGCAAGACATTTCCAACAAGTGCCGCTCTTAGGGAAATGGTAATCCCAGTTGTTATGTATATCATAGTTCCACCACTAGCTGGATTCATCCTAGGTAAGGAAGTTTTAGCAGTTTTGTTGAGTGCTTCATCAGGTGTACTAATGGCTATCATGATAAAAACGCCAGGAAAGCTTGGGATAACGTTGTTAGCATATCGAAGCAGGTCACTTCGGTGGCGGGTGGTTCAGAGCCACAAGGCCGTGCAGTTGTTGGTGACACAGTAGGCGATCCATCATGATACATCAGGACCATCAATCAACATCCTTATCGTTTATGACACCTGTATCAATGCTCCACTATTCGGTAGCGAATCCCATAAGATAAAGTAAATATTAAATAACCCTCTTCACATACAAGGAAGTTATCCCACCGCTTTGCGTAGGTAAATGAGTAACTACAAGAAAAACACCCTTACTTAAGCGGCGTACACCCTTCAGATTACCATCTATTTTGAACCTCTGCTGTTTCAGGAATGCTGTCATGCCTTCCTTCTTATCTTCTGAAGCAAATGCAGCTGTAATGTCTCAACTTCAACATTGAAGCTGATCACATCCATATCGAACTATTGCTGATTGCACCAATTGCAGCTGCAACAGCGGCGGTGTTTTGACATGATTGTTCTGATTGTCTTCTCGGCAACTTCCTGAAGTTTCCTCCGGAACCAGTCTCTACAAGACCGATTCTGTAAGGCTTCAGCAGCATCGATAATCTCTGCTGTAAGAATTAAGTACCAGTCATCTTTTCCCACAAGGCGGAAAGTTCCCTGAGTTCCAATTGAATCCAGGAATGACCGACCAAACCTTTGCCGACCAAATTTTCTGGCTCACTGTAGCGACTGATGTCACGTTATATTAGCCTCGCATCCGCCACTCCAGTGCGACGAATCCGTTAACAGCAGCAACTACTGGCTTTTGAAGCTGTTCATCTTATTCATAACATTATGTCATCACCCATGACCTCAAGAGCATATTGAGTCCGCACATCTGAGCGATGTCAGCACCTGCAACGAATGCACGGCCTTCACCTGTTAGCAAAACACCAACTGCATCGTCCTTTTTCGATAGCTGTGAAAGATCAAGTAGTTTGAAAGCACATCATGTTGAGTGCAGTTCATAGCCCAGTCTGTTGATAGTAACAATAAACTCTCATTTACTTCTGTATTAATATTTTCGTACATAACTGTCCTTTCGACTATGCAATAAACTATTTGTTAATAATATACTACTACTATTTCAAGTGAATATGTGACATTTCATCAATCATTAGAATGTAATGATTATTTCTGCCTTTACTAAAGCTTATCTCGCATTAATTGATATCATTGCTTGCTCCGTGCTTGTTGCTTTTGGTAGCGTGGGAAGCTATCGAGAGGGTACTAAATCTTTGGATGAAAGATTTCGCAGCAGTCACTATAACTATTTTACACCAAGGTATTTATATTCGGTCTGGTTATTATTTGGATAGTTTGTGTAAGCCCGGAAAGCCAGCATATATACATAGGTTATAACCACTCCATGAAAGCAAGATGAGAGAGCCTCTTATAGTATTTAGCCAGGATGCCTAGATTTTGCTAGTGTATGATCAACTTCGCCCAAGCCACCATGATTACTACCTCATCAAATCCACGCCTATTGCAAGCTCGAGAGCTGCCTCTGCATTCGTCAAATCTTTCTCCTTGAAGGGAGATGATCTCGTTTTGATGTACATGGTGATTTTATTGTCAAAATCGCCAATTATTATACCTGGAGTAAGTCCTATTTTTGTTAGTATTGTATAGCCACCATCCGTTGCTATGGCTTAGTGCGAAACTTGAGTCCTTTGACTGCCTAAGGTTATCTATATATGTTGTTACTATAATAGCTCTTTTTTCATTATAAACCTTGTTCATATATTTGAATATATTATATAATATCTAGTAAATGTGAAACGATTTATACGGAGGTAGTTATATAATAATATAGTGTCTGAAGCGTATAGTGATGTACGTGCCAGGCTCGCAATGTGATGAGGAGGCGGCGGTTTATGTCTCCAGCTTTGCTGATTTACACACTTTGGAGTCTTCAAATCTTCCTAATATGCTAGCGCCATGATCCCAGCTTTAAAAGAACTATATAATTAATTTTGTGAGGATACGAGTATTCTACATTCCCACCATAGCCTTATATTAGTTGCTTAATTTAGACTTGCTATGTTTGTTTGTTCTTTATAAGAGCAGTAGCGGTCCTTGAACTGCTATTTTCTGGATTTGAAAATTTATTAAAGACGTGATAAACTTAATAATGTCCATAATTATATTTTGTAGGTCTATATTATTTATAGTTCCGAACTATTTTTGGACCTGCGTATTCACAGGCATACTATATCTTAGCTGATAATCCTGAACTTGGAGCAATAGAGTGCCTAAGAAAATCAAGAATCATGATGATTTGAGAACAAGGGTTATCTATTTGGCCTAAGGCTTTCTTCATTGATGGGCATTGCTTGCAAGGTATCAATAATTGTATAAATATATTTTGCAGGACATGATAATTACATCGCCAGTGTTGTTGCTTGTACATACTGTAATGAGATTCCATGTATTTTGTGCTTGCATATCTTCAGGTAACGAATGGTATATTTTATGAGCTTGCATCAGACATATCGCCCAGTCGTTAATCCTACATACGCAAATACAAAAGGGAACTCGAATCAGAATGGATTTAACGATAACCAAGGCTTCAATCAGAATACATATGAGGCAATCAGGAGTGGTCAGAATATTTAATACAACCAGGATATGGTCAAAATATGCCTAATAACCCGGGATATGGTCAAAATATGCCCACAGCAATCAGGGATATAACCGAACAGGCCAATGACAATCAGGGATAGATATACAGGATCAGACTGATTAACCCATGGAGTAGATAAAACTGTACAGTTTCTAAGAATCGAGACACAAGAAGCCTGTGAAATGCGCAATTCTGCGGGATGCTGTTAATTCAAGTGAAACCTAAGTGGACTTTGATGAAAATTTTGACACAGAAAGGTAAACATGTATAACAAATATAATCGTTACAGAATCATATACAACAGTGCAAGTGTTCTATCTGGTAAATGGATGATTTTTTTCTTCGGTATGTTCATGTTATTCATGCTTCTTAGCGCGCTGATTCCTCTGTTTTTAGGAAGGATGATTACATGTATTTGACGCATCGATTTACATCGAATCTCAAGTATTATGAGTATTCTCGCTTTCCACTTATATATATGGTAGCTTATTCAGGGTCCATTTACCTCTGGGATTTTCACTATAATTTTCTTAATCCTTATAAGAACAAAATAAGACAGCTTATGATTTATTCTTTATGGGATCTGAAAGATTTTCAAGGCCTTTACGCTTTTTCTTTTGATGAATGTATTTTATTCCTTTGGTCAATGCTGTTCTTTATACCAGGAGTTATAGCTTATTTTAGATATTCATTGGCATTTTACATACTTGCAGATAATCCTGAGCTATGCTGGAAATGCCCAAGACGTCAAGATAATGATGAGGGAAACAGGATATTTATTTGACCAAACTTATCATTCTTGGATGGCTTATAGTTATATTAGTAGTACTTATGACTGATACAGTAATTTTATTTGTGCTGTATGTGAATATCTTTATATCACATCCATAATGCAAATTTTTCTTTTAATACCAACCTACATACTTATAAGTTCTACATAAATACAGCAAATGGACTTGTTTTAAGGAAATTGCTTCTGGGCATCTAAGGCGCCAGATAATCAAATGGCTACTGATATAAAAATAGCCTTGCATTGGAGTAGCCGGCAAGGTTAATTTTTTACTATATCTCTAGATTCGCTTTGATATTAGTTCTTAACATCTGCGGAATATCCGTTTTGATTTTTAGTCTTGTCTTTTTAACTGGGTGATCACACTCAAAGTAATAGGGAGTGTAAAGCTGTTTTATCGCAGTTATCGCAAGGGCCTTTTATAGCCAGTCTCAAAAAGATGTCCAGGAGCCAGGAACTTAATTTGGTGTAGCCTGGTATGCAATCTAAATCGACGAGAGTGGCTGTTTTATACCTCTGAAGGACTTTTGATAGATGTCTTAGAAGGGTAACCGCCTCTGACACACAGGTAAAACTCGCGAGCTATATTTCCTCATAATAGGTCTACCGATAGGAAGATTGATTTCTATTTCATCTTTCTATAATTCCATCTACTACAGTATAGTATTTTGACTGTAGAATGGCGGCCATTTTGTTTGTTGAGTTCAGCCCAGCATAGGGAGTTTTTTCCAATGTCAAAATCCCAGCTAGTTCATGTCGAGCCTGTTTTATGAATCTAATCTTAAAGTTTTGGCCTGTTTGTCTATATAGTTCATGAGCCTGTTTGCAATAGTGTGGCTGTGATGTCCTTTGTAGGTGTAACCAGACCTCAGCCTGCTTATCATCAGCAAATCATCGCTCCTGGTAGACTGGATAAATGGGTATGTCTTCGCAGGAAGTGGCTGCTCTTTCTGGCATCAAAACGGCGTTTTGTCGCCTTCATTTGCTGCTGTCCAGCCAGGAACTGACTCACCGTTGCAAATTAGAGATTTCCGAATTTACCTTTTCGTCATTAACCTGAAGAAAATGGCACGCTTGATTATTCCTTTGCTGACCGGCTTCTCAGGGGAGATGGAAAACTTGATATTTATCTGGCATCTATGGATGTCCTCCACGTAATTTATAGGAACTCTGCTCTTACCTTTGACCAGAAGTCGTAAGATCTGCTCATAGTTACTTTGTCTCAGAGAGACATACCAATATTGCTCACATTATCAAAGAATTTAGAAAATCCATCAAGGCTATGGTTATTTTGACTTTATCATATTAATAACTGGTTTCACTCATGCTGAGATCAGTGGCAGAAGGATGCTTGATGTAAATGATCTATATGCAGTCGTATCTATTGGTGATTGGGAGTTGCTTGAAGCTAGCCCAAGCCTTAACAACAATGCTTCAAGCGAGAGAGAGTAGTTATAAGCTAATTGCTGGGGTAGAACCAAAAGGTCAGTTCCCGCTGAATCTTTCAATAAAAACTTCCGGCGATTGATATATCAAATGCACCGAATATGCATAGTTGGCATTGCTTGCTATTATTATCTCGTTTAAGTTTTAAATTCCTTCGCAGATAATAATGGTAAAACATGGGCCATAACAGTCATATGCTCTGAATAGAGTACTTGATTAATGAAGTTATCGATGAATCTATCGAGCCTATCTGGCATAATCTCTGAAAATCCTAGGTGACCTGTAAGTATTCCAATAATAGGGATTTCTGGTAAAATCAAATTCATGAATCAAACCAAAAAAGTTCCATCTCCAATTATGTATACTATGAGCTCAACCTCGTCGAGCTTACAACTATCGTGAAACTTTTCTATGTTTTCTACTACAGTTTCTTTGTTGAAATTGAATTTTCTGTTTGACTGTTATAAATCAAATCTTTCTTTGCATTTTCATCTCCGTGAAACTATATCATCGCTTCAAATTCGTCTAATAAAGTCTTAAAAAATTTGCATTGCATCTTTATAGGCTCTGGTTTGCTCATGTTCACCTGCAACTTTGAGCCATCAACAGGGAACATGTTTGAACCTAGTAAGTGAAGCGTCTATAATCCCTAACTGCTTTTTCACCTTCTTCTTTAAGAATTTCGACATAGCTGTTGCAGCCGAAAACTTAGGTACTGATATACATAGAAGGAGCGATAGGTTTGAGGAATTCTAGCCCATTCATATTTGATGTAGTCATCTCAGAGCATCGCCAAAGTACATTGACTGAGTTTTTCTTTGGCTTCCTTTTCTACAAAGTCTTTCTTTCAGTAGTGAGACTTCCAATCTTCTTCACATATTTGTGAGTCCAGTTTCTCACCTGCAAACATTGTCTGGACGAACAGCCTGAATTCTCGATGAACTTATAGTTTAGGATGTACATCTTTGATGTCTTGACGCTTATCTCAAGAAGATAGTTGAGAAGCGGAGAGGACCGTTAACTGTTGATGCAACTCTGCAAATAAAGATGAATAATCACCGTATGGCAGCCATCTTTCTTGCAGGAGTGCATGGAGTGTCCCATCTCGCATCGCGTCAGAACGTCCTGGTTATAGCCATAGTTTAGCAGTATGAAAGGATTGCCATCGTATGATCCGAACCACTCGCTTGTCTTACCTTTGTTTTCGTAGATGTCTATCCACCCATTATTTATGCTTTATCAACAGTTTCTATATAGTCGTTTCCGAGTACAGAAAGCGCTGTTTTCATAGTTCCCCATTGCTTCATCAAAGCTTATCTTATTGTTAGGAACATCGATCAAAGGGGTGTGTAAATATCGTACATTCCAGTTCATTTACACCCAAAAATTTTCTTTATGTATTTCAGTATACTGTGTAATAATAGGTATCTATGTACAACTGAAATCAAGTTATCGTGTCTCAATTAGGAATATCAGACCGTAAAGTTCAGCTTGCCTTGCAGATTCATAGTTACGGATACTGCCTTGAGGCAGTCTGATTTTTACATTTGGTGTTATATATAGCAGTACAGTATTTATATGGTCTTTATACTGCTTGTATACTGCCTCAAATGCGTTTTTCCTGAGCGTTCTATCGCTTGATTCCATGGTATATAGTTTCCGTGAGTTAGCTTCAAAGCCTGTCCCTCTCCAAAAATCTCACCCTGAAGCCTGGTATTCGCATCGTTAAGCATGGAGAAAATCGTTGCAGGTGTAACCGCGCTTTTAATTTTGCGAGTATACCTTCCTCTTCAGCAGGATAGAAACATGTTTTTTCACAATGGTAGTATTTTTAGGTGAACCTGTAAAAGGAGGTCTTTGCTCTAAGAATCCAAGAATGTATTTCCTTCGGATGCCGAGAAGCCCAGGAGTGAAGTAGCTCATCTTTAAACTTCTGCCAGTGTCATGCCTCTACCGGAATAGCTCAGTATTTGCTGTTTGTATTGTTCATCCGCTTGATCTTTGCAGCATCACAAGAGCAATCTATGCTATCAATATCACGGAAGGTTGATAGAAGGAAAGGCCGGAACTTGTTACATTACCTTGATATTTTGTGAATTTATCAGCCACCCAGCCTTCTTTGTAGTCATCTTCCCAAAGCTCATCGTCATACACAGTGCCCAATCCCATTTACTAAGATCTCATTTCAGACCTGTCTTTGACTTTTGCGTTCCATATTCTCTGCTGTAGTATAACACGGCACACGTATCACACTCAGAAAGGATTAACATAAATGGACAATAGACCGACAGGTTTTGATTCAGAGTTGGCAAAAAAAAAAACGACCATTCCGCATAATGAGAAGTACCAAATGAGAGCATTATCTTTTGGAGATGGTGCGACGCCATATGGTTCCAAGTCAGCAAAGACAATAAAGACAGTTCACACTTCAGATAGGTGAATTTCAAAATAACGATGCTGCAGATGATTGTCATAGCCTGTAACATTTTGTTAGTTCAACAGCTCTAGAGCTGTTGAGAGACTTATCCTGATATTCCTATCGTTGGTTGCATCACCCCAACAGCAAAAGAAGTTGGTCAAGATATGTGATGGCGATACAGGATAGAAGAAGGCAACAAAGGCGACAGTTAAATCAGGAGTGTAAGGAGGACAAGATTAAGTCACAAACGAGGAGCTTTTATAGAATCCATAGCGTGCCCGGCGCTGGTACCTTGATAAGGTGGAATTATCGACAATGAGATAATGGATTCAACTTTTGGCATGTCTTGATGACTTACAAGGAAAACGATATCAATACTTTGATTTTGGGCTGTACTATCATCCGCTGATATCCAAAATCTCAAGAGACTTTATCCTAATATCAAGATATTCAGTTCGTCGTTGAGGTTACAGCAATGATGGAGCTGATATTGCAGATATGCTCAAAAACGAGAATGCAAAGAGCATTTTATGTGCGACCTTTCAGAACTTCGTAAATATGATTGAGAGAATATTAGGCGAGATAGCGACGAATCAATATTGTTTAAGAACTTAGATATAACTCCACTTGATTGTGGTTAAGGAGAAAAGGAGGGAAAAATGACTAAAGAAGAACTTTTGGAACTTGTAGATATAGAGACTGGCGAGGATTTACGTATTTTGAGAACTTTACAACTCACTGGAAGTGGATGAATACTTGACGAAGAAGACATCGGTATGTCTTTAGGAACTTGACTGTATTACATTTTCTGAGCTACAGAGTTACTTTTATGATGTAATGGAGAATCTTCCGACAATGCTATAGATATTTATAATAATTATGGAGGTTAAGAGAAACATTGTTTCAATTTCACCGCAATTGCAGGGTGGAGGAGCAAAGTCACAAGCTTTTGTAGAGATATATAACTTCCGCAATTGGTACTGATGCACAGTCGCTATGCTACAGATCCTGTAGTGGTAAAGAGAATTCGATTAGCACAGAGATGGCATACGAAACAAGCTGGCTGGACAATCAAAACAGACTGGGTGTTTGATTTTTCATTGTGACCAGCTTGAAATCAGTTAAATATATATCAAATGTAGGAGAATCTCATGAGTTTTATATCACCGGATTTATGTTCATTGGAGCGGTTATGGAGTTGGATTTGGTTTCAGGAAGGAAGTACAGCACTTTGGCATTTGGAGAACAGGCATATTTCGGTAGCTATTGGAGGCTTTTCTTTCAGGTAGCTGTGTAGGGCTCTTTAAGGACTCATATATAAATCAAAAAAGAAACGACAGGACAGTAAGATAATCATTCCATTCGAAAGTAAGTTTTTAGAAACCTTAGGAAATATAGTTTCCATCTGTTTTCCCGCTGCAATTTCTATGTCGGCAGGCGGATCACTTTTGAATCAGCTATTTGGAATTCATAGAGCGGTGCAGTAACAATAGTACTTACTGTTTTTTTTATAGGAGATTTTGAGAGAACTTGTGTGTATTCAAATACATAATGCCAATTCTTCTGTATGGTTGTGGCTTTGAGTTTTACAGGGATTTAGCTACGAAACCCAGCGAATCTAAACATAGAGACCGTTTACCCTTGATGAGCCTATCTTGGCCCACCAGGTAGCTATTATGTTCTATATAATGTCATGGCAACGATTCCATTGTTTCACAGTCAGCCCTCAGGGCAAGAGCAAGAAGCATGCTTTGATGGAAGTTTATGGGAGGATCCTTTCTTGCACTTCTAGGTGTTGGTGGCTGATATTTGGTGTTGACAGACCCTAAGCTTGGACAAGTCCGATCTTCCCATTAGCATTTTAAGGCAAGATTGCAATCATGGCTCAGCTTTGATTTCAATTGCTTGATGATTGCAATTATGCAGCTGCAACTTCGTTCTATGGATTATACTCTAGAATCAACATCAAAGGTGTTAACAAGGTTAATATCGCTATGGTACTTAAAAATTATTGCTTGCGTAAATTGCTGATTCAAATTCCTTGTAGCTATAAGTATCCTAATATTATCGGTTTTATTATAAGTAACATAACAATTAACTTTTAGGTATTTATATAGCAAAGAAGAAGAAGTATGCTTAATATGCAGAACTTGATCATTATGAAGAATTTGTGTATTACGATAGATTTTCCATGCCGGATGGAATTGCCAGAGTGACTGCTGGAAGTGGAGGAGAAGCATATCTCATAGATTAAAGGAAAGACAGCTCTGTATGATTGTGGCATGGCGACAACGAGCTTTAGCAATATAAGTAAAAAGCTTGACGAATGGGGCTACATAAGCTCGATTACGCTTTGCTTTCTCATACTATTATGACCATATTGGAGCGCTTCCTTTATGTGATTAAGGCTTATCCAAATATTAAAGTTATTGCAGCACCTTGATATAGAGAAGTTTCCTAAGCGAAGGAGCAAAGAAAACCATAAGAGGTTTATGAGCAGCAAGAGATGACTATAAGCGAGTACCAAAAATCCAGGAAATTTAGTTTCAATTCTTAGAGTTGATATAGCAGCATCCGATATGCAGATATAAAACTGGCAAAAACGGTCAGAGTCGTTTTACCCGGGTCATACGGATTGTTCTGTCGCATATCTCATTTGCCGGACAGCATTATGTTTTTATCTGAGACAACAGGCGTTCTTAGGGACCAGAATATCTAACTACTGCAATCCTAAGGACTATAATCAGTCGATTGAATCACACAATGCACAGAGTTGAAGACTTGATAGGAAGCTACTTTGGAATAATACCTGAGTATTAGCAACGATAGATATTACGATTTATTTCTTGAGACCGCTGAAAAGGAAAAGAAACTATAGTGAGCCCTCATAAAGGGGCAGCTTTGATGAACTATTAGAGGCTACAAGGATAAGAACTGGACTGTTGCTAGAGCAAGGTTCGTTACAAGGAGGCATTTTTAGAAAACAAATATATAATACACACCTTGTAGAGAAATTTAGACAGAAGGAGAATTAATTTGATAAGATAAGGAAAGCAACTGCGGAATAACACTGGTAACTAGAATACATACCATGTTGAGTCTGCTGCAGTAGGAATATGGGTTAATCAGTTTGAGGAAATAGCTACATTCAGGTGTTTCATTTTACAGAGCATATGATGTTTAAGGGCACTGACAGAAGTGCCAAGGAGATTAAGTCAGATATAGATAAGCTAGTGGCTAGATAAATGTATTTACAGGGTGAGGCTGGCTTGTTATCAAGGCAAACTATGAAAACAACCTGCTACAGCTGATGTCCTTGTTGAGTGATAACTTCTTCGTTTTGATATGAGGACAGGAGAATTTCTGTATGAAGAGATAAAATGACAAGCGAGGCAACCAGATGATTCTAAGTTATAGATGAGGGACTTATCTTGTCTTTGAGATTAAGCCTGGAATTCAACACTTGCACCCCATCATCGCTTAAGAGAATTAAGCAAGCAATGTGATGCAATATGTTAGAGACAAGTACACACTCCTGATAGAATAAGCTACCAGTGGCTGGTAAATTTGATGAGTGAAAGGTCAGAGACTTTGAAAATGCATTTGTTTCGTGCAGAAAACAAGTCTACACAGAGAAAAGTAGAATACAAAGCACAGATCTATAAAGAAAGACATTGAGCAAAGTCATATGCTCGGCAACAGTCAATTTCACCATACATAGATCACCTAACTTTCAATTTTGTTAATTCCTTTGGTGGGCGCATGAGCTCAAGGTTTAAATGTTAGAGAGCAAAAAGGCCTTGCTTATTCAGTTTATGCTACAAATTCAAGCTTGAGCAGTGACGGCGTGTTTGGTAATTTATGCCGGAGTTGGACAAGAAAATCTAACGCGAGCAGTTTAGCAATCAAAGAAGAACTAGATAAGCTTATGGATGGTGGGCTCACTAGTGAAGAACTAGAATTTCTAAGAGAGCAGCTTAAGGTCAGCTACATCTTCTTCCCAGGAAAGCAGTCTCGGCAGAATGTTTAAAACGGAAAAATCAGTTACTTTTGGGTAGAACCAGAGCAGGATGAGAATTGCATCTTTTGGATAGCAAGCTACGATGACATAATGAGGGCGAAAGAGCTGGTCAAGTGATTTTCACAGACAGCATGGCACCTTGCTCAAATAAAAAGAGTTGATGTAAGAAGATACTGATGGGTGAACCGAATATGCAGTGCATCAAGATAGCTTTCAGCAAACTGCAGGAAGACATTCCCTATATATGGCAACGTCACAGTCAGCAGGCTCTGGATCTTCCTGCATACTTCGCCTCGAAGGAAGCAGTAGAATGTGAAAGGGAAAGAGAATGCTTGTTCCAACAGGCATATTCATAGAGCTACCGTGTGGATATGAGGCTCAGGCACCGCGCAAGGTCTGACTCGCAAATCAAAACGGAATAGGCCTTGTAAAACGGAATCGACCAAAGTGATGCGGACTATCGCGGTGAACCAAGGTACCTATGATTTTCACCTGGGGTGATGAAGATTTTACTACAAATGATGGAGATAGGATTGCCCAAGTTGTAATTGCAAAGCACTTAAGAGCAGAGTTTGA
>BNJU01001424.1_pt1 | contig 164008 bp, 241 predicted proteins | sample 8539281 | NCBI WGS metagenome assembly BNJU01 (sample SAMD00202456, study PRJDB9452) | human saliva metagenome | isolation source: human saliva | place: Japan | reverse complement strand
GTTATTACGTATTGCTAAAGGAAATTGTTCTTTCGGCGAAATGGAAGGTTTCATTAGACCAGTTAGTCAGTGCCAGCAAGCTGAATGCTACCACATACGCTTGAGTGCTTTCCAACAGCACGACGGTGTCGTCGATAGCGCCATTTCGGGTTTCCGACCAGCGTCTGCATGATAGGCCTCGAATTTCGGCTTCATAGTGTGGATGTTGTTTGACGGCCCGGCAATGCTCTCTGTCCAAGGTCGCTCCATCTTGTCGTTCGTTCCATTCTTCGCTATTACATACCTCCGTTAAAATCGTTCCATTTCCCACTTCGTCGTTGAAAATTTTGCGGTATAAATGACGTGGGTTCCAATCTATCAGCACACCGCTCAAGTCAAAGACGATAGTATCGATATGTTGTGTATTGTTCATGTTTGTCTCCTTTTGAGCACTTAGACTTTATAGCCTAATATATGCAAGGCACGCGTTGGGAAACGCGCGCCACTGGCACGTGCAAAATGTGGTTGTTTTTACAACGTTTCTAATTAAACAACACGAACGCCCAGGTGATTGCGACGATAACTACGCAGCAAATACCGTCGCAGAACCTTGATCTTTGGCGCACCGGAGAGTTTCGTGGCGCTTCGAGTGCCGATACGATCCACTACGGCCCGATGGCACTGTTGAGAGTTCTCGACCAATACAGCAACACGGAACCGATCATCAGCGCTCAATGGCATCATCGCCCGGCCATGAGCCGTGGAATCATGAAAAAGGCGCAGAAAAGCTCAGTGGCGAAAAAGCGGTTTTCATCATTTGACCGCACTTTTTAAGCCTCTATGGAATATTGAGTGGATTTAAATTAATGGGTTTGAGCCCTTGTTGTTTTGTCCATGGGTTTTCCTCGTTTATTTATTGTTATTAGAGATGTTTTGGCTTCTAATGACATCATCCAGTTTTTCCAACGGGACAGAATTTACTCAACATTTCCACGTTGTTCAGCTCAATTTGCATGTCGATGTTTGCCACTGGCGCTTCGTATCCGTACGGGAAGCACGCTGAGTACATTGATTTTGTCGTTTGCCAGCACGGTGGTGATGTCGCGTAATAAACCGTTACGATCTGACGCCACAATGCGAATGTTGAGATGGGAAGCCGTTAGAATAATTATCGCCCCAACGGGATTCTACTACGCGTTCTGGTGAACGCTTTGCGCTCAAGGGAATTGCTCGCAATCACAACGGTGAATGGAAATGCCACGTCCCATGGTGATGTAACCCACAATGCTGTCGCCCGGAATCGGCTGGTGCCAGCGCAATATGGTGCATCGTTACCAACGCCTTCGACGATAACGCACCCTTTTGCGTTCCGTGTTGAGCGTTAGCCGTACTTTGGTGCTGACGTGACGCAAGATTTCTTCATCCACTTCCTGCGCGGAAATTTTGATGAATTTGTTTTGCAGGAAGTTGATTAACGGCCCGATACGAATATCACCGCCGCCAATGCCCGCGTATAAATCATCGAGATAGGTTGTAACGCGGTAAAAGCTTGTTGTTCCACTTGTTTTAAGCTGATGCCCAAGCGGTTGATTTCACTTTCCCAACAATTCTTTTGCCAGCCGGATGTATCACGATCTTGTTTTTGAACCAGGCATGAATTTTTGGCACGGGCTTGCCGTGTGGGTAAAGCCGAGGTTCGGATTCAGCCAGTCGCGACTCGGGTTCGGGTTTTTCTGGGTGATGATATCTACCTGATCGCCCATTTGGAGCTGATAGGTGAACGGCACATCGCGTCCGCTCTGCTTTCGCACCGATACAACGGTGCCGATTTCACTGTGAATAGCGTAGGCGAAAATCGAGTGGTGTGGGCCTGTTGGCAGATCCACGACTCTCGCCTTTCAGCGTAAAGACATACACGCGATCGTCGAACACTTGGTCGCGTAATTCGCCATAACGTCGCCGGAGTCGGTGTATCGTCTTGCCACGCCAAGAGTTTGCGTAGCCAGGCGATTTTTTCTTCGCCGTTGCATGACCGGCGCTGGCGCCTTCTTTGTATTTCCAGTGCGCGCATACACCAAGTTCGGCATCATCGTGCATTTGTTGGGTACAATTTGCACTTCATCGGCTTCGTCGCCTTACCCAACACCACGGTGTGAATGGATTGGCAGCCATTCGGTTTTGGATTGGCAACATAATCGTCGAATTCTTTTGGTAGATGTTTGAAATGGGTGTGTACAATGCCAAGTGCGGTATAACAATCTTGCAATTTTTGCACGACGATGCGCACCGCACGGACGTCATATAAGCTCACTGAACTCTATGCTCTGCATTTTTCGCCAAATGCTGTAAATGTGTTTCGGGCGACCGTACACTTCGACTTGAGGGATATTTTCTTGTAACTAACTGGAAAGTTCGGCGACAAAATCGGCGATGTATTGTTCGCGGTCAAGACGACGTTCTTTAATAATTTGGCGATGGCGCGATATTGTTCCGGGGCGAGATAACGGAGACAGTAATCTTCCAGTTCCCATTTGAGCTGTCCGATGCCCAAGTGGTTGGCAAGCGGGGCGTAAATATTGGCACATTCTTTAAGCTATGAGGACGCGTTCTTCTTCCGTGTAATCGGCATCACGCAGAAAGGCGATACGCTCCGCTAATTTGATAATCACACAGCGGAAATCATCCACCATGGCGAGCAACATATCGGCGCACGTTATCCACCTGCAAGCTGCTGCAGAATGGGTGATGTTGAGTTGGCGGATATTATCCATTTCGATAACGCTCGCGTACGGTTTGCTGATATTCGCACCGGAAATCTTCTTCAATTTGGGCTAAATCCACCAGTTGATCGCGGACAATAGGGAAAAGCATGGCGGTGAACAAGCTATCGGCATCCATGTTTAAGCTGTTGAGGATTTCCACCATTTCCACGCCGAACGTCAGCAAATGGGCTTCTTCCTGCTGATGTTCGGCTCGCAAGGCGATTTTCTGTTGCGAATAACGCCACGCCGTCATTAAGTTGGCTGACATTTTCGCCACATTTGGGTTAGCGCACCATTTTCAATCTCAAAATCTTAGGGATTTGATAAACGAGGATCCTCTCACAGCGACCATAATGAACTTTATCTTTTCGAACAAACTTATCGACCCAAATGACCGGTTTGTGGGAACATATCGATCATGGCGACTTTATCCAATTGATAGCCTGCGTCACGCAAGATTTCCGTATCTCTCACGAGTGTTGCAGGATTGCAAGAAACATACAGGATGCTTTCAGCCTGTAATTGACAGAGTGCATTTAAAGCAAATGCGCCCTCTGTGCGTGGTGGATCGAGCAAAATCTTTATTGAAGGGTTGGCTCGCCCACGGCCGATTGATAAAAGGGTTTATCTAAATCCGTCCGGTAAAATTGGACATTATGACAACCGGTTTCGTTCGGCATTGGCGCGGCTTTTTCCACCATCGCAGAAACGCTTTCTTCAATGCCTACCGCACTTTTACTTTGCGACTCAGCGGTGCAGGTGAAGCTGTCCCAGCTACCAGCGAATAAATCAACACATCGATCCTGTGGATTAAGCTCCAACCAGTCTAACGCCGTTGCGATCATTTGACGGTTTAATTGTGCATTAATTTGAAATGAAATCGCGAATATCAAATTGCAAAGGTAAGGTCATCGTCCAAGCGGTAAAAAGGCTGTTCACCTTGCTCAATGTACCAATGCTGTCATGTTCTCTGTACAACACATGAGTTGGTGTTGTTCGGCAAACCGTAATAATAAAGTGCGGTCGATTTCAGTAATGTTTTTACATGGCGTAACAATACGGCGATGCCATTGTCTGTCACCAAGTTCAATATGCCCCAGTTGTTGTGGTGTTGTCCATTGCTCGAAAAGTGCGGTCAGTTTTGGCAATAAATCATTCAGCGGCTTGTTCCAGCACCAAGCAATGTTCAATCGGAATAATTTTGCTGTGAATTTTTACGCCGTAAGCCGATATTCAGTTTACGGATTTTTACTGTCCAACACTGTAAGCGTACCCGACGGCGGTAATGCCAAGGTTCGCCTTGCAATAACGGCATGAAATGAATGGGCTCCGGCTGTAAACGGATAAGCGTTGAACCAATGCAGTTTGCTTGGCAGAACGTTGTAATTCAATGGGAATGTGTTGATTTTTGGCACCCCCGCATTGTTCAAAACAAACGCATGGCGGTGTTTGGCGTCTGCGGACTTGGCGTAAATACGCTGCGCTACACCTTGACCATATTGGCGTTTTTCTTCCAATACGCGAACTTCTACGCTTTCGCGGCAAGGCGTTTTCAATAAACCAGGTTTGCCGTTGATTTTAGCACGCCTAACCCTTTGATAATCTAAATCAAGAATATGTGCGATGAAATTTTGCGGTCTTTTTCTTTGGTTTGTTTTCGCTGTAAAGTAATGCCATGTTATTTTTGAATATAAGCTGTGTTGGGTGAATAATTCTCGGCTTTTTCAACGGTTTGTCGCCCAAATACGGTTTTAATGCAATACGCGTGAAGCGTTTAGATGCCGATAACACGGCAGGATCATCAAACTAGGTTTGCTCGAATGCCAATAATTCCTGCCCGTAAAAGGTTAAATTATCTTTGATTAAGGAAGCGATAAAGCCTTTTTCTTCACGGTAACGATAGGTCATGTCCGCTTCCACGGGGTTGCAGAGCCGGCACAATGAGTGAAATCAATGCCATAGCCTAAGGTGCGCAAGAGTTGAAACTCAAAGGTGCGTAGCGCAGGCTCCACGTGGGTTTGTGGATACGGCTAATTGCGTTAAACATTGCAAATACTGTTGGAACAATTGCGGATAGGCTGTTTCCGGGTTCCAATACGCGACAAACGAGTTCGTTTAAATAAAAAGCCGCTGTATAAGGCAACATTTTGTAGACGGGCAAGGCAATGGCGGCGGGTTCTGCTTTGGTGAGAATTTCAGATCACCACGACCGCTCCAACGTAGCAGTAAAGGGCGTAAAGGGTTGTAACACGCCTTTTAGCACGGAGCGCTTTGCCCGTGCGCCTTTTGCCAATACGCTGATACGCCCGAAATCTTCTGTTAGTAGAATCTACCAATAAAGCTGGTTTCGCTGTAAGATTTGCGATGTAGTACGAAACCGCGTTGCCAATTTTTCGATGATGTCGCCCTTTCGTCGATAAAAACCGGTGCTTATTTTTAGCAGATTTCCCACCGCACTTTGTGGATCAGGGGGATTTTCGTAGAAAAAGAAAATGGGAGGACGACATGGCTGACACAAAATGTGGAAAGAACACTCAAGCTAAGATCGAGACCTCGTTTTTCACAAGCCGACGATCGCCAGCCTGATATAGCCCTTTTAAAAGCGATATTCCGTCCATTGATAATACTCACTGTCGGCTTTCACAATACCGCCGTAGTTTTGCCATTCCGGGATGGTTTGGCGTATCGAAGACATTGGGCTTCCAACGCAACACCACTGTAATCGGCATATTGTGCTACCATGTCGAGTGGGCGTACCGGCGAGGTAATTGCCGGTGTAAACCTGTAATGCCGCTATGTGAAGTCAACACTTCCAAATGCAAATCGTTATTTGGTGAACTCAGCAAACACACAGGTTTTTGCCAGGCTTTTGTTGACGATAAAAAGAATGATCGTAGCCTTTGGTGGCAAGCTGTTCACCTTGCGCATAAAATCCTGTTGAATCGGCTTGGCAACGCGAAAATCAAAAACTGGTGCCGGCAACGTGTTTTTAACGGCGAATTAGGGAATCCTTTCACTATCTACCGGCAAATAGAAATCTGCATTCAAGCGCAAGCGGTGATGACGAACATCTGTCCCCTGCTCAGCGTTTTCTAAATTGAAATAAGCGATGTTAGTTAAATTCAATGCCGTATCCTGATCGCTTTTCCTGTATACTCAATTTTGACTGAATTTTTCTTCTGTTAATGTGTAAGTGACCGTCACATCCACATTGCCGGAAAGCCTTGATCGCCATCGGCGGAATGCAAGGAAAAACATACGAAATTTTTCACCGCACTTTTCTAATGCCCAACGGCGTTTATCAAAGCCGTTCACACCGCCGTGAAGTTGATGCTTTTCTTGATTGGCGGTTAAAGTCACAATTTTATCATTAAGCGGAAATTGCGCATTTGCAATGCGGTTGGCACAACGTCACAACACTCGTCCCTAAATAGGCTTGCTAGACCGGATACGCTTCCAATTTACAACCCAGCAAGACTTCACGCAATTCTCCGTTGACCGGCACGCGACAAGACGTCCACGTTGCACCCAATCGAGTAGAAATTGCACGCGCATTCCCTGTGCATTTTTGCAACGTGAAAAAGCTGAAACGGCAAGCCGTCCGGCGCAGAGCCTGGGCATGTATTGTCTCTAGCATACTGCACTCCTGTGAAGCCGTGCAAACATAAAAGTCTTCTTTCAAGCCCTGTTTGTTTTTCGTAATTGTCTCGCCACGATTTTACGTACGGCTTCTACTTTATCGTGTGGCGCAAGAGCAACGATACAACCGCCGAAACCACCTCCGGTCATGCGTGCACCACCCTGTTTACCAATGACCAACTGCGCCAATTCCACTAAATAATCAATTTGTGGCTACAGTATTTCAAAATCATCGCGCATAGAATCGTGTGACTGCCCCATTAATTCGCCAAGACGGGTTAAGTCGTTATGTTTCAAGGCCTCTACCGCGTCTAACACCCGTTGATTTTTCCCTGTGACTACATGGCGGGCGCGTTTTGCGACCAGCGGATCAAGTGCGGTCAATTCTGCTTCTTTTTCTTTAAACTGTGCCACAGACACATCACGCAAGGCTTTCACGCCGAAAATTCTGCCGCGACGTTCACATTGCTGACGGCGGGTGTTGTATTCGCCGGTGACTAAAATCATGCGGTACGTTAGAGTTCACAATAATCACCGCCACATCTCGGGCACTGGCGTTGGTTGGGTTTCTAGACTACGGCAGTCAATCATCAATAAATGATCTTGTTGTCCGAGCGCGCAGAAATCAGCTGATCCATATTGCCACAGTTGGCACCAACAATTTGTTTTCGCTTTTTGCCCGATAAGCGCAATCTCCGTATGGTTTTAAAAGGCAAATCGCTCAGTTTCTGACAAAATTTTCCTGTTGCCACTTCTAACGCAGAGAAGAACTCAAACCGGAAGAATGAGGTACGTTACCGGAAATCACTCAAATCCGCCTTTGTTTAAAAATCAGGACAACGCTCCTGAATGAATTTCACGCCACGCACATGCACATTCCTTTGCCCATTTTTGTTCACTTTGTGGGATGTCTTTGTCTCAGTGAAAATTCATCGACAAATCCAAATCAGCGGCAGACACATCTCCAAAACACGATCGTTGCGTTTCGCGCCGGCAATCGCCGTGCCATAGTTAATGGCGCATGGCATCGCAAAGCCGTCGTTGTAGTCGGTATGTTCGCCGATGATATTAACGCGACTGGAGCATACACGGTCAACTCCAGGTTGTTGATTATATTTTTGGTGAAATGTGTTGGGATTTTTGGATTGGGGCTCGTTATTTTCTCTTTATCATATCTTCAACCACTCCCCTTTGTAAAGAGGATGGGGGAGATTTAATTGTGATATTTAAATTTGCGTGCAGGTTGTATAGCTCTGCCACAAACGTTTGCGTTTGAACGTTGTTAGCAACGGCACGAAGTGCGGGTCAGGCGAGACCTTCTCCCTTTTGCTAAAGAGACAAATTGCATATATTTCAGTTTTATAGTGAATTTCACTCAACCCACGCAGTCTCTTTCTGTCGCTTGTTCTGCCGTTAAATCACGTTGGCTTTCGCCGAGCATTTCATAGCTCACCATAAACTTACGCACGGTAGCAGAACGCAAAAAGTATGGATAGAAATGAGCATGTAGTTGCCAATGGTCGTTTTCTGCGCCGTTAAACGCAGCCGTGGAACCCCATGGAATACGGGAAAGAAGTTTCAACAGTTGTCGTATTTAGTGGTGAGTTTTCATCACCGCCAAATCTTTTCTCGCTTGAGCATCACTTAATTCCGTCAAACGTTTAACATGTACTTTTTGGTAACAACAGCGTTTCAAACGGCCAAACCGCCCAATACGGCACCACAGCAACCCAATGCTCTGTCTCCACAACGATACGTTCTTTGCGTTCCAATTTCCTGTTGGGACGTAATCCATCAACAGCACAGAACCGTGTTTCATAATATTGACGTTGTGTCTTATCTTCCCGCCACTCATTCGGTAGTTGTTGGCCCAAATTTGTCCGTGCGGATGCGGGTTAGAACAGCCCATTGCCGCCTTTGTTTTCAAAGATTTGCACCATTGGTCTTTTTGACCGGAGTTCATGGAGTTGTTTCTTGCTGAGACTTTAATGACCCTTCGATCCTATGCGGTCAATAATGGTAACGTTTTACCGTGATCAGGCGAAAAACAAATGACACGACTTTCACCACGAGCCAGGAACTTTGGAATAACGGATTGTCGTTATTTTGCGGTGCCGGTGTGCTTCTAACAGCGCGGAGAAGTCATTTTTAAACACATAAGGTTTGTGGATAATCGATTTAGCTCACCGGTAATGCGTTTATTACGCGGGCAAAGATAACAATTCGGATCGTGACTTGGCTTTTGTTCTTCATTGACTTTTCTTGTTGTCCTTGCCATGGACGTCTAGCGATGAGGAGAAAGACTAAAACCCATTGGTCGGTTATAGTTATATCTGCGATGCGGGTGATCGGTAGGTTCAAAAACAGCTGTCATAATACGCCCTATATCTGCTTCTATGCTGTCTTCTTTATTTATGAAAACGATTACAAAAATATGACATAAAATAGCATATTTCACAAATTAAACTGTTATCAAGATCACAAAAATGCATTTCTATTTATTTAAGCTATAAAGCGATCAGAAAAACTGTGACAGAAACGACACTTTTAAAAGTAAAACGTTTCCAAAAAGTCTCCGATTATGATTCCTTCGGTCATTTTTCACATATGAAGGGATATCTATGGTCACTATTCGAGATGTTGCTAAACAGGCTGGCGTTTCTGTCGCGACAGTATCTAGGGTGTTAAATAATCACCCCTGCTGCGAAAGAACACCCGTGCCGCTGTACTGAATGCGATTGAGCAATTAGGCTACCGTCCGAATGCCAATGCGCAGGCGTTGGCTTCTGCAGAGTTCGGATACATTAGGGGTTGTGGTGACCGATGTAACGGATGCTATGCGATTTTAGTAAAGCGGTAGATCACGTTGCCATGGAACATGGCAAAAATATTTTGATCGGTAGCGGGTACCACCAAGCGGAAAAAGAGAAAAGAAGCTTATTGATATCTCACTGCGTAAACGTTGCCATTGTTTGGTCGTGCATTCCAAAGCGTTAGATGATCAAACTTTAGCAGATTATTTAGAAAGTGTGCCGGGCATGGTGATTATCAACCGCTGTATTAAAGGTTGTGAATCCCGTTGTGTCGGCTTGGATAATCAAAAAGGCACCTATATTGCGATCAATCACGCTGATTAACGCAGGGCATCGCCATATCGGTTATATTGGTTCGAACCATAGAATTAACGACGAAGCTGAGCGTAAACAAGGTTATTTGAATGCGCTTACAGAACAGGGGGATCCCCATTGTCGAAAATGCCATTGTGCATAGCACACGGATTTTGAGGGCGGGAGGAGGCCATGATTAACTTATTGAGTTATAACGATAATTTAACAGCAGTCGTTGCCTACAATGATTCCATGGCGGCAGGTGCGCTATCTGTCCTTAATGAAAACAATATTAACGTGCCGAAACAATTTCTCTATTATTGGTTTTGATGATATGCCGATTGCACGTTATTTGGTGCCAAAACTTACAACCATTCGTTATCCCATTGATCTTATGGCAAATTATGCCGCAAAACTGGCGTTAGCTTGGTGGATAAAAGCTTGTCTCATGCCTATTAATCCGCAATTTAATCCAACATTAGTCAGACGTTTTTCAGTAGCAAATAGAGAAGCACGGGAAAAATAGGATTAAAACTGCATTATTTTTAAGCTGAAAAGATGTAATCGTTTTTCATAAATGTGAATATGATCACATTCTTTCCCCAAAAAACAAGGTATCCTTACCGCCAATTACCCTGAGTAGCGATTGCAGTGTAAAAAGGTAAGATGATTGATAATAATGCTTTTAATGAATTATCACTGAAACAAAGCCCTCTTATTATTTATACCCACAATGAATGGAGAACATGCATTATGAAAAAACCGTATTAAGTGCAGTTGCTTTTAGCCGTAGCTCGGTGCCGGCATCAGTGCATGACAAGCAGAAACCCGTATCGGTGTGACAATCTATAAATATGACGACAACTTTATGTCTTTGATGCGTAAAAGAAATTCAAAAAGACGCAGATCAATTAAAAAGACGTGAAATTATTAATGAATGACTCTCAAAACGCACAGTCTATTCAAAACGACCAAGTTGACGTATTACTTTTCAAAAAGGCGTAAAAGCGTTAGCGATCAACTTAGTTGACCCATCTGTCTGCACCAACCATCATTGGTAAAGCAAAACCGGACAATATTCCTGTTGTGTTCTTCAATAAAGACCCGGGTGCAAAAAGCAATCGCTTCTTATGATAACGCTTACTTTGTTGGTACCGATCCGAAAGAATCCGGTATTATCCAAGGTGACTTAATTGCCAAACAATGGAAAGCCATGCCGGCATTAGACTTAAACAAAGACGGTAAAATCCAATACGTTTTTATTGAAAGGCGAACTGGTCACCCGGATGCAGAAGCACGTACCAAATATGTGATTGAACAATTAAATGCACAAGGTATCCAAACCGAACAACTCTTCATTGATACCGGTATGTGGGATGCAGACCTTAGCGAAAGATAAAGTGGATGCCTGGTTGTCCAGCTCTAAAGCAAATGACATCGAAGTGATCATTTCTAACAACGACGGTATGGCATTAGGTGCATTAGAAGCGACTAAAAGCACATGGTAAAAAAATTACCAATCTTCGGTGTTGACGCCCTACCTGAAAGCATTACAACTGATCAAGAAAGGTGAACTTGCCGGTACCGTATTAAATGACGGTGTAAAACCAAGGTAAAGCCGTTGTTGAGTTATCGAATAACTTAGCGAACGGCAAACCGGCAACTGAAGGCACCAAATGGGAACTTAAAGACCGTGTGGTACGTGTTCCTTATGTGGGCGTAGATAAAGATAACTCATCTGAATTCTTAAAATAAATTTGTTTATAATGTGACGGGGAAGCGTAGGACAACACTTATGTCCTTCCCTTTATTTATGAGGTTGGATATGACAGAACAAATTCACAGTCAAAGCGGAAGCCAAAATGGCGAAGTCCTGCTTACCATGACTAATGTCAGCAAGTCCTTTCCGGGCGTAAAAGCCTTAGATCACGCAAACTTAAGCGTCCGTTCGCATTCTGTACACGCATTGATGGGGGAAAACGGTGCGGTAAATCCACGTTGTTAAAATGCTTGTTCGGCATTTACGCTAAAGACGAAGGTGAAATCTTGTTTTTAGGCAAACCCGTGAATTTTAAAAACCTCAAAAGAAGCTTTTAGAAAACGGCATTTCCATGGTGCACCAAGAACTTAACCTTGTGCGCCAAACCAGCGTCATGGATAACCTGTGGCTGGGTCGTTACCCGCTGAAAAGGGCCTTTTGTGGATCACGCGAAATGTACCGTGATACCAAAGCGATTTTTTTGATGAATTGACATTGATGTTGATCCAAGAGAAAAAGTCGCCAAACTTTCTGTTTCACAAATGCAGATGATCGAAATCGCGAAAGCGTTTTTCACAACGCAAAAATTGTGATTATGGATGAACCGACATCCTCACTTTCCGAAAAAAAGAAGTAGAACATCTGTTTAAAATTATTCAAAAATTAAAAGATCGCACGGTGCGGTATTATTTACATTTCTCACAAAATGGACGAAATCTTCAAAATTTGTGATGAAATCACCATTTTACGCGATGGCAAATGGATTAACACCATCCCGGTAAAAGGCACAACCATGGATCAAATCGTGTCCATGATGGTGGGCCGTGAACTGACTCAACGTTTCCCGGAAAAACTAACGTTCCAAAAAGAAATCACCTTAGAAGTGGAAAACCTGACGGCGTTAAACCAACCTTCTATTCAAAAATGTGTCTTTCAATTTACGTAAAAGGGGAAATTTTTAGGGATTGCCGGTCTCGTTGGTGCGAAACGTACGGATATCGTGGAAGCCATTTTTGGTGTGCGTGAACTGAAAAGCGAGCACGATTAAACTCAACGGAAAAATAGTAAAAATCACACCGCACTTGAGAGCAATCAATAATGGTTTTGCGCTCGTGACCGAAGAGCGTCGTTCAACAGGGATTTACTCTAACTTAAGCATTGAGTTCAACTCGTTGATTTCCAACATGAAATCTTATTTAACCCCTTGGAAACTGCTCAGCAATAAGAAAATGAGCAGTGACACACAATGGGTCATTGATTCCATGAACGTCAAAAACGCCATCGCACAAAAACAACGATTGGCTCACTTTCCGGCGGTAACCAACAAAAAGTCATCATCGGTCGTTGGTTATTAACCCAACCAGAGATTCTGATGTTGGACGAACCGACCCGCGGGATCGATATCGGTGCAAAAATTTGAAATTTACCAATTAATTCAGGAACTGGCGAAAAAGGATAAAGGTATCATCATGATTTCTTCCGAAATGCCTGAACTCCTTTGGTAACCGACCGCATTCTCGTCATGAGTAACGTGTAAAGTTGCCGGTATCGTTGAAACTGCAAAAACCTCTCAAGAAGAAATTTTGCAACTTGTCAGCAAAATATTTATAAATAACAAAGGAACAAATTATGAGTGCCTTAGAAAAATAAATCATTCGATTTTCTAAAACAAAAATGCGATTTATTTTGTGTTGTTGATTTTACTTGGCATCATCATCGCACAAGATCCGACATTTCTTAACTTGGTCAACTTCAGTAACATTCTGACCCAATCCTCCGTGCGTTTAATCATCGCTCTTGGGGTTGCCGGCTTATTGGTCACACAAGGTACCGACTTGTCTGCCGGTCGTCAGGTTGGTCTTGTCTGCGGTAATCTCTGCAACCATCGTCGCAATCCATGGAAAACATGAACCGTGTTTTCCCTGACCTCGGTGAAATTCCAATTCCGGTAGTTATCCTTGCTGTTTGTGCGGTAGGTGCAGTCATCGGTTTAGTCAATGGTTTGGTTATCGCTTACTTAAACGTAACGCCGTTTATCGCCACCATGGGTACCATGATTATCGTTTACGGTTTTAACTCCCTTTATTACGATGCCGTGGGCGTTCCCCTATCGCCGGTTTCAGCGAAAAACTTCTCTGTTTTTGCTCAAGGCTTCATCCGTCTAGGTTCATTTAAACTCTCCTATATCACCATTTGTGCCGCCATCTGTGCTTTCTGTGTGTGGGTGATGTGGAATAAAACACGCTTTGGTAAAAACATTTTTGCTATTGGTGGTAACCCTGAAGCGGCAAAAGTTTCCGGTGTAAACGTGGCGCGCAACCTTGTTGTTATCTACGTGATTGCCGGTATGTTCTCATGCATTCGGTGGTATGTTAGATACCGGTCGTATCGGTTCTGCCACCAATAACCCTCGGTTTCATGTATGAATTGGATGCTATCGCAGCCTGCGTGGTAGGCGGTGTATCTTTCGCCGGTGGTGTGGGTACGGTTATCGGTGTGATTACCGGGGTAATCATCTTCACCGTAATTAACTATGGTTTGACGTATATCGGTGTAAACCCTTATTGGCAATACATCATCAAAGGTAGCATCATCATCCTGGCTGTGGCTATCGACTCCTTGAAATACGCGAAGAAAAATAATCTTCTCATTCATGAAACGTTAAAAACGCCATAAAAACGACCGCACTTTATATGTTATGGTTCGATGGCATAAAAAGAAACCCGATGTAATATCGGGTATCAGTTAATCTTTTACCAGCCCTAAATTGCCGATTTTTAATCCCTAAATGCCCCAATGCTACCGGAGAAATTTGTTCACTCAAATAAATGAACAATTCATCCAAATCGGTGAAATCTTTTTAATTTTTAATTTGGTCTTCCACTTTGCGGGTAAAAGGTATATGTTTGTTTCATTGCCGTCGATATGTGCTTCTAAGGTCACATAAATGGTTTCAAAAAGTGGCTTTTTCGCCCTTCTTCGCCCGGATCGTTGATTCTGACGTTCCATGTGTTGTTAAATAAAAATTTCTGTTTTCACTGTCATAATAACCTCATTCATATCAATACATTACCTAAACTTTACGAATAGAAAAAGCCCGATAATAAAATCTCTTATCATAGAAATCTTATTATCGGGCTTTTCGTAATAACGATTCGCGTGTTTCGCTTGACGTTGATAGTCGCCTTTTGCCTTTCTTATTTCGTTCAATGCGTTGGCGAAAGAGTTTATCGTGTAATAACGCTTGAATGGCATTCTCTTTAATCACACCGCGCTGATGCTGATAGGGTCATCGTTCCTTGCGAATGTTGAGGCGGGTGTCTGCAAGGCATGTTTTTGTTTTGCCATGATTTTTCCTCTTGTGAATGAAAATAGAATATGTTTTTAAAGGTTAAAAAAACGGCACACTATTATAGCGATTCCGCTGAAATGAAAAAGCCGTTGCATTTTGAAAGCGAAACGCGAAAACCCAATTTTTATTGGCATTTCACTGTCGCTTTTTGTACAGGTAGAATTAGCCCTTTTTATTACCCGCGATAGACTTTTTGAGAAAATTTATGAGTGCTACCCTCAAACATCGGCTTTGTCAGCCTTGGTTGTCCAAAAGAATTTAGTGGATTCAGAACGTATTCTGACGGAATTACGTTCCAACGGTTATAACATTATTCCGAGCTATGAAAACGCAGATTTAGTGATCGTGAATACCTGTGGTTTTATTGACAGCGCCGTACAAGAATCTTTAGAAGCCATTGGCGAAGCCTTTGGAAGAAAAACGGCAAAGTGATTGTGACCGGTCATGCCTTGGCGCGAAAAGAAGATCAAATTCGCCAAGTGCATCCTAAAGTGTTGGAAAGTTTCGGCCCTCACAGCTACGAAACCGTCATGGCGCAAGTGCATAAATACGTGCCAAAACCGGCCTATAACCCATATGAAAGTTTAATGCCGGCACAAGGTGTCAAACTTACGCCAAAACATTACGCCTATTTAAAAATTTCCGAAAGGTCGCGACCATCGTTGCACGTTCTGTATTATTCCATCCATGCGTGGTGATTTGGACAGCCGTCCGATTACTCAAGTCTTGGATGAAGCCAAACGTTTGGTGGATGCCGGCGTAAAGAGTGTTAATTGTGTCCCAAGACACATCCGCTTACGCCTTAGACCAAACCAAAGAAAACCAAAACAAAACCGTGTTCTGGAACGGTATGCCGATTAAGAATAACTTGATCAATTTGTGTCAACAATTAGGCAATTTGGGCGTTTGGGTGCGTTTGCATTATGTGTATCCCTATCCGCACGTAGATGAACTCATTCCGCTCATGGCGGCGAGGCAAGTTGTTGCCTTATTTAGATATTCCACTGCAACACGCTAGCCCGAAAATTCTAAAAAGCCATGAAAAAGACGCCGGTAAAATCGACCGCACTTTTTAGAGCGTATTAAAGCATGGCGTGAAATTTGCCCGAATTAACCTTACGCTCCACCTTTATCGTTGGCTTCCAGGGGAAACGGAAGAGGATTTCCAAATGCTATTGGATTTCTTGAAAGAGGCACAGCTGAGATCGCGTGGGCTGTTTCAAATTCAGCCCGGTAGAAGGTGCGCCGGCGACAGATATGCCGGATCAAGTACCGGAAGAGGTGAAAGAAGAACGTTATCACCGTTTCATGCAAGTGCAACAAGCTATTTCTGCGGCGCGTTTACAACAAAAATCGGCAAAACGTTGAAAGTCATTGTGGATGAAATCAACGAAGAAGGCATTATTGGTCGTTCCATGGCAGATGCGCCGGAAATTGATGGCTTTGCGTATGTAGATAATCAAAGCCAAAGTGCGGTCTAATATTGGCGACGTGATTGCTGTGCATATTACGAATGCCGATGAATACGATTTATGGGGAACCTGTTAATTCCTTTTAATAAAAATCCTCGTCACGAGGATATCACGATAGAGAAAAAGAATGCAACCAATCAACATCCTTTTCGTCTGTTTTAGGCAATATTTGTCGCTCCCCCGATGGCGGAATATTTAATGCGGGAAAAATTAAACAAGCCCATTTGCAAGATAAAATTTTTACCTCCAGCGCCGGTACCTCCGGCTGGCATGACGGTGAAGGCATGCACTGTGGCACGGCAGATATACTGGATCAACATAAAATTGCCTCGAATGATTTTTGTCAGTCGCAAAGTGCGGTCAAAAGATTGGGCAGATTTTTGATTATCTGATTGCCATGGACAATGAAAATTTACGGGACTTGGAAAAGCTATTTGGACATCATCCGGAAAAAAACTGTTTCAAATCACCGCACTTTTGCCCAGATTTAGGCATCGATCACATTCCGGATCCGTGGTTTTACCAAAAATTTCAATCAAACCTATGAATTATTAGATGCGTGTTTGCGATGCGTTGTTAGATAAAAATTAAGCAAGAACACAGACTGTAATAAGCGTTATACGTTATACACTTATTTTGTGATCTCTCGCACATTTATTTCCGGTGAGATTTGCTACTATAACCCTAACATAACAGTCGTTATGTCGAATCAAAAACTTGATATGAGGTATTTCCACTATGTTTCCTGAATTTAGAGATCTCAATTACTAAACTTAAAACTGAAGATGCACATTTTGCCAATTTGTTTGATAAACATAATGAGCTCGATCAACGTATTAAAAACATCGAATCCAATATTGAATTGGGCACGCACAATGAAGTGGAATTGCTGAAGAAGGAAAATTACGTTTAAAAGATGCCATGTACGAAGTGTTGAAAAAAGGCTGACGCAAAAATAAGTTAATGGCAGAGAATGTACATGTAAAGTGCGGTCAAAAACTCAGCAATTTATCGCTGACTGCTGAGCACGATGAGGCTCATTATGCCAACGTGTCTTATGAAGATTTAAGCGCCACGGCACGGAATCCCATGTGGAAACGTGCATGATGGCGCTTAATCATGTAAGAAAGACAAGCACTGAGGTTGTTAGCATTGCGTTAAGTGATTATATCGCGACTCACTTCAACAGAAATAAAAAGGACCGACTTCGATGTAATATCGTTGTCAGTCCTTAATTTTCATTGCCTCGTTTTTCGTGGGCGGATTCACTCTTAATTATTTTCCACCGCACTTTTTGGTGTCTCGTCGTTGGCTTTATTTAATTACACCACATGCCATACGTGCACCGCCACCGCCAAGTGGTGCTGGGTGATCAGAGTGATTGTCACCACCGGCATGGATCATGATGGAATGACCACGAACCTCATCAAGGTGTTTAAGGCGTGGCGCAAGAACCGGATTAGTGGCTGTGCCATCATGTAATACGGTTAATGCCGGTAGATCCCTAAATGGGCATCATCTTGCCATGGATAGCCATGCTGTTTTGTGCCTTTGGATCCCAGTGACCGCCAGCGCCTAAGCCCGCAGTGAGTTTTCCTTCTTTTTCTTTGGGTTCACAACTTGGATTTTCATGAATATGGAAACCATGTAATCCTTCGCTTAATCCTTGCAAATTCGGGGTAAACACTAAACCGTAATTGGATTCGGTAATGGTAACGGTCCCACATCTTTTGATTACCGTTAACCGGATCAAGTTGTTGTACTTTCACTCAATGGAAGCACCGGCAGGCGCCATATGATCGTGTTTGTGTTCATGGGCGTTCGCTATGCTTGCGCGACAGATTGCGCTGATGCTTACAGCTGAGAGAGTTTTTAAATTTCATTTGTTTACTCCTTTTGTGTTAAAAATCTTATATTCTAACTAAAATAAGGGCATAAATCGAGTATTTTTAGAATGTTATTGACTATCAACGACATTTAAATTTTTATCTTTTTTTCTTTTAATCGAAATGAGATTTATTTATAATAGGCATCATTGGTATTTTATTTGGAGAAATCTGATGGCTAAAGAAGAAGTCGGTCATAATTTTTGGGCACGTTTAGGTAAAACCCGTTTGCGCCCGGGCGGTCGTAAAGCCACCGATTGGTTGATTGCAAGCGGTGATTTTTAATAAAGATAAAAAGTCCTCGAAGTGGCCTGCAATATGTGCACCACTGCCATTGGTTTGGCAAAAGCAATATGGTCGCCGGATTGAAGGTGTTGATTTAGATGAAAACGCCTTTGGAAAAAGCTAGAGCCAATATTGCAGCAGATAATTTACAGGATAAAAATCCATGTGCAACGTGCCAATGCCATGAAATTGCCGTTTTGAAGACAATACGTTTGACATTGTGATTAATGAGGCTGATGCTCACCATGTTGCCTGTTGAAGCCAAAATGAAGGCGGTTGCCGAATATTTTCGCGTATTGAAACCGGGTGGCTTTTTGCTGACTCATGATGTGATGTTAGTGGGGATGACCATAAAACTATTTTTGGAAAAATATGCGAATGCCATCAATGTGACGGTAACGCCATTAACCAAAGACGGTTGGAAACAAGTGTTTTTTTAGACAGTGGTTTTCGTAATATCGAAACCTTTTTCCGGTGAGATGACACTGTTGTCGCCAAAAGGGATGATCTATGATGAAGGCGTGTTAGGCACATTGAAAAATTATTAAAAATGCCATGAAAGCAGAAAAATCGTGAGCAGTTTAAGCGAATGTTTAGCACCTTTTAATGACCCTGAGCATAAATTGCATCTTTATTGCGGTTTGTAGTCAGAAGTGAGCGACTTTTTGAGATTAGCCTCTAAACCGGAGGCTAATTTTTTTATAACAATTCAATTTTTCCCTGACTCGATCTTAAAAAGTGCGGTGCTTTTTGGTTGCATTTCTTTGAGCTGGTTTTTGTGTAATGGCGCTGACAAAAACTTGGGAGCCACTGTTTTTGTAAGCGTTCGGCAAGAGACTACGTTTAGTTTGATCCAGTTCTGAGGCAAAGTCATCAATGAGAAAAATACAATGGCGCTGTTTTTTTGTTGCATCAAATGTTCACCTTGAGCCAAACGCAGTGCGCACATTAATAATTTCAACTGACCGCGCGATAAAATATCTTCCACCGGCAATCCATTGGCTTTAAAACGAAAATCGGCTTTTTGCGGACCCTGAAACCGTATAGCCCTAATGCACGATCCCGCTCGAAAATTACGCTCTAGTAATTCTGCGTAGTTTTGATCTTTTTTCCCACCCTTGATGAAATCTCACGCTAATGTCGAGTTCCGGCAGAAATAAACGGCAGGTTTGTTCAATTTCCGGTTGTAAGGCTTGCGCATATTCGGCTCTTAGCAGGCTTACCTGTTCGGCAAGTTTTACCAATTCCACGTCCCAAATTTTCATTTGTTGATAACTGGAAACTTGTTGTAAGGCGGCATTTCGTTGTTTGAGTAAACGACTTAAACTCGCCCACAGATGATAAAAACTCACGTGATGATGAAATAAGCCCCTCAATCCAGAAAGGCGCGACGATAGCTTGGGCCGCCATTGAGCAAATTTAAACCTTCCGGCGTGATGATTTGCATGGGTAACAGGTGTGCGAGGTCGGAAATTTTATTGCCGTCTTCGCCATTGATTTTTACGAGCGTGTTGCCTTGGCGTAGTTTTTGCAAGCCTACCGACCATTGGTGTTGCTGTTCTTGAATTTGCCCAAAGAGAGTAAAGTGCGGTTGATCGTAGAAATAATCCGATTACTGACCGCACTTTTTAAAAGAACGCCCGTGACCTAAATAGAAAATGGCTTCCAGCAAGCTGGTTTTTGCCACTGCCGTTGTTGCCAACCAAAAGTTAAAGCCGTGATCCAATTCCAGATCCACGGCTTGTAAGTTACGAAAAATTTTCAACGGTTAAACGTGAAATCGCCATAGATTATAAGCGCATCGGCATAATCACATATTCTGCGCTGGCGTCTTCACAATCTTCAATTAAGCAGCTGGAAGAAGCATCGGTTAAGCGCATACGCACTTGATTGCATTTCAACGCATTCAATACATCAAGAATATAGCTGACGTTAAAGCCCACTTCCATTTCTTCGCCGCTGTAAGACACATCAATAATTTCTTCCGCCACTTCTTGTTCCGGGTTGGTGGCGGTGATTTTTCAGTTGGTTTTTCACTAAGTTGTAAGCGTACGCTACGGAAACGTTCGTTAGATAAAAATTGCTTTCGCGCGTACAAAGGCTTGTTTTTGAGGTTTCCCAACCGGCTTCAACGATACGGGTCGCATTGCGTGCAATACACGACGGTAATCAGGGAAACGACCATCAATAAGTTTTTGATGTGAATGTAATATTGTTTAATTGAATGCAGCAGGTTATTGGTACCGATTTGCAAACGCGCCGGTTGATCGCTTGGTTCCAACAAACGAGCCAGTTCTAACACGCCTTTACGCGGTAAAATCACTGAATGAGCTTGTAAATCTTGTTCTAATGGAATGGTACAAACCGCTAAACGATGACCATCGGTTGCAACGGTGCGTAATAAATTACCTTCCGTTTCAAATTTCATACCATTTAAGAAGTAACGCGCATCTTGATTTGCCATGGAAAATTGCGTAGCTTCAATTAAACGGCGTAGTGTCGCTTGCTCAAGGGTGAAATCGACTTCTGATTGCCAATCCGTGAGATTCGGATAATCTTCCGCGGGTAACGTGGATAAATTAAACTTACTGCGATCAGAACGCACAATGGCGCGATCTTCTTCAAATGTAACGGCAATTTCTGCATTTTCAGGCAAACTACGACAAATATCTAAGAATTTTTGCCGGCATGGTGAATTTGCCATCTTGTTCGGCATGAAGCAATGGCGTTTTGGTGGAAAAGCTCTCACTTTCTAAATCCGTGCCGGTAATAGTTAATTGATGATTCTCAATGTGTAATAAGACGTTATTTAACACGGGAATATTCGGGCGACTATTTAATACGCCACACACTTGTTGCAACGGCTTCAATAAATTTTCGCGGGAAATAATAAATTGCATTTGGTGACTCCTATACGGATAAAATTCGAATTAAATTAGCCCAATCTTCTTGGATATCCAGCTCGGATTCCCGTAATTCAACCACTTTACGACACGCGTGTAATACTGTCGTATGATCGCGATCCCCGAAAAGACTTACCGATTTCCGGCAGACTACGGTTAGTTAATTCTTTTCGCTAAAGCCATTGCCACTGGCGCGGACGAGCCACTGAGCGGGAGCGATTTTTGATTTTAAATCGGAGACTTTTAATGCGGTAGTATTCCGCCACCACTTTTTGAATATTGTCAACCGTGACTAACTTATCTTGCAGTGCCAACATATCTTTTAGGGTTTCACGCACAAAATCGATAGTAATCGGTTCACCTTTAAATTCCTGCATGGCTTTTACTCGGTTTAAGGCGCCTTTCCAATTCTCGCACATTGGTGCGTAATTTTTGACCGATGAAAAACGCCACATCGTGAGGGTAAATCCACGTTATTTTTCTTCCGCTTTTTCATCAAAATGGCAACACGGGTTTCAAGATCCGGAGGTTCAATGGCGGTTGTCAGTCCCCAGCCAAACGAGATTTTAGGCGTTCTTCAATTTTTCAATTTCTCGTGGATAACGGTCTGAAGTCAAAATGATTTGGCGTCCACGTTCAAATAAGGTATTGAAAATATGGAAAATTCTTCTTGGGTTTTCTTTGTCGCTGAAAAATTGAATATCATCCACTAACAAGGCATCTAAAGAGCGGTAGAATTTTTAAATTTCTTCCATTTTTGTTGTCACGAATATACGCTACAACCTGTTGAACAAAACGCTCGGAGTGAATATATACCACGCGCGCCTCCGGATTATTGGCGATAATGCCGTTGCCGATGGCGTGCAACAAGTGGGTTTTTACCTAAGCCTGTACCACCGTATAAGAAAAAGTGGATTTGCGGTTTGTCTCGCCGAGGATTATCTGCCACTTTTTGTGCCACAGCACGTGCCAGTTGGTTAGATTTCCCCTCAACGAAGTTATCAAACACCAATTTAGTGTTTAAGTTGGAATTGTAGGCGTGTTTACTGGTGTTTTTTTCTTCCGAAAAACCGACCGCACTTTGTTTTTCGTAGGTTTCTCTACTTTTGGTGCAGTGGGTTTAATGCCTTCAATAACAGATACATTGAGATTGGGGTTTGCGCTAGCTTGACGGGCAACATCTAGAATTAATGGCAGGTAATTATCGATCACCCATTTTTGCACAAAAGGCATTTGACGCATAAAAGCAAAGAGGCTCTCAGCCGTTGCCTCTGCTTGCAACGGATAAAAGCCAAATTTTGAAATCGTCTGTAGAATTTTATCTTGAATTTGTAACAAACAGCTTTGCCAAAGTGCATCAGACCGGTTTTTCCACTTTATGTATCCCTAATTAATAGTAATTGATGATTTTCATAGGTGTTTAACCAACCGGCGATATGTTTGTTTTTATATTGTCTCAGCTGGCAACAGAATATCCTAAAACGCGGATTTTCGGCTGAAAGTGCGGTTGGAAAGAGGGCATTTTACAACAAAGGAAAAAGATCTTTAACCGATGATCAAAAATGCAAAAAGGTTGCTTGCCATTTTTAGCCAAAACCGTATAATCGTCTCGCTTTTTAAATGCTGTGAGTGATGGAAAAATGAACAGGTTGCCGTGTTTTTGCCCTAATCTCATTTGACGAACGCTGAATTTATGATTACAATTCCGTTCCTTATTTTTGATAATCTTTGTTTATTTAAACGTTTTCAACGTTTAAAGTAGAAACAGTTACTGAAACTCTTTGACTTAGGGTACATTATAATGAAACGCACATTTCAACCTTCTGTATTAAAAACGTAACCGTACTCACGGTTTCCGTGCTCGTATGGCAACTAAAAATGGCCGTCAAGTTTTTAGCTCGTCGTCGTGCTAAAGGTCGTAAAAGTTTATCTGCCTAATCGCATATTAATGTGGTTAGTTAAACTTTCCTAGGAGTTACGTTTGTTAACTCCCGAACATTTTAAATACGTCTTCCAACAGCCGTTTCGCGCTAGTTCACCTGAAATCACCATTCTTGCCCGTCAAAATCGCCTTGAGCATCCACGCTTAGGTTTAACTGTGGCAAAAATACCTCAAACGTGCTCATGATCGTAATCGTGTTAAGCGTTTATGTCGTGAATCCTTTTCGTTTGAGCACAACACCGTTTACCGTCTTATGATTTTGTTGTTGTCAGCTAAACAAGGAATTGGTCGTTTAGACAACCGCACTTATGGCAAATACTGGATAAATTATGGCAACGACACATTCGTTTGGCGCAAAAATCCTGATCGGATTCATTCGGTTCTATCAAGTTGTTATCAGCCCATTAATCGCCCTCGTTGCCGTTTTTACGCCGACTTGTTCCTGCTATGGCATTGGAGCTGTTAAAAACCATGGCATGGTAAAAGGAGGTTGGCTGACGATAAAACGTATATTAAAATGTCATCCTTACACGCGGGTGGATACGATCCTGTTCCACCAAAGATCAATAATAACAAAACAGAGAATAAATAATGGATTCAAGACGAAGCCTGCTAGTCATCGCACTTTCACTTTTATGTCTTTTTGTTGTTTATCAGCAATGGCAACTTGATTATCACACGCCAAAACCAACGGTTACCGAGCAAGCAAAAATGCCGTTTCTGATGTTCCTCTTCAGCAAATTTAAATGCCGTTGCAAACGAACAAACGGAAAACGTCAACCAACGGTCGTATTATTACCTTAGAAAATGATGTATTCCGCTTGCAAATCAATACAGCCGGTGGCGATGTTATCCGTTCAGAATTATTAAAAATATGATGCCGAATTGAATTCTAATACGCCATTCGTATTATTACAAAAATACACCGGAACACCAGTATGTTGCGCAAAGTGGGTTAATTTGGTAAAGACGGCATTGATACTAAAGCTGAACGTGCCTTATACCAAGTGGAAGGCGATACCTTTAAATTGGCAGAAGGACAAAAATGAATTGGTGGTTCCTTTTACCTATGAGCGAAAGCGGGTAACCTATCGCAAAATTTTGTGTTGAAACGTGGCGAATATGCGGTTGCGGTTAATTATGAAATTAATAACCAAAGTGATGCAGCAATTGAAGTTGAACCTTATGCTCAATTAAAGCATCGTTTAGTGGACAGTTCCGATAGCATCGCGATGCCAACCCTACACCGGTGGTGCTTTATTCTTCTTCTGAAACTAACTACAAAAATACAGTTTCAGCGATATGGAAAATGCCGATCTCTCATTCAAACAAAAAGCTGGTTGGGTTGCGGTGTTACAGCATTACTTTTGTTTCTGCTTGATCCCAAATCAAGATGTAGATAATCAGCTTTATACCCGAACTGATAAAGCTAATAATGTCGGCTCAATTGGTTATCGTAGTCCGGCGGTAGTGATTCAACCACATAGCACTGAAACCTTAACCAGCAAATTATGGACAGGTCCAAAATTACAAAATGAAATGGCAAAAGTGGCCGATCATTTAGATTTAACCGTGGACTATGTGGTTGCGTGGTTCATTGCAAAACCGTTTTCTGGTTACTTACGTTTATTCAGCAATTAGTCCATAACTGGGGCGTTGCCATCATCTGTATTACATTAATCGTAAAAGCTATTTTTATATCCGCTTACGAAAGCGCAATACACGTCTATGGCCAAAAATGCGTATGTTACAACCGAAATTGCAAGAAATGCGCGAACGTTTCGGTGATGATCGTCAACGCATGAGCGAAGAAATGATGAAATTGTATCGAGACGAAAAAGTGAATCCATTAGGCGGTTGCTTCCCGTTATTGTTACAAATGCCGATTTTCATCGCTTTATACTGACGTTCATGGAAGCAGTTGAACCACGCCATGCGCCATTCTTTGGCTGGATTCAAGACTTTGTCTGCACAAGATCCTTATTACATCCTACCGATCTTAATGGGCGCATCCATGTTCTTGTTGCAAAAATGTCGCCGACACCGGTCGCCGATCCGATGCAACAAAAGATCGCGAATTTTATGCCGTTAATGTTCATGGTCATTCTTCCTTTGGTTCCCGGCTGGTTTAGTACTTACTGGTTAGTGTCTAACCTCATCACGATTATCCAACAACAGCTGATTTATCGTGGTTTGAGAAAAAGGGTTACATACCCGTCATAAAAATAAACCTTACGCTTTCAATGAAAGTGAGTAACATCGGGACTGGTTTCTAAGAAACCAGTCCTCTTTTATCTTACTTCCCAAAAAGAGACGACACAGAATCGGAGATAACACATGGCAAAACGCAAACAAGATGATTTTTGAATGGCAAAATGAAGAACAAGAAGAGATTATTTGGGTTAGTAAAAAGTGAAATAAAACGTGATGCCGAAGCATTAAAAACTTGGTGAAAAATTGGTTGAGTTAACCCCCGGCAGAAATTAGACAAAATTCCACTTGATGATAACTTACAAGAGCTGGTTTTTCTTGCTCAGCGTCTGCAAAAAGAAGCACGTCGTCGCCAGTTACAATATATTGGTAAATTATTGCGAACACAGACGTTGAACCTATTCAAGAGCAGACTTGATAAGATTGAAAATAAACACTTACAACAGCAGATAGTCCTACACAAACTAGAATTGTTGCGTGATGAACTCATCGAACAAGGCGACACGGGCATTAACCCGCCTACTTAATGATTATCCACAAGCCGACCGACAACAATTACGCAATCTTATTCGTTCAGCCAAAAAGAAAGAGAGCAAAATAAACCTGCCAAAGCATATCGTGAACTTTTTCAATGTTTAAAGGAGAGTCTTTCTTACGGAGTCGCTTTAGTAGGCGATGATAAGGCTTTAAAAGCGTGAATGTGGAGTTTAATACAGTCAAATGGTTTTTGGATTGGTTATGACCACAATAAACTACTGAATAAATAAAAAGCCCTTGTCACAGGGACAAGGGCTACGATCAAAATCAGTTAAAAACTAACCCATACCGTATTTTTAATTTTTACGCAAAGTGCCGCGGTTAATACCGAGCATAGTTGCAGCACGAGTTTGATTGTCACGAGTATATTGCATAATCATATCTAACATTGGGTGTTCGACTTCTGCCAGTACCAATTCATACAGATCATTCACATCTTGACCGTCCAATTGGGATAAATAATTTCTTAACGCTTGTTTTACAGAGTCGCGCAATGGTTTGTTAGTGACTTGAGATTGAGAATTCAGCACTGAAACAGTTAATGCTTCTGCCGGATTACGTTGTTCTAGCATTTTTCTATCCATTAATTAAATCAAATTAAACTAAAAATCGCTCTAATGCGGACAATTGTGCCGAAGCAGAGGTGAGCGCATTAAAATCTTGTTTAAAAACAGAATCGGGTTGAATGTCCTGTAAATACCAAGCAATATGCTTGCGTGCAATTCGGTAGCCTTTTTCTTCTCCGTAAAAGCGATGCAATTCACGGATATGCTGTAAAACTACACGACATTTTTCTTCTAAGCTTGGCGCCTGAATAATCGAATCATGTTCCACTAGCCCAACCACGGATTGAAATAACCGAGGTCGGCCTAATGCGCCACGTCCGATCATAATGCCATCCGCACCCGTATCATCGAGTACCGCTTTGGCTTTTTGGGCAGAAGTAATATCACCGTTAGCAATCACGGGAATGGAAACTTGCTGTTTCACCAATCGAATATGTTCATATTCTGCCTCGCCTTCAAATTTGCAGGCGCGGGTACGGCCATGAATGGTTAACGCTTGAATGCCACTTTGTTCCGCGATTTTGGCGATTTCTACACAATTTCGATTTTCCAAATCCCAACCTGTGCGAATTTTTAAGGTTACCGGAACCTCAACAGACTTCACCACAGACTCAAGAATTTGTCGAACAAGTTGGGGATATTGTAAAAGTGCGGAGCCCGCCATTTTACGATTCACCTTCTTTGCCGGACAGCCCATATTAATATCAATAATTTGAGCGCCGTATTCCACATTCACTTGAGCGGCTTGTGCCATTTCATCAGGGATCGGAACCCGCAATTTGTACGGCATTTATACCGGCGTCTTGGTGATGAGCCAGACGCAATTTCGATTTTTCGGTATGCCACACCTGCGGGTTGGTTGACATCATTTCTGAGAAGGTCAAACCTGCGCCGTATGTAGCACAAATTCGACGAAAAGGTTGATCAGTAATGCCGGCCATGGGCGCCAATAAAATGCGATTTTTTTAATTGATAATGACCAATCCGCATTATGACTCCCAAATTTCCAACGACTTGACCAAGCTCGGTTGCCAACCGACAAGGTGCGCTATCGCACGCACTTTTCGAACGTTTTGCAAAGGGTAATTTTTATACAAAATAGATTTTTGAGCATCCGGTGAAATTGGCAATCAGGCGAGGAGAAATGAAGGCAAAATAAGTCATGGTGAAATTCAAAAATCCGCCGAAAAAGTTGTTTTAAAAGGGCGGAAATCGGTGAAAAATCGGCGTGGTCAGATGCTCGTTATTATGAGCGTTTAGAAGATGTCGACACATCCAAAGTGCGGTCGTTTTTCTCATTGTTTTCGCAAAATAAAGGGCCTGATAATATTCAGACCCAAAAGTGATTGTTCAGGAAGTATTAACGCATGGTCACAAATTCTTCCGAACCGGTCGGGTGGATAGCCACTGTGTTGTCAAAATCCGCTTTTGTCGCGCCCATTTTAATCGCCACAGCAAAACCTTGGATCATTTCGTCCACGCCAAAAACCGATACCATGTAAGCTCACGATTTTTCCTCTTTACCCACGCACACCAATTTCATGCGGCAAGCTTTGATCGATGTTGGGTAACAGCCGTGTACATAGAGGTAAAGGAAGATTTATACACTTTCACATTTTCCGCACCATATTGTTCAATGAGCTTGTGGTTCGGTTAATCCCGACAGTGCCAATTGGCGGATGACTGAACACCACGGACGGCACTAAATTGTAGTCTAAATGTTCGTTCGGTTTATTGTTAAACAGGCGTTCGGATAAACGACGTCCGGCGCAAGCCACCGGCGTGAGTTCAATGCCGCCTTCAATAATATCGCCTACCGCATAAATGCCCGGCACATTGGTGTTTTGGTATTTATCCACCTTGATAAAACCACGCTCATTCGCTTCTACGCCGGCGGCTTGTAAATTAATTTTATCGGTCGTCGGCTCACGTCCAATCGCCCAAATCAAGCAATCTACGGTTTGCGCACGACCATCTTCGAGGTGAAGCGTCACAGAGCCATCTGCATTTTTACCACCTCTTTTGAATGGCATGAGTGTGCAACGTAATGCCGTCTTGTTGCATGGATTCCACTAGGGTTTCCACCATCATTGGATCAAAAATTACGCAACGGCGCGTGTTTACGCACAAATAAATGGGTTTCCACACCAAGGCTGTTCAAGACGCCTGCCAACTCCACGGCAATATAACCGGCGCCAACAACGGCGACACGTTTAGGCAGCTCGGTTAACGCAAAAACACCATTAGAATCAATACCGTATTCCGCGCCTTTTATTGCAGGAATACTGGACGTCCACCGGTAGCAATCAAAATATGATCTGCTGTCACTTGTTCGGTGGAACCATCGTCGAAAAGTCACTTGAAGGGTATTTTTATTGACAAATTTGAGCAAAACCACGAATCACATCCACGTTAGTTTTTGCTAATACGTTATCGTATGAGGTATGAATGCGGGAAATATAGACTTGACGGCTTTCCACCAACTTAGCGAAATCAAATTTTTCACGTCCACATCAAAAGCCATAATCCGGTGCATAATGATGGATGGCTTCTGCAATTTGTAGCGCATAGAAACATCACTTTTTTTCGGCACGCAGCCTACGTTAACACAGGGTTCCACCTAAATGTTTTTGCTTCAATAATGGCACATTTTTTTGCCATAACTTGCTGCACGGTTAATGGAAGCGATTCCACCGCTGCCACCACCGATGGCAATGTAATCATAATGTTTTTGTCATAGTCTGTCCTAATTAATAAAATTGCGACTATTCTCTAATAAACCGCGATTTTTCATGCAAACCGAATAAATAAATCGGTCTAATCGGTGTTATCTCAGTCAATAACATTATTCCGGCGTAATCCAACTTACCGACCAACTGCCTGTACCTTGTGGCACAAGTGCGGTAGATAAATACGGCAAAATGGATTTCATCTGTTGTTCTAACATCCAGGCGGATTCACCACAATCATACCACTCGCTGTCATGCCACGTTGATCAGAATCCGGGCGCACGGCCAATTCAATTTTGCAAAATTTTACGAATTCCCGAGGCTTCCAAGCCTTTTACAATGCGTTTGGTTTGTTGACGTAACACCACCGGATACCAAATGGCATACACACCGGTCGCAAAACGTTTGTAACCTTCTTCAATGGCTTTCACCACCAAATCATAGTCTTCTTTCAGTTCATAAGGCGGATCAATTAGCACCAAGCCCGACGCTCTTTTCGGCGGTAATGTGGCTTTGACTTGCTGAAAAGCCATCACCGATTTTCACCGTCACATTTTCAAATTCTTTGAAATTATTGCGTAATAACGGAAACTCGCTTGGGTGCAATTCCATCATCAATGCGCGATCCTGTGGGCGCAATAAATTCGCAGCCAAATAACGGGGAACCGGCGTAATAGCGCAATTCTTTCCCGCCATAATTCAGCTTTTTAATCAGTGCCACATAGCGCGCCACTTCTTGCGGCAAATCCTCTCGCTCCCACAAACGCCCAATACCGTCCACATATTCAGCGGTTTTCTCCGCTTCTGCACTAAATAAACGATAACGCCCTGCGCCTGCATGGGTATCTAAATAATAAAACCTTTTTCTTTTTGCTGCAGGCTTTCAATAATCAGCATTAACACGATATGTTTCAACACATCCGCATGGTTGCCGGCATGAAAACTATGGCGATAACTTAGCATAAATCCTACTTATAACCGTTTCAAAAAACGTTGTAAAAAACCACCGCACTTTTGTGCAGAAAAAAGAAGCCCAACAGCTGTCGGGCCTCATATAATACACTAGAATAATTCTTCCGTTGACCACCGGCAGGATTGTTTAATAACTCACTTGGTACATAATAGCCACGCTCTTCAACATAAAGCACGGGTTGGTTCGGTGCCTTTAATAAAATATTCCACACGCCCACCGTTGGCTAGCAAAACCAGAACGCACATCAATGCGTTTTTCCACAATATTCGCCGGTGTCGGTAAGTACGCTCAGGTATATCTTTCAAAATAGCCTTCATATAACTTATCCATGCCGGCATCGCACTTTTCGCACCGGCTTCACCACGGCCTAAATTAAATTTATTATCATCGAAACCAATATACACAGCCGTCGTTAAATTCGCACCAAAAGCCGGCATACCATGCGACCTTGGAGTTATTGGTCGTTCCGGTTTTTACCGCCAATATCTTTTACGTTTAATTTCGTTTGCCATACGCCAACTGGTGCCTTTCCAACCCAAATCCTTGTTCACCATAGATAGCGGTATTTAATGCGCTGCGAATTAAGAAGGCTAATTCACCGCTAATAACCCGTGGGGCATATTGTGTGGCGGATGAGCTTGTTTTTGCGTCTGCCATGAAAATTTCAAATTCTCTTCTTTTATCGCATCAGCACGCGGTTGTAATTCCGGAATATCGGGCACATTTTTCCCCTTGCTCGATTTCTTCTTCTCCGTTGGTCGCCTCATCACTGCGTTTTAAATTGTCCGCAACCGTCAAATCCGTATTTTTAAAAGCCATCTAGCTTCTCCGTTTCACCATAAATAACCGGCACATTATCACAAGTTGGGCAAGCTAATTTCGGATTTGCCACAAAAATTTCCTTGCCGGTGTTATCTAAGATTTTATTGATAATATAGGATCGATTAAATAACCGCCATTATCGAACACCGCATAACCGCGCGCCATTTCAAGTGGCGTAAAGGAAGCCGCACCCTAATGCAAGCGCTTCACTGGCAAAATATTGATCCCGCTTGAAACCGAAAACGTTGCAAGAAATCCGCCACGAAATCAACGCCGGTCATTTGCATGGCACGGATCGCAATCATGTTTTTAGATTGCCCCTATCCTACTCGTAAACGTAAACGGGCCATCATAACGATCCGGGGAGTTTTTCGGGCGCCATTCTTTTGTCCCGGCTTTTTCAATACAAGCGGCGTATCTTGTAACACGCTGGATAAGGTCAACCTTTTTCCAATGCAGCCGCATAAATGAAACGGTTTAATGGAAGAGCCTACTTGCACTAAAGATTGTGTTGCACGGTTAAATTTACTTTGTTCAAAACTAAATCCACCCACAATGGCTTCAATCGCACCGTTGTCACTGTTTAATGACACTAACGCAGAGTTAGCTTGCGGAATCTGGCCTAAGACCCATTCACCTTTGTCATTTTTACGAATCCAAATTTGATCCCGGTTTTTCACCGGATTGACTGTCCGGTCCAACGCATGGCACTACTTGGCAATGTCATCTTTTTCCTCAGATGCTAACAGCAATTCTGCGCCGGATTTGGAAACGCTGATGACGGCGGCGGGAATAAACGGTTCAGAATTCGGTAGTTTTTCCAAGAAGCCAATAATGGTGTCGTTATCCCAAGGGGTTTCGCCTTTTTTCCACAATGGCGCACCGCCACGGTAGCCATGACGCATATCGTAAGCGATTAGATTATCACGCACGGCTTTTTGTGCGACTTCTTGGTCGTTAGAAAGCACGGTGGTATAGACTTTGATAACCTTTGGTGTAGGCATTTTCTTCACCAAAGCGTTTTTACCATTTCCCTGACGCACCATTTCTGTCACATAATCCGCTCGAAAATCTAATTTCGCACCATGATAGCTGGCGACAATCGGCTCTTTTAGGGCAGCATCGTATTCTTGTTGTGTGATGTATTTTTGATCCAACATACGCCACAACACAACATTGCGACGTTCCAACGCACGTTTTGGTGAGAAAGCGGATTCATTGTGAAGGAGCTTTTGGCAAACCGGCAATGACAGCCATTTCAGATAAAGTTAATTGATTTAATTCTTTACCAAAATAGGTTTTTGCCGCGTACCGCAACGCCGTAAGAACGGTATCGAGATAAATTTTATTGAGATACAGCTCTAAAAATTTCTTGTTTGTTTAACGCATTTTTCAATTTCAATCGCCAAAATCGCTTCTTTGGCTTTACGCGTGAAGGTTTTTCTGATGTTAAAAAGAAGTTTCGCGCTAATTGTTGTGTAATGGTACTTGCCCTCGAGAGGTGCCACCTTTATTGATCGTCACCATTAATGCTCGCGCGATCCCGATCGGATCCAACCCATGATGTTCATAAAAACGGCTATCTTCTGTTGCCAATACGGCTTGAATTAATTTTTCAGGAATATTTTCCAATTTACCGGAATACGACGTTGTTCACCGACTTCACCAATCAACTTACCGTCTGAGGGTGTAAATTTGCATCGGCTGTTGCAACTCCACCGTTTTCAAACTTTCTACATCAGGGTAACTCTGACTTGAACTGGACATAGACTATGCCGACAGCAATACAGCCCAGAATAAATAAGGTTAACAAGGTGCTTAATATTAATTTTGCGATCCGCATCGAAAATTTCTCGCTTACTTAAAGGGGTTAAGAAAAATTAAAATAAAGTTAGTCAATAAGTATAAAGACTACGCGCCTAAAGAAAAAAGCGAAAACTGTTGGAAATCGGGGGAATCAGGATAAATTTATGTTCATAAAACGTACACCTTCAATTCAAGTCGGCCTCTGGTTGCGTCATCACGCTATTGATGTGGTTTTGGTTCGATAAGGACAATCGTCCGCATGGTGAGTGTTTGGAAAAATTAGATTTACTGGAACTTCCGCCACCCTTAATCGCCGACTTGCTATGCCTGCACGCAGAAAATCGCCTTATAAATTTATTACCGCCATCATGCCGCATCATATCTGGCAAAAACACTGATTTTGCCGCACAATCTCACCCCGCTGGAATGTGAGCAACAATGTCATTTTACACTTTCCAACGAGTTGCCGTTGCCGCTTGAGGAGATTTGGTATGACTATGCCGCCACCCATTAAAACAGGGTTTTCGTTTGGAAATCTTTCGCGATTCGCCAACAAATTGCAACGGATTACTTACAGCAATTTATGCCGCTACAGATTGAGGTGTTAGACAACATGGCGAAAGCCTTGTTACGTGGCGCAGAATATGTGTTAGGCAAGCCCTTGCCGGCGGCGACCATTTTCTTATATCAAGATGAACAAGGCGGATTAGCCGTACAATCCAAACTGCAACAAAATCAAACCTTATTCCAAACAGAGACAATTTGACCGCACTTTTTGAGCAATAGTTGCCCATCGTTATGACGAAAAACCGGAAGCCGTTTTTACTTGCAAACGGAAGACACTGAAACAGCAGTGCCGGATCATTGGCATTGTCTCTCAACGGAATTGCCGCTTATCGCCCTGGGTAATGCGTTATGGCAACAAGATACGTACGCCAAATCCACCGCACTTTTGATGCACCGATAGGTTAAGGAAAGGTGATGAAAAAGACATTAATCTGTTGCCGTGGCGATTACAGCAACGTCGCCAACAAGCCAAAGCCTTGGTGACGAAATGCGTGGCAGGTGCGGTGCTTTGTACGGCGATTGGCGTGGGGTTATACCGTGCCGCCGAACAGTACGCAAAACAGACGGAAAAATTACAACATGAATACGTTGCATTGCAACGTGAGCTACAACTTACACAACAACACATTCAGCAGATCAGACATCATCAACGTCATGACCAAGAGACCCAAGCAATCACCAAAGAAACGGTTTTTATTGCTAAATCAATTAGCTGAGTTACCACTTACACAAGGAGAGCTATCCGCGTTGGCGCTCGGAGCATCATTTAACGCTTACCGGCCAAAGTGTTAGCCAAGAGGAGTTCGATCGCCTTAACCATTTTCTGACCGAACAAGCGTTATTTAGCGAAGTGAAAACTCACGGAATTTAAACCGCAAGCGCAAGAAATGCGGTTTCAGTTTGATCTCAGTTGCAGGTAACCCCATGAAATGGATAGATAAAATGGCGACGACACCTCTGTTAACGCATTGGTATCAGCTTGCTCGCTTGGCAACAGACGACCTTGTTATGTGCGCTGGGTGTTGCCTCACTTTCTTTGCCGGCACAACATTATTGGCAGCAATGGACACAATTAGCACAACTGACAGAACAACAGGAAATGCAACAGGCGACATTAGCACATCAACAAAAATTTTGGCAAAGACTTAAAAAGAAAAAAAGCCGATAAGCATTTACTTACACCGAAAATTGGCAGGCAAACTTTCGGCAGTTAATCAGCAAATTCAACAGCTTGCCCAATCATTACACATCGAACATAGTCAGTGGGACTTTTCATCAAACAGCGTTGTTAACACTGCACGTTCAAGGCTATTTTTGATGAGTTATGCATTTTTGACCGCACTTTTAACAGAAAAATGCGGGGTTGGCGTTAGTAGAATGGCAGGTGCAAAAACGTACTGAATCGAATAATGACAGTGTCCTTTTCAGTGAACTGTTATTCCAATTCAATCCTGAGGAAAAATAATGGTAAGACAAATGTTATGGTTATTCATCAGCGTGATGATCAGCCACGCCGGTTTAGGGCGAATGATCCTTTTGATAAAAACCGCCGTCAGGGAATGACGCAAGCCACATCGGAAAAAACAAAACAGCACGCTAAATTCAACCTGCCACACTGCCGTCAACCATTTTCCCGCAAACGGCATTTGAGCAGATTCAAGTAATCGGCGTATTACAACATCACACCGATTGGCAAGTCATCTTGCTTGCTGACAATCAAGTCAGCTTTGCCCATCCCGGCGATTTGATTGCTTCCGAGCATATTCAAATTAGCAAAATCGACAAACAATACATTGATTTCTTACGTTGGGAGCAATAGCGCAAACTGTGAGAAAACCACGCCGTTTTCAGCTTAGATTTTAAGGATAATAGATGAAATTAGCGCTTTTCCACCGCTTAAAGTGCGGTCTATTTTTCGGATGTTTTGTGAGTCTGGTGATGAGCTTTTTCCGTGCATGCGGAACAACCTCGCGTGTTTTCAATTCGATTGAAGCAAGCACCATTAGTGCCAACGCCGCAACAGCTGGCATTAGCACAAAACGTCAATTTAATTATTGACGATGAATTGCAAGGCACCTTTCACTTCAACTGGATAACGTGGACTTGGATCAGCTCTTTTCGATCTGTTGCCAAAAATCAAGCAGTTGGATTTGTGGCAAGAAAACGGTATTTATTATTTAAGCAAACTTGAGACCGCCGCCAAATTTGCCACCCAAATGGAAAACGCCTTTTACGTTGCCTGCCGAGATGACGGAACAACCCACGCAACTCACTACTGCCACCATTAAACTGCACTTTGCGAAAGCCTCGGAAGTGATGAAAATCGCTCACCGGCGGTAGTGGTTCGCCCTTTCTCCCAACGGCAGTTTAAGTTTTGACGATCGCAGTAATTTACTGTTAATTCAAGATGAACCGAAAGCCATTGCGAACCTCAAAAAGCTCATTAAAGAATTAGATAAGCCTCATTGAACAAATCGCCATTGAAGCCCGAATTGTGACGATTAACGGTGAAAGTCTCAAAGAATTGGGGGTTCGTTGGGGATTTTTAATCCAACAGAAAATGCCCATCACTTCAGTGGAAGTCTGGCTGGTAACGGCTTTCGACAATATCACTCCCCAATTAAACGTTAACTTGCCGACCGCGACCACGCCGGTCGGTTCTGTTGCGCTGCAAGTGGCGAAAAATCAATGGGCGACTTTTTAGACTTAGAATTGACCGCACTTGAGCGGGAAAACAATGTGAGATTATCGCCAGCCCTCGTTTGCTCACCACCAATAAGAAAAGCGCTAGCATCAAGCAAGGGACGGAATTGCCTTACATTATGGTGAATGAAAAAAAGTGGGACACAAAGTGTAGAATTTCGCGAAGCTGTATTAGGGCTTAGAAGTGACACCGCATATTTCATAGGGATAAACAAATTTTGTTGGATTTAGTGGTCAGTCAAAATGCGCCGGGTGGACGTGTTTCATACGGTTTTGGGTGAAGTGGTTTCTATTGATAAACAAGAAATACATACAAGTTTTCGCCAAGGACGGCGAAACCATCGTGTTGGGCGGTGTTTTTCACGATACCATCACCAAAAGGCGTGGACAAAGTGCCTTTGTTGGGGACATTCCGGGCATTAAACGCTTATTTAGCAAAGAAAGTGAACGCCATCAAAAACGCGAACTGGTGATTTTCGTCACGCCGCATATTTTACGCCCGGCGAGACATTGGAAAAACTTAAAAGGCAAACAGTCAACAGAGAGAAAGAACAAGAATAAAGAAAAATCTAAGACGGCACAAAACGCATCTAAAAAGACGATAAGAGCCTAGTTCATTTTGTCTTTTAACGCGGTATACACGAAATAAATCGTCTGTTTAGGTTGAAAAGAATGGCGATTTATTGAGATAATCTCGTGCAATTTTGGGGTGATCTTTTCCACTTATTCAAAACTTTCACACGACCACATGAATCATCACTTGCGGTCGTTTCTTATTTTCTAAAAGATCACATTCTTTACGATGACATAAATTTAAGATGAATAGCAATGGCAGAAAAAAACGTAATATTTTTCCTTAGTGGGGCCTATGGGGTGCAGGTAAAAGCACCATCGGTCGCCAACTCGCACAATTACTCAACATGGACTCGTCGATACCGATGCAGAAATTGAAGAACGCGCCGGTGCCGACATCGGTTGGATTTTTGATGTTGAGGGCGAAGAAGGATTCCGTAAAAGAGAAGAACGTCTCATTAATGAATTAACGCAACGTCAAGGCATCGTATTATCTACCGGTGGTGGCGCTAGTGTTATCAAAAGACAACCGCAATCATCTTTCGCTGCGCGGCATCGTGAGTTTACCTCGAAACCACCGTGGAGAAACAATATCAACGCACCCAGCGAGACAAAAAAACGTCCGTTACTTGCAAGATGTTGACGATCCGCGCCAAGTGTTGGAAGACTTAGCTAAAGTTCGCAATCCGCTCTATGAAGAAGTGGCGGACATCACCCTACCAACTGACGAGCAAAGTGCCAAAGTCATGGCGACACAAATTATCGACCTGATTGACAACTACAACGGTTAATACGAACGGTTAAATACCTCAAAGGCAAAGTAAATGTTGTGTGTAAATGTTGAATTGAAAAGAAAGAAGCTACCCGATTTATATCGGCGCCGGATTACCACGAATACCGATTGCTATCCGTTGCAATCCGGCAATAAAGTCATGATCGTGACCAATCCAACCGTTGCACAACATTATCTTTCCACCGTGACGAACACCTTAGAAAAATCGGTTGTCTTGTTGAGCACGTGTTATTGCCGGACGGCGAACAATATAAAACCCTGGATTCTTTTGAACCTGATTTTCACCGCACTTTTTAAAAGCCAACCACGGACGCGATACCACGATCGTGGCATTAGGGCGACGGTGTCATCGGTGATGTGGCAGGCTATGCCGCAGCAAGCTATCAACGTGGCGTACGTTTTATTCAAATTCCGACGACGTTATTAGCCCAAGTGGATTCTTCCGTGGGCGGCAAAACGGCGGTAAACCACGAATTAGGGTAAAAACATGATCGGCGCGTTTTATCAACCCACCGCCGTGATTGTCGATACGCTCACCTTAAACACCTTACCAAAACGTGAAGTCAATGCAGGCTTAGCCGAAGTCATCAAATATGGGGCGATTTTAGATTTCCCCTTTTTCCAATGGCTAGAACAACACATTGATGACTTAGTCTCCCTTGACCAAAAACGCATTACAACAATGTATCGCCCGTTGTTGCCAATTAAAAGCGGATATTGTGGCGCGCGATGAAACGGAAAAAGGCGATCGTGCACTATTAAATCTTGGCCACACCTTCGGTCACGCCATCGAAACCTATTTAGGTTACGGCAACTGGTTACACGGCGAAGCGGTATCCGCCGGCTGTATGATGGCCGCGGCGTTATCAGAAAAATTAGGCGATTTAACACCACATGATGTCGCACGGTTAGAAAAACTGTTAGCGCGCGCTAATTTGCCAACCGTTTTCACCGGATGGCATGACCGCACAAGATTACTTGCCACTAATGATGCGTGATAAAAAAAGTGCTAAATGGCAAATTGCGTTTGGTACTCCTCAAAGCGCTTGGACAGGCTTATGTGGCGACGGATGTCCCACAAGAACAGGTGATTGAAGCCATCAATCGTTGTACGCAAGTTGACTAACCCCATGCCGAAACCTGCTAAATCCACAACAAAAACCAAAAGCCGCCCTTTTCTCAAATGGGCGGGCGGTAAATATCGTCTGACAGACGAAATCAACCGCTTATTGCCAAAACGCAAACACTGTTTAGTCGAACCTGTTTGTTGGCGCCGGTGCGGTATTTCAACAGCCATTTTCGAACGCTACATTCTGGCAGACATCAACCCTGATTTAATCCACTTATTCAATATCGTCAAACAGGACGTTGAGGGTTACATCCAAGCGTGCAAACCGGTTTTCTTTCACCCCGATGCCAACACAGAAAGTTACTACTACACCAAGCGTAAAGAATTTAATCAAAGTACCGATGTATTCCAACGAGCCGTATTATTTCCTGTATTTAAATCGTTTTGGCTTTTAACGGCTTGTGTCGCTACAACGCCAAAAATGAATTTAATGTGCCTTTCGGTGCTTACAAAACCCATTATTTCCCGGAAGAAGAACTCCGTTTTTGCCGCTAAAAGCACAAAGTGCGGTCTTTATTTGCGCCGATTTTCAACAAACCTTCCAAATGGCGGATGAAGACTGCGTCATTTACTGCGACCCACCCTATGCTCCCATTTTCACAAAACAGCAATTTCACCAATTATTCCGGGCAATGAATTTTCCATCGCCCACCAGCGCGATTCTTGCCAATCTCAGCCAAAGACACCGTGAAAACAACGCAACATCCAAGTAGTGATTTTCCAACCACGACACGTCATTCACCCGAGAAATCTACCAAGGCGCGAAAAATCCGCCGTTTAAAAGTACAACGCTCCATCAGCCAAGCATCGCATAAACGCGTCAAAGTAAGAGAGTTGATTGCGGTCTTTAACGCCTAAAAATAACTTAAAAACTTACCGCACTTTTACAAATCAAACACATCCGCATCGCGCAATACGTGAATATTACCCTGCAGGGCGTAGGGAAACCACAGCGGTCGAAATATTCTACCAATTGCACGGTCATTTTACGTCCGAATTGTAACGCATCACGCAATTCGTTCACCGATATACCTTCTTTGTCGGCGACAAGCTGTTTGATTAAGCGAGCGGTAGCATAAATGTTCTCAGTCAGGAAGAAACGGTCTTTACCACAGCGGTGAGATAGCCTAATTTACCGGCTTTGTAGAGGAAGTTGCGCATGGCGCTTTCTTCCTGTCCCAATAAGCCCGCAAAGATCACGCACCCACAATGCTTGTCCGTTATGTTGCTCAAATTGTTCAAGAACTTGCTCGCCATAATGCGCGTTCTTGTTCATTAAATTGAATTTTATGATCAGCGGTGTGTAGCCAACCACGGGTTTGTTGTAGCTGATTTTCAGCTAATAATTCATCAATAAAATGATAAATCAGTTTTTTTCCGGCTGGTTCAGTGCAGCAATGCGATATAAACGAGCTTTTTACCTAAGCCGAGTTGGTCGGGATGTTGTTCGTGATATTGCGCAAGTGCGGTCAATACTTTTGACGTTTGTTGCGTGCGATACTCGGCATTAAAGCACCAGCTTTGGAAGCGAATATCACCGTTTTTCAAGAATGTCATTCAGTTGCGTCTCTGTCAGTTGTTCAATCCACATCAACTGCTCGGCTTCCACCGCATGATTTTTGAAGATAAAGTGCGGTGCGTTTTTCGGCTGTTTCGCTTGAATCAGTTGGCGTAAATAATTGAAACGGGCTTCGTGCGCTTATGGCGTTTCGGTGAATGGATTTCATCACTTTTGCGCCACCAAGTACGGCGGTAGAGTTGCTGTTGCGCAAGATAATTTTGTCGCCGTGCGCCAAAAACAACGGTTGCTCTAAAAATCAGTTCTGCCAGCGTGTGTTGCTGAGGCGCGAGTTTTGGGCTGTTGCAATAACGTCAACTTACCTGTGGTGTGTGAGGCAGCGCGATAAATATGCACCGGTTGGCTTTTCGTTCAGTGGAATTTGGTTTTCAGCCAAACGGTGACGCGATCTCGTCGCTTTGGCAGGCGGTTGGGAGAACAACCAATCGCCGCGCTCAATTAACGTGCGGTCGAAACTCAAGTTAATATTTAACGCGAGGCTGTTGCCCCTGCCAAGCCTTTTGTACTTTGTTCGTTTTGTGCGTGGATATTTTTCACCCGCACTTTTGCCCATTGCTTAAATACAATTCGTCGTCGATGGCAACTTTGCCCGCAAATGCGGTACCTGTCACCACCGTACCGGCACCTTTAATGGTAAAATACGGTCGATGGCATAACGGAACGGTTTTTCCGTGTCCGATAATTCCGGCAACTGCGCCAAATAATCGCGTAATGTTTCAATACCTTGGCTGGTGGTGGCAGAGGTCACGAAGAATTTACTGTTTTGCCAAGATGGCATAGTGTTGGCGTAGCTGTTGTTCTAATGCGTCAATTTGTTGCGCATCGGCGCGGTCGGCTTTGGTGATCACCACCATGATTTCCTGCAATTGCAACAAGCTCAAAATGTTTAAGTGCTCGATGGTTTGCGCTTGCACGCCTTCGTCTGCGTAGAACGATAAGCATGGCGTAATGAATGCCACCTAAGCCTGCCAACATATTGGCAAGAAAACGTTCGTGCCCCGGTACGTCGATAAAACCGAGGATTTGATCTTTTAACGGCAAAATAGGCGTAGCCCAAATCAATGGTCATGCCGCGTCTTCCGGTAAATGCGCCGTATGCGTGCCGGTGAGGGCTTGTAATAACGCGGTTTTGCCGTGGTCAACGTGTCCGGATGTGACAATAATCATAGCGCTCCAAGGTGTTGAGCAAGCGTTCGAGATTAGCCAAACTGCGTAAGTCCAACCAAATTTTATCCCGTTCAATGCGCCCGATAACCGGTTGCGGTAGCGCCAATAAACGGGCGAAAAAGTGCGGTGGTTTTTGTCGGTGTTTTTCTGTTGCCGGCGCAATGGTTACCGCGACTGACGGAATCTCGTGCCATCGATTGAGAGCCACTACCAACCTGCAGCTTCGCTTGTTCGATCGCAACAAGGTAATCTGCATTTAAACGATTTTTCCAACCGCACTTTCAGTTGTTCTGCCTGTGCCGGTAATTGGGCTACAGGCTGAGTGAGCAGATGAAGTGCGGTTAGTTTTTCGGTAATTTTTCCGGTCGCAAATATAAACGTAAAGTGGCTTCCAAACCGGCAAGAGTAACTTTGTCGCAACGCAATACGCGTTTGAGCGGATGGGCTTGCAGCTGTTGAATCAATGCTTTTTACCCACGATAATGCCTGCTTGTGGTCCGCCGAAGTTTGTCGCCGGAGAAGGAAATTAATCTAGGCCGTGTTGTAATTTTTCTTGCACCGTCGGTTCTTCCGGCAAGTCGAAATTGTTTCAGATCGATTAACGCAGCCGCTGCTAAATCCGGTGATGATCGGAATGCCAAATTCTTTACCTAATTCAGCCAGTTCTTGTTCGTCAACAGAATGCGTAAAACCGCAAATTTGGTAGTTACTGCTGTGAACTTTCATTAAAAAGGCGGTATTTTCGTTAATTGCGTTGCGATAATCTTTTAAATGGGTACGGTTGGTGGTGCCCACTTCCACCAGTTTACAACCTGCCTGCGCCATGATGTCGGGAATGCGGAAAGCACCGCCGATTTCAATCAATTCACCACGGGAGATGATCACTCTTTACCCTGCGCGAAAAAGTCGCCAACATTAGTAATACCGCCGCTGCGTTGTTGTTCACTACACAGGCTGCCTCTGCGCCCGTGAGTTGTTGCAGTAAATCGCTGATGTAGTTATCCCGATGGCTGCGCTCGCCTGCCGCTAAATCATATTCTAATGCCACATTACCCTGCATAGCATCCAGCGCCGCTTGTTGTGCCGCCGGTGACCACAACGCACGCCCGAGATTGGTGTGCAATACTGTGCCGGTTAAATTATGTACGCTCTTAATGTTCACTTGTTGTTGTAACAATAATTGTTGGCGGATGTACTGAAAGGTCGCGTCATCGGTTTTGCAAAAAGTGCGGTAGATTTTCATCGGCGTTTTATATGTTCGCGCGCTTGTTGCAACATCTCGCGAGACACGCTGACAGTGGCACTATGGCCAAATTCTGCCACGCATTGTTCACCTTGCTGGGTTTTTGAGTAATTTATCGACGGCTGGAAGGGCTTGATAAAGGGCTGACATGATGATTCCTTTTTCTGGAGGTTAAATTGGCATTTTTAGCGGTGATTATAAGGCGTGAAACCTGATTTCTTCTTTTGCTTTGCGTGCGCATTAGATACACCAATGCCAATTTTTCTCGTATTTTTAAATTCTTGGAATTATAGGTAATTCAATGCGTACAAGTAAATATTTATTATCCACCTTAAAAGAAACCCCGGCAGAAGCGGCGATTGTTAGCCATCAACTCATGTTGCGTGCGGGCATGATTCGTCCTCTTGCTTCGAGGCCTTTATAACTGGATGCCAACCGGTTGGCGCGTGCTACAAAAAGTGGAAAACATCATTCGCGAAGAAATGAATAAAAGTGGTGCCATTGAGATCAAAATGCCCGTCGTGCAACCGGCAGAATTGTGGCAAGAGTCCGGTCGTTGGGATCAGTATGGTCGGAATTATTGCGTTTTCACCGACCGTGGCGAACGGAGTTTTCGTGATCGGCCCGACCAATGAAGAAGCAGATTACTGATTTAATGCGTCGAAGTGACTTCTACCGTCAACTTCCCCTCAATTTATATCATATTCAAACCAAGTTCCGTGACGAAGTGCGTCCACGTTTCGGTGTGATGCGTAGTCATGAATTTATTATGAAAGATGCTTATTCTTTCCACATGGACAAAGAAAGCTTGCAACAAACCCTATGAGGTGATGTACCAAACTTATAGCAATATTTTCACCCGCTTAGGGTTTGGATTTCCGTGCTGTGCAAGCGGATACCGGTTCTATCGGTGGTAGCGCGTCTCATGAGTTCCAAGTGTTGGCGAAACAGCGGCGAAGATGATGTGATTTTCTCACGGAATCTGATTATGCAGCAAACATCGAACTTGCTGAAGCCGTGGCTGTCGGCGAGCGTGCCGCACCAACTCAAAGCGATGGAATTAGTGGATACACCGAATGCGAAAACCATTGCGGAGCTTGTCGCGCAATTTAACCAACCGATTGAGAAAACCGTTAAGACTTTGATTGTAAAAGGTGCAAAGCAAAGAACAGCGTTAGTGGCGTTAATTATTCGTGGTGATCATGAATTAAACGAAGTCAAAGCAGAAAAACTGGCAGAAGTGGCCTCCGTTTGAATTTGCTGATGAGGCCGCCATTAAAGCGAAAATTGGTGCAGGGCGTCAGCCCCTTGGACCGGTCAACTTAAACATTCCTGTGATCAGCTGACCGCGGCGTGGCGATCATGTCCGATTTCAGCGCAGGTGCCAACATTGACGGTAAACATTATTTCAACATTAACTGGGAGCGCGATGTGGCGTTGCCGAAAGTGGCGGATATTCGTAACGTGGTGGAAGGCGACCCTAAGTCCGGATGGCAAAGGTACCTTATTAATTAAACGCGGTATTGAAGTCGGCCATATTTTCCAATTAGGGTGACAAATATTCCAACGCGATGAATGCGACAGTGCAAGGTGAAGACGGTCGTCCCACGGTCGTTACCATGGGTCGCTATGGTATTGGTGTGACGCGTGTTGTGGCAGCCGCGATTGAACAACATCATGATGAACGCGGTATTATTTGGTCGAGTGATGCGATGGCGCCGTTTACCGTGGCGATTGTAGCCGATGAATATGCACAAATCGGAAAGCGTGCAAGCATTCGCTGAAGAGTTTACACCGCACTTTATTGGCGCAAAGGTGTGGAAGTGATTTTTGATGACCGTAAAGAACGCCCAGGCGTGATGTTTGCGGATATGGAGCTTATCGGTGTGCCGCACATGGTGCGTCATCGGTGAGAAAAACTCGCGAACGGTGAAATCGAATACAAAAATCGTCGTAGCGGTGAGAAACAAATGATTGCGAAAGCGCAATTGATTAGACTTCTTAAAAAGCCAAATTAAAGGCGTAACCATAAAATAAAGCGGCTATGATAAATAACCGCACTTTTTATCATCCACCGCACTTTTGTGATGAAAGTGCGGTGATTTTTATGGCAAATTTCGTGAAGAATTATAAATAGAATTTTTTTCAACCACTTTTAGGTTGTCGTCTAATTTATACACTAATGGCTGACCGGTTGGGATTTCTAAATCCATGATATCCGCATCGGAAATGCCTTCAATGTGTTTTGCCAGTGCGCGCAAAAGAGTTACCGTGCGCCACCACTCAAAACGCGTTTGCTCGCTTAATAATGCTGGTGCGATTTGGTCTTCCCAGAACGGAAGTACGCGTTCTAGAGTCACTTTCAAGTTTTCACCATTCGGAATGACATCAGCCGGTAGGTTTTGCGTAGCGACGGTCATATGGGCGGAATTTCGGGTCTTTTCGGATCTAATAATGGTGGCAATGTGTCGTAAGAACGGCGCCAAATGTGAACTTGCTCATCACCGTATTTTTTTCGGCGGTGGCTTTTTGTCTAAAGCCTTGTAGCTCACCGTAGTGACGTTCGTTTTAAAACGCGCCAGTTTTTCACTTGTGGAATCCATAATTGGTGAGATTCTTCTAACACGATATTACAGGTTTTGATCGCACGAGTTAAAACAGACGTGAAAGCAATATCGAATTCAAAATTGGCATCCAACAATTTTTGCCCGCCGCTTTGGCTTCCTCTACGCCGCGCTCGGTTAAATTCACATCACGCCAACCGGTAAATAAGTTTTTGCATTCCATTCACTAAAAACCGTGACGAATAAACACTAATTCCATGATAGATCTCCTAAGATTAATTAAAAACTCCCTCAGTTATAGCAAAAAAGCCTTTCTGATAAAGAAAAAATGCCTTTATTTTTCTGCCATGTTGTTTGGGGTTGGCGGAGACCTTGATCGTCTTTGGGGGAATTTATGAAATAGATCAAAATGTTGTAATTAATCGGAAATAAACGTTTTACTTTTCAGTATTTTTAGATAGTCTAACAGGTATTTTTAATGTTTGATTTTCTAGAAGGAAGACATGATGACAACACTTTTCGAGATGAGCACAAAAATTGGTTAAACCAAGATCCGGATGCATGAAACGCACGCAGAATTAACCGCACTTTTAAGCGCAGCAAAAAGTGGCGATGCAAAAGCGAAGCTGAACTGGCTGCCCGTTTTGACGGACGTTTACAATTCGGTACCGCCGGTTTACGCGGTCGCCTGCAAGCCGGTTCCATGGGGATGAATCGTGTGTTGGTGGCTACGTCGCCGGCGGATTGGCTGAGTATTTAAAAGGGATATGACAACAGCCTTCCATCGTGATTGGCTATGACGGCCGTAAAAACCTCGATGTATTTGCACGCGATACCGCTGAAATCATGGCGGGTGCAGGCATTAAAGCGTATTTATTACCACGCAAATTACCAACCCCGGTGTTGGCTTACGCTATTCAATATTTTGATACTACCGCAGGCGTCATGGTGACAGCCAGCCACAACCCACCGGAAGATAACGGCTATAAAGTTTATTTAGGGAAAGCTAACGGTGGCGGACAAATCGTTTCTCCGGCAGACAAAGACATTGCGGCGTTAATTGATAAAGTCGCGGCAGGCAGCGTGAAAGATTTACAGCGCAGCCAAGATTACGTCGTGTTAGATGACACCGTGGTGGACGCTTATATTGCGAAAACAGCTGCGCTTGCGAAAGAACCGCAAACCGACATTAACTACGTTTATACCGCCATGCACGGCGTGGGTTATGAAGTGTTGAGCAAAACGTTGACAAAAGCGGGCTTACCACAACCGCACATCGTTGCTGAACAAGTCTGGCCGGATGGTACTTTTCTCAACCGTGAACTTCCCTAACCCGGAAGAAAAAGGCGCGTTAGATTTAGCATTCAAGTGGCGAAAAAGCACACAATGCCGAATTTATTATTGCGAATGACCCGGATGCTGACCGTTTAGCGGTGGCGGTGCCGGATGCTGAAGGCAACTGGAAACCATTGCACGGCAACGTGGTGAGGTTGCTTTTCGGGTTGGTATTTGGCGAAACAATATCAAGCACAAGGTAAAAAGGCGTATTGGCTTGTTCCTCGTGTCCTCGCCTGCCTTAGCAGAGATTGCGAAACGTTATGGTTTTGAATCCCAAGAAACCCTTACCGGCTTCAAATATATCGGTAAAGTTCAAGGTTTGTTATTCGGTTTTGAAGAAGCATTGGGTTATTTGGTGGATCCGGACAAAGTACGTGATAAAGACGGTATTTCAGCCGCTATCGTGTTCTTGGATTTAGTGCGTAGCTTGAAGAAACAAGGCAAAACCTTGGCAGATTATGCAGAGGAATTCACCAAAGAATTTGGCTTATGTGAGCGGACAAATTTCTATTCGTGTGAGTGATTTGTCTGAAATAGCAAACTATGACTGCACTTCGCAAGAACCCGCCAAGCCAAATCGGTGGTTTCAATGTGGCACAGTTTATCGACCACACCAAAAACCGACCGTCAAAGCGACATTTTGGTGTTCGTCTTGGAAAACGGCAGCCGTCTTTATTGCGCGTCCGTCCGGTGCTGAACCGAAAATCAAGTTCTATCTTGATGCGCGTGGTACCGATCCGAAAAATGCCGATCGCGTGTTGGCGGAATTCGATGCGGCCGTTCGCGCGATTTTACGTCAAGAGAGCATATGGTAAGCAGGATTGCTAATTAAGCTCGATAGTTGAAAATAAAAACGGTAGGTCAATAAGCCTACCGTTTTTGTTCTCATAGCCAGTCAAAGTCTCGCTATAAAAACTCATACGCTATGCGTGTGGAGCCAAATAGCTTAGCGATGAACAGAAAAATCCTCGCTATATAATGGACAAGGCTGACAACCGAAAATTCAACATATAGGACGATTATTTAACCTCGTAGCGTGCAACTTGTTGCCGAATAATTAACTCGATGCCTAATTCACGCATTTATGCGTAGCGTGCATCTTGATGCACGACCAAATTACGCACGCGGAACGTTGTTTAACGCTTTCGGGCATTCATGATTTTCGTGCAACGTTGCACGCTACGATTTCTATCTTGATGCGCGGTGCAGATCCGAAAAATGCCGATCGCGTGTGGCGGGAATTCGATGCGCCGTCCGTGCTATTTTTACGTCAAGAGAGACGCGTGTAAGCAGGATTGCTAATTAAGCTCGACAGTTAAAATAAAAACGGTAGGTCAATATACTCGTTTTTATTTATAGCCAGCCAAAGTCTGGCTATAAAAACCATAAGCGCGCGTATAGAGCCAAATATCTAAGTGATGAACAGATTCTCACTATAGCAGGGAACAAGGCTGATAACCAAAACCCAACATATAGGACGATTTATTTAACCTTCGTAGCGTGCAACTTGTTGCACGAATAGTTAATCCTCGATGCGTAATTCACGATTTACATGCGTAGGTGTATCTTGATGCAGACCAAATTACGCACGGAACGTTATTTAATTCTTTCGCGCTCATATTTCGTGCAACAAGTTGCACGCTACGATTCTATCTTGATGCGCGTGGCACAGATCCGAAAAATGCCGATCGCGTGTTGGCGGAATTCGATGCGGCATGTTCGCGCGATTTTTACGTCAAGAAGCGTATGGTAAGCAGGATTGCTAATTAAGCTCGACAGTTGAAATAAAAACGGTAGGTCAATGTGCCTACCGTTTTTGTTGCCAATTCAGTGATTATTTTTGTGAAATAACCTTCCATCAAAATGCTGCCAATGCTGCCCGTCAAATTGAATGCGCATACGTTCCACTTCTTTGTTAAAGGAGCGTTGTAATCGTTGCAAATTGCCTTCCTTCCAAAAACTTCCTGATTTTTCACCGCACTTATCAAAAATCAATGAGCCAAAATTTTGTCGCCTTCTATTTGTTGGCACAGAATGTTGTGCGCATTGAGATCGGTGTGACAAATTTGTAAATCGTGTAATTGACGGATCATCCAGCCGATTTGTCGCCATTGGTCGGCGGTAAGATGTCGTGTCTGCAAAAGTGCGGTCAGATCTGGGCATTTTCGATTTTTCGCTCAGCAAATCTGGCTTTGATAACAGACTCCCTAAGTTGCCTTTTGCGGAACCCGGAGCCCCAATGGGTTTTGGCACCGGCAGATCCCTGCCTGATGTAGTTGATTATACAGGTTAAATTCGGCAATGTCACGGGTGTTTTGTAGCTGCTGAAAACGGTAACGATCTTTGTTGAACTTACCCCAATAACCACCACGGTAATACGACGCAGCGCGGCGTTTTACACCAAAGAGATCCGCCGTTTGCTAAAACTATGTGGTGCCTGCGCCCTGCGCCGATCCTAAATGCGAGTTTTGTCGGCGCTAAAATCGCGTTAAAAAGTCTCCCTGATGGGGTTCCGGTGTTCAAATTAAACAGAAAAAAAGTCGTTTTCAGTTGATATTCGCACTGTGCGACCTTGAAAATGAGATAGCGGATAGGCGCATTCTACTTTAAAAATAACGCAATGCCCAAAGTTCAACATCAACGAGAGATCTCATGCCGCCACCCAACCTCGCAATCCCTTTGTATTTTTACGTTTGTCCGCCATTGGCGATGTTTGCCGCGTCTGGCACGGTGCAGCAGATTCAGCGTTATTGGCTGACACCCAAATAACATGGGTTATCGGAAAGACGGAAGCGCAGCTGTTTCGCCATGCGTCGGGGGTGGAGTTTGTGGTGGATAAAAAAGCGTTGGCTGGGTTAGCCGCTGTGGCGACAGTTGAAAGATCGTCGATGATGCGTTATTAAATATGCAAACGGCATTTCGTAAAGTCAATTTTATCCCTGGGTAGCAAGGCAAATATCGTATCGGTTTCGGTAAACAGCGGGCGCGTTAAGGGCAGTGGTTGTTTATGCATCGCAAGATTCAAGACCCGAGCAACCTCGTGTTAGACGGTTTATGGCGTTTTTGTGGATTATTTGGGTGTGCCTTGCACGGAACCGCAATGGGATTTGCCGGTCGCGAGGAGGATCTTGATCACAGCGCGACCAATACATTGATCCAACCCGCAAGAATTTGCTGATTTCTCCTTGTTCCAGTGCCCGGAAAAAGCACGTTAGTAGAACGTTATGCGGAAGTCGCCAATATTGCCCACCAACATAATGTTAACGTGATTTTGTGCAGTCTCCACCGCGCGTGAACTGGACGATGATTGAGCAAATTCAGGCTTGTGTGTCACTTGTGCTCCAAACCACGATGCCGTGCGTTAACGCTTCCACAGCTTGCGCGTTAATCCGGCAGGTGGATTTGTAAGCCACCGGATTCCGGTCCTGCGCATATTGCAACGACGCAAGGCACGCCGGTTATCGGTTTATATGCTTACCACAACCCGTTGCGTACCGGCCCTCATCGCAACCTTGCCAATGTGGTGTCGGTATGAGATGTGCAAAAAGAATTTGGCAAACCGTTCGCGCAGCTGTTCATGCACTGAAGAAGCGAAAGCACCTAATGGCGCAAATTGAGGTAGCGTGTGGCGGGAAACAGATGAAAACGTGCGGTTTGTTTTAAAAAGAGAAAAACGCCTCGATGTCTGCGACCGCACTTGCACTGTTGCCGTTATTTCATTCTTGTCAATTTAATTGGAGTTTGCTATGACCGTATCGCGATCTCATTTATCCGAAAATTATTCCACCCAAAAGCGCCTTTTGCGCCCACCGAATTTAAGTTGAGCTTGTATGTCATCGTGACAGTTACGAATAGGGTTGAACGGCTCATTCACGCGCGGGTGAAAACTTTAGCAAAATTCGTATTAAAAGATCGTTCTGCGGCACAAGCTGAAGAGGAAATCGCCCGCTGCATTGCCTTAGCCAAACAACATCAAGTGCGGTTATTTGTAGATGATTTTTGGCCGTTGGCAATTAAATATCAGGCTTATGGCGTCCATCTTGGGCAAGAGGATTTGCTCACCGCGGATTTAAACGCCATCCAACAAGGGACTGCGTCTCGGTGCTTCCACCCACAACCAAGAAGAAGTCGATCTGGTTACCGTTGCGTGCGCCTTCTATGTTGCCTCGACATATTTTCCCGACGCAAACCAAAGAGATGCCTTCAGCGCCTCAAGGTGTTGCTAATTTGCACGCACAGGTGAAAAACTTAGGTAAAATGCCGACCGTCGCAATCGGTGGCATCAGTGCCTCGCATTTCCGATATTTTAGCCACCGGGGTGGCAGCATTGCCGTGATTTCTGCTGTAACCAGCGCAAGACTGGCGACGTGACAGTGAAAAATTTACTGCAATATTTTTGCCGAATAATGGACTATTTTCGTTTAAATTCATGGCAGAAACAGCTCGAAAAATTCATCTTAAAATTGAACCGCACTCAGACTGCCGGAAAACATAGAGTAAAATCAAATTGTCTGTAGTTTTTGCAAGACAAAGGAACAAATAGGCTTTATGATACCGACATTTTTGAGAGCAAAACTAACCCGTTTTAATTAATCAATGAGGAAAATAAAAATGGCAAAAATCGTTAAAGTCATTGGTCGCGAAATTATCGACTCTCGTAACCCAACATGGAAGCCGAGTGCATCTAGAAGGCGGATTCGCCGGTCTGCTGCAAAGCGCCATCAGGTGCATCTACCGGTTCTCGCGAAAGCCTTAGAATTACGTGACGGCGACAAATCCCGCTTCAGGTAAAGGCTGATTAAGCGGTTGCCGCAGTAAACGGCCCGATTGCTGAAGCCATTCTGGCAAAGATGCTCTAACCAAGCTGAAATCGACCAAATCATGATCTGATGAGACGGTACTGAAAACAAATCTAACTTCGGTGCAAACGCTATCTCAGCGGTATCCTTAGCAAACGCAAAAGCAGCCGCAGCGTCTAAAGGTTTTACCACTTTACGCTTACATCGCTGAACTTAACGGCACGCCAGGCGTTTACTCGGCGCCGTACCAATGATGAACATCATCAACGGTGGTGAGCACGCAGACAACAATGTTGATATCCAAGAGTTCGCTGATTCAACCGGTTGGTGCAAAAACTCACGTGAAGTACTTCGTCATCGGTGCGAAAGTGTTCCATGCAACCTCTGCGAAAGTATTAAAATCTAAAGGCATGAGTACCGCTGTAGGTGATGAAGGTGGTTTCGCACCAAACTCAGTCTAACGCCGACGCGTTAGCCTGTATCAAAGAAGCTGTAGAAAAAGCAGGTTATGTATTAGGCAAAGATGCAACATTAGCGATGGACTGCGCCTCTTCTGAGTTCTACAACAAAGAAACCGGCAAATACGAAAATGAAAGGCGAAGCCGTTCATTCACTTTCAAGAGTTTACACCATCTTGAAGAATTAACCAAACAATACCCGATCGTGTCTATCGAAGACGGTCGAAGACGAGTCTGACTGGAAGGCTTCGCATACCAAACCTAAAAGTGTTAGGCGACCGCATTCAATTAGTGGGTGATGACTTATTCGTCACTAACACCAAAATCTTAAAAAGAAGGTATCGAAAAAGGTATCGCAAACTCTATCTTTAATCAAATTCAACCAAACTCGGTTCTTAACCGAAACCTTGGCTGCGATTAAAATGGCGAAAAATGCCGGTTATACCGCTGTGATCTCTCACCACCAGGTGAAACCGAAGATGCGACTATCGCTGACTTGGCGGTGGGTACCGCAGCAGGTCAAATCAAAAACCGGTTCTATGAGCCGTTCTGACCGTATTGCTAAACTACAAACAATTAATCCGTATCGAAGAAGCATTAGAACGCGCGGGTACACCGGCACCGTTCTTAGGTTTAAAAAGCGGTTAAAGGTCAAGCGTAATTGCATAGATGCGGCGAGAAATAGGCGTAAAAGCCACCGCACCCTTTCGTGTTTCAAGCTGAGTTCGACTAAAGTTGAACTCAGTTTTTATAAGCGACTAAAAAGGATAGCTCATCGACCTATCCTGCTTTATATTTGACTCGGCGCATTGACCGAGGTAAATCGGCCAATGAGGAAAGAGCGCGTTAAGCGAAACGTCTCACTTCGCCATTGCTCGCAAACGTTTTCTACACGCAACGCGGGCAAAAGTGTCGGATGTTCCGGATTCACGCCGATTTTGTCAGAATAATGCCAACAACGTGGACATTTTTCACCGTGAGAACGGCAACGCTTTACTGTAATTCCCTCTAACTCACCCGCAGCCACATCTGCCGGTTTGTCTCTAATGCTTTTCACTTCCGCTTTTGACGTAATCACCACGAAACGTAACCATTGCCCTAATTGTTCCAACAAGGCACGATATTCATCGTTAGCGTAAACCGTCACTCCGCTTCTAAACCGCCACCGATCGCTTTGCGACATGGGCGATTTCTAATACGCGGTTCACTTCAGAACGCACTTTAACTCAGTTGTTGCCAGTAAGCATCATCTAATTTTCGTTCGCACCTAAGCCGAATAGCCTTCGTAGAATTCTTCCGTGAAGACGAATTCAGCACGTGCCGTCGCCGTTTGTGGCGCGTAGCCCCACACTCATCTGCGGTGAATGACAGGATTGGTGCCATCCAACGAACCAACGCTTCCGCAATGTGCCATAAGGCGGTTTTAAGCAACTACGACGCGCAAGGCCGTCCGCTTTTGGTGGTGTATTGATGATCTTTGATAATATCAAGGTAGAACGAACCCATTTTCCACAGAACAGAAACGCATTGCCGTTGTGCACCACGGCGTGGAATTGATAGTTATCATCAGCATCTTTGATTTCTTTTTGTGCATCTAACGCACAAGCCACCCAACGATCTGGGCTCATCATGTCTTCCGGTTTCACCGCATGCTATCTGTGGATCCAAAACCGCTTTTGGTTGCTCAATAAGAAAACTGCCGTGTTACGAATAATCACGACGATAGCTGTCTGCCGCACGTTTTAAAAATTTCATCGGAAACGGTCATTTCTCCGGCATGGTCAGTGAGGCCACCGCATAAACGTAAAATGTCGCCACCGAATTTGTCCATCACTTGTGGCGTCACGATGTTACCGATAGATTTTGACATCTTACGGCCTTGACCATCCACGGTGAAACCATGGGTTAATACTTTGTTTGTATGGCGCTTTGCTGTCTGAGCTGGTAGAAAGCATAAAGAAGACATAAACCAACCACGGTGTTGGCCAGAACCTTCCAAGCACTAACGATATCTCGCGTTAAATTCCGGACGGTTCGCACCACGAAGAATAGGTTGATCCTGGAGTCAAACCATACGTCAAGAGTATCGGGCACTTTGCGATAGGTTTCTGCGTCCGCACCTAATAATTCTTTTTCCGTCTAACTCACCATGTTTGAATACCGGCTTTTCCGCTCACTTTCTGCATACTTAACTGGGTGCGGGTGGGGCGTTCTTCGGTTTCTTTGTGCACGAATAACGTCATCGGCACGCCCCGGCACGTTGACGGGAAATGCACCAGTCAGGACGATTTTCCACCATTTTTCGATACGCCTGACCTCAATCCGAATCCAGCGAACTTGTTTGATTCACCTCAAAGCGCTTGTTGGCGTAAACCTTGCGTTTCCATGCCATAAGACCATTGTGGTGTGGCACGGGAAATAATCGGGGTTTATGACGCCACTCGTGGGTAGCGTGTTTGATTTTCTCCACTTTTAATAAGTTGCCCACTTCTGCAATTTTCAACAACCAATGGATTTCGCTTCAAATACGCCTTTGCTGCAAAAAGAATTCAGTCGTTGAAATAAATTTACCGTCATTCGATACAAGACCCGCCATTGGTAAATTATATTTTTGTCCTCACAACAAAGTCGTCCAAACCATGATCCGGTGCAGTAGTGTACCAAACCTCGTACCGCCATCGGTAGTCACGTGATCGCCTCAAAATCACGCGGCACAGTGAAATCATAGAACGGATGGTTAAAAGCGTACTAACTCTAGCGCTTAGACCTTTACTGTCTCTAAAATTTCAACGTGTTCTGCACCACTGCTTTCGCCGCAGATTCCACTCAATCAGCGGCTAAGATCACACGCTCATCGCCAAGTTGGACTAGGTTGTATTCCTAATTCGCATTTACTGCAATTGCACGGTTAGAGGGCATTGTCCAAGGTGTGGTGGTCCAAATCACTGCAGATAATTTGCCATGGCCTTTTGCCTACAGCGTTAAATTTCTTCAATTTCAACCGCACTTACTGCAGGGAAACGAACATAGATAGATGGAGAAACTTTGTCTTCGTATTCCACTTCCGCTTCAGCCAAAGAAGAACCACAATCCGGAACACCAGTGCACCGGTTTTGAACCTTTATATAAGTGACCATTAGCAATCACTTTACCAGAGTGTACGGATGATGTTTGCTTTCGGTGTCGAAGTTCATCGTTAAACAGGGATTATCCCAATCGCCGAACTACGCCTAAACGGATAAAGTCTTTTTCTGACTTTTTCTACCTGTTCCGCTGCATATTCACGGCATTTTTCGCCCCGAAATTCAGCCGCAGAAATCTTTCTCGTTTGGTTTTTCCCACCGCCTTCTACTTTCAATTCAATCGGCAAGCGTGCAGTCCCAACCCGGAATATAAGGTGAGTCAAAACCTAATGCGGTTTTTGGATTTCACGATCATATCTTTCAGAATTTTTATTCACCGCATGACCGATATGAATGTTGCCGTTCGCATACGGAGGGCCATCATGCAAAATAAAGGATGCCTTTTTGAAGTTTCACGAATGTTTTTGATAGAGATTTTTCTCATACCAGTTTTTCAACATCACAGGTCTCGCGTTTGGCAAATCGCCACGCATTGGAAAGCCCTGTTTCAGGGAGGTTAAGGGTATTTTTATAATCAGTCATTTTATATTCCAGTGTTATAAAAATTAAAATTTGTGTTCTATAAAGTGCGGTCGGTTTTGAGATGTTTTCGCCGTTTCTACATCCTTCGCAATTTGTGCTTTTAAATCGTCAAAAGAGGGAAATTTTCACTTCATTGCGGATTTTTGCGACAGAGTTCGACATCCACCCATTGTCCATAAAGATCGCCTTGAAAATCAAATAAATGCGCTTCTAATAATTGATTCACACCATTGATGGTCGGGCGGGTGCCGATGTTTCGCAACCCCATTAAAAAACGCGCCGATTTTAACCGCACTCAACCGCGTAAACCCCTTTGACCGGATTTCACCTGACGATGCAAGCGAATATTCGCAGTAGGAAAGCCGATGGTGCGAACCCGCTGATTGCCGATGAATGACGCGACCTAAACATGCGATAAGGACGTCCAAAGCAATTTTTCCGCTAACGTTAAATCATCTTTGGCTATCGCTTTCGCGAATCGCTGTACTGCTGATTCGCAGCGCATCCAAGCAAAAGCTACGGTTATCTTCGACGGTAAAACCGAACTTTTCACCGGCGTGTTGCAACAGCGCAGTTACCTTTGGCGCTTTGGCACCAAATTTAAAAATCATCACCAATGCTTAAAAATTTCACATTTAATTTTGCGCACCAACCAATCTTCAATAGATTGTTGCGCAGGCAAATTGGCAAAAGTGCGGTCGAATTTTTGCCATAATCACCATGTCCACGCCTGCCTGTTTGAGATAACGCACTTTATCGCGCAAACGCATCAAGCGTGCAGGGCTTTGTTACCCAGATTTCGCGGTTGCGGTCTCGAATAACATCACCCGCCAGCGGGCAAATTCAGTTCGTCGGCTTTTTTGGCGTAAATGGCGCAAAATCGCTTTGATGGCCTAAATGTACCCCGTCAAAATTGCTACGATGGTCAAAACACAACTCGACAAACATTGCGATACCTTGAGAGCCCACGAATTAATTGGTATGATATTGCCTGTAAAATTAAGATCAATTTTTCATTATAACGACAAATGCCCACTTCGGAAAGCAAAATCATAGACGGCTACATTGAACCCTAAAAAGGAGGTTATTATTGAGCAATAGGTACAATTTGATTACAATCGTTAATGGCATATCAGGAGGACGGGATGTATTTTGACCAAATTAAAAGCTGAATTAGATGAGGCCGCAATACGTATTAAAATGCGTTTTTATCAGATGATATTCAGTCGGTAACAGGCGGCATTAGTTAATCGCCGATCGCTTTAAACAGGGCGGAAAGGTAATTTCTTGTGGTAACGGCGGTTCTCATCGTGATGCTATGCATTTTGCCGAAGAACTCACGACGTTACCGCGCAATCGCTCGGGTATCCTGCCATTGCCATTTCGGATGTTAGCCACTTAAATGTGTAGGTAACGATTTTGGTTATGAATATGTGTTTCTCCTGATATGGCTGAGGCAGTCGGTCAACAAGGCGATGTGTTATTTGCACTTTCGACTTCGGGCATCCCGTGAATATTTTAATGCCATTCAGGTTGCCAAAGAAAAAGGCATGAAGGTGATTGTGCTAACCGGCAAAGACCGGCGGAAAAATGGCGGGCTTAGGCCGATGTGGAAGTTCGCGCTGCACTTTTGGGTATGCCGATCGTACCCAAGAAGTGCATATTAAAAGTGATTCATATTTTGATTATGTTGATTGAATTTGAAATGAAAAATAGAGTCATTGAAATTATCTGCGTACTCAAGGGTAAACTTCATTTAGTCCAGACGTAGATATTTATGAATCAGACTTTAAAAAGAAGATGGTTTCCAAACCATTCTTTTTATTATAGCCAGCCAAAGTCTGGTAGAGAAACCATACGCTTATGCGTATGGAGCCAAATAGCTTAAGCGATGAACAGAATCCCTCGCTATGTAATGAACAAGGCTGACAAACCAAAAATTCAACATATAGGAGGATTATTACTCGTAGCGTGCATCTTGATGCACGACCGAATCACGCACGGAATGTTATTTAACCCTTTTACAGGCATTACGATTTCATGTCAACAAGTCACAGTCGTCACTACGAAAATAGAGATATGAAAAATAGACATTTTCGAGCAGAAAGATTTTTGTCAGCACAGTGAGTTTAAATACAAAAGTTGTGGAGGACTATACAGGAATCGAGCAAAGACATGGTTCAAGATAATTTATCAATGAAAGAACATATTGACCCCTTTTAAGGGGCTAGTCAAGGAAGCCACAGACACGGTTGTCGATTTTTCGTTCCTTGAGGGGCTCGAAGCTATAGGCCTTATGAGGGAGCCTAAAACCGCAGCGCTTTTACGTGCGGATTGTTATGTTAAAGGCCATTTCATATTCTTGAAACGGCGCGTAAAGGTTTGATAATTCAAAATCGACACGGCGCCGAATTCCACTAACATATGTAATGCGATTAATAAAACACTGCGCTGATGGCGGGTTTTAATTGGGGAAAAATGGCGTGCGCTGGTACCATGGCGGTTTTTGCCAAAGGAAAAGGACGACTCTCCCAAATGAGCGATTCAACCGTTTTAAGGTGCGGCAACAGGCAACAGGGCAAGCGGAAAATAGCTTAAGGTCATAGCCAATCGTGCCCCAAAATCCCTCGACGCTAAAAGTGAGACTAATCCAAGTGAAGCTAACTGACGAAGGCTGGAATGCACAACGGCAAGGTCATCGCCACCTGTAAAAGGGCTTACCCCAAAAGCGATAGCGTTCAAATAAAAAGGCGCAAACCGTGCTGAGAATGATGGGAAAAATGTCGTCACACACACCATCAACAACAACGTGTTACTCAACAGCTCCATACGCGGGTCGCCACAGCAACTCAATACTCGCACCCAACTCCACATCAACCGCCCGAACTACCACATAGAGAAACGGCAAAAATCAACGGCAAGCTGATCAGAATAATCAAGGCGGTCAGCCAAATGGAGGATTATGGTTCAAGGCTTGTCCTTTTAGTATTGGGTTAAAATTAATGGCTGGGTTGGAAGAGCACTATACCAAATTCCGGCGTTTATCTATACTTGCTGAAAGCCATTGTTGCCACTAAATTAGCTATACAAAATTTCTTCATTTTGTGTTCAATGCGTCATTATATCTCCTTTCCGAAATTAAAATAACTCGAATTCTCATTAAGTGATTTTTGAGATGAATTATAGCACAAATTTATGGATTATGTTCTTTTATTACTAACGAAATTCTAATTTCGTTAAGGCATTTTCATAGGAATAAAAACAATGAGTGTTAATGATTTAATTAAAGAAGGTGTGAGTTTGTCAAAAGCAATAATTTTGATCACAATTGCAAAAATTTAATCAGGCTTTTGATGAGATTGAAGATAAAAACTCTCAACTTGAGGAACAAAATAGTATTCAATCTTGGCTTGGTCGTTGTTATTTAGAGCAGGCATTGAAGGTTAGAGATATAACAGAGTCAAGGGGTTATTTGCCCAAGCTATTGAGCACCACCAAGAGCAACTTAAACTTTGCCAAACAGCTGACTGATGAGCAAACAGGTATTCAAGAGCAAAACAATGCTCAATCTTGGCTTGGTCGTTGTTATTTAGAGCAGGCATTGAAGGTTAGATATAACAGAGGTGAAGGTTATTTGCCCAAGCTTATTGAGCACCACCAAGAGCAACTTAAACTTGCCAAACAGCTAACTGATAGCAAACAGGTATTCAAAAGCAAATCAATGCTCAATATTGGCTTGGTCGTTGTTATTTGATGAGGCATTGAAGGTTAGATATAACAGAGGCGAAGGTGTTGCCCAAGCTTATTGAGCACCACCAAGAGCAACTTAAACTTGCCAAACAGCTGGACCAAAGAGCAAAACACGTATTCAGAACAAATCTATGTCAATCTTGGCTTGGTCGTTGTTATTTAGAGCAGGCATTGAAGGTTAGAGATATAACCGAGGCGAGGGTTATTTGCCCAAGCTATTGAGCACCACCAAGAGCAACTTAAACTTGCCAAACAGCTGACCGAAGAGCAAGCACGTATTCAACAGCAAATCAATGCTCAATATTGGCTTGGTCATTGTTATTTTTGAGCAGGCACGGAAGTTAGAGATATAACAGAGGGCGAAGAGGTTATTTGCCCAAGCTATTGAGCACACCAAGAGCAACTTAAACTTACAAACATCTGACCAAAGACAAACACGTATTCAAGAAACAAATCTATGCTCAATCTTGGCTTGGTCTTTTGTTATTTTGAGCAGGCACGGAAGGTTGGAGATATACCAGAGAGCGAAGGGGGTTGTTGACCCTAAGCTATTGAGCACCACTGAGAGTAGGTTCAAGCCACCGAACAGCTGACCGAAGAGCAAGCACGTGTTCAACAGCAAATCAATGCTCAATCTTGATTGAACGTTGTCACAGAAATATTAGCTTTCTTGATTGGCCTTCTTATTGGGAGAAGAAAACAAGACATATGTAGAGCGTTGTTCTCAAATATGAGTAGCGATCTAGATAGGGAATTTTGAGGATGCAGCTACTATTCTGGCTGTTTTATATCTCCTCCGATTGAACTGGGTTCAACTCTCTACACATTACACGTCTTCCACAGTGTGCAACAAACTGTTTGGTGCGTTGTGAATGAGAAAAGATTCAAGCCATCGAATAGGCAGTTCTTCCATATGGAAACGATCCTTCTGAAGGGAAAAGGTTAATGGAGCAGTAGCACTGCCAGATTTGGAGTTGGAAAATAAGTGGATTGCTCATCCCACAATGCTTTTGCCTGTTTTTCTAGTCGGGTGAACGATTTTGAATCAATTTCGCCTATATGGCAAAGAGGATGGAGTAGAGGCTTCGGGCTGTTGTCTAGTATTTAACAAAACAGAGACTGGCTGAAAGAACTGACATCGGCACCCTTCCGTGATCTGATAAAAATATGGATGAAAATTCAGCTAAATTTAAGGAGACTGACCTTTCAATGTGAATATGAAAACTACTTTATCAAGTTGCGTATATTGCAGCAGGAGATGAATACATTGCTGAAGAAAAATGTGTAAGATGGCTGATAACTCATTTTGGAATCTGTTTGAAAGCCGATAGGGTGGAAATGAGAATTAGCATAGTTTTCGTCTTGATCAACTTAGAAGAGGCTCTACAAAAGCGTTTGCTGCTTTTTATGAGAAAGAGCATATTAATGATAAAAACAAAAACGCTTTTGGATATATTCGCTATTTATTCAAAAGACTTTGCTTCCGTGATGAAGAGAAGAATCGTGTAGCTAAAAATGGCAGAAATTGGTTCAACAGAAATTGAATATTGCGAAACAACCCTTAGTCTATTTGATGTACCTTGTGCTGATATCAGCAAATGGGGATGAAGTTATTTGAGTACCAATTGAGAAAACCAATAGTAGACGCAAGAGAAGTATTCCACACGAGATGAGAGCAAAAATGTCCGGATGTTAAGGTTTCGTTCATCATTGCCGGTTTAGGCGAATCCTCCGATTAAGAAAAATCTAAAGCCAAAAAGTTTCCATACAAAACTTTTTCTCTTTGTTATAACCAACCAAAGTCTGGCTATAAAACCATACACCACTGCGTATGGAGCCAAATAGCTAGCTGATGAACAGACTCGCTAGACATAATGAACAAGGCTGACAACCAAAATTCAACCTATAGGAGGATTATTTACCTCGTGGCGTGCATCTTGATGTGCATCGACATGAATCACGCACGGAATGTTATTTAACCCTTTAAGCATTACGATTTCGTGCAACGCTTGTATGCTAATTCACCTAAAACAGATATGATATAGACATTTCGAGCTGAAGGATGTCGCTACAGTGAGCTTAAAATACAAAAAGTTGTGGAGGACTATACGAATCGAGAAGACATGGTTCAGATCAATTTATCAACGAAAGAATATATTGACCCCTTTAAGGGGTAGTTAAGTAGTAGACACGGTTGTCGCTTTTCAAAAGCCCTTGAGGGGCTTGGAAGCATAGGTCCTTATAGAGTTTAAAACGCACGCTTTTACGTGCGATTGTTAATAGGCACATTTATGCGTTATTGCGCCTTTACCGCAGCGACTGCCACCATATTAATAATACGGCGAACTAGACGCGACTGAGGTTAAAATATGTTGCATCGCCCATTAAGATTGGCCCAACGGTTGTCGTTGTTGCCGTGCCTTGTAATAGATTTAAGCCGATACGCGCAGCTTCCATATTTGGCATCACCAGCACGTTTGCCGCGCCTTTGAGCGGGCTGTCCGGCATCACGTCATCACGGAGCTGTTGGGGATAAGGCGACATCACAGTGCATTTCGCCGTCACCGGAGAGTTCCGGCGCTCTTTCTCTCACTCAAACGTAAACGTTACGCATTTTGACCGCACTTCGGGAAGTATTAAGCTACCGCAATTGAATGTGAAATTAAGGCAATTTGCGGTTCGATACCAAACAGGCTTACTTTCGCTGTCATGAGCGTAATTTCGCCAACTCTTCCTCTGTTGGATCGTTGTTCACGAGAGGTATCGGCAAGGAATAAGTTGCCTGCCGGTAGCACCAAACCGTTAACGGTAGCAGGCTGTATGTACGCCTTCTTGCAAACCAATGACGTTTTTGAGGGTTTTTAAATGATCAGCATAATGTCCACTACACCACATGGCGTCAGCATGACTTCAAAATGTAACAACACGGCACCGATGGCGGTTGGGTTGTTAAACATTCACGTTTGGCAATACTCCGGTGTGACGCCTGAGCGTTTGAGCATCATCAGTAAGTTTTATTACATTCTTGATAACGTGCGTCATTTTTCAATGTTAATTAACTCGAAATCACGTCCCGCCTGAATATGTAAAACCCGAGTTTTTAATGCGTTGTTCAATCACGCTTGGGCGACCGAGTAAATCGGATAAGCGATGCCCATAGTCGAGATTTCTGTACGGCGTGTAAAATTCGGGTTTCTTCACCGTCGGTTAATAACACACGTTTTTGTCTTGTTTCGCTTGCGCAAACACCGCTTCTCATAAACAAGTTGGTTTTATAAACGAACTGGGCGAGTTGCCTCGATGTAAGCATCAAAATCTTAATTGGACGGGTGTAACGCCGAACTATCGCGGCTTTCGCCACGGCAGGCGCGATACGCACGATTAAACGCGGATCGAATGGTTTCGGAATAATGTATTCCGGGGCCGAAACAGACTCGCTGCGTCGCCGTAAGCGGAGGTAACCACATCGCTTTGCTCGCCAAGGCTAAGTCGGCACTGGCGCGCACCGCAAGTTTCATTTTTTCGTTAATGGTGGTGGCGCTGACATCCAATGCCCTCGCGGAAAATGAATGGGAGCAAAGTACGTTGACTTGGTTCGGATAGTCGGAGCGACCGGTACACAATGGCATCCGAGCGGCTTCTTTTGCCAATGGTGGTAGAATTTCCGGGTTCAGGGTTGGCGAGTGCCAAAATCAACGGATCGCCATGGTTTTAACCATGTCTTGTGTTAATGCGCCGGCAGCAGAACAACCCAAGAAAATATCCGCATTCGAATGACTTCGGCCAACGTACGCTTGACCGTTATCATCGATCGCACACAGTTTTTGGTTTCATCCATGCGATCATCACGATTTTTATAGATCACGCCTTTGGAGTCGCATCGATGATATTTTCCTGCTTCATACCGAGGAAACTAATAGTTTCAGCACGCAATCGATGCCGCACCGGCACCGGAGGCAACCAGTTTCACGTTTTCGATTTTTATCAATACGTGAAGCCGTTTAGCACCGCTGCGGCAGAAATAATCGCGGTGCCGTGTTGGTCATCGTGGAAGACAGGGGGTTTTCATTCTTTCACGTAATTTACGTTCAATATAAAAACACTCCGGTAGCTTTAATGTCTTCTAAGTTAATGCCGCCGAATGTGGGTCTCAAGGGACGCAATAATGTCGATGAGCTTTGTCTGGGTCGTGTTCATTCACTTCAATGTCGAAGACGTTGACGCCGGCGAATTTTTTAAAACAATACGCCTTTTCCTTCCATCACTGGTTTTTACCTGCTAAACGCCCCGATATTGCCTAAACCAAGCACCGCCGTACCGTTCGAAATCACCGCCACTAAGTTGCCACGAGTATATTTATAAGAATCTGCCGGATCAGCTTGAATGGCCAAACAAGGTGCCGCCACCCCGGAGAATACGCCAAGCTAGAGTCGCGTTGGGTCGGCAAGCGATTTGGTGGGTGTCACTCAATTTTTCCCCGAATCGGGAATTCGTGAAAATCTAATGCCGCTTTTTAAGTTGTTCATCCATAAAAATATCCTCTTTGAATAAATGCGTTGAAACAAGTTCGTTTTATTATAATGAAAAATGAGAAAGTGTGACATTTCACACATTATTAACAATTTACGCACCATGAAACTGTTGTCAGGAGCGATACGTCTCGGTCAGTGAGTTGATTGCGGTAAAAAGTGCGGTGACTACCTCGTTCTATTGCAAAAGTCAGCGCACTCTCTTCAAAGCGCGGTCGGTTTAACGACTTAGTGAAAGTACTGGCTTTTGCTTCTTCTGAATCAATGTGCTTTGGTCAAAAACAACACCGGTATCAATGAATTTATCACTTTTTCGCCTTTTCGATAATTTTATTGATCAGCTGACGCCTCATAACCCATTTGGTGGAAGATTGCACAAGCAACTGCCTTCAAGGTGCCTACGGACGAAGTTTTTGTGAATCTTGGTTTCCATCAAAACCAACAGCGACTATTTTCCGGCAGAGCACGTTCTTTAATGGCGCGTGCCATCCCTACAGCCAGTGGGTTCGTTTGCACCAAAATTACAGTTAAATCCGGATTGGAAGTCAGTACATCAATGGTTTGAATGACCGTAACCATGTCGGATTGAGAATCAGCGGTTTCCATCAATTTGATGTCCTGTTGTTTTTCACTTCATCCATAAAATCCGCCGGTGCGTTCAATCGCACTGGCTGCACCGACGTATAAAGAGCATAACGGCCACTTTGCCTTTCGATGCCATGCTAGCGAGGAGTTTTTCTACGGCTAATTTCCCTGCGGCACGGTTGTCCGTAGCGAGGAAGGATTGGTAATTTGCCGTCAGAATTAATGCCGGAGTCAATACTGACACCGGAATCCGTTTTCAAGGCTTTTTAACAGGCGGGACGATGCTCCGGATCGGAGGCAGCAAGCACGATGCCGGAAACCACTGCAGTTAATTGCGTTATTGACCATATTCACTTCTTCGTCAATGGCGGTTTCCGTGTGGTCCTTGAAGGTAACTGTATTCATTACCCAGATCTTTCCTACGGCTGCGCCTTTCTTCACGTTTTCGCCAGAAATTGGCATTTTCTGTTTTGACAATCACGGCAATTTCATTGAGTTTTTGGCAAAACTGGATGCCTGCGGCAAATAGGGGTAGATAAACCCAGCAAGCCAGAAGCAATAAAGTGTTAACTTTTTCATACAATTCTCCTTTTTGTATTGTTGAGGTTGCGATTTTTCCCACTCTTTTTGCTTTGGCGAAGTTGATCGAGACCAACGGTAACGATAATAACTAAAGCCGATGATGATTTGTTGAACGAAAAGCGGATATCCCATTCATATTAAGTCCCGTTGCAAGACACCGATAGCCGATGACCCGATGAGTGTTCCCGGAATGGTACTAACGCCACCGTGGGAGGTTTCAACAACCGCACTGGCGTGGCATCCATTCGTAGCAACCCCGCCATTGGGTTGTGCAGCGACCAAGCGCGACGCTAGAGATGACGCCGGCTAAACCGGAAAGCAAACCGCTCGCGATGTGGGCGTAATTTTCACCTGATTAGTTCGAATGCCGGATAAGCTGCCGCTTCTTCATTCGAGCCGATCGCGTAAAGTAACTGACCGGTTTGAGTTTTGATAATGCAAAGGTGAGAGAAGGGCAACAACAATCGCGATAATCACTCGTAAGGAATGCCGGGGAATTTTGACGAGAGGCAAACCATTGGCGCCTGCTTCAACAATCCGAATAGCGCACCATTACCGAGGTAAGAAAGATTCCATCCCGACACCGGTGCCGCATTTGTAACATACAACGCCAATCCGCGCGCCACCATCGCCATGTTCCCAATGTTGCCAATGAAAGGCGATGAAGCGCATCAAAGGCTAACAATGACGCCGTTGGCGGCACCGCATAACCACCAACGATAATGCAAATAGCATACCCTGGCATGGAGAATCCAGGCGTTGACCGACATGGTCAGCCCGCCACGCCGGATAGCGCAACGACAAGAACCAGTGCCAAGTCAATGCCGCCGGTTAAAATCGCAATGGTTGCTCCCGATACCGATCAACGCAATCGTTGGGGTTTGCAAAGCCAATGGTTAATACGTTATTTAAGGTAAAGAAATATTCATTACTGATCGTAAACGCACTAATTAATAGGATTAATCCGGCAAGTGACATAAGTTGCGTAACATTTTCTTTTTGTTTTTCCGTTCATCCTCATACCCTCCCTGTCCTTTTCGAGCGGAACATATTTTTACGCCTGTCGCAGTGCATAATTTCTTCTTGATTGGTTTCTTTTGTTTCAAGGGCGGTCATTTTCCTCACGTGACGATAGATAGCGATCGAGACACGCCTAAAATTTCTGGCAATTCAGAAGAAATCACAATGTGCCAACGCTGTGCCCTCATTCGTAATAATTGATAAATGGCATATTTGGCGCCCGCATCAATGCCACGTGTCGGCTCATCAAAATCGCGACCTTCATCACGGAATAACCATTTGCCGATAACCACTTTTGCTGTTGCCGCCACTGAGATTATTGCTAACTGTTCAATTGTTGGCGTTTAATTTCCATTTTATCAATGAAGGTTTTGGAGGCTTTGAGCTTCTCGTCATGAAATCATGCACGGCATTACACTTATCCCGTGATGCCATGGTAATGTTTTCACGAATACTCATTCTTACGGCGACACCATTGAGTTTTCTGTCTTCAGATAAATAGGCAATACTGGCTTTAATGAGTCTGCAGGACTGTGAATGGTCACTTTATTGTAGCAAACCTCACCGGCATCGAGTGGATCTGCACCAAAAATCGCAGCGTGCAATTCGGTACGTTTGCGCCAACTAAACCGGTAATGCCCTATTTCCCCTTTTAAATAAAGCAAAGTCTGAGGCTTCAAACACACCATAACGCTCTGCCTGCATCACGGACATCACCACTTCATTTTCATCCAACCCGCCGTTTTCGGTGGAAAGTGATTGCCCTAGCGGACGACCGACATTTTCGCGTAATGATTTCATCCATGCTAATTTCATGAAATGGATGATCGGAAACATACGTGCCATCACGGAAAATAGTAAATCGATCCTCAAATCCGTTTAAGTTCTTCCATTCGGTGAGAGATATACACAATACTGACGCCTCATGCCCGAGCTTTGTTCCGCAATTCAAATAACTTATCGATCTCTTTTTCCGTCAGGCTGAAGTGGGTTCATCCATAATCAGCACTTCAACATCAGAAAGCGCCTTGGCAATTTCCACCATTTGTTGTTTTTGCTACCAATAACGTCCGCGCTATCTTCGTCGGGTTTACATCAATATCAAACAGTGAAAGCAGGGCTTCCGCGTCTTTATTCATTTTGGCTTTATCAACCATGCCAAATTTAATCGGTTCACGGGCAAAGAAAATATTTTCAGCCACCGTTAAGTGGGAATCAGGTTTAATTCTTGGAAAATCAGACTGATACCCTGATGTTGTGCATCAATACGGGTGAAAATTCACCGGTTTCCTTTGTAAATAATCTCACCGCGATCGGCTTGATAAACACCAATCAAGCATTTCATCAGCAGTAGATTTGCCGGCACCGTTTTTCACCCATAAGTGCGTGCACTACACCTTGCGTAACGTCAGTTGAACATCCTTTGAACACACCGGCAAATCGCTTTTACTGATGTTACGCATTGTCAGTATGGTTTCATGTGTCGTCATATTGACCTCCCATTTCCTTATTCTTCAATACGCAACCCACAAGTATGGAACTTCCGAGGACAACCTTCACTTTGTTCTTTACTGGTAACGGGATTGTCGCGTGTGGCCAGCAATTTTGAGATACCAGGTCGCAAGCACTTCCACTTCCTGCAGCCACGCCACAGGCCTTATCAGGTTTTCACCACAACTCGAGGCCAGCCATGATGAGCAAGTAAGATCGCCTTGCTTTCTTTGATGCCCTCTTCCACATAAGACGCTAATTCAGTGTGCCAAACGTTGCGTAAGGACCACAAGAGAATGTGATCTGTGCCACAGCCACCATATAATGAATGCCGAATGAGGTTTTTCCAAATGGATAAACCGGCACAGTTAATGGAATGATTATGCACAACGGCATTGGCTTCCGGACGGGCGCGATACACGGCTAAATGGAATTGCCATTCGCTAGAAGGCAGCTTGTTTTCTTCGTGCTTGCCGTGGTTATCCACGTGCTACAATATTTTCCGGCTTCATTAGGTGGTATGGCATCCCTGTTGGGGTAATCAGCATGCCGTCTTTATAACGCTCGCCAGCTTACTTGCCTGCTGTGCCTTGGTTTAAGCCGAGGCGGGTCATCTCAACAGGTATCGATGATTTTTGCGCAAGTTCTTTTCATCCATTTTCAGCACCTCTCAGCTGTTATAGAACGGGAGTAACCCCTAATGATATGTTTGCCGTATTTTGCGGTCTCTCCACTGATCGACGGCGCGCCGCCTGTTTGGCGCGGTCGTGAAAGGCAAAGCGTTCAGTACGCGCTAAGTGGAGTGTAAATCCGACCATACTTTTGGTGCGTTGCGTAATTTGCTTCAACGCGAGGATCAAGACTATCGCCCGGAACGGCCTGCATCGCGATTAACGGCGCATCGACAGCCGCATCGAATTCAAATAACGGCGCAATGCCTTTTGAGCAAAGTCGCTACAGGAATGCCATCGGCACGAATCACCTTTTGAGATATAATGAATGCGCCGGGAAATGGGCATCAGACAGCACAATTTTCATCGCCATGTCCCATTTTCCGGCAAGGGTTTGAGTAAATCGGGAGAGTTGCCGGGTGAAATACTGCTTTTAACATTGTTGTTTCTCCAATGATTACAGTGATTGTGGGTACAATTCGCGTTCTACTGGTTGCATCGCTTTCTGTGCCTGTTCCGGCGTGGCGTATATCCCAATGCCTGCAAGATGAACATTGCCGCCTAAGCACGGCTACTTTCTGCGACATCCACGACATCAATCGGTAAACCTAAAACATCGGCACGGTTGGTTCCAAGTGGGTTCTTCGATCCGCCACCAACACAAAGTACGCTTTCCGCTTTGAAGTGGCTGACGTGTCTAATACGTCTAAAGCCTTGTTTGAGTTGGTTTGCCCATATAAAAGCAGCGGCAGTGGAAATTTCACCACGGGTGGAGAACATGGAAAGTCCGCGGATACTTGCCTGTCCGAGTTGGCTAAAACACCTTGAAAATTGACCGCACTTTGCGTGCCTTTTCGCGCGACAGTGGAGCCTTCGGCGATCATGGTCGGGTAATATGGTCGGTGCTATGTAAGCATCGGCGAACAACATTGCAAACCACTCCATAATGCCTGAACCGACCCATTGCAGGCGGGGTTAAAAACAATTCTGTTGTGCGTCAAATTCGGTGGTTAGCCTTGCGGTACAAAAATCAAATTGTGGTTCGGCGTGTTCCGTGCGAGCCATTAAGATTTCCCATGTGCCGGAACTGGTACCGGTTGATTCAATCGCACCGGAACCGAATACGGCAAATTGGGTGTCGTGCCCGCAGGAAATCACGGGAATACGATTTAAGCTCAATGATCGGCAGAGTGCCTCGGTTAATTCCCCACTTGTTCACCGGCATTACGCATCCCGGCGGAAAGTGGTTTGGCTTAAATCGAGCAGTTTCAGAATGTCCTCATCCCAATTGCCTGTAGCGAGATGGGTCATCATGGATGTGCCTGCCATGGTGCGGTCGGTGGTAAATTGCCGGTTAAACGTTGGGTCAGCATGGAGAAATGAACACGAATTTATCCATTTTTGGAAAAATATCCGGTGCTATTTTCTCAACCAAAGCAGTTTGAATAAGGTATTGAAACTGTGTTGTCCGATGCCGTTACGTTGATAAGGAGGGCTTTGATGTCAGCAACTGCGGGGGTTTTCCATCACCGGCACCGTGCGCGGTATCCACCAAAATAATCGGGTAGGTTGTTGCCCGTTTTTATCAAATGGTGCGCCGTCCACGCCGAACGTGGTGACGGAAATGCCGACAATTTCTTTTTAAAATCAACCTGTTGTTGCGTTAATTGCGCAATCGTATGATCGGCACATACCGTCACTTTTGCACATTTTTCATCCCAAATATGATAATCGGGACGATTCACTTTGTTGGAGATTGTTGTTGGCAGGTGATGGGACGCCACGATTTTTGCCTTTGTCATTCGTAGCAATCGTGCGTAAAATTGATTGCGCCGCAGTAAAAATCAGAACGATAGACATAAAAGCTCTCCTAATTGACGGTCAACAATTCATTTGTTTTTCAACCGCACTTTTGTTTTGGTTTGACTCTGGAGATCGATGCACGCACAAGGTGCGCACCGGGCCATCGATTTATTTATGCAGAGGTCCGAAGTTTTGGCGAGCGATAGTCCTGACCTTCCCTTGTCTTGACCAAAAGCCGTTCCCAAGCGCTTGGGCGGAACCGTTGGCATCTTCAACGTTGTGCATGCAAACCGAATGCGCAACATGGATGCTAACTGATGAGATCGGCGCCAATGTGGCCGTGGTGGCGACGCAGTGGTTCGCGCCCAGTGCCATCACGAATAGAACATCGGTAAAGGCGCCTTTGCCCGCTGTTAAGCGAGGGGTAAACCAAGTAGCTGGCCAGTTTCATTGGTACGGTGGTCGCGCAGAGTCGTGGACGTTCTTCGGTAACTCAATGACCAACCTCTGGGCAATTTTGTAACTACGGGTCGGCCTTGATGAGGTTAATGCGGTGCATGGTGAACGGCATACCGCCCAGGTTAGAGTGGGAGATAAACCGCCCCCACGGAAGTATCCGTGTACCGGGAGACACCAACGGTATGTTCAAACAACGTTGCCGTCTTCTTCCCGTGACTTCCACGCCGGTTTTCATTGTCGGATTGCCATTGGCATCTTTATGTTGACCTGTGCCGTCAGAGGGCGGCTGAACCGAGTTGATTAGTGGAGAAACCTTGTTCCGGACGGAAACCGGTAACGCGTTCCACGGAATCCGGGCCCCAATACGTCCGCGTCACGCAAAAATTTGTGCGCGACCGGTGAGTTGATGACCAAAGCAACATAGACCGCGCATTCAAACTGTCGTTTCAGTGGCGAGAATGTATGGCGGGCGCACGCCGTTCCAGATCGTAAGTAGAATTCAGCGGCTTCCATAAAGTCACCATTCGGTAAATGGTCGGTCAATGACGTTGACCTGGAAACCGCAGCAATGGCATTGTGACCGAGCGCTGTTCGCCAAAGTTTAATTTCGCCAATTTCGGATTACCCACCATTAAGTCTCTGGCGATAATGGTCATTTTCACCACATTTTCCCAAAGTTCGGCGCGTTCTTCCGGTGAACGTTGATTTTCCGGGCTGTTGACGTCAATACCGTCTTGGCAATATTGTTTCACCCAAAGCGCTAAATCCACCTCTTCCTGATCTAAATTTTTGCGATCAGCGGCGTTTGATTTTCGGTCATATCCATATTCGTTACGCATACCGAGATATTCTTGGAAGAATTGTTGGTTGACGATAGAACCGGCGATCCCCGGAAACGGGCCGATAGATAAGTAGGATTTGCCGCGAATGAGTCACCAACAGCAAGGCCGGCACGTGCGCGAACAGTTTTTCTTTTACATCGGCAGCGGAATGCGGGTGTCGTTTGCTTCTGCACTTCGTGCCGTGAATGAGAATGCCGGCAAACCTAATGAGAAATGGCCGCAGGGCGGCGACGAGATAAACTGCGCCGGGCGTTCGGTGCCGTTAAAAGCCCAAATGGCTTTCGGCATGTGCGGATCCCATGTCAATGGTTTCAGAAACCGGCGAGCACCAACAGGCGTACGGTAATGGTTAACCCTACATTATTGAGTTTGAATTTTTCTGCACAGGCGGCCGCTTCTGCCACACCGCCAATACAGGTGTCTGCAATCACGCATTCTACGAGTGCCATCGGTATGACGAATGTGACTTTGTAATAATTCTGCGCGACCGATTTCATGCACGCATGGTCGATCTTCAAAGGGATTCACGCACGCTCAAAACGACGACCATCAATGGTTGGGCGAATACCGATTTTTGACTGGAATAGATTTGAATTGACTCATTTTTAACCCTCTTTAGTGAATTAAAAATAAAGTACAGCGATGTGACTAAAACGGTATAGCTTTATTTTCATGAAAAAGAGATTCGCCTACAATTTCTGAAATTTTGTGTGAAAAGCGTGAATAGGATCACACAAAAGAACGGGCAATTTATCGTATGACCGAATTGCTATTTTGTCTCTAAAGCGGGCAAAACGGTCATTTTTCCAGATTAACGGGTAATCAACACGTTATGTTCGTAGCGACAACGTTTGCAAGTCTCGAAGGAAATTGATCAACTAAATAAGATATCGATTTGCGCCAGTTCGGCGAGCTGAATCAGATTCTTGCGTTGCAGTTTAGAGCGTCCGCTAATAAAAACTTCCTTGTCGCATGCATCCATCATTTTTCGTTTAACCGAGGCATTGAGTTCATTCGACTCCCAAATATTGCCTTCATTATCAATGCCATTGCAGGAGAATATACTGAAATCGATGTGTAGCCGTTTTAAAAGTTGTTCCGACAACGGCCATATGAGGCATCGTATTTCACGGAATACATGCCGCCGGTTGACGATAGTGGTGATGTTGCTTTGTGTTCGTTAACGCCGTGATATTGTGCGCACGAATTTGTCACCACCGTGCAAAGGAAATATCGGGCAACTTTGCGCAAAATGCCAGCTGGTGGAACGCATCTAATCCGACAATCGCGCCCTCAGATATTCAAGGGCATTTTGCGATGGCATGGCATCGGCGTTGTTTTCTGCCGATATTGAAAATGAACTGCCTAAGTCATTCGTTTTACAAGTCACAGCGGCGCCGTGAATGCGATGTAATAATCTTTATTTTCAGTGCGGTTAAATCCCACGGCGAATGGTTTTCACGGCAACGGAAAGCTATTTCCGAGGTTCCTACACTGACTTTCCCGTTGCATTGATATTGAGAATTAATTGATCTCTTTTGCATCATAAAGTCCAATCGAGGCAAATAGGTGTTTGCATTATAGGCGCTTTTAAAGTATTGCAAAAAGTAAATGAAAGAAAGTGACCGCACTTTTAGCCAGCGAAATCTAGAAATCCATAAAAGCATGCTTTTGGGGATATTTAGATGGGATTACTTATTAATTAAGCTCAAAAATTCTTTTCGGGTTCACGATCTTCTAAGAACACGCCGCCAGCCGATGTCGCCATGTATACTGTTGGCATCTAGCATGCCGCTGACATTTCCCTACAAAAATGCGTTGCTTTGACATGAGACGGCGACATCTTCCGTTTCTAAGATCGTTTGAAATGCCAATAAAATTTGCTCCGTTAAGCGTTCCTGTACTTGCGGGGCGTTGAGCAAAAAATGCCACAACACGATTAATTTTTGATAACCCGATGACCCATTTTTCGGGTAATACGCCCTACGGACACCATGCCATCGATGGTCACGAAATGATGCTCACAGGTGCTGGTTAACGTCACATCATTGACTAACACCATTTCACTGACTTTCGTACGATTGGCGATATTGGTGATTTTTGGAAGGTTGGCATAATCCAGACCACTGAAAAATTTCATCAACGAACATTTGGCAAGGCGGGCAGGGGTTTTCTTCGATGCTGAGCCGTCACGTAAATCCAAACCGATTAAACGCAACGCTTCACGCATATGTTGTTCGATGTGTGCGACGTTCATCTTTGCTTTCGTCCAACACAATCGTGGGGTTTTCGATTCCTTTCTGACGCAGCTCTCACGCACTTTCGTGCTTCAGGTGAAATGTAGTTCATTTACTACTCTCAATTGAGGCGGTCAAAATAATGCGGCATTCTAACAAACTCTCCGATAATAATAAAATAGAGAATAATTTTAGCTGAGGATGAAAATCTCTCTCGGTGAGGGGCTGTTTGACTGAGTCGTATTCGGCGTGATGCTGATAAAAACACCTGGTTTACGAATCACAGAATTTTATCACGCCCATTGTCGCACCGTGATATGATGGTTTCTCTCAATGCAGGTAACAGCTGATTGAATCGGTTGAACCTAAAATAAATTCGCTATTTAATGAAAAGTGAGCCGCTATGCGTTATTCCATTCATGATTTTGTACAATTAATCGCTCGGCTACGGGATCCGTGAACGGTTGTCCGTGGGATATTAAACAAAATTACACCTCAATGATTGCTTGCCTCAAAGAAGAAAACTTACGAAGTGATTGAAAGCCATTGAACAACATAATACAGAAAAATCTAAAAAGAAGAACTGGGTGACTTGTTAGCGCAAGTGGTCTTTCTTAGTCAATTGGCGACAGAAGATCATCACTTTACCTTTTGATGAGGTTGTGCAGAAGCTGTGCAGGAAAAGTGCGTACGACGCCATCCTCATGTTTTTCGGTAACACACAAAGCCAACAACGAAGAAGCCTTACAAAATTGGAATGCGATGAAAGCCTTGGAACATCAACATCAAGGCCATACGTCCTTATTGGATAATATTCTGCACGCATTTCCTACCTTGATGCGTGCAGAAAAAATTACAAAAACGTTGTAGCAAAGTCCGGGTTCGACTGGGCGGACGTTTTCCCCTGTTTTGCTAGAGTGGAAGAAGGTTGCAGGAAGTCAAACAAGAAATCGCACGTTCTCCCACAAGATCCGGCAAAAATTGAAGAAGAAATCAGTGATCTCTTTTTGCCCACGGTGAACTCAGCCGACACTTGCAAATGCTCGGCGGAAGAAAAGTCTGCGTAAAGCCAATCAAAGAAAATTTGAGCAGCGCTCTGCCGTGATGAGGCGAAGCGTTTGGTGCGCAAAATCGGACGTTGGCGGAAGCCTCATTAGAGAAATGGATAGATTGTGATGAGTGAAACGGGAAGAAAAACACCGTTAAAATCCACCGCACTTTACGATTAATTTGACGTTTATCTTAATTCATGAATATCCTGATTATCAGCCCGTCTTGGGTGGGCGCATGGTGATGTCGCACAGTTTTGTATCAACAATTATGTGCTCAATACCCTCAATGTCACGCATTGATGTCATAGCGCCAGATTGGTGTAAAACCTTTGCTGGCGCGTATGCCCGAAAGTTCGCCAAGCAATCGAAAATGCCGTTGGGACACGGTAAGTTTGCGTTATGTGAACGTTATCGTTGAAAGCAAAGCCTTACGCCAGCGTTATGATATGGCGATTGTTTTGCCAATTCATTAAAGTCTGCGCTGATTCCGCTGTTTGCACAGATTAAGCATCGTCGCCGGATGGAAAGGCGAATCCCGTTATTTTCTGCTCAATGGTTACGTCATCGCAAACAACGTTACCCCATGATGGTGCAACGTTATGTTGCGCTTGCGTTTGAGCGCAATGCGGTTCCCTCTGCAACCGAAATGCCGGTCTTGAGCCCGAAATTAACGGTAAATCCACAACAGCAAGCCGCCACCTCAAAACAATTTGAAAAATAAAACCGTACGCGCAGGCACGCGCCCGTTGATTGGATTTTTGTCCCGGCGCAGAATTGCCCGACAAACGTTGCCGCATTATCACTATGCAAAAACTGGCTGAAATGTTAATTGAACAGGGCTATGCCATTATGTTATTCGGCTCGGCAAAAGATATGGACGTAGGTGAGCAGATTCGCAATACATTGCCGGAGACGTTACAGCCGTTCTGTGTGAATTTAGCCGGACAGACCAGCTTGGATCAAGCGGTCGATCTCGATTGCTCATTGCGCCGTGATTGTGAGTAATGACAGCGGATTAATCGCATATTGCGGCGGCAACCTCACGTCCGCTGGTTGCCCTTTACGGTCCGACCAGTCCGACCTATACGCCACCGCTTTCCGACAAAGCCATTATTCTGCGGAAAATAGAAGGCGGCTTGCTTAAAAGTACGTAAAAGCACGGATAGCGCGGAAGGGTATCATCAAAGTCTGATTGATCTTTCTCCACAAGACGTGATGGAGGCGGTACGTTCTTTACAAGCATAATCGTTGTTTCTGATTAATAACTGAGAACTATTTGCATTTTATTTTCAATCTCCTAGAATGGCTTCGTTCATACACAATTTAACATTGTGCAGAACCTATCATTTATCTGAAATTATAAAAGGGTATGAAGATTCGTCATTTTCAACTTGCCACCCTCGCTGCAGCAACCGTCTTCTCGGCATTGCGAGCAGCCGATATCACGTTTATAACGGTCAACACAAAAAGCCGCTAAAGCGGTTACTGAAGCATTTACCAAAAGAAACCGGCATTAAAGTCAACGTTAAACAGCGCCAAAGTGAACAACTTGCCGGTCAGTTAAAAGAAGAGGGCGACAAAACCCCCGGCTGATGTATTCTATACCGAACAAGTCGCCCTCCTTTGTTGGATTATCCGACGCAGATCACTCGAACCTCTCTGCAGACATCGATGACAAACCCAATACAAAGGCGTGCCGGTTGCACCGAGACTGGATTGCCTTAAGTGGTCGTTCTCGCGTGGTGGTTTATGATAAGAATAAACTTTCTGAAAAAGACATGGAAAAATCCGTGTTAGATTACGCGACGCAAAATGGAAAGATAAAAATCGGTTATAGTGCCGACTTCCGGTGCGTTCTTAGAACAAGTCATTGCTATCACCAAACTAAAGGGTGAACAAGCGGCGCTAGACTGGCTAAAAGGCTTGAAAGAAACACGGCAAACTTTACGCGAAAAATAGCGTGGCATTACAAGCCGTTGAAAATGGTGAAGTGCCGGCAGCGTTAATTAACAACTATTATTGGTATGCGTTGGCAAAAGAAAAAGGCGAAGATAAATTAAACTCCGTTTATACTTCATTCGTCACCAAGACCCGGGCGCATTAGTGACTTACTCCGGTGCAGCTGGTGTTAAAGGCTCCAAAAATAAAGAAGAAGCGAAAAAATTCGTCGAATTCTTAGCCAGCAAAAAAGGCCAAGAAGCGCTTGTGGCTGCTCGCGCAGAATACCCATTGCGCACTGATGTGGTTTCGCCGTTTACTGTGGATCATCACGCAAAATTAGAAGCACCTGAAGTGAGTGCGACAACGGCGCAAAGATAGAAAACGCGAACAAATTAATTGAACAAGCCGGTTTTGAAATAAACATTATCACGGCATCTCATGCGAAGAGATGCCGTGAGTTCTACCCAGAGTGCGGTCATTTTACCTCTGTTTTTGATAAGCCGGAGAATCCAACTGATACAGGAATGTGATTCTCAACAGGTAACACATATTACGCGTTTGTGCTGTTGGAATGAGAGCCTTTATTCTTCAATTAAACGGCGCAATAAACTGCCGTCAAACAACGCACGTTTCACTAAGGCGAAAGCCCCTATCACATCTTTCATTGCTAAGCTCTGATGCGACTAATGGCGTGTTTTTGGACAAACGCCGGTAGGCATGGCTTTCAAAAGTACGACGAATGGCCACAAATAAGACATTTTCGCCTGCGTAATTTCACCGGAAATCACGATTTTTCCGGATTAAATATATTTACGCTCATTGCCAACACACGCCCGATTTGCGTACCAACGTGTTCGATGAGTTCTGTGCTACCGCATCTTGCTTATTGCTGGCTTTGCAAATGGCTAATGTCATGGGCCTCCAAAGAAAGCCATTTACTTTGGTAACCGATCTTCCAATAACTCTGACATTTTATTTTTCAATCGCCGAATTGCGACCACCGTTTCCAAAGCAGCCCACATTGACGCACATACAACGTTTTTCCTAACGGATCCACCTGAATATGCCCAATTTCGCCCACATTCTTTTTATAGCCGGAAAAGAGTTCGTGATTAATCACAATTCCCGCACCAACACCGCGATGAATACGCAGTAGCAAAACGAATCGTAACAATCTTTCAGTGACACCAAATAGTTCTCGCAAAAGGCTAAACTACGCACATCATGCCCAATATAGGTAGGAAATTGAAAACGTTCGGCAACGTGGTTGCCAAGTCCCAAAGGCGCGTTAAGTCAGTGCGGAACCTGTTCAATCATGTTGCTTTTAACATCCACAAAGCCGGGAACAGTGATACCAATCGTAATAAATTCACTGCCACGTTTTTGGTTTCTTGAATAAATTCATCCAAGCGTTGAAATAAAAACTGTTCAAATGCTTGTGGCGTTGGGTAATTCTCAAGCGTAAAGACGGATTTATTCACTAATTTAGCGGACAAATCCATAATGGCTAGGTTAAATGTCTCGCTCCAATGCCCACTAAAATCAGAACGAAAATGTTTATGCTCTGCCACAATCGAGGTTGCTACGACGCCCACCGGTCGATTCTTGTTGTTCTACTTCTTTAATTAAACCGCGAGCAAGTAAATGACGGGTGCATTTTGTAGTCACACTGGCCGGAGCTAGTTGGCTCATTTCAAATTTGAATACGGGAAATCAGGGCCTTTCTGATCGATAAGCTTATACCACTGCGCTATTCATTTGTTTCACTAAATCAACGTTCATCGATTTGAGGACTTTCTCGCATTTTTCTCCCGCAAAAGTAAGTTGAGTGATGTTAAACGTGCACTTAAATACATTCGGAACGACTATTCATCGTCCATTCCCAAGGCTTTGAAAAGGTTTGCAGACCCTACCGCATTACCGTTTTTACCATGGTTTGCATGGCTTTTCGTTGACGCATGAATTAATTTTATTCATTAATTTATAACTTAATTCTTGAGCACTTGTTCTGCCTCTTCGCCTTGTTGTAAGGAAGCGATCGCTTTTTCCAGTAAATCTTGGCGAGTCAGCTCCACCTCTTCCCGATAGCGACGAATCAAATTAGAAAACTGATGGACTTTCAACCATGCAAAGAAATCCGCGCATTCCGCCTGAATAATTTCCTTTGCCTGCGCAGAGCTTGTTCCCGTTGGGCTTAAATTATGTTGAATGATATTTTGTAAATCATCCACCGTATAGTGATAAACACTGTCTAATTCCGCCGCACTTTCTTCAATGTCACGCGGCACGGCAATATCCACCAACAACATCGGACGATAGCGGCGCATGATTTGCGCCTTTTCAACCATGTTGCGGCTTTCATCAGAAATATGCGGACCGCCGGTAGAGCTAATCACAATATCCGCTTGATTTAAGCCCTGCTGTAACTGTTCTACAGGCAGGATTTGAATATTCGCCGTGGTATCCAATTTCTCCACGAGGGCTTCTGCGCGAGCTAAAGTGCGGTTGGAAATCACCATGTTTTTTACACCGTGACGCAATAAATGACGGCAAACCAATTCAATGGTTTCCCTGCGCCTACTAACAAAATGGTTAATTCTGCTCAGCGATTCAAAAATTTGGCGCGCTAAACTGCAAGCGGCGTATGCCAGCAGATACGCACTTTCACCGATATTGGTTTCCGTACGCACGCGTTTTGCCGTGGAAAATGTTTTTGAAATAAACGGGATAATTCGCCGGAAATAGCTTGCTGTTCTTGTTGATAGTGCTGCTCGCTCATTTGGTAAGCTTGCTTCACTTGCCCCAAAATTTGTGGCTCGCCTAAAATCAATGAATCCAAGCCACAAGCTACTTCCATTAAATGATTGACGGCCGGCAGGTTTTCATAGTGTAAAGGCAACGCTGAAGCTCGGCTAAATCCAGTTGATGAATTTCGGCAAACCATTGTATGGCTTGGCGAATCCAATGTTGCGTTTCTTGTGGCGGGACGGTTTTATTAGTGCAGATAAACTTCAGTTCGGTTACAAGTGGATAAAATCACCGCACTTTCGGCTAATTCAATTTGCCGAATATGGCGCAAAGCAAAAGCACGTTTTTCGTCAGAAAAAGCGACTTTTTCCCGTAAGGCAACAGAGGCGGTTTTGTGATTAATACCAAGAACTAAAAATCGTCATAAAAATACATAAAAATCACCGCACTTTTTATTATGTTGACACAACAAATACGGCAACATTTATCCCACTAAAATAGAAAAAATAGACATAAAACGGGCTATATTCTAGCTGAATTGCCCCTATTTGGGCAAATTAGCGCAAGAAAAAAGCCATTAATCTGCAATTTTATTGCGAATCATCAAATTTCTAAAACGTATCTTTTGCTTGGCGTAATTGGGTGAGTTGCGCTAAGTTGGTTGCCGTTAAAAACGGATTAATGTGTTTTTCCAAGCCGATCGTGGTGGGCAGGCTTGGTTTATTTTCAGCACGTAACTGCGCCACTAAAACGCGATGATTTTCCACCGCACTTTTGTTTGCCCAAACGTTTTGCACAAACGCTAAATTATTAACGTATATTCATGTCCCGGGACAAACAATGGTGTCATCAGGCAACGCCGCAAAACGCTGCATGGTGGCGAACATTTGCGCGTAATCACCGGTAAACACCCGTCCGCAACCGGCGGAGAATAAGGCATCACCACAAAACAAATGCCCATCCACCCAATAACTCACATGCTGTGCCGTACGCCCGCCACTGGGCAATACTTGAATTTCGTAATGTTCGGTATAAGGTCGCCCTTCATTCACTACCTGCGTCAGCCCATGTTCAGCAGCACTCTGCCGGACCATAAATCGGTACTTGCGGTAAACGTTGCTTGAACGCCGCAACACCGTCCGTGTGATCCGCATGGTTATGCGTGAGCAACAACGCTTCAACGGAAAAATGTTGTTCTTCCAACAAGTGAAACAGCTTGTCGGTTTCGGGCAAATCAACAATGAGCAACGGTAAATTTTTCCCTGCATAAAAGCCAAATATAATTATCGTTTAACGCAGAATCAAATTAACGATAGGACCTCGGAGTTACCATGATGTGGCGTACTAAATATGAAGAGTCACTGGCGATGCCCAACGGTTGGCTACAATCGCCAAATGGGCGCGCTTATTGTAACGCATTAAATGCGTATTTTGCCCTTGGTTTACAAAAATTTGTGGTTATCAGATTCTGAAAATTGGCGGACTTAGCGCAGAAATTCAATGTGATTTGCCCTTGCGCCACCGAAATTAGCCTCAGCGAAAAATCACGGAAAATTTGACCGCACTTTTAGACGATCATCATTCCGTTGTACAAGCCAAGCTCACCGAACTCCCCTTTATTCAACAGCAGTTGGATGCTTGCGTGCTGACTACACACTGAATTTTGTCCAAGATCCCACATCAGCAGTGTGTGTGAAACTCACCGCGTTCTTAACGATGACGGCTATTTATTTCAGTCTGTTTAATCCGCTTAACGGCCTATTTTTAAATCAAAACAGGGAGACTTTCCTGCGCGTCATTATTGCATTTGGCGGATCATTGATTGGTTGGAATTATTAAACTTTGATATTTTGGAACAGCGGAATTTGGCGCTATCCCATCAAACCGCCGGTTGGTTTGCCCGTTAGCGACGGTAATCGTGGCGCAAAACGCACCTACCGTTGACGCTTAATCCGCAAAGTGCGGTCAAAAAGTCCCGGCATTTTTACAACCGGCGAAGCGTTGAAACAAGCCGAAGATCTTTAGTCTTTGAAGATAACGGTCAAATGCATTCATTTTCTGACCGTTTTGATCATGCCTTAGGAAAATTTTCCTTCTTGGCAAAAGACTTAAAAATTGACCGCACTTGCGTAGAATCATTAAAGCTTGTGGATTCGCGATCTCATCGAAGGTCGCCGCTTTCAGTGACTTGCGCTTGCTACACCGCCTCAACAGCTTGTTCTTCTAATCACGACGTTACAGAATGTATTCATTAATTCGTTGTTGCTGTGTAGTGTTCAACCACGTCTGCCGGTTGTCCGTAAGCCGATGCAATCTCCTCAATCATGCGCTTTCACACGTTCTTCATCTGCTTTTAATTCGTTTGAAAGCCATCACTTGGGAGATAATAAGCCTACTAACACCGACGTTTAGCTTGTTCTTCAAACAATTCACGTGTGGTGTGCTCTTGTTGCAGCATTACCGCCAGCAAGCTAGCTTTGATTGACGCACACGTCAATTTCTTGCTCAACCGCAGAACTTGGTACTCAATTTGAGTTTTGTTCTACTAAACCGTCAATGACTTGGGTTTTTCGCGAGGTCACTAACGCATTTCAACTCACGTTGCATATTTTTACGAATTTCATTGCGTAAATCTGCAGCAGATTTGATGTTCGGACCAAATTTTCGCAACAAACTCATCGGTTGAGTTCAGGACAACACCGCGGCTTCGACTTTTTCAACGTGATGTCAAAGTTTCGCGCTACCTTTTTAAGTTCTCAGCGGCTGATATTCTTCCGGGAAAAGTCACATCAATCGTGAATTTGTCACCGGCTTTGTGACCCAACGATGCCCTCTTCAAAGCCAGGATCATACGACCTGACCCATAAATAAAAGCGAAATCGGATGCTTTGCCGCCTTCAAACGCTTCGCCGTCAACGAGAACCCACGAAGTCAATCGTTACGCGATCTTCTGCTTTCGCTGCGTCTTGGCTTTCAGTCAAGTTGCTTGTTATTTACGCAACGCTTCAACCATCTTGTCAACATCTCCTTCAGAGATTTCGAACAACCGGTTTTCTACTGATATTTTCCAAAACCTTTTAATTCAACTTCGGGATACACTTCAAAAGTGGCGCTGAATTTTAAAGTCTTTACCGTCTTCAAATTGTTCAACAGGTGAAACTTGGGCGGCCTGCGATTGATTTTATTTTCGATAACCGCTTGGAAAAATGGTTTTGTAATAAATCGCTAAAAATATCTTGACGGGACGAAGCGCCGAAACGTTATTTCAATAATGTGTGGCGGGACTTTACCTTTACGGAAGCCGTCAATACGCGCATTTTAGCAACGCGTTTTAATTCTTCGCGGATGGCCTGGAACAACAGTTTCAGCCGGAACGGTGATGGTTACGACGCTCTAAACGCTTGGTCGTTTCAATATTTAATGACATTATGATGTTACCTCAAATTGATGCACTCGGCGAATGCTCACACCGAACACGTTATTAATAGAAAAGCCAAGACAATGAATTATAAACGAGACAAAGGCTTCAGTCAGGAAATGCGATAAAAGCGCAATCGATTAAAAACACGCTCGATTTATCTATACACAAATTAACCCACGCGGATGATAGCGTTCGTGCAAACGTTTCAGGCGTCTCTTTCGCCATCATGGGTATGAAATTTAGTGTCGTTGATAAAATCACCAGTGTCCTAACAACATTTGCACCACACGCAAATCGGCGCCGTGATTCACAAATGCGTCGCAAACGCGTGACGCAAAACGTGTAGCGACAACATATCGCTGTCAATTTCCGCCAGCACGCAGTAATAGCGATCCGATGCCAGAGTCTGCGCGTGTCATTTGCGTACCGCGACGGCTTGGAAATAATCATCGGAACTTTGTCCATCCAATAAAATCGGACGAGCAAAACAGCGTAAATTGCTTTACCCAATGGGTGCCTCCTCTCCCATCGGCACCAGTACGCTCTTTATTCCTTTGCCGATGACCCGCACGCACGCCTTGATTAGCTAATACTATCGGTATGTACGATAGAGCAATTCCAGTCACCCGCAATCCGGTGGCATGACAACAACTCCAACATTGCCTTATCGCGTAGTTCAATCGGCTGATCCAAACTTTGCACGTTCAGCAAATCGGTCACGTGTATTCGGTTAAAATACTTCGGTAAACGACTTTGGTAATTTAGGGCGAACCTAAGCACCGCGCGGATCATCGAGTACGGTATTTTTCTTGATACAAATATTGGAAAAGCTTTCGAATAGCACTCAACAATCGCGCCGTACTGGTGGCTTTATACCTTGTCTACCCGCTCACCGAGAAAAAGTTTGAAGATCGACCAGAATCCGTGAGCAATGACAGCGTTTGCGCTCACCAAGCCAATCGCAAAGTGCGGTGAGATCCAAACGATAAAAGATTGCACAGTGATGGGCGACAAGCGCTTACCTATCATAATTCATTCAGAAACAAATCGAGCAAAGTCAGATCGTCATGTTTAGCCCGATGAGTAAAGGCTTCCACTTTGCAGTGGCGTCACCACGAAACGCCAACGCCGCAATGATGGCCATTAAGACAAAGACGTCATTGGCGCTGAATATGGGTAAATCAAACCGCCATAAGTGCGGTCAAAATCTCGCCACCATCGCGCTATTTGATATGCCGTTATACAACGCTTGCAATTTGAAATGTGCGACTGCGGTTGTGCGTGGTGCTATGGTACCATGCCGTAATGCGCCACCGCGTACGTTGAACTGTGAAAGTAATTGCAAAAGCGCAATGAGCAAACCTCGCTTAGTGGCAGCAAAGGCCACCCAACGCACAATGCACGCCAAGGTCGCCAAAAATGAAAAAGAGTGCTGACCTTCCAGTTTTTGCAGTAAACAGCGAGAAAAGAAAAACAGCAAAAATTTCGGCAATCACACCTAAGCCCCGTAGCAAGCTGGTCTGCGAAACAGAAATCCCAGACTGGTCCAATACAACACGCTATAAACATAATAGGCGGCGTGTGAACCCTGAATTAAAGACGAAGCAACAAAACCCGCACAGGGTTGTGTTGTTTTCAATAAAAAGCCAATACCCTACATTGGTGCCCGCCTGTTCCGAAGATTCATCTTGCGGTGGAATCGTCGGTGTCGCGCATTACATCACCGAATACGCCAATAAAAGTGCGGTCAAAATCCAGACAATATTGCGCTCACCGAAAAAACCAATCACATTACCAAATAAGGTTACGCCAACCACAAAAGGCACAGGGATCAATGAGCCGAGCCTTGACCGTAATCCAACTGAATTTGTCGCTGCCAGGTGCTTGCCAAAGAATCCGTAATCAGCATACCTGCCGCATTGACCATAGCAAAATAAAGCCAATGGCAGAAAACAGCAGCAAAAATTCTCTGCGACAACACTTAAACCGGCCATATCAATGCACTGTGCAGTGCCAACACGCACAGAATTAATCAACTGTGAGGCGCGTTTAATTAAACCGGAAAAACAAACCGCCCTACAGAGCGAAAGACGCAAGCACTTGCCAACACCATGCCGATCAGTTCTTCGCCATACTGTTGCGATTTCAACCAAACCGGGAAAAAGGATAAAAACGCCATAGGCGCAGTAATGCGAAAAAAGCTCAACGCAGGCCAAGTAAAGGACGAACAAGCATTAAAATAACGTTTCATTTCTTCTGAACGTGCCGCAAGCTTGCATGGCTTGTTGCACGATGATCATTAAATTGATGTTGATTCAACACATTCCAGCGCTAGCTGCCGTTGTCGCCACTTTGGACGTCACATTTTTGGCGCAATGTGCGAAAAATCCAGTTGTGGGTTTTTCCACCACCATTTTGGCAGAACAACATCGCTTGCTGGAACCAATTACGCGGGCATTGTCTGCAGACAACCCCATATCAGTCAGGCCTTTGTTGCATAGCTTCTAAAAATTGGAAAATGCGCTGGGCTACTGCCTGAAGCGGCTGTAACCGCATGCATGTGTTCTTCCGACGTCACCCAAAAGTGTTTGCCTACGGCGAACAACAAAATCTTGCGCAAAGCGGTCGTTTTTCTGAGGTGTTTTGCTCGGCAGATCACCCCGCCATCCCCTCGCCTACTAAGGCCGGGTGTGTTTAGCATCACTCGCACGACAGCTGGCGGTCTGGCAAAAGTGCAGTCAATCTCACGGAAATGCCGGCGACAATCGAAATCAGTAATTTATCGGATCCACCGCGCAAAAGGGAAACACACTTCGGCTAATACCTGCGGTTTGCGGCTAACAATACGACCTCTGCTTGCGCGATGAGCGCGACATTATCCGTTGAGGTGCGTACCCTCATGCAAATAAATCACGTTTTTCTTCATTCGGGATCACTACAATAATTTTATCGGCAGGATAAAGCTTGTTTATAGTAAGCCGAACGATGGCGTGCCATGTGCCGCCACCGATAAAGCGATAAGTCATGTTGCGCAGCTATTTCTCGTTACTTCCTAGTTGACACTAAGGATTGGTTTGCTTCTCTCTACACCAATCGTGGTGTAGGGCCGTGACCAGCGACAATAATCATATCATCGCCCTAAAGGATACAATTTTCTCACGAATGGAGTAATGATGTCCTCGTAATCTTCCTCCCGGAAAATCCGTCCCTAATGCTGCTTTTTAAAAAGTACATCGCCGGTAAATGCAATGCGTTTTTGGTGTTCAATAAAACCGATGTGACCGGGCGTATGGCCGGGCAAATGTAACACTTCAAACGTAAAATCACCTATCGTCAATACTTCGCCTTCTTGATCCAACCAACGATCCGGTTCAAAAGCGGCGACATCAAATAAAAGACCGAATTTTTCCGACTGTTGCGGAAGCTTTAAAACCAATATTCATCTTTGGAATTGGAACCTAAAATAGGCACGTTGAAATGTTGCTTCAATTTTTCTGCCCGAACATAACGAGTCAAATGACCGTGTGTCCAGCAAAATTGCCTGTAATTTAATTCCAATGCTTCAATGCGCTTAATCAGTTTATCAGCTTCGCCACCCGGATCGATAATGGCGGCATTTTTATTTTCATCCCAAATTAACGAGCAGTTTTGCTGAAATGCCGTGACCGGAATAATGTCAATATTCATTGTCTCTCCTGTGATTTGAACACCGCAACAAAGTGCGGTTTAAAAATACGTTGTTTTTACTAGCTACCGTTCCATGTACGAACCGGACCGGTATCCATGCGAATAAAATTACTGCGCGGATAATGCCCAACGCTCCATTTTTGGAGCGATTGCACGGAATCACGTAGTGTTGCCAGTGGCACGCCATCAATACGAAAATCAATCGCCTGATCACGAATGTGATAACTATTGCTTGCCACGCCATGACTACGACGATGCATTGCCGCATTACTGGCGGCAGAGCGATAACCACAAATAATTTGAATTTCCGTGTTACGTAATCTAATTGTTGTTGAACGCGGTAGAATTTTGTAAACAACTGCGGATCCATTTTATGCACTTTGATTGGTTCGTTTATCACGCAAGAAGTGATCGAGCGAGTCGCAATGTATTGGCGCTAAAACCACGACCAAGTGCAAATTCGGCACCTAATTTTTCGCCGGTATTGATGTTGCGAAATTCAATATCCGTGGTTTAGGTGTGGAAACAGCGACTAAAACGGTATTGGTAATAGCGTTGCACCTAGCACAATGCCGCCTAAAGATAACCATTTACGGCGACCGTGGTTGATATGATTCATTTTTCTTCCTACCTTTGTTCAACATTTTTACCATTTGACTATGATCGTCTGTGTTGGTTCGACAAAGATTACTGAACATAGTGTTTTAACACGTTCCAGTCAATATAACCAAAATTTGCCGCTTTGTCGTAACCGTAAATATCTGGCAACGTATGCATGGTCTTTATCAATCAGGCGGTGACGTAATATAAAACACCGGATTGTCAGATTTGATGCTGGCAGATGTTGTTTTTCGGCTTTTTCAGCACATTTTTGTTTTCGTTCATCGCTCCAACCGGCTTCTTTCAATAAAATAGTTGCCAACTGATCGGACTTCTCAACACGCACGCATGCCGGAACTTAAATCCCGTTTTTATTGGCAAAATAAATTACGTTTTTGGCGTGTCATGCAAATAAATAGCATCAGAACTTGGCATATTAAAGCTTTGTAGTTCCCTCAACGCACTGTTGTCGCTTGGTGCCTGACGTAAAATGATATGGAATTTATTCGCTGTCATATTTTCCCAATCAGTTGTTAAGGATCGATGGTATTGCCTTTGCTATCAATAATCGTATAACCGTTACGATAAATGTAGCTCGGATCTTTCGTACTTTTGGAATAATATCCTCGTTAATTAAACGCGTTGGCGCATTCCATGGTGGGTTGACAACCACATTGCTAAACGGCTAAACGCGACCGGCGTTTTACGCTCGGGTTTCCCCACAATCACGCGAGAGTTAATACCGCTTCGCCGTTACGATAGCCGTGAGCTGATAACTTGGAATATTAACAAGAATCCCATTTTCAAATGCCGGCAGAATTCGTAAACGTTGCGCATTGATTGCGAAACGGTGTAATTCAGTTGTTTTTATTTTTCTACCCTTTTGCAATAGCGCCTTCACGCGATCAATGTCTGTTGAAACAAAGGATTATCACTGGAGGGTTTTTAACAAATGCCAAATGATCGTTATTTTTGACCGCGCTTAACCACGCGACTAATCTGATTTTCATCGGGTTTACCGGCTTTATAACTATTTTCTGAATACAGCCATTTTTGCCTGAACGTTGTACGTTGTTGGCATAATATAAATCAGTCTAAAAACGCATCGGTTAACAAAATATCTTCGATTAATGCGCCATTGCCCGCAATACGATGCGCTGCATTGAGTGCTTCAGCGGAACGTTTGGAAATTCCTGCGGCAGCCATCAGCGCATAATCACGGAGAAGTGTTGCTTTCGCCTGAACATCCGCCAAAGTGGGGCGAAATTATTTCTCGGCATAAATTTTTGCAATGAGCGATTTAAATTGCAGCAGGTCTCATAATAGCTCAGCTAGCGCCTGTTCTGCTTGCTGTTGTTTTTCCTCTGCCAAAGCGCCGCCTCTTCGCGACGCGTTTCAAGCGCAAGCTGTTGCGTAGCTAAACCGGCATCATTTTTATCAAGCGCCATCAGCGGTTCGTGCAAATTGTAAGCCGACCATTGCCGGCGTGTCGGCCTGAAGCAAACCACTGTGCGACAACATCCCAAGAAAAAGAGAGCGGCAACGCATTTCCGATTCATTCTTAACGATTCCTAAAATAAATAACAATAATCACCACATTGTGGTACAAAAATACGCCTGTATTCTAACAAAACATCGCGTGCGAAGGAATAACTTTACCTGCGCCTTTACACTTTTCCCCATGTTCTGCTCAATGTTATGATAGCACAGTGACATTCACCGCATCTTTCACGCCTTCAAGCGTAATCAATTCATGCTTGCTGTAGAAGTTATACCCCACCGGTGAAAAGATTCGGGCAAGCTAATCACTTTTCCGCTAACAGCGCCATCAGTACCGCCACGAATGACTTTGTGATTTGGCGTAATTCCGCAGTGTTTCATGGCAGAGATCCGCTAATTCGATGGATTGCGGTACGTTTTACCGTTTCGTACATATTTTATAGCAGCTGTCTGTCAGCACCAGTTCAATCGGTTTTTAGCAGGCGTTTTTGCTGATTAAATTGAGCCACTAAATCACGAATAAACTGTTTTCCGCTTTTCAAATTCTGTTCCATCAAAATCGACGAATGAGATAATGCGACTCTGTTTTTCAATGTCGCCGGAAAAATGATTTAAATGGAAAAAGCCTTCTCCCGCTGTAGCCGTGTTTTCAGGCGTTTCTGCTGCGAGCGTGCAAAATTCACAAGCCATGGTTAAGGCGTTAATCAGTTTATTTTTGCCGAACCGGGGTGAATATGACGTCCGTAAAATGTGACTTTGGCAGAGGCAGCAGTAAAGTTTTCATATTCAACTCCCCCACGGCGCCACCGTCGATGGTATAAGCCCAATCGCATGGGAAATCCTCAAAAGGGAAAAATTGCATACCAGCCCGATTTCTTCATCCGGCGTGAGGCAACTCGAATATTGCCATGAGGGAGATTTTTCCGTTTTTAGGCGATAAAAAGTGCGGTCATAATTTCGCAATTCCGGCTTTATTGTCTGCGCCCAACAAAGGTATTTCATCACGTCACAATCAGGGTTTACCAATGAATTGATGCAAGAAAGGATAATGGACGGGGCTGAGAAATTCCTCGCCGACACCTAACGCAATATCGCCACCTCGATAATTTTCAATCACTTCAGGCTGCACGTTTTTGCCACTGCAATCAGGCGACGTATCTAAATGAAATGAGCCAATCGTTGGCGCATTGGAATCCCACGTTAGCCGGTAAATATGCCGTGAGAACACCGTGTTGACTCAACACAATGTCTTGCAACCCTAATGCACCAGTTCCTGTTGCAGGTGTTTGGCAAGGGCAAGTTGACCAGCAGAACTCAGCGAAGTTTTTGCGCCCGGTTTAGATTGGGTGTCATACGTCACATAATTTAAAAACGTTCCAATACAGGTTCTTGAGAGAATAAATCTTGCATGCGTGATGTTCTTCTTTTTATTTTTTACTAACAGAAACCAAGTCGTGTGTTTATTTGGGCCATCAATGGCATAAAGCACCGGCAATAAACACCTTTTCGCTTTCTATTTTAAAGCGAGTCCACGCCACCACGCGACCTTTACATCGCATGATACCCAAGCAGATGCAGGATGAACCAAAATCACAGAAAGCGGCGCCATTGTGTACTGCACCTTATCGCCTTTTGCATTGAGAAAACAGACTTTTCCGCTACTGTACGCCTATTTTTATTCACGTAAACAGACTATGTCAGAAATTAAGTTAATTGTTGGGCTTGGCAGTCGGCGATAAATAGCAGACACCCGCCACAATGCCGGAGAATGGTTAATTGATCGCTTAGCGCGGCGGTTTAATGTCACCTTAAATGCGGAAAATAAGTTTTCGGAGACGTGGGAAAAACGCTGATGAACGGCAAAGAAATCCGTTTTTGAGTGCCGACAACCTTTTATGAATTTAAGCGGCAAAGCGGTGAGGCGCAGTGGCGAATTTTTATCGTATCAAACCCGAAGAAATTTTAGTCCTGCACGATGAGTTAGATTTTACCGCCCGGCGGTGTTAAACTGAAATTAGGCGCGGACATGGCGAGCACAACGGCTTAAAGACATTGTCAGCTGCATTGGGCACTAACGACAATCTATCGTCTGCGCATTGGGATCGGTCACGCGGGACACCGTGATTTAGTGGCGGGTTATGTGATTAAACAAACCGTCACCCGCAGTGAGCGTGAAGCGCGAAAAATGCCCTTGGATGAGCGGCGACAAATTGCGTGGAGTGCTTTCAAAGATGGCATCGTCAAAGCCACTAATCGACTGAAATAGTTTTAAAATTTAACCGAAAAGTGCGGTCAAAAAAACGGTCAATTTCAACGCCACTTTTTCTTCACCAATAAGGGAAAAATTATAGGATTCAAATGTGGTATCGTGGGCCTGCCGAATGTGGGCAAATCCACCCTTTTTCAACGCCTTAACCAAAGCCGGCATTGAAGCGGCAAACTATCCGTTTTTGCACCATCGAGGCCAAATACCGGCGTGGTGCTAATACCGGGATCCGCGTTTAGACGCCTTAGCGGAAATTGTCGAAACCTGAACGTGTATTGCCCACCACCATGGAATTTGTGGATGATCGCGAGGCTTGGTGGCGGCGCCGAGTAAAAGCGAAGGTTTGGGTAAAGTAGATTCCTCGCCAACATCCGCGAAACGGACGCCATTGGCCATGTCGTACGTTGTTTTGAAAACGATGACATCGTACACGTTGCGGGCAAGATCGATCCGTTAAGCGATATTGAAACCATCAACACCGAACTGGCGTTAGCCGATTTAGACAGCTGTGAACGTGCGATTCAACGTTTACAAAAACGTGCTAAAAGGCGGCGATAAAGAGGCGAAAGTCGAACTTTCCGTGATGGAAAATCTTACCGGTACTTTCTGAAAGCGGGCACGTTCGTTCCATGCCGTTAGACAAAGACAGATTACTAGCAGTCAAAAGCTACAATTTCTTAACCTTAGAACCGACCATGTACATTGCCAACGTGAATGAAGACGGTTTTGAAAATAATCCTTATCTTGACAAAGTCCGCGAATTTGCCGAAAAAGAAGGCTCTGTCGTGGTGCCGGTGTGTGCCGCAATTGAAGCGGAAATCGCCGAACTGGATGATGATGAAAAATTCGAGTTCTTTACAAGATCTCGGCATTGAAGAGCCGGGCCAAACCGTGTCATTCGATACGCCGCTATGCGCTTCTCAACCTACAAAACACTTTCGCCGCCGGTCGTAAAAAAGTACGCGCATGGACGGTTTCCGTGGGATGCTACCGCACCGAAAGCAGCTGCCGTGATCATACCGACTTTGAAAAGGCTTTATCCGTGCCAGTGATTGCCTACGAAGATTTTATCCAATTCAAAGGCGCAACATGGCGCTAAAAGATGCCAGTAAATGGCGGTTGGAAGGAAAAGATTACATCAGTACAAGACGGCGATGTCATGCACTTCCGTTTTAACGTGTAAAAACGAGTCGAAAAATTAACCGCACTGCTAAGGCACTAAAAGGGTGCGGTTTTCATCCTATAAAGAAAATAACAGGTCGGAAGACGAAGCCACAAAGATTGCGCTGATGATCACCATCAAGCTGAAATACCAGCGTTGCGTTTTATGGCGAAAATGTGCCTGCCTAAATGAGATCCCGATAAACCCACCGAATAAACTCAATAACAATAATGTACGCTCAGGAATGCGCCATTGTTGACGGATAGCGCGTTATTTATCTGCCACATCAAAAATAGCGGCGATATTCACCATGCCGCTAATACTAGATCAAAGGTGAAATTGGCATTGAGCGTAAACCGGAAGACGTTTACAGGGTTGCCAATACTTCTTTCGTTGCGACAATCACTTGTTCTTCATTGTCTTTACCAAGTGCATCTAACACATCACACATCCAGCCAGCGAGTTCGACAGTCTTGCTCGTTAAAACCACGACGGGTGACGGAAGGTGTACCCACACGAATACCGGAAGTCACAAAAGGGTTTTTGTGGATCATTCGGTACCGAGTTTTTATTCACGGTAATGTTTGCTTTACCAAGTGCTGCATCCGCAGCTTTACCAGTTAAACCTTGTTGAACTAAATCCACCAAGAACAAGTGATTTTTCGGTACTGTTTGAAACCACTTTGTAACCGCGTTGTTTAAACACCTCCACCATGGCTTTTGCATTTTTCAATACATTTTGTTGGTAGATTTTTGTATTCCAGCTCTAACGCTTCTTTGAAACATACCGCTTTTGCCGCAATAATGTGAACTAATGGACCACCTTGACCTGCCAGGGAAAAACAGCAGATTGAAGTTTTTATACATCTCTTCATCATCGCTCGGCGAATAAAATTAAACCACCACGTGGACCACCCTAAGGTTTATGCGTTGTTGTTGTAACAACATGGGCGATACGGCAACGGATTTCGGATAAACGCCCTGCCGCAATTAAACCGGCAACGTGTAGCCATATCCACGAATAAATAGCACCCACTTCATCTGCGATCTCGCTTTTTCCAATCAACCGCTGAGAATAAGCAGAGAAACCGCCCACAATCATTTTGGTTTTCACTTCGCGGAGCTTGTTTACGCAAAGCATCGTAGATCAATCAAACCTTCATCGGTAATGCCATATTGCTCTGCATGATAAATTTTACCGGAGAAACTCACAGAGCACCGTGGGTTAAGTGACCACCATGTGCTAGCTCATGCCTAAAATGGTGTCGCCCTGGATTTAATAATGCCATATAAACGGCCGCATTCGCCTGTGAACCGGAGTGCGGTTGCACGTTCACTAATCTGCGCCAAATAATTCTTTTCGCCGATCAATCGCCAACTGTTCCACAATGTCGGCGTACTCCAGCCACCATAATAGCGTTTGCCGGGATAGCCTTCCGCATATTTATTGGTGAATTGAGAACCTTGCGCTTGCATTACGCGCGGGCTGGCATAGTTTTCGAAAGCGATTAATTCAATATGTTCTTCTTGACGACGATTCTCATCTTGATAAAGCTTGCCGCATAAAACGGATCGTAATCAGCGATATTCATGCTCTTTTTAAACATTGTGTTTTCCTCGTTGTTTGCATTATTTGTGTATAGTTTACCTGTATTACTAGGCAAAAAGCTATCATTTCGACCATATTTTTCATTACAATGAAAAACATTCATTTATCTAAATCGAGCCTTTTTCTTCCACTAATTTTCAATCAGTTTTTACTTCTACTGTTTTCTCGCCAGCACTAAGTTTACGGCGTTGGCTGGTTTCTTTCGTATAAGTGATTAAAACTTAGTCGTCCTTGTTTGGGACTTTTCATTTTAAATCTTCGTAGCCAAATAATCGCCATAGTTGCTACAAGTGAGCAGATTCATATCTAATTCTTTTAAAGATTCTGGAGATTGTTCAGTAATTTTTCGCAACTAGTGGTGAATGGGTGGTTTAAATAGACGATCGGTAAAAATCATGTAACACCATCACTTGCCTGCCATTTTGGCTTTGCGCAATAAATAGCGCATCAACCTTCTTTTCTGTATCAATCTGAGAGATACCACGCATCAGCACGGTTTGATCCGATCGATAAGTGACATAATCAAAATGCTCCAACGGGTAAAGGGACTTTTTTAGCAGGTTTAACATGCAAATCCAATCGCCCACCAACGCTTTTTCCTATTCGGTTTGCTGATGTGCCGTTGCACATCCCGATAGCAATAAAGGCGACAAAACTACCCAATATAATTTTCTCATGAGATACTCCTTTTTATTGATAGTCGGGATAACGTGATCACAACAAATAGGGAAATTTTCGTTTAATCGGGAATATGTAAAAAGGCGGCAGTTACGCCATCATCACTCTCAAATTCTGATATTTCACCTGCAGCCTTATTCGGAATGGGAAATAAACGCACAGTGAGTGGTTTATTTAAGCGAAATGCCATCGTTCCTGTGTCGCATAATAGTTTGCTATGCTTTCTGCGCAACATTTCCCGCCACAGGAACCGTAGTCCAACCGATACCACATACAGCGCTATACGTCAGTAAAGCACGGATATCAAAATAGTGTTTTTGTGTGCCTTCGGCTAAACTTCAATCTTCTGTCACCGCCAACATTAATCCAGAAAAGCCCAACTAATGGCACGTTGGATTGATTTACGCTACTTTGTCAGTAGCGCGAAACCTCTACTGAACCAGTGCGCACAAAAATAGGGCAATCCCGACTAATTCATAAATTTTTGTCATGGATGAACAATTTTTAGATGGTGCGCCGAACTATCAATGCCTGCAAAATTCAAATTCACCTGATAATTTCGTGCCGCATAACATCTCTAATGCGCAGATCTACGCGATATTGCAGGGACTGCGACGCAGCCTGATAACAATCAGCTAAAGATTGATTATAGGCGATTTTGGTGACAGATTTTAGTACTGCTACCAATGAGATCCGGTGTTTCTAAAACCAGCCCATGACAAAACTGTTCGGCAGATGAGCTTAGATGATAACCTGCTGGGAAAGCTAAGGAACACATGGCTTTGCGGTTAAAATTCACAGTAAAGTTAAAATTGCCTTCACCACGTGGTGTGATATTTGCACGTTCGTACCCGCATAAACAGATTGCTCAATAAGTTCATTATCTAACACGCCATTTTTCATCTAATGGCACTTAACACAAGCATTCACAAGTCGCCATAAGTCGCGATTAGCTCTGGGCATATAAGCAATTTCCTCTTTATTTCTCATGCCGCATATTGCAAATCGAGACTGAATTCCACTTCATTAAATTTATTCAATAACTCCGTTGAAAATACTGCAAATCTGCTTTGCTGTCTGCAGGTGGTTAAATCCAAATATTCACCAAAGGGATTGGTAATCACTCGAGATCGATTGCAAAGAGTATAACCTGCTACTGTCAGCTAATATACAAATCCACATCACGTTTCACCCAGAATAAAGGCGTCTTCCCATTGCGTTTTATCTTTTGCCAACGTTAGACTGTGTGCGAAGACGACGCAATTCCTTATATATAATCCATTCAATCCCCAACATTAAAATGTGAGTTATTTTTGCTGTTCACGCTATAACACGCGTGACCAATATCTCGACGATAAAACGTCAGACCATTGAGATTTGTTTCAGCGAGTTTTAAGGCTTTTGTTGTGCTTCAATACGCTTCCGCCAAATGCAGTAGCACACAGTACGCGACCGCCGTTCGTGACTAATTTGCCTTCTTGTTCTAGACACCTTAAGAAAAACCTTCTCATTTTCTGACCGCACTTTGTGAGACCACTAATCACAGTCAGCCTTTCGATAATCTCAGGATATCCTTCGCGGCTAATACAATGCCTAGAGACGCTTTTTGGATTCCACTGGGGATTTCGCTCATCATTTTCCTCGCAAGCTTTAAGACAAAGCTCAACGAGATCTGATTCAAGACGAAGCATGATGGGCGTTGCGTTTCGGATCGCAAACGGCGGTTCAGATTCAATCACTTTCGGCTGACCATTTGGCATAATCACTAAATCCAGCATACAGAAACCGGTGTAAGCATTGCCTTCTGCCGCCATCACCATTAACGGTTGGATAAATCACTTCACGCATAATGTGATGCATGAATTTCTGGTGTCACTACTGGTGCAGGTGAATACGCGCTCATACCACTGAGTATTTAAGCCTATATCATTTCTCCTTCACGCGTTTATGGTCTTGACTGGTCTGCCATAGGTTCGATTGCTACCGTCCACTTGACAATAAAAGCTGGCCTCTTCACCGTCTAAAACTTCTTCAATCACCAATCGTACCCAGCTTCTGCCAAAGGCATTGCCGAAAAGCATCATGTATCGGCACCTCTTCCGCTTTGCATGGTCATTGCCACGATCATAACACCCATCGCCAAAACCATCTCGCTTTACGACATGGCGCACCTTTTTCACGTCAAGTACGCTAATGCCCGGCTCCACTTCGGTAAATGTTTTGATATTCTGCCGTTGGGATTTTTATGACGCGCTAAAAATCTTTGGTAAGCGCCTTTTGCTCAATTGTCGCCGCTTGCAGTTGTACAAAATGTTTACAAACCGGTACAGAGACTGCATCACCACGCCAATCACTAAGCGAGCTTCAGGGCCCCAACGGAATCGTTAAACCAGTGTTGCTGCGACGCAATTTCACTAACGCAAGGAAACATCCCTGTTGCAATGATATTCACGTTTTCGTACTTGTTTCTAATGCAGCCCTGCACTGCTCATGCACACTTTTATCTCTATGGAAGATTGCGCAGCTTTCTGAGCCAGAGCGTGTTCACGACCGCCGCTTTCCGATGAGGATATCTCATGTTGTCGATTGTATGTCTTTTGAATTTAATCCCTCTTTAGCAAAGAGGGGTGAGAGATTGACAGAGATTATTTCAACCTCATAGTACATTTAGCATCGTTGAAATCTCTCTCTCGCCCACCTCTTTTACGAAAGAGTGAATAAGTCGCTCATTGAGCGAAGTGACGACATAAATTAATGTCTAAAAATGCGTGCATTCCGGTCAATACCATCACCATATATATGCTCATCTGCCGCATCAATCACTTTCCTGATCGCGCATTGAGCAGCCCGGATGAATCCGACACATTGAATGCCTACTTCTTCGCACAGCATCAATGCCATCACGGAACGGGAAGAACGCATCGGATGCCATCACAACCGGCCACTGCTAAAGCCTTCATCTTGCGCTTTTAATGCCTGCGATTTTAGCCGAATACACGCGGCTCATTTGGCCTGCGTAATGCCAATGGTTTGGTTATCTTTGGCGTAAACTAGCATTCGATTTCACGAATTTCCGCCACTCTTCCAGCAGAATAATAATAAATCTTTCAGTTCTTGTTCGGTCGGTTGACGTTTGCACTGACCACTTTTAAGTCCTATCAGCCCACCGCCTCAACTCTGCCTCTTGCACCAACAAACCGCCATTCACGCGTTTGAAATCTAAACGTTGAATACAGGTTTGCACCATCCCACATTCAAGCAAACGGACATTTTCCGACGTTCCTCCCTTCAGCAGCTTCTGCAGACGCTTTCGTGCAATAATCGCTACAAATTGACGTTCTAATTTCATTTGCCGTTTTTCGTCTAATTCACGGTTCAGCAATGATGCTCAAAGGCGGCTGAGGGTTGGGTCTGTTTGATAGGCGACGAGTTAGCATTCTAAAATATCTTTTGCCCTAAAGCCACGCCGCATGGTTAGCATGTTTTAACGATCACACAGTCAGCTCATCAAATTCTTTCACGCACTTCCGCTCGCGATCGCTATCAGCAATATTATTGTAAGATAAAGGCTTTTCCTGCTTGTAGTTGAGCCTGTAGCACACGCCTCTTTCTGTTTAAATCAGGATCGCAAAGGCGTGCATTTTGATGAGAATTTTCACTGCACGCGCATGGTTTGTTTTGACACAGGATTCAAGATTTAAAGTCCGTGGGAATTGACTCGCTTCGCATTCGCATCTTCTTCCTCAGCTGCACATGATACGGTTCTCACCATTTGTCCAAAATAGCTGGCAATCGTGGGAATCGTGATTGGGCGGTATGTTCAAAAGGCTGATCGCAAGGTCAAAACGGGTTTCAAGTGTTAGGCTGTTTTGGTGTTATCCATTTCCGCAAGAATGGCGTTAAATCCTGATTATTACCACACGATCGCCACATCTTTATGGTTTCGCGCAGAGCGCACCATCGTCAGACACCGATATCGTATATTTTCCAGCGGCATCTTCTAACGTGCGCGTTTGGTTCGCCACGGTTTAGGCAGAATGGATGATCAAATTCACCACCACCATACTCAATGCCTTCAATGCCGCGTGTTGCCGCGCCAATGGCATCATCCGTACCACGACGACTAAATCCACCGTGCACTTTTTGGGTGTAAGGTTTTCACGCGACAAATCCATCATTTTTCCGGAACCGGTGTAATCGGACACCGGTTACCGGCATGCCGTTGTTCTAGGTTTTGCCGTACCGCCGGTAGAAAGCAGTCTTTACCGCGTTTTACAGATACCTGGGCGAATTCCACAGTACCGGATTTATCGGACACGCTAAGCAATACTTGGCGAATGGGACGAAGTTTGATTGCATGAATATTCCTTTGATTTATGAAGTAAAATCTCAAAGGTGGCGTATTATCGCGCAAACGTTTGCGTTTAGGGTAATCCGTTTCAAGCTGCAATAGATTGCTTGTTTTATTCGTTTTGAAAACTCACTGAGGTACATGCAATGGCAATCTTGATGATAAAAGTTTTTGAGTTAACGCCAACTTTAACGAGTGCCGGTATAATTCAGCACAATTTTAATACTATCAACACATACCCATGACTGACTTCACTCAATTTGCCGATTTTGATCTCGCGCCCGATTACTCACGCCCTCCAGAGGCTACCAACGTCCTACGGCCATCCAACAGAAAGCATTCCTGCCGCGATGGAAGGCTTTGATGTCCTCGGGTCGGCACCGACCGGCACCGGAAAAAACCGCCGCGTTTTTGCTACCGGCGATTCAACACTTATTGGATTATCCGCCGTAAACCCGGGCGCGCGCCGCGTGTGTTGATTCTTACGCCAACCCGTGAACTTGCCATGCAGGTGGCGGAACAGGCGGAAGAACTGACTTGCTTTACCAAAACTCGAGCATTGCGACTATCACCGGTGGTGTGGCGTATCAAAAATCACGGCGAGATTTTCAATAAAAATCAGGACATCGTGGTGGCGACCCCGGGGCGTTTGTTGCAATACATTAAAGAAGAAAATTTTTGATTGTCGCGCAGTAGAAATGCTGATTTTTGACGAAGCGGACGGGAATGTTGCAAAATGGGCTTTGGGGCAAGATGCGAGAAAATCTCGGCAGAAACCCGTTGGCGTAAACAAACTCTATTGTTCTCGGCAACGCCTTGAAGGGGATTTATTGGAAGATTTTTGCCGAAATCGCACGTTAAACGAGCCGGTAAAAATTGATGCGGAACCTAGCCGTCGTGAACGGAAAAAATTCAGCAATGGTATTATCATGCCGACAGCAATGAGCATAAATTCAAATTATTGGCGCGTTTCATTGAGCAAGAGCAAGTCAGTCAGGGGCATTGTATTCGTACGCCGTCGGAAGATGTGCGCGAACTGGCGGAGAAATCTCGCAAACGGCGGCATTCGCAGCCTGTATTGGAAGGCGAAATGGCGCAAACCCAGACGTAATAACGCGATCGATAAACTGAAAAACGGCATGAGTAACGGTGTTGGTTTCCACCGATGTCTCCGCACGCGGTATTGATATTGATGACGTCAGCCACATTATGAATTTTGATTTGCCGTACAGCGCCGATACTTATTTGCACCGCATCGGGCGTACCGCGCGTGCCGGCAAAAAGGCACCGCCGTGTCTTTCGTGGAAGCGCACGATTATCGTCTGCTGGGCAAAAATTAAGCGTTATACGCAAGAAATTCTGAAAGCCCGTGGATTGAAGGTTTGGAACCGCGCACCAAAGCGCCGAAAGACGAGCGAAATCAAAAACCGTCAGCAAAAACAAAAAGAGAAGAAATTAGAAAACGCGAAGCGCAGCGGATAAAAAGCCAAACAACGTCATCGGGATCGTAAAATATCGGCAAACGCCGTAAACCAGGGGGCTACGGCTGACTAACGTGGGGAAAATAACTCTGTTCCCATCAAAAAGTGCGGTCATTTAAAGAGCTTATTTTTGGGCTCGTCAAGATGCGCAAGTCGGTTGACTGACTTGCGCCAGTTTTTCGTTTATTTTTCATTTCACTGTATTTTGTCAATTCAGCCTTTACACCCAAAACTGATCATAGCCCTATGTCTAAAAAGAGATGACGCAAACGTTTTCGTCTCTCTGATTTTCCTTTATAATAGCCCGCACTTTGTTTCCATTCAACTTAAAGGTAATCCTCATATCCAAACTTTCCGTGGCTCACCTGCCCTTCCGAATTCGTATCAATAGCTTAATGCAAAAAATTCAACAGCAACGTTACCAGTGAAATCGTGTTATGCGGAGTATCGTGCATTTCAGTGGCATTAAATGCGCCCACCTTCTGCTGAACAGGAAGCCAAACTCAAAAGCCTTGTTGCATTACGGGCAACCTTCGCCGAACACGAAGCCAAAGGGGAAAAGTTTTATTGTGATTCCGCGGGTTGGCACGATTTCTCCTTGGTCATCCAAAGCCACCGACTATCGCCCATAGCCGCGGACGAAGTGGAACGCAGTGAGCGTGGTTTGGCGTATTACTTTGAATTGACACAGCCGTTGAATGAAAAACAACGGAAAAACTGACCGCACTTTTTACACGACCGCATGATGGAAACCGGTGGTGCGCAAGGCGAGATGCAGAAGTGTTGTTTCGTCAAGGCAAGAACCGGCCGTTCAAAATCGTGGATATTTTAAACGGCGGACGCAGTGCCTTAGAAAGTGCCAACGTGGAGCTTGGCTTAGCATTGGCGGAAGATGAAATCGATTGTTGATGGAAAATTTCACCGCACTGGACGCAACCGCACGACATTGAGCTGTACATGTTCGCGCAAGCCAACTCAGAACACTGCCGCATAAATTTTCAATGCCGATTGGATTATCGACGGCAAAAACAGGATAAATCCCTGTTCAAAATGATCAAAAATACCTTTGAGAAAACCCCTGATTTTGTGCTTTCTGCGTATAAAGACAATGCGGCTGTGATGGAAGGTTCCAAAGCGGGACGTTTCTTCCCGGATCAAGACGGCACATACCGTTATCACAATGAAGAGACCCACATTTTGATGAAAGTGAAACCCACAACCACCCAACCGCCATTTCTCCGTTCCGGGGTGCGGCAACCAGCTCCGGTGGCGAAATTCGTGACGAAGGCGATCGGTCGTGCTACCGAAAGCGGGTTTGGTGAGCTTCTGTGTCCAACTTATGCATTCCAAAACTTTGAACAACCTTGGGAAGCCCGCTTTCCAAACCGAACCGTAATTGCTTCCGCCTTAGATATTATGCTGGAAGGCCCGTTAGGTGGTGCGGCGTTTAACAACGTAATTCGGTCGTCCGGCATTGCTCGGCTAGTTTCTGCACTTACGAACAAAAGTGAATAGCTTCAATGGTGACGAAGTGCGTGGCTACCACAAACCAATCATGTTGGCAGGCGGTATCGAGCAACATTCGTAGTCGAACACGTGCAAAAAGCGTATTCGGTGGGCGCAAAACTGGTTATGCTCGAGCGGCCAGCCACGAACATCGGCTTGAGTGGTGAGCGCGGCAGTCTTCTATGGCGTCCGGTAAATCAGAAAACTTGGATTTCGCTTCCGTACAACAGGACAACCGAAATGGAACGTCGCCGCCAGAAGTGATTGACCGTTGCTGGCGGTTGAGCGATGACAACCCGATTGCCTTTATTCGACGACTCGGGCGCGGGCGGTTTATCTAACGCTACTGCCGGAATTGGTGCATGACGGCGGCCGTGGCGGTAAATTCGAGCTCCGCAAAATCTTAAGCGATGAGCGCGAAATGAGCCCATTGGAAATCTGGTGTAACGAATCACAAGAGCGTTATGTGCTTTGCCATTCACCCGGAAAAACTACCGCACTTTGAGGAACTTTGCCGTCGTGAACGCGCGCCTTATGCGGTCATCGGCTGACTCACGGAAGAAGAGACATTTAACCTCCATGACGAGCATTTCAACAACAATCCGATTGATTTACCAATGGGTGTGTTGCTCGGCAAAACCGAAAATGACCCGCGACGTGCAAACGGCAAGTGTTAACGGCGAACCGCGAACAAAGCCAAATTCAATTAAAGAGGCGTATATCGCGTACTTCGTTTGCCTGCGGTGGCGAGAAAAACCTTCTTAATCACCATCGGTGACCGCACGGTGACCGGCATGGTGGCGCGTGACCAAATGGTCGGTCGTGGCAAGTACCGGTGGCAGACCGTGCGGTGACCACGGCGACGTTAGACAGCTACTACGGTGAAGCCATGTCCAGTGGGTGAACGCACGCCGGTAGCATTACTCGATTTCAGCGCGTCTCGCCCGTTTTTAGCCGTGGCAGAATCCATTACCAGCATTGTCGCCACGAATATCGGCGACATTAAACGCACTAAATTGTCTGCCAACTGGATGTCCGCCGCAGGCTTTCACAAAGGCGAAGACGCAGGCTTATATCGCGCGGTGAAAGCCGTGGGCGAGCTTTGCCCGCAATTAGGCTTAACCATTCCGGTGGCAAGACTCTATGTCACATGAAAACACCTAGCAGGAAAAACGGCGAGCAAAAACCGTAACCTCACCGCTTTCTTTGATTATCAGCGCCTTTTGCCCGCGTGGAAGACGTGCGCAAAACCGTCACTCCCAGTCACTGCCGTACGAACGGACAATCCCGCTTGTTGTTGGTGGATTTTGGGGTGAAGCAACAACCGCTTTAGCGCGACGGCGTTAGGCGCAGGTGTATGCCCAACGGCGATCAAACCGGCGGATGTGGTCAACGCCGACACTGAAAAACTTCTTTAACGCCATGCAGGACTGGTGGCGCAAGAAAATTATTGGCATGCCACGACCGCGCCGACGGCGGTTTAATCGTCACCTTGCAGATGGCATTTTGCCGGACGCTGTGGCGTAGCGGTGGATATCAGTGCCTTGGGCGACAACGACTTAGCGGTGTTGTTTAACGAAGAAATTGGGCGCTGATTCAAACGTGCGCGACAGCGGTACGAGTCTCGTGCGTGATGTTTTTCGCTAAACACATGTGTTGCACTTTATGGTGAAAGAATTGGGCGCCGTGACGAAGACGGTAAATCGAAATCACGGCGCAAGTGTTACTCAATGAAAAACGCTCAGAATTACGCGGCATTTGGGCGGGATTGACCCATCAAAATGCAACGCTTACGCGACAACCGGAATGTGCTGACCAGAATTTGCGCGAGAAAAATCCACGGGACAAAGGCTCTCCGCCCATTTTAACCTACGACCTGAGCGAAGACATTGCGCGCCTTATATTGCGACCGGCAAACGCCTCGAAAGTGGCGGTATTGCGTGACGCAAGGTGTAAACAGCTCATGTTGAAATGGCGGCAGACGTTTGACCGCGCCGGCTTTGAGGGCTATCGATGTTCACATGAGCGATTTGCTATCGCCGTTATGACTTGCAACACTTCAATGCGTTGGTGGCGTGCGGCGGTTTCTCTTATGGCGACGTGCTCGGCGCCGGTGGCGATTGGGCGAAATCCATTTTTATTTAACCACACTTACAGGATCAATTCAGCCAATTCTTTGAACGTGAAGATACTCTCGCGCTTTAGCATTGTAACGGCTGCCAAATGCTTTCTACCTTGGCGGAAATTATCCCCGGAACGGAAAACTGGCCGCGTTTCGTGCGCTGCGCAATCGAACGTTTCGAAGCCTGCTGCCTTGGTTCGTATTAACGAAAGCCACTGTGGTTCCAAGGTATGGCAGGTTCTCACATGCCAGTGCAGTTTCCCACGGCGAGGGCAGAGTGGAATTCAAAAACACGAAAATTTTAACCGCACTTCAGCACAAAACTTGATCGTGGCGCAATACATCGACAACAACCTCAACCCGACAGAAGTGTACCCAGCAGAGCCGAATGGCTCCGCCCTCGGCATCACCGCCCTTCTCAACACGCAACGGTACGCGTCGCCATCGCTGATGCCACACCCGGAACGCGTCTTCGCACCGTAAAGCAACTCATGGCATCCGGAAGAGTGGGGAAGATGGAGCTGGATGCGATGTTTTAGGAATGCTAGAATATTACTGAAATAATTAATATTATACTTATTGGGAGAAAATGTCTACTTGGTATCACGATATATGAGTCATTGGGTAGAACTATCCGATTATGAGGGATAACGCTCTTGGCTTATTTTGCGTTAGAGTTTAAATTTTGGTTTAGATGATCTGCTGCTATAGGGCTGATGCCATTACTGATGGTTCGGATGATAAAAAGCGCGATATGGTGTTTTGATTAGTCACTGAAGGCGCTATGCTGTCATAAGTCAATGCTATTTCTGTCGCGATGATAAACCATGTGCCTCAAATAAAAGCAAGTGATTTAAATACGAGTTGGTTGGCTATTGCAAAGATATTAATGATGTCCCTGAAGAATAAAGTCTCGCGACAATTAATTTTGAGAAATGCTATAAGGACGGTATCATTGAGAAATATATCTTTGGTATGATTCACAAGTCTCCCAGAGTCTCATTATGGAAGATGAATTGGTGACTGTTCGGCAAACAGCTACGACGATTTTATCTAAAGAGTTTCCAGATTCCAAAATTGCAGTAACACATAAAGAAGTTGGTACTAAGACTTTACAGGATTGGTGTGAAGCCTGTGAAACTCAATATTAATTGATCGAGATATTGAATTTACTATTAAAAGGCGTACGCTGAGATAGAAGGTAATGGATGAGAATCATATTCAGCAAGCAATTCAATTGAGAGAGCTAGCTAGGTTTATATAAGAAAAAGTAAGCAAATTTTCTCAGCTAATATCAGAGATTATTTAGGCTCTCGTAAGTCAGATTCAATATAAATAATGGCATTAAGACTACAGCAGAATCTGATTCAAATAACTTTTGGGTGTATAACAATGGGTTAACCATCTTAACTCACTCATATGTAGATTCAAGGGATTAAGCTTAAAGGAATATCTATTGTGAATGGAGCACAAACAACTGGTGCTGTAGGATCATTACTACCAGATTCGAAGCTCTTGTTCAAAAGCTCGTATTAGTGCGGTTTACAGATTCTTCTTTAAATTTGGTTGATAATATTATTAGATATAATAACAGTCAGAATAAAGTAGGCGACCGATTTTAGAAGTCACAGATAAAGTTCAACGACGTCTAAAGAGAGTTTTGTCAAATTCCTGATGCTGAATATGAAGGCGAGAAGAGGGGCTCTAGCGATGCATGATTCGTGAAAACCAAACTTACTAGGATCATATACAGTACAGGACAAGCTCTCATGCATTTCATGGTGAACCAATAACTGCATATAACAAAAAGCGGGTATTTGGATTAATAATAAAACGTATGATAAGTTGTTCAATGATGATACTAAAAAGCTGCTCATGTTGTTTGTTGCTATAGGTTTAGTAAAGGCTAGAAGGAAGAAAGAAGAATTTACAAAAATAAATCGTCTTTAACTAGAGATGAAGAAGAATTATTAAAGTTTTTACGTCAGCGAGGCGCTATAACTACTTATGCTATTTTCATACAGTTTGAAAGTATTCTAGGTAGATCTGTTCCAAATTTGATTTAGGGAATATCGTTTGGTTCTCAATGTTCTCCAAATAAAAGCTAAAGAATATTGGGGGACAATACTAGATAAACTGTTACCATTTGTGGAGCATTTAAATCCAGCCATAGAGAATGGTTTAAAAATACTAAAACTATAGAACAAAGCGGTAAGAATGTTTAATTCATTGGTAAAATCCACATCTACATACAATGCTGATGTTTTTAATGCGTTTAAGATAGTAGCTCATAATATATTTTGCCCGATAGCAACGATGAGCGCGTCTCCTGACGCGTGCTTTCTCTTTAATTTAGGCACGCGTAGAGAGACGCTGCGCCAGCGTATTCCGGCAGTATAGAATGTGCTATCTCTATTTATAGAAATTAATTTTGTTTTGCGATCTGAGGTTCCAAGATGGAGTGTTTTATTGTTGAATTTATATTTTCTGCTAATTATGTTTACCAATTTTTGAGGTGTGTGATGAGCAGAAAATATAGATCTAATAAAAGAGTCTATTTTGATAGTTTTGCAACCGTATATTGGATTGATGTTTTTATTCAGAATCCTATTTTGAATTGATGATTCAAGCGTTGTCATTCTTTCCGAAAAGAACGTGGAATGCTGATTTATGGATGCATAATGCTAACCATGTTCATTTATTATTTCTAAGCTAAAGAGAATCCATCAGACTGATAAGAGATTTAAGTTACAGACAACGAATCAGTGAATTTAATTCGTGATAATCAACAAAGCCGTAAAGAATGGTTGTTGTGGATTCAAAAGGGCAGGAACAAAAGCTCAATGTCACTCACTACAATTCTGGCAACACCACAACCAACCCATCGAAAATTCATTCCGATAAATTTTTCAACAGCTAGACTATATTCATCAAAAATCCGGTGGTGAGCGGGTTTGTGTCTATGCAGGATTGGAAAGTATAGAGTGCGAAAAACTATTGGCAGGCGGTTGATCTGTTTTGGACATTAATGTTCTTAGCTAAAAAGTGCGCTTAAAAATCACGATAAATACTCATAATAGCGCAAGCGTGAGACCTTTACGCCATCGTAGGGATCATCGTGTAGAAGTTGTTAATTTGTGCAAACATGACATCTTCTTGATATTACCTTCTTTGCGCGTGGTGAACAAAGGCATACCGTCTAATCCGTGGAAAAAAGTAAAATAAATTCCCTGAATTATGGGTGAAAAGCCCTGGCTTAAGCTGTCAATCATCACGGCAAGCGCATGAATCGTACCCTAATGCGGCAATTAATTTTGTTTCTGCGAATCGCTTTTTAACCCCTGCATAAAACGGCGTAGCGGTATGACAAAGATTGCCAAAAAGTAGCCAACCAACGATGCTCGCGCTTTAGAGGATCATCTAAATATTGATTGTGCGCATGTATAAGTGCCGGCGTATTGACTAGTACGCCTTGATCCGGCTAACTGGTGGCGTTTCTGCGCGCGCACCTTGAGTTCCCCAGCCAATATCGGCTTTTCTTTACCATGATGAAGACGGATTTCCCACATATCAAAGACGTCGCCGACAGAGGTAGAACCGTTACCCCGCTCAAATACTGTTGAATATCATATTGGCAGCTGTCAAAACGCTCACTCATACGATTGTTTGGCATTTGCGCAATACCAATGATTGCTATAATCAAAACAGCCAATCAAAGTAATAAAAATGTTTTTGATAAATTGCGGCGATACATCCAAAAGTAATGCAATCAAGATGATGGGCAATGTCGAGCCATCCGCCACGCGCAGTAGAAAGAATAGCGCCCAAAATGCCAAAATAAAGCGGCTAAAATGCAAAGTGCGGACTGTTTCGTTGTGTTTTTGCCAAAAATACAGCGCAATAGCCATAGCTAAATAACCCCAATGACATGGCAATGTCACCGCCTTGAATATACATGATTCGTGAACTAAACATGCGGCTTCACTTTGTAATATAAACTTATCATAGATTGCCATGAAACCTGCCAATACACTGCCTAAAGACGCTCCATAAAAGGTCGAAAGTTTAGGTGGTGTCTTAAGCAAAAAGAAAAAGCAGGAATCAGCAATGTTGCCCGGCTTGGATTATCTAATTCGCGTATTTTCCATCATGAATTAACCAAGAAAGCACAAAAATGAGAAAAATAAAGAGTAACGTCCAAATCAGCCATTTTTCCTCTTTGGTGAGAACAAAAGGCATTTTTGAATAAGCAATAAACGCTATAGTCAAGCCTAATAACATCAGCGCCATCGGTGCAACATTATACATTTGACCCGAACGTTAAGCGCAGATAAAAAGAAAAACCGACACAGACGTTGATAAATAGGGGCGAGCTTATCGTCTTCTAAATCAAAGCATAGCTTCTCTTACAAAAATAAATACCACTAAAAAGGTGCGGTTACATTTCTAATGTGTTTTCAATTATAAAACGTCAACGCAGTTTAAGTCTTCGAAAGATTGTTCTAAAGCGTTTGAACATAGATTCTTCCATTTTGCGTAACCAAACGCGTGGGTCGTAGTATTTTTTGTTTGGTGCATCAGGACCTTCCGGGTTGCCTAACTGACCTTGCAAATACGCTTCGTTCGCTTTGTAGAAGTTGAGAATACCGTTCCAAGACGCCCATTGGGTGTCGGTGTCATCATTCATTTAATTGCGCCGTAGCTAATCGCTTCACGAATTTTCTTCACGGGAAGAACCGGAACCACCGTGGAACACGAAATTGATTGGTTTTGCCGGAAGGGTTACGTTCTTTCGCAACGAATTCTTGGCTTGCACCTAAGATCGATGGTTTTAATTTTACGTTACCCGGTTTTGTACACGCCGTGTACGTTACCGAAATCGCGGCTGCAACAGTAAAGTTCAGGGCTAACCGGATGTAATTGGTCGTAAACATAAAGCACATCAGACGGTTGGGTGTAAAGACGAGATTCATCGACGCCGAGTTGTCACGCCATCTTCTTCACCGCCGGTGATACCGATTTCGATTTCAAGGGTCATGCCCATTTTTGCTCATACGGGCAAAGGTATTCACGGCAGATTGCCATATTTTTCTTCCATTGGCTCTTCGGAAAGGTCAAGCATGTGGGAAGAGAATAATGGACGACCAGTTTCGGCGAAGTGTTTTTCACCGGCTTCAAGTAAGCCGTCGATCCATAGAGTAATTTTTCGTCGCGTGGTCGGTGTGTAAAATCACCGGTACGCCGTATTCTTTGGCTAAAGTATGAACGTGTTTTTGCACCTGCAATCGCACCTAAACACGTCTGGGCGTGCACCGTTGGTCGGTTTGATGCCTTTGCCTGCATAGAAGTGCCGCACCGCCGTAGAAATTGAATAATGACCGGCGCTTTCACGCGGGCGGCCGTTTCTAATACAGCATTCACGGAGTCGGAGCCGACGCAGTTTACGGCAGGAAGTGCGAAGCCGTGTTCTTTTGCGTATGCGAGTACTTTTTGAACATCTTCACCGGTAAGCACGCCCGGTTTTGACGATATCTAATAATTTAGCCATTTTCGTTTTTCCTTTTTGTGTTGGGTGGGTTGATTCCCACCGTGAAAGAATATGTTTTACGTTTTTGATTGATAGCACGCCAGAGACGCGCGCTATGACGATCTTATGCAGAAAAAAAGTGCGGTTGGTTTTTCGCACGTTTTTCGAGGATTTCTACTGCCGGTAACACTTTACCTTCAACGAATTCTAAGAAAGCGCCGCCGCCGGTTGAGATATAGGAAATTTTATCTGCGATACCGAACAGGTCGATAGCAGCAAGCGTATCACCACCGCCCGCAATGGAGAATGCATCGCTGTTGGCAATGGCGTGAGAAATGATTTCTGTTCCTTTGCGGAAGTTCAGAGATTCAAATACGCCCACCGGGCCGTTCCATAAAACAGTTTTCGCATTTTGATAATTTCGGCAAGTTGTTCCGCAGATTTATCGCCGATGTCGAAAATAGATTCGTCATCTTTCACTTCGGTCACGGATTTTTCTGTCGCAGGTGCGGTTTCAGAGAATTCGGTGCCCACGCGAACATCAACCGGTACAGGAATGTCTGTGCTTGCCGCTAATTCTTTAGCAACCGGGATTAAATCGGCTTCGTATAAGGATTTACCTACGTTGTGGCCGGCTGCGGCAATGAAGGTGTTGGCGATACCGCCACCCACAATAATTTGGTCGGCAATTTTAGAAAGTGAGTTTAACACTTCTAATTTAGTGGAGACTTTAGAACCACCCACGATAGCCACCATTGGACGTGCAGGTTCTTTTAATGCTTTACCTAACGCATCTAATTCTGCGGCAAGTAATGGACCTGCACAGGCAACCGGTGCAAATTCTGCAACGCCGTAAGTTGATGCTTGTGCACGGTGTGCTGTACCAAAAGGCGTCCATGAGTGAACACATCACAAAGTGCGGCGTATTTTTTACCTAATTCCGGATCGTTTTTCTTTTCGCCTTTGTTGACGCGCATGTTTTCTAATACCACGATTTCACCGGCGTTCACTTCAACACCATCAAGGTAATCGCGTACTAAGCGTACCGGGACATCAAGATGTTCGTTTAAATAATCAACAACAGGTTGGAGGAATCTTCAGGTTTGAATTCACGCTTCGGTCGGACGACCTAAGTGAGAGGTAACCATCACTTTTGCGCCTTTTTCTAAAGGCTAATTTTAAAGGTTGGGATGGTGGCACGGATACGCGCATCGGATGTGACTTTACCGTCTTTTACCGGTACGTTTAGGTCGGCACGGATAAATACGCGTTTACCATTCAAATCTAAATCGGTCATTTTTAATTACTGACATAATTTACCTCTCTTTACTGGTTAAAATTAAAAATAAAAACTGTTGGCATTATACCCGTAACTGGTAGCTGTAACCTGAATTCAAGGGCTCAAACTTTCAGGATTACACATTTCATTGATCCATGTCGAATTATTGGATTAATAGCCGGTTCGACTACTTGGGCAATCCATAATTTGCCAGTCTAAATCGTAACAAATAAAAGAGTTCGTTACGTGCAGCGCCCAAGTAAACATCTCTTTAATTGCGGGTTTGTTTTTCGCATCCATTTAAAACAGTTCGGTGCGGCTTAATTCATAGTTCGGTAGCTTTAAAAGTGCGGTATAAATTTTTGATCTTTTTCAAAAATAATCTTGCGCATTGTTAAACATACACGCGCCGTGTTTTTCCCACTCGCCTTGTAATAAAGCGGCACTCGGCACTTCCGGCAAATAGCGTTCAATCAGGTCTTGCGGTAATTGCGGTAAATCGCCCTGACAAAAAGCGCGGGTGATCGGAGACTCTTCGAGCTTGTTTGTTTTGTGACCACAGCCGATACAATCCAACCGAATTGTTGGGTTAAGTCGCGTTGATATTGCAAAGAGGTGGGTAAATTATCGCCGTATTGTTGACGTTGCCGTTCACAAAATGCCGGCGACCAAGATAACACGAGGTGTAATAATCGGTTTTGTGCCTGTTTATTTTTGCCCGATAGGATCGTTTTTCGTGACGTAATCGTAGTACGATCAACAACCACCTCCACCGCTTGTTTCTGTTGGGAAAAATAATACCAACCGGCAAGTAAAAACATTAAAAATGCCACCACAAAAAGACAGTAGCAACATACGTTTCTCGTTCATAAAATTCCTTTCACTTTGTTAACGTATTGATTATAATCCGACCCTTTCATTTTTCCCCGAGGACGCTATGGCTCTACTCATCACTGACAAATGCACGAACTGCGATATGTGCTTGCCGGAATGCCCTGAATGAAGCAATTTCAATCGGCGATGGGATCTATGTCATCGATCCCGAACTCTGCACCGAATGTGTCGGTCACCGACACGCCCACCTGCCAGAAAAGTTTGTCCTATCAGCAAATGTATTATCACCGACCCGGATCACGTGGAAAGCGAAGAACAACTATGGGAGCGCTGTATTAATTCACCACGGGGACAAACTGTAACACGTTTGAAAGTGCGGTGAAAAAGAGGGCGTTTTTACTGCGCCCTAACTTTTCTCGTTTTATCTAAAATACCATTTTCGCTAGCAAAAATACCGGCATTGACCGATACGTTTAACCCATTTTTCACTGGGCTGGCAAACGCCAAACGAACCTGCTCATCGTTTTTCTCTGATAAAGCCTCTGTCGAACCTTCGCTCAGCACAAAAAACCGTTTTATTTTTAACCGCACTTTATCCAATGCTGTCGCATTTTCGTCGCTGCTCACGTGAAGGATTTGATAGCCGGCTTGGCGTAATTGAGCAGTGCATTGCGCGTGTCATTGGTTTCCAATACTCGCACGTATTCTGCGCCGCCTCTGCAACGCGTAAGGTCACGGCAGAATTAAAGGCTTTCAGCGTTTTTCCACCACAATATTTTTCACCCCGAAAAAGGCGCAAGTGCGTAAAATACCGCCAATATTTTGTGCGTTGTTCACATTATCTAACAACACCAAGCAATCTTCTTGATGCGGCACATCCAAATAGCCTTGCAACGTAAACGGATGGGCTTTTTCACCAACATACAAATGCCACCGTGGTGTTCTGTGCTCGCTGACTTTGATCATCTCGTCGTTGTCCACAATGTGATACACCTTTTATTGGTCGCTAAATAACTGCAAATATCCCCCAATTTTATGCGCCATTTGTACAGTTGCCCTCAAGCGCACAATGCTTCCAGGCGTTGTTGAAAATAAGGCTAACACGCATTTTCCCCATACACTTTCATTTCTTCTGCGCGATTCTTTTTGATTTTTCCGGCGCGCGTGGTGACAATGGGCCGGTCTTTTTCTCTCTCGGCTTATCATCGAAAACGACTGCTTTTGACCGTTACTTTCGTTGCCTTCCGCACCACCGGCTTTTTCATGGTGCTTTCGGCAATGTGTGAGGTTTTTCTTGGCTTTCAGCGCGTTTTAAATTTCGGCAGTATTTCTGTCGTTATCTCTCTCTGCGAAATTCTTGGCGCGAATCGCTTTTTGAGGAGCAAAGTGCGGTCGATTTTTATCGCGTTTTTGACGGTCGTCACCGACACTGCGTTCGGAAAAAAGTACGGTTGTTTGATTTGAAAGTCGGTTTGTTTGAATTTTGGTTCATAGTTGTGTTGCCGATAGGGTGGATGAATGGAATAAATTTGCGCTGTTGGCAATAAATTTGTGAGCATTATAACGAAAACCAGCCTTTTTCTACCAAGGGGGCGATAAATATTGTAAACTATCACCCTCAATTAGGTTCCGACTCATTGAGTACAACAGAGAACAAATTTTATGTTTAGAGATAAGATAAAACGGGCTCAGAAGCGTCTTGAAAAGCCTGCCATGTTTTAGCTTTACAGGCGGAACAAGTTGAAGTTTATTTACAGCCCAATGGCATTCAAAAATGAAATTATTCAACTGATCAGACAGGCGAAAACGCGTATTTTTGTGACCGCACTTTACTGGCAAAATGACGAAGCCGGACAAGAAATTCTCGATGAAATTTACCGTGCGAAACAAGATAAGCCTGAACTTGAAGTGAAAATTTTAATTGATTGGCATCGTGCGCAACGCAATTTATTAGGGGCGGAAAAAGAGTGCGACCAATGCCGATTGGTATTGTGAACAACGTCAAAAATATCAACTTGCCGATGACCCGAATCTATTTTTCGGTGTGCCGATCAATACGCGCGAAGTGTTTGGCGTGTTGCACATCAAAGGGTTTGTTTTTGATGATACCGTGCTTTACAGCGGCGCCAGTATCAATAACGTATATTTGCAACAAAAATGAAAAATACCGTTACGACCGTTATCAAAAAAATCACTCATCCGCAGTTAGCCGATAGCATGGTGGCTTTTATTCGCGACTTTTGTTGAATAGCGATGTGGTGTTGCCGTTGGATAGCGTTAATCGCCCGAAAACCAAAGAAATTCGACAAAATATCCGTCATTTCAGAAAAAAATCTTGCACTTAATGGGCAATATAAACCTGCCAAGTGCGGTTGATTTTGGCAATGAATTGACGGTAACGCCGTTGTTTGGTTTAGGCGGCACGGGCAATGTATTAAATTGCACGATCGAAGATTTATTCCAGCTGGTTGATGAAAAAGCTGACGATTTGTACGCCGTATTTTTAATTTCCCGCGGACATTGCAACAAAAATCCGCCATTTGCTAAGTAAAGGCAAAAATCGAAATTATTGTGGGCGATAAAGTGGCGAATGATTTCTATATTCCGCCGGAACAACCGTTCAAAATGGCTGGGGCATTGCCGTATTTTGTATGAAAAACAATCTTCGCCGTTTTCAGCAAAAAGTTCCAACGTGAAATGGAGCAAGGTCAACTGATTATTCGCACATGGAAAGACGGTACAAACACCTATCATCTGAAAGGCGTTTGGGTTGACGATAATTATATTTTTGTTGACCGGCAATAATTTGAATCCGCGCGCATGGCGCTTGGATGCGGAGAATGGCCCTGTTTATCCATGATCCGAAACAACAACTTTTAGCCTCAAGTCGTTCAGGAGTTAGCCTATATTCGCCAACATACCACGTTGCTTCAACATTACACGGAGTTGGAAGAAATGAAGCAATATCCGGCATTTTCGGTGCAAAAATTATTGAAAAATTTGCCCGTATTAAAGCGGATAAGTTAGTGAAGATGATTTTGTAATCTGTCGTTCCGTTCGTTTTGTGGAACATTTGATCACCGGTGGGGAAGAAGTGAAAATCATCTTCCCATTTTTATCTTCGATGAGGACAGCACCATGCAACAAGACTATTATCTCGGCATCATGTCCGGCACCAGTTTGGACGGCGTTGACATTGCGCTGATGGCATTTTGGCGAAAAACCGCAATTTATCGCGGCACAATTCACACCAATGCCCGCAGAATTACGCCAAGATTTGTGCAATTAATTTCACAAAGCGACGCCACGCGCAAAAAGCTGGGCGAATTGAGATCGGCGTTTAGCCTTACTCTACGCCGAGACGGTCAACCATTTTCTCACCCGCCATCAACTGCAACCGCACCAAATCCGCGCTATCGGTTGCCACGGACAAACTGTTTGGCGATGCTGCCAAGGGCAATTTTCCGTTCACCATGCAATTAGGCGACATGAATCTGCTTGTCGCGCGCACCGGCATTGATGTGGTCGAGGGTTTCCGGCGTAAAGATATGGCATTTGGTGGGCAGGCGCGCCGTTAGTACCCGCGTTTCATCAAGCGTGGTTTTATGATCAACTGGGCGACAGTGGTACTGAACATCGGTGGCATCAGCAATATTTTCCATCCTCTTTCCCCATCAACCGATTGTGGCTACGACACCGGCACAGGCAATGCCCTGATGGATGGTTGGATCGAACGCCATCTCGGAAAATCTTATGATGCTGACGGGCAATGGGCGCGTAGTGGCAACGATGTGTTCAGCATTATTGACGGAAAATGCTGAAAAGAACCTTATTTCAACTGCCGCCACCGAAAAGCACCGGGCGCGAATTGTTCAATTCAGCATGGCTTAAAAACATTAGAAAAAACCACCGCACTTTTTAGGTGAGATACCACCACAAGACGTGCAAGCCACTTTGTTGGAATTTACCGCACAAAGCATCGCTCTTGCGTTAAATCCACTAGAAACGTCATTACCCCGCCGTTTATTGGTCTGCGGAGGGGGCAAAAACGGCTTGCTGATGGCGCGATTACAAGCGCTATTACCACAATGGCAATGCCACCCGACCAATGATGAAAGGATTGGATGTGGATTATGTAGAAAGTCTGCCTTTGCTTGGCAGCTTGCCTATCGCCGCATACACAACCAACCGTCTAATTTACTGGTGTGACCGGCGCAAAACGTGCGGTCAGTTTGAGGCGTAATTTTCCTGCGGAGAAACAGGGCATGAGCGAACAGAATTTATTAAATAGTCTTGAAAAATGTTAAGCGAACAACGCAATCCAAACACCTTGCACATTGATGCCTTGTCATCGTTAGAGGTTGTCACGCTGTTAAATCATGAAGACAAACAAGTGGCTTTTCGCCGTGGAGAAAAATCTGCCACAAATCGCACGAGGCGGTAGAACACATCGTGGCGGCATTTCAGTCTGGCGGACGCTTGGTTTACATGGGTGCCGGCACCAGCGGTCGCCTTGGCGTACTGGATGCGTCCGAATGTCCGCCAACGTTTGGCGTACCATCAAGCATAGTGGTTGGGATTAATTGCCGGTGGAGAAACCGCATTGCGTAACGCGGTAGAGGGTGCGGAAGACAATCGTGAAGCAGGCAAACAGGATTTACGTCATATTCATTTTAGTCGCAAAAGATGTGTTGGTTGGGATTGCGAGCCAGTGGGCGTACGCCTTATGTGATCGGCGGATTGCAATATGCCAAACAACTCGGCGCTACCACGGTTTTCTTTGGTCAGCAACCCAAACGCTATCATGAGCGAAATCGCAGACATTGCCATCACCACTGCGGTCGGCCCTGAAGCACTCACCGGTTCCAGCCGTTTAAAATCCGGCACAGCGCAAAAAATGGTGCTGAACATGCTCACCACTGCCGCCATGATTCGTCTCGGCAAGTGCTATCAAAACCTGATGGTGGATGTGCAAGCCACCAATCAAAAACTCAAAGCGCGCGCCATCCGTATTGTCATGCAAGCCACTGATTGCGACCAAACTACCGCCGAACAAACCTTACACATCACCAATGGCAATGCAAAATTGGCGATTATGATGCTGTTGAGCGGATTAGATAAAGACCAAGCAGAAGCCGTTTTAACACAGAACAAAGGACGATTACAGGATGCGTTGGCAGGGTAAAAAACACCAACCCATCCTACATAACCTTTACCAAAGCCATATTTTTCAATAAAAACACCGGAATGCCGGAAAATAGCACTAACATCACGGCATAAGGTGTGGCGGCGGCATATTGAGCATCACTGGTGTATTCCCAAACGGCGATGGATAAAGGTTTTTAATGTCGTTCAGGGGTGAGTAATAAGGTGGCGGTGAGTTCTTTCATCAGGTTTAGAAACACCAACGCAAACGCGGCGACAATCCCCGGCAACATGGCGGGAATAGTGAGCGTGCGGAAAATATAAAAATGACTACGCCCAAGGCTTTGTCCCACTTTTTCGACATTGTCGGAAATTTGTTCCAAAGAGCTACGCAACGTGGTTTTGCGCCATCGGCAAATACAACATGAAATAGAGCAACAATTACCATAAAGAACGTTTGGTAGAAAGAATACGCATAGTTAATGGTGAAATACACTAATGACAAGGCGATAACCAAGCCCGGCACGGCGTGCAATAAATACGGCAGGGCGATCAATCCACAGGGTAAAGGCTGGCTACGATAGCGTACGGCGCTCAAACGAGGTGGCAAAGCGCAAAGCACGGTGAGCCCAGCCCCTAAACTGAAAACTAACAAAGAGTTGCTGAAGGCTTCAAAAAAGGCGGAAAAATCTACCGCACTTTCAAGAGGTCCCACGATCATCCAGTAAGTCAACATGGTGAGCGGCACCGATGCTCAGAATAAAAATAGTCAGGAAAAATGACCACCAAGCCTTGTTTACCAACCGTTAAATTTTTACCGGATAAGCGGCTCACGCCTTTGCCACTGTTAGTACAGGGTTTGTTGCCCACGAAAGAAAAATTTCGCCGAATACAATCAAGGCGCAAATTGACATTAATACGGCGGACAACAATGCCGCCGTATTGTTGATTAAAAGCCATTTCTATATTCTTGGAAAATGGCGGTGGTAAAGGTTTGATAATTCAAAAATCGACACGGCGCCGAATTCTACCAACATATGTAATGCGATTAATAAAACACTGCGCCGATAGCCGGTTTTAACTGCGGAAATATGGCGTGCCAAAAGGTGTCGCGACGACTCTTGCCGAGAGAAAGGCTAACTTCTTCTAATGAGCGATCCAGTCGTTTTAAGGTGGCGACAACCGGCAAATAGGCAAGCGGAAAAGGAGCTTAAAGTCATAATGCCGATCGTGCCCAAAAGCCTTCGACGCGAAAAGTCAGGCTAATCCAGTAAAACAACTGACGAAGGCAGGAATACACAGAAAGCAACGTCATCGCCACTTGAAAAAACGGCTTACCCCAAAAAGCGATGGCGTTCCAATAAAAAGCGCAAACCGTGCCGAGAATAATGGCGCTAAAGGTGACACAAACCATCAGTAGCAGGGGTATTGCGCAACAGCTCCCCTATATGCGGTCGCCAAAGTACGCAATACTGCGATCCCAACCCACCTCAATGGCTCTCCACAATGACGTATAGAAAAAGGCAAAATCAGCGGCAAGCTGATGAGAATAATCAAGGCGGTCAGCCAAAATGGGGGATTGCGGTTCACCTGTGTATCCTATTGAAATTGAGGGAATTAGGTTCTCATGTTTGTTATCCGATGAGAATGGCTTTCGTTAAAGCAGGAGTGCTGAACCCCATTTAATAATGTCAAAAGAATTTATTTTTGATTTGTAGCAACACCATCGGAAGATTTTATTTTCTTCGGTTGCTTTTTCTCTTCTAACATCCCATTTTTATATTGTCCTTTAACCACTTCCAAATCATCTAACGCATTTCTGCGTAAAACGTTACACTGCGCTTTATCTAAGTCATCCACTTTATCTAATTTGAATTTTTATATTGATAAATGGCGTAATTCATGGATTTTTCATCACTTTTGAATAATTTTGACATATTTCTCGCCGATAATTTTTTCAAGCGGATAGAAAAGCACATATTGTGAATGAATATACGCATCTTCTTTCGGAAAAAATGTTGTTGTAAAATCCGTGTTAAGTTCGAGGTAATACATTGCTCAACCTGTTTTGCTGTCAAACGCCCAGCGTTGTGCATCTGCATCTGACAAATAATAACCTGCGCCGGCATATTCCGCTGGGATTGGTGCTCTTTTGAGGAGGCCGCAACCGACCAAGCAGAATGACATTGTCAAAAATAAGGTATTTCTTTAACATAATGACACCTTTAACGTGAGTTTAATATTGCATTTCCGTGAAAAAGATCGCCCTATTCGTGGCGATTTCTGTTGTTATGATAATCGTTATTGTCGTTAGAATAAAACGACGCCTCGAAAAATATTCAAGGCGCGTTTTCAAATTAGTAGTACATTTCAAACTCGACCGGATGTGGCGTCATGTTCAAACGTTCAACTTCCTACGCTTTTTATACCAATGAAAGCGTGAATGAAATCTTTTGTGAAAACATTGCCTTGTGTTAAGAATTCAAAAATCGTTTTCTAAGGCATTTAACGCTTCTTCTAAAGAACTGCGACAGCAGGAATATCTTTCAATTCTTCCGGTGGTAAATCATAGGGTTTTTGTCCATCGCATCGCCCGGATGAATTTTTATTCACCACGCCATCCAAGCCAGCCATTAATAATGCGGCAAACGCTAAATACGGATTGGCAAGCGGATCCGGGAAACGCGCTTCCACGCGAATGGCTTTCGGGCTAGTCACGGCAGGAATACGAATGGAAGCCGAACGGTTTACTGCAGAATACGCCAATAATACCGGTGCTTCAAAGCCCGGCACCAAACGTTTATAAGAGTTGGTGCTTGGGTTGGTAAAGGCGTTTAACGCTTTTGCGTGTTTGATAATGCCGCCGATGTAATAAAGTGCGGTCTCTGAAAAGCCCTGCATGTTTGTCTCCTGGAAAATATTTTTGCCGTCTTTTGCTCAAGGACATATTACAGTGCATGCCCGAACCATTATCACCGGTAATCGGTTTTCGGCATGAAACAGGCAGTTTTACCATATTCCTTTGCCACATTACGCACGATGTATTTATAAATTTGGGTTTCATCCGCTTTCAACGTTAACGTATTGAACTTGGTCGCAATTTCATTTTTGACCGGCAGTGGCGACTTCGTGGTGATGCTGCCTCAATCACCAAGCCCATTTCTTCCATTAATAAACACATCTCGGAACGAATATCATGTGCCGTATCAATCGGTACCACCGCACAATAGCCGCCTTTTTCAGCGGACGATAGGCATTGTTGCCGTTTTTCATAACGCTTGTTGGTGTTCCACGACTTCAACATCATCCACTTGGGTAAGTGTTGCCATTCATCGATACGTCAAAACGCACATCATCAAAGAGGAAAAATTCCGGTTCCGGTCCGAAGAACACTTGATCCGCCACACCGGTGGAACGCATATAATTTTTCTGCACGAAGTGCGATAGAACGCGGATCACGATCATAGCTTTGCATCGTTGTCTGGTTCAAAAATGCTACAACGGAGGGATAAAGTTGGAATCTGTGCAAACGGATCGACAACGGCAGTTTCGGCAATCGGCATTAAAAGCATATCTGCTTTTATTGATAGCCTTCAACCTTCCACAGAAGAGCCGTCAAACATTTTGCCGTCTTCAAATAAATCCTCGTCAACCAAAGCTCACCGGTAAAGAAACACCATGTTCTTTTGCCTTGAATATCGGTAAAACGAAGTAACACAAATTTGATGTCATTTTTCTTCAATGAGTTTAAACACATTGTCAATCGCGTTAGACATACTCGTAAATCCTCTAAGACGTGGGTTAATTAAGATAAAATGGGGAAAAAGAATGCGCATAAAAATAGCATATTCCCCTCTAATTTTCATAAAAGTATTTCATACATTCAGCTGAATTTTCTTCATTAAACCCCTTTTTATTTTTCATAAAGTCAGGTCGTTTATTGTGAAATTTTTCTCCCATTTACGCATAGCCCCTCATAAAAAGTTGTATAATCTGCGCCTTTCGCATTTTTGGCACTAAAAGTGCGGTCAGAAAAATTACCTATTTTTATGTATTATCTTAGGCTTAAGAATTCTCAATGACAGATCAAATAGACATTAACAAACTGCGTAATATCGCAATCATTGCCCACGTTGACCACGGCAAAACAACTTTAGTGGATAAATTATTACAACAATCCGGCACATTGGAAGCGCCTCCCGTAGCGGTGATGCGGATGAGCGCGTGATGGATTCAATCGATTTAGAAAAAGAGCGCGGAATTACCATTTGGCGAAAATACCGCCATTAATTGGAACGGCTACCGCAGTAATATTGTGGATACTCCGGGACACGCGGACTTCGGTGGTGAAGTAGAACGCGTACTCTCCATGGTGGATTCCGTATTATTGGTGGTGGATGCCTTTGACGGCCTGATGCCACAAAACCCGTTTCGTAACACAAAAAGCGTTTGCTCATGGCTTAAAACCGATCGTGGTCATTAACAAAGTTGACCGCCCGGTGCACGCCCTGACTGGGTGGTCGATCAAGTGTTCGATTTATTCGACAATCTTGGCGCCACTGACGAACAGTTAGACTTCCCGATTATTTTGCATCCGCCTGTAAATGGCGTTGCCGGTTTTGGAGCGACGAGTTAGCGCCGATATGACCCTTTTATTTGAAGCTATCGTCAAATACGTTGAACCACCCAAAGTGGAACTTGACGCACCATTCCAAATGCAAACTCTCTCAACTTGATTACAATAATTATGTGGGCGTTATCGGTATTGGTCGTATTAAACGTGGGACGGTGAAGCCCAACCAAAGCGTAACAATCATCGACAGTTTCGGAAAAACCCGCACCGGTAAAATCGGTCAGGTATTGGGACACCTTGGATTACAACGCTACGAAGAAGACATTGCCAGCGCAGGCGACATCGTGGCGATTACCGGCCTTGGCGAGCTCAACATTTCCCGATACCATTTGCGACATCAACAACGTAGAAGCCTTACCGGCATTAGCGTTGATGAACCAACCGTCACCATGTTCTTCTGCGTTAACACCTCACCGTTCTGCGGTGAAAGGAAAATACGTGACATCTCGTCAGATTTTTAGAGCGCTTAAACAAAGAGCTTGTGCATAACGTAGCATTGCGCGTAGAAGAAACCCCAAACCCGGATGAATTCCGTGTTTCCGGTCGTGGTGGATTGCATTTATCCGTGTTAATCGAAAATATGCGTCGCGAAGGCTGAATTAGCCGTCTCCCGCCCGAAGAGTCATCTTTAAAGAAGTAGATGGTCACAAACAAGAACCGTTTGAGCAAGTCACCATCGACATTGAAGAACAACACCAAGGCGCGGTAATGGAAGCTCTTGGTATCCGCAAAGGTGAAGTAAAAGACATGGTACCGGATGGTAAAGGTCGTACCCGCTTAGAATATGTGATCCCAAGCCGTGGCTAATCGGTTTCCGTAATGAATTCATGACCATGACTTCGGTACCGGATTGCTTTACTCCAGTTTCGGTCATTACGATGATGTGAAAGCGGGGCGAAATCGGCAGCGTAAAAATGGGTGTATTGATTTCCAATGCGACAGGTAAAGCCTTAGCTTACGCGTTATGGGGCTTGCAAAGAGCGCGGCAAACTGATGATCGATCACGGTGCCGAAGTGTACGAAGGTCAAATCATCGGTATTCACAGCCGTTCTAACGACTTAACCGTGAACTGTTTACAAGGAAAAACTCACCAATATGCGTGCGCGGTAAGGATGACGCCATTGCGTTAACCACCAATTAAATTCAGCCTTGAACAAGCCATTGAATTTATTGATGATGACGAATTGGTGGAAATTACCCGCAATCTATCCGCATCCGTAAAAATTATTAACGGAAATGGATCGTAAACGTGCTAACAGAACAACAACCAGCACAAGTCACATTAGTTCGTTTCTGAAAAATCTAGTGCGGTGCGTTTTTCAAAAAGTTTTGTAAAACGCACTGCACTTTTTCGACTAAAATCTTGTCATCCTGAGACTTTAACGACAAAATTCTCTATAATCCGCAACGCTTTTTCTGCCCCATAGCTCAGTCGGTCAGAACAGTCGACTCATAATCGATTGGTCACAGGTTCAAGTCCCTGTTGGGGCACCACTTTCGCCATACCGCATCATTTTATTTCCCCTCAAAACAACACCCAACCACAAATTAACATCCACCGCGCAACATCCCCTGCTAGCGTGCAACTTGCACGAAAAACACGCACAAAAACCACCTGCACTTCATTTCCGAGTCGAGGGAATCTTTCGTGCATCAAGATGCGCACAATATGAAATAATGCAGCGCTCGTAGCGTGCAACTTGTTGCACGAAAATTATAAATGCTCAAAAAGGGTTAACAATATCGCGCGTGGTTCGGTCGTGCATTAAGCACGAAATCGTAAATCACGCACCGAGTGGAATCATTCGTGCATCAAGATGCACGCTACAGTATGAATAATGCATGCCTCGTAGCGTGCAACTTATTGCACGATTAAATGCTCGAAAGGGGTTGAAATAACGTACCGTGCCTGGTTCGATCGTGCATCAAGCTATGAAATCGCAAATCACGCACCGAGGGTGGAATCTACCACATCATTTATTTCCTCAAAACAACACCCCACACAAATTAACATCCACCGCGAACATCCTGTAGCGTGCAACGTTGTGCGAAATCGAAAGAAAAAGGCGATTGACTAAAAAGTATATTGAAACAAAAGGTTGTAACGCGCTGTGGTGGGAGTTAGACCCTAATACCGCGATTGCTCGCTGACTTACCATTAGTCTGCAGCGCATTACTGTGCACTACCCTATACCACGAAAAACAAAGTCAAATGCATTTATTAATCTCTATCAACACCACAGGGCGAGTAATCGTCCTATTTTTACGATACATAATAAACCTAAACAAATTACCTGTTTTTATGTTTAATTTAATCATATATTACGGGTTGCATGGTGATGCGTTAAATCTCTGCAGTCATTAACGTACACGTTGTTCTCTTCCGTCTCCGGCTCTAAATCGAGTTTTTCCATCAATAAACGGTCGCCGTCTTCTTCGGGTTCCCCGTCACAAGCAGTTTGTCGCCGTAGAAAATGGAGTTAGCCCCGCCGCAAAACACATTGCTTGCATTTCTTCACTCATGCCTTGGCGGCCAGCGGATGAGCGGACGTAACTGTTTGCGCATGGTGATACGCACAGCAATGGTGCGTGCAAATTCTGTCAGTCAAATCTTCTGCATCGGCAAGCGGTGTACCTTCAATTTTGACTAATTGGTTGATTGGCACGGATTCCGGTTGCGGATCCAAATTTCGCTGGGCTGGCAATAAGTCCTGCACGTTCTTTGCGGGTTTTCATTCTTGCCACAATACCGCCACAGCATACTTTTCAAACCGGCTTTGCGAACTTTGCCTAAAGGTGCTGATACGATCGTCAAAACGACGTGTACCAATCACTTCACTGTAATGTTTCCGGTGCGGTGTCTGGGTTGTGGTTGTAGTAATCCAAGCCTGCGTCTTTTAATTCTTCCGCCATGCCATCTTGCAATAAACCAGTACCGCAAGTTTCCATACCAGAGATTTCACCGCCTTTGATAATTTCTGTTACTTTCGCGATGTCTTTCGGTTTTGGTCCACGCCATGCGGCGCCCATGCAAAAACGACCTGCCCCACGCGCCTTCGCGATTTTGGCTTTCGCAACGATGTCTTCCACGTTTAATAACTCTTGATTTTGGACGCCTGTATGGTAACGCGCCTGATTGCGGGCAATAACCACAATCCTCCGGACAACCGCCGGTTTTAATCGACATTAAGGTAGAAAGTTGAATCGCGCGTGGGATTGAGTGCGATGAGACTTGTCGCGCGATAAACCAAATCTAAAAATGGGGTTTCAAATAAAGCTACTTTGCACACCGACCAATATTCTACGGTTGGGATGCGGTGTGATGGAGTAAATTGTAAGGTACTGGTTGACATGGGTCTCCTTAAAGTAAAAACAAAGTAAATAAAAAGTGCGGTGCATTTTTAAGCGCATTTTTCTTGCTGGCTTATCCGACCATTTTCAATGCGAAAAGCCGATCCACTTTGCCCGTCAGCTCTGACGGTTGATGGGTCTACAGTAACAATGTTAAGTTTTTACTGTGGCAAAGTTCATCAATCAAATTGAGCATTTCCAATCTCAACTCCGGATCGAGCGCGGAAAACGGTTCGTCCAACAATAAAATCGGTTTATCACGCAATAAACAACGCGCCAATGCGACCCGTTGTTTTTGTCCGCCCGACAAAGCTGTTTTGGCGAGCAGGGATGAGGATGTTAATCCTACCGCATCAGCAACCCGTTCGATCTGATCTTGCTCAAGTGCGGTCAATTTTAAGCTTGTTTTTAAACCCAATGCCAAATTTTTGTTTGCACAGTTAAATGCGGAAATAAAGTTGTTCTCTTGAAACAACATGGACACTGGGGCCGTTCATAAGGCGCGCTTTGCGTATGATTTTCACCGTCGACAAATCTCGCCACTGTGTGAGCAAAACAAAGCCGGCAATTAAATTTAACAACGTACTTTTTACCCGCACCGCTTGGCCCAACAATGGCAATACGCTCCCTGCCGCCACCTGCAAATCAAACGTCATCGGCGGTGCATCATCACTAAAAATACGTTATCTAAGCGAATCATGTTGTTCCTTTGAGTTTTTCAATTAAAAAGCGAAAAATAGCCGTATAATAACAGCAAAAATACCGGCAGTGACAGCAGCCTCTTGGTGACGATAACTGCCTAATTGTTGATATAACAAATGGGGCAATGAGGGTGAATTCTTGGTTGCCGAACAACGCAATCGCCGTGAAATCCCCAAGGAAGCGCAAATGCCAAGGCAAGCGCATAGTTTATCGATTATCGAAGTGCATGCCATTCAATCAGACGAAAACGTTGCCAATACCAACAATCCCAAAGGGAGTTACACAAACGTTCGTAATACAACATATTGTTGTTGAATGGCTCAGTCAAAATGCGCAGTACGAAGGCATGGCACTCAAGGCGTTACAGGCAACGACAATGGCAAATAAATGAGCGTTGCTAAAATCCACGTCACGCAACAATAAAAATAACCCCATCGCCAATACCAAAATGGGAATCGCCAAAATCACCATGCCGGCATTGAGAATAAACTGTGCTGTTTTTCACATAATAAAGCCATTGCAAACGGCGTGATAATAACAATCAATGCCACCGCCATCAGTAGCGCCAGCAAAAGCGGACGCAGGCGCAATAGTTAAAAAGTAGGTTGAAGGCTTTCCACAGTTGCGGATTGTGCACGCCGTCAGCCATTTTCCTGACGTCAGATGCGCTAAACAAAATATTTAACTAACGGAGACAACATAAAACACACAAAAACGCCGAGCAAAAACATGGAAAAATTTTGACCGCACTTTTCGATGGACTCAGCCAACGATACGAGGTAGCTTAACGTGGTTTTGAAGCGTTATTGAACAGACTGCTAAACGTAAATAGCGACAAACAAAAAACACAAACTGCAATAAGGCAAACACCGCTGCTTTCGGCAAGTCAAATTCAAATAAAATCGCCTGATAAATCGCCGTTTCAGTGTGGTGTATTGCGGCCCGCCCCAGAGTGAGCACCACCGTAAAACTGGTAAAACAGAGCATAAAATCAAGCTGAAAGTCGGCAGTATCTGCTGACGCGGTGCGCTCTCATTCCACCAAGCGCACAAAAGCGCCAGCCACGAATATTCAGTTGCGCCGCCAGCTGATGCTGTTCATAAGGAATGCTTTCCAAACTTTTGTAAAAACAGTTTGGTTGCCAGTGGAATTAAAGAAAAGATGCGCAATTAAAATCCCCGATAAAGCCGTAAATCTGCCCGTCCAAGTGCGGTCGAAAATGGAAGAATTTGCGCGATCAACCGGAGGCGCCATAAATGCCGATTAAACCGAAAATCGCCACCAATACCGGCAACACAAAAGTCAGCGACATGATTTTCAGTAAAAAGGCTCTGCCGACAAATTCCACATAATAAAAAGCACGAGCGAGTAGCACGCCGAAGAACAGGGATAACAACGCAGAAAGCAACGCCTGCCGAAGCTAAAAGCAATAACGTGATGTAAATAGCTATCGTCAAAGAACTGTTGCCACTGAAACTCAGTGCCCTGCGCTAATACGGCCGCATGGAAGGCATAAAAGCAGAAATGAGCAATATAGCACTAAATTCCGCCCATATAATGACGAGGGCGGAGTGCGGATGGAAAAACACTAAACGGGTAAACAAGGAACGAGACAGCCAAAACACCGTTCAGATTATTTGAGTTAATGTGGTTTGCCATTGATTAACCCAACGACCAACATTTCCGGAGTAATATTGGATGTATTCAAGAAAGATGCTTTCAACACTTTTCTTTTAGGGCATCAAAGTGCGGTTCAACCGGCGCTTGGATTACAGGGAACATCACGTTTGCGGTGACAATCTGTTTTTGCGCGTCCGGCGTCACCAAAAATCCATGAAGTGATCAGCGCATTGATTTTTATGTTCTGCGATTCGCGCTCGCCAATTCCACTTGCATCACATTGCCTTCAGAAAAACGCAGTTTGCCGCATAATTCTCTTTATTTTCAAATAATTGATGATATAACGGCGAGGTGGTGTAACTCAATACAACATCGCCTCCCTTTCAGGAATGCGCCGTAAGTGTCAGACCAGCCCTTTGCCCACCGTAACTGTGTGTTTGGCAGTTGTTTGCCAGGCTTGTGCCGCTGGTCTGCAGGATAAACCGTATTCATCCACTAATAGACCACGTCCCACGCTACTGGTGCGCGGATCTTGATGAATCACGTAAATCTTCCCGCTCTACCAATTCTTTCAGAGCTTTTCGGCGGATTTTTCACTTTATTTTTGTCATAGACAAAGGCGTAAGTGCCGAAATCGTAAAGACTAGAGAACGTGTTATCCGTCCATTGATTTGGTAAAGAAAGTTTGCTTAAAGTCGATGCTATTTGAATCAAATAATTGGCTTTTTCGCTTCATCCAGAACAAAAATTATCCAAGCCTAACACGATATCCGCTTTGGTTTTATGGCCTTCTAAACGCACGCGGTTAAACAACGTACCACCGCTTTTCAAACGGGACATAATTCACTGCAAAAGCGGAAATTGCTGTTCAAATGCCTGCTTCACTTTCGGGACCGGCGCCCCCAATCAGACGTAAAAAGAATCGTAAGTATAAATATTCACGGTTTCTTCGTAATGATTCGCCAATGCCATGCCGGCGTATAAAGAAAGTGCGGTCAAAATTAACGTTGTTTTCATGTGTCTGTTCCTCAGTATGAATTATGCTTTGTCTTGATAAGCCCAATGATTAGTCGGTCCCATGTCCACGGCCGATATTTAACGGATGGCTAATTGCTTCGCCGTAATGTAGTCTTTGCGGTTTTTAATCGCCTGTTCCACGGAAACACCTTTGGCGAGCTCCGCCGTCACTACAAGCGGAGAACGTGCAACCCGTAGCCATGCGTTTGCGCTGTCGCATAACGTGGGCTTTCTAAAATAGAATTGTGCGCTGGGGTAAAAGACCCAATCGCGACATACCACTGTGAATGCGCGCTGTGTCCGCCTTTAATCACCACGGTTTTCACCATGCGCCTGCAAAATTTGCGGCGCGTGTTGCGCTGTTTGATCGTCAATGACCTCCACGCCTGTCAGTGCCTTGGCTTCCGGCAAGTTCGGCGTAATCACATCCGCCAGTGGCAATAAAAAATGTATTCAAAGAATCGACCGCGCTTTGTTGCAACAATGGCGCACCGCCTTTGGCGATCATGACAGGATCTAACAGCCAACGTGCCGAAGTGATACTGATTTAATGCCTCAGCGACACATTCGATAATCTCTGCTGTGCCTAACATACCGATTTTAAAAGGCGCTAATCGTGAAATCATCAGCAATCGCTTTCAGCTGGCTTTTGAATGGTTTGAAGAGGGATGGTGTGAATATCAAAAGACGCCCTAAGGTGTTTTTGCGCCGTGACGGCCGTAATCACCGGGTGCCAAACACACCACGCATTTGAAATGTTTTTAAATCTGCCTGAATGCCGGCGCCACCACCGCTATCCGAGCCGGCAATGGTCAACGTCTGCGCGACTTTACTCATAACGTCCTCCGCCATTTAGCGGCTGCAGAACGACAAAACGCATATTGCATCATTGTTCCTTTTTAATGAAAAAAGATAATCAGCAATAATGACAAATGAAGATGTGGAGAAAAAGAAAAGAGCGTGATTTTCTCGTTGGTTTCCTACGTCGGTATTAACTGTATCAGGTTCACGGGTATGATCTCAGCACAAAGCACCCCGACTAATAACGGGGTTCAGTCTATATCTTTGAGAGGGCAGGAGTTTATCAGATGCAAAGCGATAACATACGCTTTGGAAGCGAAAGTATGAATCAGAATAAAATGAAGAAAATGGCTGGGGTACTAAGATTCGAACCTAGGGAATGCCGAGATCAAAACGGTGCCTTACCACTTGGCGATACCCCAATGAGAATATTAACAAAAGTGAGAGCTTGAAAAGTAGTATGGGCTGACGGGTACTAGGTTCGAACCTAGGGATGCCGGATCAAAACCCGGTGCCTTACCGCTTAGCGATACCCAACAACTACGTCGATATCAATGAAAATAAATGGTGCGGGACGAGGGACTTGAACCCACACACCTCAGCGACGCCGGAACCCTAAATCGGTGCGTCTACCAATTTCGCCAGTCCGCAACAATGGTGGCTATGACGAGATTCAGAACCTGTGACTCAACATTATGGTGTTGTGCTCTAACCAACTGAGCTACATAGCCATTCATTTGCATTATCTCATTGACTTTGCGCGGCGTATTATGCGGATATTGCTTTTGCTCGTCAACTCTTTTTATGACTATTTTGGCGCATTCGAATAAGATTAAGCAAATCGTATTAGTTTTTGTTCATTGTGGGTAGATAACTGACTTTATTTTTAGAGGAGATTCAAAGCGGTAAGGTTGTTTTTAGTTAATTAAAAATCAATGTTTTCTCAAAAAATGTGATCTGACGCATATTTTTCCTATATGGCGGTGCTATTATGTGAATGACAAAAATAACCCTGATCGGATGAGGAGTCGATTGTGTACAAACATGTATTGGTTGCAGTAGATCTTTCTCAGAAGAAAGTCCGGTTCTTTTTGAAAAAGCCGTTGGTGTTGCACGGCGATGATGCGAGAAGTATCCATCATCCATGTAGATGTGAACTTTTCGGATCTTTATACAGGTTTGATCGATGTCAATATGGTCTCCATGCAGGATCGAATTTCCAGCGAAACTCAACAAACATTGTTGCAATTAGCTGAACAAGCAGTATCCAGTGAGTGAGAAATTAAGTGGAGAGTGGCGATTTAGGGTCGAAAGTGCTATCAGATGCGATTGAACAATATGATGTGGATTTAGCTTGTGACCGGACATCACCAAGATTTTTGGAGTAAGTTGATGTCTTCAACTCATAGTGATGAATTCCATTAAGATTGATATGCTTGTTGTTCCTCTTCGTGAAGAATAATTGTTACAAAGCTCACCCTGTTATTAAAAGAGCGATAACCGCACTTCACGAAGTTAGAGCGTAAGTGCGGTTTTGTTTTCTTCATTTTTAAGAAAGAAAGAAAATGGTTTCGTAAAAAGGTTTTTCTATAAATGTAAAAATATGCAAGAATAAGAAGTTACGCAGTAATTTGTAAATAATTAAGTAAAGACGTTAAAGTTTAAAAGCTTATAAATGAAAACAACAGCACAAATTCGACAAGCATATCTGGTTTCTTTCATAGTAAAGGGCATCAGGGTGGTGAAAGCAGTTCTCTCGTTCCGGATAATGATCCGACATTGTTAGTTTACCAACGCCGGGATGAACCAATTTAAAAATGTTTTTAGGATTAGAAAAACGCCCATATACCCGAGCAACCACTGCACAACGTTGTGTGCGTGCCGGAAACTATAACGATTTAGAAAATGTGGGTTATACCGCCAGACACCATACTTTCTTTGAAATGTTAGGCAATTTCAGTTTTTGGTGATTATTTTTAAACAAGATGCCATTCATTACGGTTGGGAGTTTTTGACTTCTCCACAGTGGCTAGGGGTTACCAAAAAGAAAAAAATTATGGGTGACCGTGTACGAAACCGATGATGAAGCTACTAACATTTGGCATAAAGAAATCGGTATTCCGGCAGAACGCATTATTCGTATCGGTGACAATAAAGGTGCGCCTTGTCTGCTCAGATAACTTCTGGCAAATGGGGATACCGGTCCTTGTGGTCCTTGTGCGGAGATTTTCTACGATCATGGTGATCATATTTGGGGAGGCCCTCCGGGTTCTCCTGAAGAGGATGGCGACCGCTATATTGAAATCTGGAACATCGTGTTCATGCAATTTAACCGCCATGCTGACGGCACCATGGAGACTTCCAAAAACCGTCTGTGGATACCGGCATGGGCTTGGAGCGAATCGAGTGCGGTATTGCAGCACGTTAACTCCAACTATGATATTGATATTTTTAAAACCTTAATTGCCAAAGTGGCAGAGTTAACCGGTGAGAAAAATTTGTGATCAAATCATTACGTGTTATTGCCGACCATATTCGTTCTTGCGCTTATTTAATTGCTGACGGTGTGGTGCCTTCTAATGAAGGTCGTGGTTATGTGCTTCGCCGTATTATTCGTCGTGCCGTACGTCATGGGCATTTACTCGGTGCTACAGAAGCGTTCTTCTATAAACTCGTCCCAACACTGATTGATGTGATGGCAGAAGCGGGTAAAGAAGTGAAAAAACATCAAGCGACAGTGGAAAAATTCTTGCGCTTGGAAGAAGAACAATTTGCTCGCACATTAGAGCGTGGTTTGACCTTGTTGGATGAAGCGTTGGCCAATGTAAAAGAGAATGTCTTGTCTGGTGAAGTGGCGTTCAAGTTATATGATACCTATGGTTTCCCACTGGATTTAACTGCGGATGTTTGCCGTGAGCGTGGTATTGCGATTGATGAAGCAGCTTTGAGCGTGAAATGGAATTGCAACGCGTTCGCGCACAATCGGCAAGCCAGTCGGCATGGACTATATAAGCGTAATCCGTGTTGACGGGACAACCCGTTTTGAAGGATATACCGAGTCAGACACTGGCAAAAGTGACCGCACTTTTTCCGCAGTGGAAATCCGGTGGAATCGATTTCAGCGGGTCAAAGCGCTGTAGTTATTTTTAGATAATACGCCGTTCTATGCGCAGAATCCGGTGGCTAAATTGGTGATATCGGTCGTTTAGAAGGCAATGGTTTTTGTTTTGACGTAAAAGACACTCAAAAATATGGTCAAGTGTTTGGTCATATCGGTGAGCTTATCCAAGGTAGTTTATCTGTTGGGCGGTCTGTACATGCAGTTGTTGACGATGTTCGCCGTCAACGTGATTTCGTTAAATCACTCCGCAACACACTTGTTGCATCTTTGCGTCACGTCAAGTATTAGGGTGAACATGTCGCGCAAAAAGGCTCACTTGTTTCCGATACGTTGTTACGTTTTGACTTTGCTCAACATGAAGCCATTAGTAAAAGCACCAGTTAGCTGAAGTTGAGCGTATTGCGAGACCAGCAAGTGAGGCCAATAATCCAATCCAAACCGACATTATGGCGTTGGAACGCAAAAAGCAAAAGGGGCGATGGCGTTATTCGGCAGAAGTATTCGAACAAGTTCGTACATGACGATGGGTGATTTCTCTATTGAGGTTGTGTGGTGGTATTCATGCAAAAACGCACGGGAGATATTGGATTATTTAAAATCATCACAGAAACTGCTGTGGCGACAGGTATTCGCCGTATTGAAGCGATTACCGGTGAAACGGCGATTGAATGGTTACAACATCAACAAACTTTATTGAATCAAAGCGCCGAATTACTGAAATCCGATGTGAATTCTATTGTGGATAAGAATTTCTCTGTTGCAAGATAAATGTGAAAAAGTTGAAGAAAGTTTACAAACATTAAAAAGAAAAATTTGCATTGCAAGCCGGTAATGAGTTGGCGCAAAGTGCGGTCGAAATTAATGGTGTTTCTGTGATTGTGCAACAACTTGATGGTATCGAAGCTGAAGTCTTTACAGTGCAATGGTGGATAGCCTGAAAAATCAATTAGGTTCTGCTGTGTGTGGTGTTTGCTTCGCGTTGGATGAAAAGGTTAACGATGTTGGCGTAACGCAGGATCTAACAGCCAAAGTGAAAGCCGGTGAGCTGTAGATTTAATGGCTCCAACAAGTCCGGTGGTAAAGGCGGTGGTCGACCTGATATGGCGATGGCTGGCGGTACTGAACCGCAGAAATATCAACAAAGCATTATCTGTTTTCGCTCTGATTGGTTAAAAAGCAAATTTTATAATCTTTGTTTCCTGTTCAATGTAATCGTCGCGCACGTCGATGTCATAAGTGCCAAAAGTATAAGTATATGTTTAATGTTTTATAGGGATGTTGGAAGCAAAAATGAGGGAAGTTGGAAATAAACTATAAAGGGTGAGGAGTTTATGTACTGATCTTAACCCGTAAAGTTGGCGAGAGCTTGCTCATCGGCGATGATGTTTCTATCACGAGTTCTCAATATACGAGGGCAACCAAGTAAAAATTGGCGTGCAAGCCCCGAAGAGATGTTTCTGTTCATAGAAGAAATTTACCAGCGTATTCATCAAACTAGGATGAAAACAAAAAGTATCGTAATTTTTTATTTTATAGGGTGGTTGAGTAAGTCGGTGATAAGTCAATTGACTTTACAAAGGCGTGTAATGCCTATGTTTATTCAAGTGAACTTTATAGGATATTGTTTATCGTATGGGTCGTGTATGTGGGTGGTTTTTAGGGCTCAAGTGTGTCGTTGCCGGTGATGTTCGTTTGCGAGCGAAGAACTAAAAATACGGTAACAAATGGATTATTGAATTCCGGTGTTAATGTAATTGATTTTTGGTGAAACAGGGACAGAGGACGTCTATTTTGCTACATCATTTTGAAAAACAATGGCGGTATTAAACTGACTATAAACAACAATCCAATAATGATATCGGACTTAATCGTCATGCGTTAATCGTAGTGTGGATGTATTCCTTTCATAAGGTAAAATTAACACTCAACTACAAACGAAAGATACGCTTTTGATGTAAGACAGTGAAATTCATACTTACCGCACTTTTTGAAGTGGAAAGGTGCGGTCTTTTTATATTGAGGAAAATAAATATGAAAGCAATTATTCCTGTGAGCTTAGAGCGCACGTATGTTGCCCTGCAACAAAGGCAATTCAAAGGAAATGTTAACGCTGGTGGATAAACCACTTATTCAGTATGTTGTTAATGAATGTGTTGCTGCAGGTAGTAAAAAGATTGTATTTGAGTTACTCACTCTTCTAAAAATGCTATCGAAAACCATTTGATACCTCTTTCAATTGGAAACGATGTTAGAAAAACGGGTAAAAACGCCAGCTTTTGGAAGAAGTTCGTTCTATTATGTGCCAAAGAATGTCACCATTATGCATGTGCGCCAGGGAATGCAAAAGGCTTGGGGCATGCGGTATATGTGGTCGTCCGTTGAGTCGGAGATGAGCCTTTTGCAGTGATCTTGCCGGATGTGTTATTGGCGAATTTTCTACCGAATCAGAGAAAATTTAGCGACCATGTTAAAACGCTTCAATCAAACGAAAAGCTAGCCAAGTATGGTCAGCCCTGTTGCGGAAGCCGTAAGTAGCTACGGTATTGCCGACTGCGGTGGCGTTGAAATTCCGCCGGGTGAAAGTGCAAAAGTAGTAGCATTGTGGAAAAACCGAGTGTTGATGATGCGCCATCTAACTAGCGGTCGTGGGGCGTTATGTATTTCTCTGCGACAATTTGGGATTTATTGGACGCCCGGTTGGCGTTGGTGATGAAATTCAATTAACCGATGACGATTGATATGATTGATGAAAAAGAAACGGTGGAAGCATTCCATATGACCGGTATTTCCTATGATTGTGGCGATAAAATTGGGTATATGAAAGCATTCGTAGAATATGAAACTTATCACAATAAACTGGGTGATGAGTTTAAATCTTACTTAAGCATTGACTTCATCATTTCAATAAACCCTATGTGTTTCGTCTAAATTGATTTATCCTGAAGATACTTAAGCAATCTGATGCCCGTTGTCAGTTAGAGCATCAGATTGGGTTTTCGATATGTCATCGTAGAAATTTGCTTCGCTGGGCAAGGAGAATACTTAAGGTGACGGCGAGTCCACCTAACCGACTTCATTTGCCCGAACACGTCCATGATGACTTTTTAATGGTATGTGCAACAATGGATAACCCTAAACCGGTTCCGCCGGTGGTTCGTGTTCTTGCTTCATCTACTCGATAAAAGGTTTGAAAATTTTCTCGTATTCTTCTGCGGGTAATCCGGCGCCATCATCTTCTGTGAGAATCACTAATTCGTGGTTTTTCAATATAGAAATGAATCACAATCTTAGAGAAGATGTACTTTAAGGCATTTCTAATCATTTTCGACCGCACTTTGAAGGAGCTCGAGATTGCCGTTGATGCGATGAATTCTCCGGATGGAAAATATGAAGATTGCTAGAAATAGAATCTTTTTCTGTTCGGCTTCAAACTCTGCATCTTCTAGTATGCCTTCCCTATAAGCGACGATTTCAAAAATTTCTCTGCCTAAATGGCTATTGAGTTGTTGTCTTGATAGTTGTAATAGAGTCGTGATCATTTTATCTAAGCGTTGGGCTTCCGTATCAATGCGCTGGATATTTTCATTTTCGCCTAATCGTCTTCTCAATAAGCAGTTGCAAGCTGTAAGCGCGTTAATGGCGTTCGTAATTCATGTGAGGATCGAGGAAAGTAATGTGCGCTGGTTATTTAAAACGTCTTCCAATGATTGTGTCATTCGATTAAAACTTTGCCCAACGAGCGTAATTCCAGTAGCCTTTCTTCTCTAAGTTTTTATCGATGGTTAAATGTCCCATTGCAGCGGCATTCATGACTTGTTGTAAATTGCGTATCGGTCCGCCAATACTTTGTAGCAGCCACCACAATGGAGGCGAGGAAATCAGAATGACTAAAATAATCAGAAAAATAGGACGTTCGAAAATATAAGTGAGGGATTTCTTTTGTGCACTGATTCGATTAATAAAAAGCATTGATACGTTGCGTCTTGTTCGCCTAGTTTAATCGAGAGGGCCTACGATTTGGGGAATTGCATAAATCCGCTAACGGTTTTGACTTGAACAGGGTTACTGAACATCAAATTGTCTAATGGCTTTTTCTTCACTCGGTAACATTCCTAGAGTTGACCGCTATGAGAGACTAATATCGAGTGATCACTAAAAATTCAGCCGGAAAGATAATATCGCCATTGGTAATTTTGAAAAGTGATCATGCTGAATAGCGGATTCAATTTTATTCTCATATCGATGAATTTCATTTCTTTTTAAATTGGAATAAACATGATGCATCAAAAATAGGAAGAAGAAAAATGAAAAGTAACAAGATAAATAGGTCAGCCATGAAAAGAAAGATCCGGATGAGTCAGAGAATTAAATGTAAACTTTGCTTTTGCATAATTTTAAAATGAAAAAGGCTATATCAATATAGCCTAGAGGATTATTGTTTTCAGTGATTAATAAATACCACCCCCTTGAGGTCTTCATCCATTGTAAGCCATCTGAGACAGGAGGTAATTTTTGCGTAAATTGAGACATATGCATGTCAATTGAGGCAGTCAAATAAAACCAGTTTTTCCAAGCACTTCAACGCTTAAGACTTCTTTAGGCACAATGTACAGGATTTTTAATCAGAGTGGGCGACAAAAGGCAAACTCTGTTCAGTGAACTCTAAATCCTGATCACCGGCGAGCACTTGTTGTCTTCCCGGATATAACGTAATACCGGCAAATTCAATTTTTCTCAGCATCAGTCTGTGTCGCCATATTTTATTGACGATCGACGCGTCTTAAGATCGCTTCAATTCGTGCAAACTCAACGTCGATCATTAAAAGGCTTGGGAAGATGGTCATCCGCACCAGTTCTAGTCCCACAATGCGATCAATTTCATCGCCACGCGCGGTTAGCATAATCACCGGCGTCGAAAAGTCTGATTTGTTGTAGGGGTTTCGATGCCGTTTCAGAACAGGCATCATGACGTCGAGCAATACTAAGTCGTAGGTTCTATCAAGTGCTGTTGGCATGCTCTCTACCGTTGCGTACGACATTAACTTCAAACCCTTCCAATTCTAATGGTGCGATAAAGATCCGTTAATTCTGCATCGTCATCAACAAGTAAAATTTTTGCCATATAACAATCCCTGATTCATGGTTTATTGCAGATTATTTTTGCCGATGCCACCAACGTTTTTCGGCGCTTCAGGTGCATTAATAATCTCTGTATGTCAGGGTACTTGCTCTTCATTCGGTAATGGTTTATCTAAATCAAAGTGGCTCACGGTGCCTTTTTGATCGAAATTAACCACTAACGTATGTTGCTCCGGCGTTTCGTAGACTTTTTGTTGTAAAGAAACATAGTACCAAAGTATTGCTACTGTATGGATCAACCAACACCGGTGTGCCTAGTAAATATTGAACTTGTTGAGTTGTCATACCGGTTTTGAGTTGTGCTACGGTATCGGCTTGTAGGGTAATTTCCTTGTGGCATCAATCACGATAGACCACTTTGTTAATTCTGGAACAAGCGGTCACGCTCAATGCAAAAAGTGTGTAGTGACAATAAATTTGAATTGCATTTTTGCCTTTTATCCTCTGTAAATAATGAAAATGATGATACCGAAAAGTTTAATTAATTGCCAAATTAATTCTCTTCTTTTTAGCCAGCGTTGTAATTGATCCACAAGTTTGGCGGCAATCCTTTAATCGTCAACGTATCAGTAGTTTCATCCCAAAAGAATGCGTTGATTTAGTAATTCCGCATCAAAACTGATGGTGATGCCTTTGCCAGAACCGGAAAAAATTTGGTTAACGATTTAAGTGCGGTGCGAATTGGTGGAATACTGTCTTCCAATCCATAGTTTTGTTCTTGTGCGAATGCAACAAAAGGTTGCTGATTGAGTGTTGGTAACGTATCGGAAAGTTCCGTCAACGTAATTTCCTCACCAGTGTTTATTTGGCCTTTACAGTATTCAAACACCTGCTTTTTCACGGCTTGGGTTTGTTCTGAATTGAGTTCGCCTCTGTACGCAGTAATCACTCACGCTTCTGTACAGCATTGGTTTTGTACTTGTGGATTGAGCCTCTTCTGCGCCTAAGAAATCCATAAAAAAATCGGCGATCTTGCGTCCCACGCGACCTTTAATAAAGGTGAGATAACGATTGGAATTGGCATTGAGTTGTAAATCCGTCAAATTAATGCGAGCAGCAATGTCAAATTGCGTAATATCGAGATATTCTGTGCGTTGAGATTTCCAGCTGATCGTTGACTAACATACTGACACGACTGTCCAACAGTGCAATAAATAAGTAATCGGTCGCCAGAAATTATATTGGCATAACACTAACGTGCCACGTTGTCGGCAAAGTGATATTTCCCCAATTCGGCAAGCAATAAATGAGGTTTGCTTCGTGGCTGAATGGCAGAAAAATCCAGTTCATTTTCCAACAATCGGTTGAGCATTGGGCAAACACCGAAGATTCTTGAAACACGCCGTATGCTTTGGCTTTATTTTTGATAACCCTGATGTAATTGCAGCATCATTTGCTCTACTTCAGGGTGATGGTTAATAATTGTTCACGCAGAACACGCAGCTTAATGGTGGCAGATTGTCGCCTTCTGGCTCCGCCTTGATAATTTGATGAAGAATAATTTGTTTTGACTGTAACTGCTCTATAAAACCACCTAAACAAAAACGCCCGCTATTATAACCGCACTTTTTATCAGAACTAATAAAATATGTTAGGATTAGCCCAATTATCGGTTAATATGCGTAACGCTTTACATTAATTGGCTAATCAAACATGGCAATTCAATCAAAATATCAAGATAAACAAATAGATGCAATTTTAAACGACATGATCGTAGTGCTTGAAAAACACCAAGCGCCATTGGATTTATCCTTAATCGTCTTAGGCAATATGACCACCAATTTGCTCACCGGCAGCTTGGGGAAACAACAGCAAAAGGTGCTGGCACAAGCCTTTTCTGAGGCACTACTCAATTCCATTAACACAGCGAAATAATTGGCAATGTGGAAATTCAACAGCAGACAATATCGTGAAGAAACCTCACAGAAGATTTCGTGGGGGCATTGGTTTGCTTTTTTTAATATTCTTTGGGCAATTTTTATCGGTGCCCGCTATGCGTTTATTATTGACTGGCCGGATACGCTCTTTGGCAAAATTTACTTTTTCATCAGCTTATTAGGGCATTTTAGTTTCATTGTATTCGCCTTTTTATTTGTTGGTGATCTTCCCCTCAGTTTTATCGTGAAAAACCACCGCACTTTTTCGCGGACTCACAGTCATTCTTGCTACGATTGGTAACACGTTATTATTAGTTGATACAGAAGTTTTGTGCGGTTTAACCTGCATTTTGTCTTCCCTTGTTTGGAATTTGTTGGTGAACCCGGAACGGTGAATTGTCACGCAACTGGCAACTGTTCTTTACGCCGATGCCGTTGATTTTATTAGTGCAAATGTTGTTTTTCCCGCTGGTCTTGGCAAAAGTTGCGTAGTTTGGAGCGACAAAAATGGTTAAGAAGGTGTTGGTGTCTTTTTGTTTGCACTTTCATTGCCACCCATCTGATTTATGCGTGGGCGGACGCTTATTTATATCGTCCGATTACGATGCAACGTTCCAATTTCCGCTATCTTATCCGATGACAGCGCGCTCTTTCTTGGAAAAACATGGCTTTATCAATAAGCAGAATATTCCCAACGCTTAGAACAGAAGGGACGTTTAGATGCGTAGCGATTAACTACCGAGAAATCCATTGCTTTTTGAGGCACTGCAAGAAAAGACCAATGTCTGCTGATTACGGTTTCCGGCTTACGTTATGATGCCGTTGATATGGAAACTATGCCAAATTTAGCGGCGTTTGCACAACGTTCCACGCAATTTACCAACCATTACAGTAGCGGCAATAATAACAATGCCGGCTTAACTGGGTTATTTTACGGATTGAACGCAAGCTATACCGACAGCCTGCTCAGCAATAAAACCCCTTCCGTTTTGGTTGAACGTTTTGCACAACAACAATATGTACAAGGCTTATTTTCTGCGAATAAATTTGATAATGCGGTTTTCCGTCGTGCGATTTATCCGAAAGCGAAATTAAGCGGTGATAATAGCAACCAAGCTGCGGTGCAGTCCTTTAAACGCTGGTTGGATTCCGCTAAACAACAGGAAAAACCGTTTTGGGGTTTTTTTGAGTTTAAATATTGAACCCAATTTGACGCAAGATAAGTATCAGCAACAGCTGCTAAACTAGACGAACTCTTCGGGCAACTCTTGCCGGAATTAGATTTGCCGAACACGATTGTGGTGATTACTGCAGAGCATGGGTATCGTTTCAACACATTGACAGAAAAAGAGGAAATCAATGATTTCTCTCGTGATGAAGTGCAGGTGCCAATGATTGTCCGTTGGCAAGGCTGACCGGCAACCAAAATCACCAAATTAACTGCCCATGTGGATTTATTGCCGGCATTGATGAAACACGTTTTTCAACGTAAAAATCCGATGAGTGATTATGCACAAGGGCGTGATTTGTTCGATTTGAAACAGGCAACGAATTGGGTCTTAGTCTCCAATTATCGTTGGAATGTGATTATTCAGCCAGACGGTACGCAATATCATATTGATACGCGCGGAAACTATCAAAAATATGACCGCACTTATCAGAAGATTTCATCGGAGAGACCGCCATTAGGCTTGTTCTTGGAAGTGTTCAATCAAGATCGATCATTTTTAGAGAAATGATTAAAATGCGCCTAACTAATAGCCAGAATCAATTATATTTTTGTGCCGCTGGGTTTTTATACTAGGCGCAATTTCATTAGGACAAATACGATGTTATTAATTAAAAATCTGCGAATTTTTATAACATTATCTGTTATTTCAATGCATTGTCATTGAACGCCTGCCTATTTTCAATTAATACGAAATCCTCTTTTTATGAGGTTTTTCTATTTGCTCCTGCCTATCCTTTAAATTTACTTATGGAGTCACTATGACGAAAAGTCACGTTCGTAGTTTTAAAACTTATATTCGAGATGAGATTATTAAAAAAAGCGGCTGGGTGAATGCGCATGCGCATGCGGATCGTGCCTTTACCATGACACCGGAAAAATCGGTATTTATCAAAGCTGTAATTTGCAACAAAATGGGATTTGGTGGATGAGGTGAAGCGTACTTCTTCGGTGGACGACTACTATGCCCGTTTTTGTCAATCATATTGAATTGATGATTTCCCAAGGGTGACGGCTTTCGGTACGTTTGTGGACATTGACCCGGTGTGTGAATGATCTGCGATTATCGCGCTCATAAGGCTCGTGAAGTCTATAAGCATGACATCGTATTGAAATTTGCGAACCAAACCTTAAAAGGTGTGATTGAGCCAACAGCACGTAAATGGTTTGACATCGGTTCCGAGATGGTAGATATGATTGGCGGCTTACCATACCGTGATGAGTTGGATTATGGACGTGGTTTGGAAAGCCATGGATATTTTATTGGATACCGCCAAATCACGCGGCATTATGTGTCATGTTCATGTGGATCAATTTAATTCGCCGACGGAAATCGAAACGGAACGGTTATGTGACAAAACCATTGAACACGGCTGCAAGGACGCGTAGTCGCTATTCACGGTATCTCCATTGATCGCATTCCAAAGACTATCGCTATCGTCTCTATGAAAAATGCGTCAGGCTCAAATGATGATGATTGCTTGCCCGATGGCATGGATTGACAGTAATCGTAGGGAAGAACTCATGCCGTTCCACAATGCGTTAACACCGGCCGATGAAATGATTCCGGAAGGCGATTACGGTGGCGATTAGGTACAGATAATATTTGTACTACATGGTGCCGTTGCGAAGGGGATATGTGGCAGGGAGTTGAGCTTATTGGCCAGCTGAGTTGCCGTTTCCGGATTTAGACGCTATAGGTGAATATCGCCAGTATCAACGGACGTAAAAGTCTTAGGCATTGATTAATACGACAAAATACCGAGCCATAGCTGCTCGGTATTTTTGTTTAAAGTGCGATCATAAATGTTTTTAATCCGTATGTTCACTCAAAAACCACCCGCTTTGGTGTTGCCATCATTTGGCATAGAACCGTAGCGTGCAACTTGTTGCACGAAATCATGAATGCCCGAAAGCGTTAAATAACGTTCCGTGCGTAGATTTGGTCGTGCATCAAGATGCACGCTACGAGACTAATCACGAATTACACATCGAGGTTAATGTTAATCATTTGTGCAATAAAATACCGAGCCATCATGCTCGGTATTTTTGATTCTTAAAGTGTAGTCAGTTTAAATGTTTTTAATCTGTATGTTCACTCAAAAACCACCGCTTTGGTGTTGCCATAATTTGGCATAGAATCCTAGCGTGCAACTTGTTGCACGAAATCATGAATGCCTGAAAAGCAGTTAAATAACGTTCCGTGCGCATTTAGTCGTGCATCAGATGCACTACGAACGAAATCATGAATTATCATCGCAGGTTCATGTTAATAATTATTTGTGCAATAAAATACCGAGCTATCATGCTCGGTATTTTATTCTAAAAAGTGCGGTCATAAATGTTTTTAATCTGCATGCCCACTCAAGAAGCCACCGCTTTGGTGATGCTGCCATAATTTGGCATAAAAGACCGTTTGTGCGAGCAGTTCGGCATGGGTACCTTGCTCCACGATTTGTCCGTGATCCAGCACAATCAGACGATCCATCGCGGCAATCGTAGATAAACGGTGAGCGATGGCGATAACGGTTTTGTTTTCCATCATTTTATCCAGACTTTCTTGGATCGTCGCTACTACTTCGGAATCCAGCGCGCTGGTGGCTTCGTCTAATAACAAAATCGGCGCATCTTTTAACATCCGCGGGCGATGGCGATACGCTGGCGTTGTCCGCCGGAGAGTTTCACGCCACGTTCGCCAACGTGCGCATCATATCCCTGCGTCCCTGTGCATCGCAAAAAACGGAATAAAATCCGCCCATGCTCTGCACGCGCCGCCGCATCAAACATTTCCTGCTCGGTGGCGCTCGGTCTGCCGTACGATGTTATCACGCACGGAACGGTACCCAGTAACGACGTGTCTTGCGTCCTCAAACCGATTTGACTACGCGGGCTTTCCTGGCTGACATCTCACGACATTTTTGTCCCGTCAATGGTAATGTAGCCATGCTGGGCCTCATAAAAGCGTAATAGCAAATTCACAATGGTAGATTTTACCGCGCGGAACGCCCGATCAGCCCTACTTTTTCACCCGGTTTAGTGGTTAAATTAAATGAGCTCAATAAAGGTTTTGCCGGATCGTAGGCGAAAGCTCAGGTCGTGAAATTTAATCTCACCCTGCGTCACCTTTAACGGTGGGCAATTCGGCTTTATCCAAAATGGTCTGCGGTTTTGGTCAGCGTATTCATGCCGTCATTTACCGTACCGATATTTTTCAAACAAGCGTGCCGATTCCACATAATCCAACGAGGACAAGCCATGCACACGCAACGCCATGGCGGTGGACGTAGCAATGGCACCGACACCGACCAGCCTTGTTGCCAGCAGAACACCAATGATCGCGGTACTCAGAAATCAGCACGACATTATTGATGTAAGTTAAGCTGTCTAACGACGTCTGCCAAACGCATTTTGAGCATGCACCGTGACCATAAATTCTTCCATAGAACGTTTAGCATAACTTGCTTCTCGATCACCATGGGAAAAAGAGTTTCACCGTAGCAATATTGGAATAGGCATCGGTGATTCGCCCCGTCATTAATGAACGGGCATCTGCCTGACGTTCGAGCAGTTTTGGAAAGACGGGGAATTAACAAACGCAAAATGGTGATAAACAGCACAATCCAAACGAAGAAAGGCACAAGGAACCAACTATCTAATGAGGCCAACACCAAGCCTGAGGTCACAAAATACACCACCACATAAACCAACATATCGGCGATGGTCGAGCACCGTATCACGCACCGCTAAAGCCGTCTGCATGACTAGCAGACACCCTGCCGGCAAATTCGTCTTGGTAAAAACTTAAACTTGTCCCCAACATCAGACGATGGAAATTCCAGCGCAAACGCATCGGGAACACACCTGTAGAGGTTTGTAAAACGCACTGCAGGAGGCTAAAAACAACCACGATGCTGAAAGACCAACATGCCGCCCATCCCCATGAGTAAATGGCCTTTTCCTGCCATAAGGTTGTCTGGGTGTATAAGCTCTCAACCAATCCACCAACAAGCCCATAAATTGGAACAACAGGCTTTCCATCACCGTTGCCGATCATCGCACCGCTAACAGCAAAATCCAGCTTTCATGCCTCGATGCTCGACCAAATAAAGCGGAACAACCCTTTATCCGAGTTTTCGGCGCGCTGATCGGGATACGGGATTCAAGCGATGCTCAAACCAACTAAAAATTTTATTTAACATGTCCTCTTTCCTTAAAAATAAAACCCAACCACGCTGTTGCCTCAATAGAACTCATGCTATAGCGTAAAATGCCAATATCACTAAACCTGTTCGGCCTTTTCGATATTGACTAGAGTCATGCCATACAATTGCTTTAAAGAGCTTTTGCTAAAATGCGCTTCGATTGATAGCCCTCAATGCCACTGACAAAATATATATGTTTTATTTAACAATAACATGCTTCTTGCAAACGCGGTGCGTTGAAATTTGCCTGGCGCCACCACCGATTTTTGCTGAAATACCCGCATGAAATTCGCCCGTGACATCGCGCCGCCAGCAGCGCCAAAGGCATCCATATTCCACGCCTGTTGTGCGCGTTAAATAACTGCTCTAATACCTTGCCCTAAAGCGCTTGTCTTGTAACCCGGCAAATAATCCGCAATGAAGCAGATTAACTGTAGTCCGTGGCGTAAAATATAAATAAATAACACAATGTAAAGCATCCATCAGCGATTTTACCGCTGATGATTATCCGCCTCTGTTGCATTAAAGCTGAATCAGCGGTTGCACCGGTGTGTCATTGAGCGATAAATGCAAATATTCCGGTAACGAATCAATAAGCAGGAGGGTTTGCTGTAATAAAGCAAACCGTAGAACATTTTCAAATCTGCCGAATTCTGCCCAATACTATACACTTTAAACAACGTGAGCGGTTATCTTGGGCATGAGCACGTATTTTTCAAACAAATTCTGTGCTGTCCGGCAATTAAAGTGCAGTCGATTTTGCGGGAGAAAAATCTCGCCGCTTGCAAATAATTTGTATCTAGCCTGAGCCCAACATTTCGCCCTGCTCAATCAAGTGGAAATACACCCACATATTGATTTTCGGCGATGTTCAGTTGAATTGCCACTGTCCTTGAAACAAGCGGCGAATATTCCTCACCGCTCACCTGTGCCAGCTGAATAGAGCTATCTAAACAGTCCATAATGAGATTTTACAGCATAAAAGTTAAGACGAATGAAGCAGTATGATGAGACGAATTTGCCTATAATTTGTTGCGAAATTTAAGATTTTCAACCTAAATTAGGAGAAAAATCATGTTTGCAGATTGGAAAAATGATGTTGCCCACGTAAAATCATTCGGCGATTGGGTAAAAACATCCGAAAACATTTACAAGCCTACGGTGCTAGGTGCGATGCGCACAGAAAGCAATGTTTTAGATGCTGAAAACCCGTGAGTTAATCGCCCTTGCCGTAGCTGCGCGTACCGTTGCGAGCTGTATCGGTGTACACAGCGCCGAAGCGGTAAAGCCGGGGCAACTGAAGAAAGGTGGCCATGCATGTAGCGATGTCTATCGCATTAAATACAGGTGCGACTTTGCACCTATTCTTTACGCGTGAGGCCTGTAATACGCAAAAAGACTGCAAAGCGTTTATTGAACTTTATATGATTGGCACCACTCGATTAAAGGTGCCCATTTTTAGAGAGACAAACGCGATCGTCTGATAAGTTGTGTTGACAACATCAATTTAAACACTATTGTTCGTTGTTTAATATGATTTTGCATTATTTCACCTTTTCAGCAATGGCCTGCAACAATTCGCTTCTGTTCCCCAGAATGACTTGTAAACCCATCATTTACCCAGTTTGACGTTGCCTTTTAGAGCCGAGCGATTTTAATTGTTCTTCGTTGATCTTATTGCGATCCGCTAAGTTAAACGTAAACGCGTAATACAAGCGTCAATCGTTTTAAAGTTATCGGCACCGCCTAAAGCGTCGATAAATTTAACCGCTCTTTCTTCACGAGAGTGATTGTGTCACTTTGTTCTTCTTCGCTCTTCAGCTTCTTCGGTACGACCGTATAGTTTTTAAGTTGAAGGCTTGGATAGCAAAGCGGAAAAAGCGACGTAGTAAATGGTGAAGAAGACTACGCCTTGTACCAATAACATGCTACCAGTCAGCGGCTAATGGGTTGCGTGAAGATAACACCATATCCACTAAACCTGCGCTGAAGCCGAAGCCCGCAATCCAGTGCATGCTTTCGCTGCGATAAACACGGAAAATACCGGTTAATAATGCGTGTAATACATAAAGAATCGGTGCCACGAACGTGAAGGAGAATTCAAGCGGTTCAGGTGATACCGGTGAAGAAGGAAGGCAAATGCCCGCTAACATGATGGAAGCCACTTTCACTTTTTGGCTTGGTTTTTGCACATTGGTATCAGTCAATGTCTGCACCGTAAACCGAACATCATGACCGGGAAGAAACCGGCTGGTACATACCGGTGACACCTACCGTAGCAGTGCCTTCAGCGATGGATTTTGCACCCCTAAGAAGTTTAGGAATGTCAGTTAATGCAGCAACGTCAGACCAGAATACCGAGTTTAACGCGTGATGTAAAGCCCACCGGAATTAATAGACGGTTGAAGAAACCGTAAATACCCGCACCCACAGCGCCTCAAAATCTTTGATGGATTCACCGAAAGACACTAAGTGCGTTGAAGATGTGAGGCCCTACATAAAGCAGAATGAAAGAAAGCGCAATCATGGCGAAAAGAGACCACAATCGGCACTAACGTTTTCCGCTGAAGAAGGACAGCGCTTTTTGGCAACTCTAGCCGATAGAAACGGTTTGTAAGTTCAGCAGAAAGCACGCGATTGAGATCCCGATAAATTGGTTATTGATTTTACCGAGCGGCAGGCGCCCGAGCGGATCGATGATGTTGTGGTGGCTACGCCACCCGGTGCGGTAGGGTGGTCACAACATAGTAACCCACCAAACCGGAAGAGCAGGCAGAACCGTGTTTGTCTTTGGATAAACCGAAAGCCACCCACGGCAAATAGTCGCTCATGTTGTCGATGATGGCAGCCCGGATTTGATCAGCAAAGGCGGCAAGTTGGCTATTGCCCCCAACCGTCCGGGTCTAGCCAATAACCAATCCCCATTGGTACGGCTGCGCAATACGGCGCAACCGGTACCATTAAGGCTTGCACGATTTTTGGGCATAACTGAGAATACTCGCAAGAACTCCTTTAATTTATTGATTCCATAAAATAATTTTTAAGGGCCTGCGTAGCATAGCGCGAAACCAGGATTTCGCTTTTCAAATGACTTTCGTATTTGTGAAGCTATCACGAGTCTGTTGGCGCTGTGCTAATCAGTAAAACAAAAATAACGGATCAAGCGTACTTAATCCGTTAATTTGATAGCCAAAGATTATTCTACTTTTAATTGTTTGCCGTCATAGCTCATGCGTTTGAACAGAGGTTAATGCTTTTTTGCATCTGTTTCCCCCACCGATGAGCAATACTTTGTTGTCATAAGACACAGGCAACACCGTAACGAGTACCCTGCAGCAATTCGCCAATGATGTTTCCATTTACCGTTGTTTATACGTGTAAATGTCTTTATGCCATGCTTTGCTCAAAGCCTTGGTGAGCGTGGAGTATGCCTTCTTTAGATTGTTTTACAGAGCCTGGGAAGTTTGCACCACCGGTGACTAAGTAATGACCGTGGCTGTAACCTGCCATCGCACCAGCTAAACCGTCTTGGCTTTGACCTTTTGGTGCCGGTAAATCAGGTAAGTTTTTCCATTGAACGCCTTTAGCCGGTGAATTTACCGGAATGGGTTTCTGCCGTACGCAAGCCCGGTTTGATTTCACCGTTTACGACAACCAAAGTCGTTGCCTTGAATAGTGAAATGCTGCACCGGCACGACCAGAGAATGGTATGTGACCTTCGTCTGCGCCATTTATTGATAGATGGCTCATAGCTTTAACAATTCGGTTGTGAAGAAATAATCTTCAGGGCGTTGTTCGAAATACGCTTTGGTGATTTCGTCTTTTTTCGCTTTGTCTTCACCGGCTGCAACAATGTCTTGGAAGAAACCGTTGAAAATAGACAAGTTAGAACCGCCCACGATATACACTTTATCACCGTGTGATGCGCAGTGAACCGACTAAACCGACGTGGTGAGCGGGTTTGGGTAATTTGCTCCAAAGTATTATCAGTCCCGGTTATAGCTGCTAAGCATCGTTGACTAATTGCTAATTCGCTTTTTCATTCTTTTTTGTAATCCGCCGAATACATATAATTTGCCGTCAACAGCCGCTGCCACCGAGTTGGTTACGATCGCCACCCTGGGAATGCCGCGATTTCTTTCCATTGAGCGTTCGGCGTTTTTAAATCTAAGCGCATAGAATTTGTCACCGCCTGTACCTAAGCCGACATAAACGGTGTCGCCAGTTAACGCACCGGCACCGCTTTTAATACCACCGGTAAAGTCAGGATGGCAGCGGACGTGTCGCGGTTGCCGCAAAAAGTGGTTGCAGCAAAAGAAGAGTGCAGCGAATGTTGTTTTTTGAAATCTCATAATAAACCTCGTTTTTGAGTTATTGTGTGCTATTCGTAAACGGCAGAATAGGTCGTTTTTGAAATGTAGCAGGTTCGCAATTGTAACTTTTGGTTAGCAAAGTGCGGTTGAAATTTACTGCGTTTTGCAACCGCGCACTTTTGAGTTCCTAAAGGTATTAACAAATTCGGGAATGAATGTGATGATACTTGGGAAAATGGTGATTAATACCAAAGGTCACGAAAATCGGGATTAAGAATGGTAGTACGCCTTTCGTTACGGTGGACACAGACATGTACCCACGCGTGCGACCACGAATAACGCCATACCCATCGGTGGGGTTAAGATACCGATCATCATGTTCAGGTTGTCTGACACCGAAGAACACAAGGTCGATACCGAATTGCATAGCGATTGGAATTAACATGTGGCAATACAAGGAATTGTAATGCTAAGGCGTCAATGAACATACCGAGGAACAATAACAAGGCATTGATCGCGGCTAACACCTTAACGGAGAATCGCCACCGCAACGAATACGTCATGCAATACGCATTGCCACTTGTTCACGGGCGATCGTGTCGCCGAAGAAGGTTACGGTCATAATCATTAATGCAACAACACCGGTAATGGACATCGCTACACGCAGCTGTTGAAGAGCATTTTCAAGGTTAATTCTTTATACACGAATTTACCGATAATGACGGAGTAGGCGGCTGCAACCACCACGCAGATTCAGTTGGGCTGAATAAGCCGGAGAAGATCCCGCCGATAATCAATAATGGGGTTAAAATTGCCCAGAATGCTCTTTTGAATGACGTGCAAAGTTCTTCACGGGTCGCTTTTGGTGTTCTTGGATAGCCACGTTTTTGGAGACGTAGTAGTTCATTGCCATGAGAGCGATGAGTGACTAATATTCCCGTACCAGCCGGCACAAAGAGTTTTGCAATGGATTCGTTCGCGATAACACCGTAAATGATCATGGCAATACTGGCGGAACCAATGGACCGATGATACAAGAGCTGCAGTGATACCGCCGCAGATGTCATCATCATAACCTGCATCACGCATGGCTTTGATTTCTAATTGACCTAAACCACCCGCATCGGCAAGTGCAGAACCAGACATGCCGGAGAACAACAAGCTTGCACCGATATTAACGTGCCCCATACCGCCGGTGTATAGTGGCCAAGTAAGGCTTTGGCGAAGTTAAAAGATGCGTTCGGTGATACCGCCGGTGTTCATTAAAATCCGGTCAGAATATAGAACGGCACGGCAAGGAGTGAGAGCTATTCAAACTCATGGTGAGTTTTTCCAGAAGCGCATTTTACCACGTTCCAACGGGTCATGGAGAAGTAGAGTAGGGTAGTGATAAATAATGACCAGCCCTACCGGGCACGCCAAGAACATGATGACTAACCAGAAGAGCAATGCCACATAGACCGCATTTGGAACCAAATTTGACATAGTCGGTCACGCGTAGACTTTTGTACCAGTCAGGGGCAAGAATAAAATGCCTAATAAAACGACCGCACTTACGATAAAGAAGGTTGCCGTGCAGATAGCTTTTTGTTTTTGTTTGAAGTTGTCTGCTTTGCGCTTGGAAAGAAGCGAACGAGCATCAATACGGCGATGATTGGTAAGGGAGGCAGATCCATTTTCTCAGAAATACCGCCTAACGCATCAATCGGGAAACTCGCACCCTAAATAGGTTTTTGATACCAAAGTGGATAAAGAAAATCACCGAGGAAAATCACGATTTGTACGAAGATGATTGGTGATTTTTGACAGCCAGTGGCATTAAGTTAGTCAAGAAGTCGATATAAACGTGCTCTTGTTTTCTGACGGCAACGCTAATGCCGAGCATACCGACATAAACGAGACAACAATTTGGCAGTTCTTCACTCCAAATTAATGGCGAGTGGAAAGCTTTGTCTGAATAGAATTTGCAAAACAAGAATGCAGAATATCACGAGGAATAATGCCCCACCGATCCATTCTTCGAGTTTATCAAAAGATTTTCATATTCAACTCCGTTGAATAATAAAGAGAGAAAAAGCGTGCCTGCCGAAACAGACACGAATAAGCGAATTATTTGCTGACAGCTTGAATTTGTTTGAGGCTTCTTCGCCTTTTCGCACCAGTTTGTTTTACAAAGTCAGCATAGAAAGGTTTCATGGCTTCTTTTGAATGGGAGTGAGATCCGGATAGGTCACGGTTACACCTTGTTTTTCAAAGAAAGTCACTAAGTCTTTTTCGCCGTCAACAGATAATTTGGTGTGGTATTCTGCGGCTTTTATGCTGCATCTACGAACCACTTTTTGTAAGTCAGCTGGTAAGTCAGCAAAGGTTTCGTTACTTACAAGATAAAGTTGGTCGTTTAAAATGTGGTTGGTCATTGCCAAAGTATTTTTGCACTTCATAGAATTTTTGTGCTTGAACGGTTGCCAATGGGTTTTCTTGATCGTCAACGGAATTCGTTTGTAATGCTAGATACACTTCGGAGAATGCCATTGGTGTTGGAGATGCACTCACATATTTTTGCGTACGCCAAGTTAGTTGCCGCGTTTGGTACGCGTAATTTTAAGCCTTTCATGTCAGCAATGCTGTTGATTGCACGGTTAGAGGTGGTTTGACGAGTGCCGTTATGAGGCTTGGGACAATAATGTTAAGCCTAAATCTTTGTTCATTTTTTTGGATTAAGTCTTTACCGAATGCGGTGTCAAATAAAAGCTTTTTGTGCCACGCTGTAGTCACTGATCACATAAGGTAAAGCAAACACAGCCGCTTCAGGATAGAACAATTGGAAACGTGCAGATTCAGCAAAAGTGAAGTCTAACGCACCGTCTTTTAATTGTTTTAACATGACGCGGTCGTCACCCTAATTGAGAACTTGGATAAGAGTGAAATTTCGATTTTGCCGTTAGATTTTTTTCTTTTCACTTCTTTGGCAAACATTTCAGCAGCTTTGTATTCGTTAGAAGACGTCCCCTGCGTTCATACCAAATTTTTAAATCGAAATCTGCAGCGTTTGCAGCAGAGGTCACGCCTAATGCAATTGCAGTAGCAAGGAAAAAGTTTTGCTAGTTTCATAAGTTACTCCTGTAAGGGTGGTGTTAATTGATGTTTAAATTAATGTTTAAAAACATGGTTGAGATTACAACTCGGTATCCATTCTAAAAGTAAAAAATCATTTTTCAAATAGATTGTGAAAGTTTTTATTTCAGAAATGAGAGGTGAATCACATCATTGGAAAAACACTTCAAAAATATATTTCAAAATGAAGCGTTATTATCATATAATGCACTAGTAACAAGAATGACTGCAAATGCAGCCGCAAATTAATAGGAGTTTTTATGTCATTCACTCAACACAAATTATCCCACCAAGAGGTTTTTGCCCAAATTCAAAATGGCTTGATTGCGTCCGCCAACCGGTCGATGATGGGCCCGATGGATAAGCCGGAAATTGTTGCCGCGATGGCGCAGGCTTCGGTTGTCAGTGGGGCGGCTGGACTGCGTATTGAAGGCGTGGACAACTTGAAAAGCAACGCGTCCAACAGTCAATGTGCCGATTATCGGTATTGTAAAAACGCGATTTGCCGGACAGCCCGGTGCGTATCACGCCGTTTTTACAAGACATTGAAGATTTAGCCCATGCCGGTGCGGGATATTATTGCCGTGGATGGCACCCATCGTCCGCGTCCTGTTGACATTGAAAGTGCGGTCAAAAATTCATGAAATGGGCTCGTCTTGCCATGGCGGATTGCTCCAACTTTAGAAGAAGGGCTGTATTGCCAAAAACTCGGCTTTGATATTGTAGGGCAGCACCATGTCCAGGCTACACAGGTGGTGCTGTACCGGATGAACCGGACTATCAATTAGTGAAAGATTTAAAAGCCGCCGTTTGCAGAGTGATGGCAGAAGGCCGTTACAACTCGCCGGAACTAGCAGACAGCCATTGAAATCGGTGCGGATTTTGTGACCGTCGGTTCAGCCTTTAACGCGTTTAGAACATATCGTGAGCTGGTTCTCAAGTGCGGTTAATTCTGCGAAATAAATAATCAAGGAGGAAAACATGATGCGTTGCTTAGCCTTAGATATCGGCGGAACGAAAATCGCCTCAGCCATTGTGTCAGGACCAAGTGACACAACGTCAACAAATCCACACCACAAGAAAATGTGGCGGAGCAATGCATCAAACGCTCGCACAAATTACTTTCGGATTATGCAGGGGCAATTTGATTATGTTGCGGTTCCTCACAGGCATCATCAATAAAGGAATATTGACCGCACTTAATCCGAAAAATTTAGGTGGGACTGGCTTATTTCCCTTTAAAACAGCATTTCTCAGCATACGTCCAAAGCCCGTGTATTTATTGAATGATGCGCAAAGCAGCGACATATGCTGAATATCAACTGCAAGATAAAAATAACCTTCAAAAACTTTGCTTTTATTACCGTCTCTACCGGGCGTAGGTGGCGGGTTAATTTTAAACCGCAATTACTCACTGAGCCGAAACGGCATTGCCGGTCATATTGGACATACTGTTGCGGATCCAAATGGCCCCGTGTGCGGTTGTGGTCGAGTTGGTTGTGTGGAAGCCATCGCATCAGGACGTGCCATTGAAGCCGTTTTCTAAACAATGGGACGATCCTACGATCCCAAAAGAAGTCTTTGCCCGTTTTAGAAAAATGGATGAAAAAGCCACCGCACTTGTAGTCTCGTTCAGCAAAAGCGATTGCCAATTTAGTGGCGGATTTGGTGATTGCGTGTGGACGTACAACATGTGGTGATTGGCGGTAGCGTTAGGTTGGCTGAAGGCTATTTGCCTTTGGTGAAACAGTATTTGGCGCAAATGCCGAAATTTATCGTTGTCCCTGATGCGGCTAATTAGGGGCAAGATGCCGGACTGATCAGCGCGGACTGCATGGCGCTACTCACGCAAGCTCAATACGATTAGGGCATTTATGGCGAAACGGAAAGTGTACTGACTCACTCAGTTCGCTTTGACCAGAGCTTTAACGAAGACGGAAAGAAAATCGCAGATGCCATTACCGCTCGCCGGATATCGTCTATGCACGTATTCTTAGCCGCAGCTGAGCGTTTACTTAGATGTCGAGAGCGCACTTGTCGTACGTTTTCTGCCGTACACTGGGGCTTTCGTGGGTTTAGTGATTTTCAAAGTTGAGCGTTTTCTGATTGAGTTGCGAAAACGCGAAGGTCAATGATAACGGTTTATTGGATACGCAGATCTCGGCCTAACGATGATGAACGGTGACGATTGCACGTAAATTGCAGTCAGCCATTAATACGAGTGATGGATGAAACCATTGATTTTACTGGATCTGCATCAGTGAATTAGTGGTTCGTAAACATATTCGACGTGCGAATCGGTGTTTTATCTTCGGTGTCGGCACCTCCGCGTGACAGCGAGAAGATGCTAAAGAACAAATTTCATGCGTATCGGCATTCCGAGTGGATGCCAGCGGTAACAACCATTTTATGTATATGCAGGTGGCGATTGTTGCAACGCAATGACGTGGCGATTGGCATCAGTCATTCCGGCTATTCGCAAGAAACAGCGCATGCGTTAAAAATTGCCAAGATAATGGTGCAGCAACGGTGGCATTGACCCACAGTATGCGTTCGCGTTGACCGAATATGCGGATTTTTGTGTTGGTTAACGGCAATAAAGCAAGGAAAGCTGCAAAGGCGATTCCATTGGTACCAAACGGCTCAATTGTTTCGTCTTTAGATTTGATCTGCGTTGATGGTCCAAGCCGAGCAAGAAAAAGCGACTAGACAAAAGAAAAACCCTTAATGTCATTTTAGAACAACGTATTAAATACTAAACAGGAGAAAACAATGCGTGATTTAAAGGTATTTTTCAGTACGTTAGTAGTGCCATTAATGAGATGGCTCTATTAATGAAAAAGGCTTACGCCAAATTATTCGCTACAATATCGACAAAATGAAAGTCAATGGTTTGTATGTCGGCGGATCTACCGGTGAAAACTTCATGCTTTCTACCGAAGAGAAAAAACAAATCTTCCGTATTGCGAAAGATGAAGCGAAAGACCAAGTGGCGTTAATCGCACAAGTGGGTAGCGTGAATTTACACGAAGCGGTGGAATTAGGTAAATATGCCACTGAATTAGGGCTATGACTGCCTTTCTGCGGTAACCCTCATTCTACTACAAATTCAGCTTCCTGAAATTCAAACACTACTACGACACCATCATTGCCGAAACCGGTAACAACATGATCGTGTACTCCATTCCGTTCTTAACCGGCGTAAACATGGGCGTAGAACAATTCGGCGAACTTTACAAAAACCCGAAAGTGCTTGGTGTGAAATTTACCGCAGGTGACTTCTACTTATTAGAACGTTTACAAAAAGCGTATCCAAACCACTTAATTTGGGCCGGCTTTGATGAAATGATGTTGCCAGCGGTGGCTTTAGGGGTGGATAGGTGCTATCGGTAGTACATTCCAACGTGAAACGGTGTTCGTGCAAGACAAATCTTGACTTGACCAAACAAGGCAAACTAGCTGAAGCGCGTGAAATTCAACATGTGACCAACGATTTAATCGAAGGTATCTTAGCGAATGGTTTTGTATTTAACCATCAAAGAATTGTTGAAAGTGGAAGTGTGGATGCCGGCTATTGTCGTGAACCCATGACGGCAAAAAGCGACCAGCACAATTAGCCAAAGCAAAAGAATTAAAAGCGAAATATCTCTAATTTAATGGAAAAAGAGACCGCACTTTTATGAGTGTAGGGGACAGGGCGTTATGCCTGTCCTAAATTCTCTTTATGACGTAAATGGGACGAGGCATAACGCCTGTTCCTACAAAAATGATTGTAAAGTGCGGTCACAATAAAGGAAGTTTATTATGCGCCCTTATCCCTCTACATAACGAACAACAAGTTAGCCGTTGGGCAGCACGTCATATCGTTGACAGAATCAATCGTTTTAATCCCACCGAAGAACGCCCGTTTGTATTGGGTTTACCTACCGGCGGAACACCACTTAAAACTTACCAAGAACTGATCCGCTTAAACCAAGCCGGTGAAGTGAGTTTTAAACATGTGGTCACATTCAACATGGATGAATATGTGGTCTTCCGAAAAAACATCCGGAAAGCTATCACAGCTTCATGCACAACAATTTTTCAATCACATCTGATATTCAGCCGCAAAACATCAATATTTTGGACGGCAATACGGACGATCATGATGAAGAATGTCGTCGTTACGAAGAAAAAATCAAATCTTACGGAAAAATTCATTTATTTATGGGCGGCGTTGGCGTAGATGGACATATTGCCTTCAACGAACCGGCTTCTTCGTTGAGCTCCCGCACCCGTGTTAAAACCCTTAACACCGGATACGATCATCGCCAATTCCCGCTTTTTGATAATGATGTCAATAAAACGTGCCGAAAATATGCCTTAACCATTGGGGTCGGCACCTTGTTAGACGCAGAAGAAGTGATGATTTTTGGCAACCGGGGCATGCAAAGCGTTAGCAGTGCAAGCCGCTGTTGAAGGTGAGGGTGAACCACATGTGGACAGTCAGTGCATTGCAATTACATCGCCATTTTGTGTTGGTGTGTGATGAGCCGGCGTTGCAAGAGCTGAAAGTAAAAACCGTGAAATACTTTCACCGACTTGGAAAGCCACGCTATTCACAGCGTGTTGTAATGTTTAGCGCAAAAGTGCGGTGAATTTTTAGATTATTTAAAGGTACGATTATGAAATATGCATGTAATTAATTCCGTCATTTACACCAAACATGAAATCCTTCGGGATTATGCGGTGGTCGTGAATGGCGAACACATTGAAAGCAGTGATTCCACAAAGCGAATTGGAAAGCGGCATTAAGACCCCTCGATTTAGAGGGGCATAACCTCACTGCCGGTTTTTATTGACTTGCAATTAAACGGTTGTGGTGGTGTGATGTTCAACGACCAAACCAGTGTGAAACCTTAGAAATCATGCAAGCGACCAACCTGAAATCCGAGCTGCACCAGCTTCTTGCCAACCTTTATTACGGCGCCTGATGAGGGCATCAAAAAGTGCGGTGAAAGTTATGCGTGAATATTTGAATAAACATAAAAACCAAGCACTGGGTTTGCACATTGAAGGGCCCGTATCTGAGCGTAGAGAAAAAGGCGTACACCGTCCGGAATATATCCGTGAAATTTCACCTGAAATGAAAGATTTCTTGTGTGAAAACGCCGATGTGATCACCAAAGCTCACCATTGCCGCAGAAAAACCCAACCATCAACTACACGCCTGATTTTGTGAGTAGTGGCATCGTGGTGTCAGTCGGTCACTCTAATCGCGACCTATGACGTGGCAAAAGCGGCTTTCCCGTAAAGGCGCGACTTTCGCAACGCACTTACACAATGCCATGTCGCCGATCAGTTCCGGTCGTGCCATGGGCGTGGTGGGCGCAGTATTGGATTCTGATGTTTACACCGGCATTATCGTGGACGGCGTGCATGTGAATTTCGGCAATGTGCGTTTGGACAAAAAAGTCAAGGCGACAAACTTTGTATCGTGACCGACTCTTTGGCGGTGCCGGTGCAGGCCCTGAACTAGAAACCTTCACCTTCGTGGGTAAAAACCATTTATGTGAAAGAAGGACGTTGCTATGACGGTAACGGCACGATCGCAGGTGCTTCTATCACCATGATGGAATCTATCAAAAATGCGGTGGAATATGTTGAGATTCCACTTGCCGAAGCGATTCGTATGAGTAACCTTTATCCGGCACGCGCTCATCGGCGTCGATGACCGTTTGGGTTCCGTTGAAGCCGGTAAGTCGCTAACCTTGCGGTCTTCACGAACGATTACCACGTCGTTGGTACTGTCGTGAACGGCGGTGGAAAGCAGGTATCGGATATGAGCTAGTTGTCGTGGGTGGGACAGCGTTTTTGCAAAACGCCCTGAAAACAAAAGAATCGTAGCGTGCAACTTGATGCAGTCGTGAATGTCGAAAGCGTTCAATAACGTTTCGCGTGGTCTGGTCGTGCATCAGATGCTCGCTCGCGAAATCGTGAATGCCGAAAGGATTCAATAACGTTCTGGCGTGGTTTGGTCGTGCATCAAGATAATTAATATAAAGACATCGTAAGGTGCGTTTATTTGCACTGGTAAAAGTGCGGTGGATTTTCCAAGTGTTTTAACACCCTCAAAAACTCCACCGCACTTTTTATTTCTCGCTTAATGACAACGGCTACGTCAGTGAGTCAGTCGCATTTTGGGAAACGTCTGGCAACACGATTGATGGCCTGATAAAGGACGTTATCAATGTCTCAAATAAAGTCGGGTTGTAGTTAGCACGACGCTAAATGCTTGTAGTTGGCACAGAAATAGTTGAATCGCACATTTGAATTGCAGTCAGCATTTCATCTGGCTCATCACCAGTTTGCTGATATTTCAATGTCCGGAGTAGGCGTTCAGCGCCGGAATGTATTGATAAACTTTCACCGCCGTTAGTGATGAAAATAACGTCTTTGTTTTCCTCAGCAATTTCTTCCAAGGTTTCTAAAACAGTCTACAGCAAAGCCGGGCAAATCACCGCCATTAATGCCCTCATGTTGTCGTGCGCATTAGACAAATAAACTCATCGGCATAAGGCTGCAACCATTCTTCTTTACCAAAAACGGATTGGAAGGTTAAACCCCATTGTTTTTCATTTAAGCCCAACCCTTGTGCCACCGCAGCTGCGGTTTGTTGGCAATGTGTGCGGTAGTAATCGCCGAGTGTTTTCATAACGCAACGGAATGCCGTGGAAAGGAAAACAGTAAAACTCATCCGCCTTTTAATCTCGCACTTTTGCAGGAATCGATTAACGCGGAAATATAGTTTTGTTGAGTGGATAGGAATGAATAAAAATCAAAGGGCACAATGCCACGTTGTTGTTTTCAATGCCTCAGCAAAAAGCAGTCGAACACGGCTCCTGTTGTGCTACTGCTGTATTGTGGATAGAGCGGAAGTACGATGATGTGTTCCACTTTTTATCCATTAATTTTTGCACCGCACTTGGCATGGACGGATTACCATAAGTCATACCGATTTCGATTTCACATCCAGTTGCTGTTGTCGGAAAAAGTCGATTAAGCCTTTGCTTTTTGTTGTTCGGTGAACACCATTAACGGAGAACTTGTTCGGTCCAAATAGAACGGTAGTCTTTTGGCGACCCGTTTTTGAACGCAACGGCAAAAATAATGGCTTTAGTAACGGATACCATTTACAACGTGGCAAATCGACCACGCGGGATCCGTTAAAAATTGCCATAAATAACGGGAAATATCCCAGGACTTGGTGAGTCTGGCGTACCTAAATTGGCAAGAATGACGCCGATTTTTAAATTAGTCATGTGTGATAATAGAAAAGAGTTAAACGTGAAACGCAGCACAGTTTATCTTGTGCATCTCGAATGTCAATTTGCCAAACCTGTACATTTTTACCTAAACGAATCGGGCTTTGATCAGCGAAACTAGCCTTGTTTTACAGGGACGTAAATGGCTGGCATATTATCTCAAAACCAACAGATGCCTGACGGTTTCTACACAGCAAAAACCGGCAGTGGAAGCAACGGTTTCGCGCAAGTCCGCGGAAATGCCACCATGTAAAAATCCCATGGGTTGAGTAGTGCGGTGATCAACCGGCATACGGGCTTCCAGCCAATCATCGCCCTGTGCGGTAAATTCAATGCCTAAATGTGCCACGGCACAGTGTTGGCAGAAGTCACTTAGTTGTTGTAGCGTGAGATGTTTTTCCCAAAATGCCTGCTGGTGTTGTTATTTCAATAAAGTTAATAAGGTTTGTACAGGGTGTTTCGGCTGATAATGGGCGAAACGCTTCACTCGCTACGACAGGAATAACCGGTTGCTAAGCAGAAGTTCGATCTTTATTTTGCAGCTTTTTCTCCCATGAGGCTTCATAAAATGGCTTTTTGACATGTCGATATGCTGGGTTTCCTGTGCCCGAAAGTGCCCGCCATGCCGCAACAGCCGACACTTTCAACCTGCAAACTGCTGGTCGAAAGCGGCAAAAATGTGTTGCCATTCTTTGCCACTGTTTGGCATCGTAGTCGTTTCCGTGCAGTGTGGGAATAAATACCACTGATGCGACTCAAAAGTGCGGTCGGTTTTTCGGTGTTTTTGTGTGAATAACAAGATGCCGTTATCCAGCTGTTGTTTCAGCCATTCGTGGGCTGGTCAGCACATGGAAATTACCGCGCTCAGCACCAAGAATTTCTTTGATATTCGTCACGATACGACAACACAATGGCGGGATCCACACCGACCAAAGGCATACCCAGTTTTCGCCATACGATTGGTGAACTCAGCCTGATTTTTGCGGTTTTGCAAAACGGGTTAAAAGCCCTTAATATGTTGTGCTTTGCCGTTGGGTTTAAATGGCAATACCACCGGCTTAAAAAGCCCAGTTTTTGCGTTAACGCCACAAAATCGGCAACGACTTTGCATCATAATAGAAGTGAAAAGGATCTGTACGATAAGCAAAACACGTTGTTTTTCCACCGCACTTAAACTTTCTAATTGCTCTAATGAGGCGTTTTGATGGCCGTTGAATGAGTTGTTGTTGCAGATTGCGTGTCGAGCAACGGTAAATCCGTCATGCCCAAACATTTTTCTGCCACTTTTTGGCTAAATTTAGTCGCTGTAAAATAATTAAAGAGCTTCGCTTGTTTTGCCATTAGCGGCGCAACGTATTCCACGTTGGACACCACGTAATCTTTGATGGGGCGCAGATAACGTTGGTGGTAAAAATGGAAGAACTTCGCGCGGAAGCTCGGTACATCGATTTTAATCGGGACATTGGCTGGCACAGGCTTTACACGCCAGACAAGTATCCATTGCCGCCTTTCACTTCATGAGAAAAATCGTATTCGCCACGGTGTTTTTGATAGCTGTTTTGGATTTTATGCACAATATCCGTGAGTTTTACCGTGGATTGCTTTGAACTCAATTGCGCTCGGGGTAAGTTGCTCGTTCGCTAATAAACGCAACCATTCACGCACCATGGCGGCGCGGCCTTTTGGTGAAAAAAACGCGATTTTTTATCACTTTCATTGACGGGACACATGGTACTGTGGACATCAAAGTTAAAGCATAGGCCCGTTACCGTTACAATTCATGGTCCGATAAATTCTTCTTCATTTGAACAGGAATTTGGCGGTCGAGAATCGCTCGCATTGGCGATAAAATAGAATAAAGTTCTTGTTCGCTGTTTAATGGCGTGCAGATTTTCCCAGGATTGAGGCGATTTTGCGGATCAAATAAGAATTTGATATAACGTAATTCACGCCATAATTCGGGCGTAAAGAATTTTTCGCCGTACTGCGAGCGCATTCTTTCCCATGTTCACCCCAAATTAAACCGCCGTATTGGCGGGTGAGTTCTGCCACTCGTCGGAAATCTGTTTGAAATAACTTTGACTTGCGCGATCGCATCAAATCTAGTGCTGGGCGAACGTAATACGCCCTGCATCCACATGGCCGAACATGCCGTATTGCAGATGATGGCTATCTAATAAAGCGCGAAACTCGGTAATGTAATCCGCCAGATTCTCCGGCGGCACACTAGCGTCTTCCACAAAGGAATCGGGTTTTGCCGCGCTTTTTGCATTGCCAAGCAACCCTACGGCTTTTTGCGCATGGCATAAATACGTTCAATGGACGGCAAATGATCGCAAACTTGATAACCGATAATATGATCTTTGCCTTCAGTAATTTTTGATCCAATTGTGCACATAACTGCGCCACTTGTTTTTCAATTAATGCCTGATGATTGCCGGCATATTCCACAATATTTAAGCCAAGAATCGGATGTTGTGCATCTTCTGTTAACAGTTCTTTGACGGAGTGCCAAACTAATGTCTTGTTTTAGCCAAATTCAGTACTTTTGAATCCACGGTTTCTACGGAAAGTGCATTGGCTTTTTAACCATAAAAGGCGCGTTGCGCAATGCCGCATCAAAAAGAATTGTATTTAATGTTAATTAATGTGCGATGTTGTGGCAGCGAGCATTAAATCCAACGTGGCTTCGCAAATAAAAGCAAGTGAGCCTTCAGAACCTGTCAAAATGCGGGTTAAATTGAATTCGCTTAAATCATCGTTAAACACATTTTTTTAAATCGTAACCGGTCAGAAAACGGTTCAATTGGGGCAAATCATTCAGGATTTGTGAGCGTTTGTCTTTGCAACGTTGAAAAATCTTGATGGATTTTTCACATTGGCAGAGAGAGAGCTTTCTTCTGTATAGCGAAAAACGTCGTCAGATTTGACCGCACTTGTCTCTCAAAAATTTCGCCATTGATGAGCACAGCGCGTAAACCGAGCATCGTGGTCGGAGGTTTTCCCGTATTGTAAAGATCCTTGTCCTGACGCATCCGTATTGATCATGCCGCCCTAAGGTGGCGCGGTTACTGGTGGAGAGTTCCGGCGAGAAAAATAAACCGTGCGGCTTTTAGAAATTGATTAAGCTGATCTTTCACCACGCCGGTTTGCACGCGCACCCAACGTTCTTTACGTTGAGTTCTAAAATTTTCGTCATGTGGCGAGATAGATCAACAATAATGTTGTTATTGATAGATTGCCCGTTCGTACCGGTGCCACCACCACGTGGCGTAAACGTCAGCGAAAGGTATTTTTCCTGTTGTGCGAGTTTCGTTAGACGAACCACATCTGCAACGCTTTTTCGGAAATAAAAATGGCTTATGGAAGTTGTTGTAAACGCTGTTGTCGGTAGTGAGGCTAAGACGATCGGCACATTTGAGGCAATGTCTCCTTCAAAATGTTGCAATCGTAGCGCATCTAAATAATCACTGACCAATGGAGAAAAGTTGAGGGATATTCGTTAAGCGGGGTAGCATGTTGCACCATTCTATATTGATGCTTTGTTTGGGATTAGGAGTCAAAAGTAACCAAAGTGTAACATAGAAACGTCATTTGACGACAGATATTTATCATAGAAATCAGGAGATGGGAGTTTACAAAATAGACAATAGAGGTCTTTAATTGCTTTAAATTTTGAGCAAAAAGAGTGATCGATGATTTGATTTTCCATCAGTAGGATAATGCGCGAACTTTTGGACAGTCGCAGCATATGATATGATTGCTCAAAAGACAGAGTAGAAAAATTCAATCCTATTGATGTAACATCTTATGCCTTAGAATGACTTTTGAGATCAAACAGGTTTAAGATGAAGGTGACACAAGTTCTTGTGTTTGATTTTTCGCTATATCAGCTGATACTTGTTTTAATTTAAATAGATGACTACATTAAAGAGGATCATCAAAATGAAAACTGCAATCGCATTAGCTATCGCTGGTTTAGCAGCAGCAACTGTAGCACAAGTTGCACCACAAGCTGACACTTTCATGCCGGCGCAAAAGCCGGTTGGGACTTCTGTCATCACGGTTTCAACTCAATGAAAAGCGTAACCAAGGTAGATAGTTAGCCGTAACTCTGAAGCTTACGGTGTGTTCGGTGGCTATCAAATCACTGATAACTTGGCTGTAGAAGCAGGTTACGAGTATTTTGCGTCGTTCTAAAGCTAAAAGACCAACGAGTGCACAACATCTTTAGACACACAGCACACGGTACTACTTAGCGCTTAAAGGCAGCTATCCCGGTATAGCTGACTTAGACGTTTATGGTCGTGTTGGCAGCATTACATCCGTAGCGATTATAAAAGTTACTGATGGTCGTGCAGTGAGAAATACCTACAACCTCAAAAGTATCTCCGGTATTCGCAAAGCGGGTAGTTGAATACGCACCTTCCTGAATTAGCATCACGCTCAGAATATCAATGGACTAGCCCGTGTAGGTAACTATAGGCAAAGCTCGAAAGAAAAAGTGGACTGCACCACGATGAACGTGACTAGAGTTCTCCCAGACATGGGTACTGTTGCTTTAGGTTTATCTTACCGTTTCGGTCAGGTGCACCAGTCCTATGCCGGCCCTGAAGTGTGGTAAACAAAACTTTCAACTTGAAACTCTGATGTAACTTTCGCATTCGGCAAAGCTGACTTAAAACCACAAGCTCAAGGCGTTAGATGGTATCTACGGCGAAATCGCACAGTTAAGCAGTGCAGAACGTTAAAGTTGCAGGTTACACAGACCGTATCGGTTCTGACGCTTACAACCAAAAATTATCTCAAAACGTGCTGAAACCGTAGCTAACTACTTGGTTTGCTAGCGCGTTTCAAAACGCTATTTCTGCAACTGGTTACGGTAGCAAAACCCAGTTACTGGTAACAAATGACGCAGTTAGGCCGTAAAGCGCTTATCGCTTGCTTTAGCTGATGACCGTCGTAGAAATCGCAGTTAGTGGTACTAAAATAATTAGCATTTTGTTAATTATTTTTCAGATAAAGATAAAAAGACCTAAACCTCATGTTTAGGTCTTTTGTTTTTAGCTCGTCTTACTGATCGTGTAAGAGGAAAAATGAAAAATGGCTTGTTCTGATTATTGTTGCCGTTGTTGCAGCGATGACTTTGATTCCAGTTATAACGGCTTTGCTGCTGCGGAAGAACAAATTAATTCTGTAGTGGGCAAATGTAGAATCGACTTTATCAACGTCGTTCCGATTTGATCCCGAATTTAGTGAATACCGTGAAAAGGTCAGGCAAACTTTGAAAAGAAACCTTGACCGGTGTTGTTAAGCGCGTGCCAAAAGCAACGCAAACCAAAAATCGATCCGTCTCATTTAACGGAAGAGCAATTAACCCAATTCCAACAAAGCCAAAA